>Ga0315899_10000414_pt1 | contig 51663 bp, 39 predicted proteins | sample LakEriMetagenome_2_FD_203518 | JGI IMG/M metagenome (GOLD analysis project Ga0315899, IMG submission 203518) | Freshwater fungal communities from buoy surface, Lake Erie, Ohio, United States - Buoy 4 MA112 | ecosystem: Environmental > Aquatic > Freshwater > Lake | place: USA: Lake Erie, Ohio...
CTGCGGCTTGCGCCTCAGGCAAAGAGAAAGGCAAAGCAGTCTTGTCACCGCCAGCACCACCACCGATCTTGACGCCCGCCGCAACGCACAGCACGCACAGCAGCGCGACGAGGGCGTAGCGAATGTCAAACCGGGAGCAACGTGTGCATGTTGTGTTCATGTCGTCGCTCCTTTAACGGCCCTTGGCCCCGCGAGAATCGGCCGCGAGATTGCGATAGCCGACGCCGCCCATGACTTTCTTGGTCTGATCCCAGCGGAGAGCGACCAGTTCCTGGTTGCTGCTATCAACGATGTACACGACGCTCGGTCCGCCTTGGTTGGTTCGGCCTGACACCATCGTGTAGTCACCACGAGCGCGGCTCGCGTCACGAGTCGCCTCGCGCGAGCTGGGCTGTGCGGCGGCATCGGGCAGCAGCAAGTAGCCGCCAACGAGCGTGTTTGCGATGAGCAACGCTGCAACCTGACGCTTTCGAGAGTTCTGCATCATGCACTCCATGCGCACCCTCGCGCGCCCGGTTCCACCAATTCCCGCCGGGGCTCGCCCAGCACGAGACGCTTGATGGCCATTCAAACCCTACACCCGTCGGTCAATCTTGGTGACCGCGCTTCGCCTTGATAAGGAACGTGCCGGCGACCAACGCCACCCCGAGCGCGGCGAACAGGATCTGCATCACGAGACCAGGGGTTTCCGGCTTGCCGGGCGTGGGCGGACGCAGTGTATTGGCTTCCTGAGCCAACACCGCAGCATTCATCGCAAGCACGCCCGCCAACGCGACACCACGAGCGGTCAGCGGATGACAGATACAGGCAGCCAGCATCTTCTTCATGGGCAAACGGTAGGCGAACCGGACGCTTTGGTCCGTCCATCCCCGGATGGGGAGCCGTTGGCGGTGTCACCGATAGGAGAAACGTGGACTCACGAAGCGGCCAACCTCCTCACCCAGCACGGACCCCGCAGGTTCCGAAGGATGCCCCCGCCCCAGTGCCCCCACCGCCGACGCCGGGCGGCTTCTGGGCGGCCAGCATGCCCGCGCATGCAAAGCCCGAGGAACACGCGTTCGATATCGCCCCACCCGATGCGGAAGTCGAGCGTGCCAAGCACACACGCCGCATCGCGTCCTCTCGCCTCGCCAAGCTGCAAAAGAAGGCCAAACCACGCCTTTGCGAGTTCTGTCAGTACGACATCACGGGTCTTCCAAACAACATCTGCCCCGAGTGCGGCCAGGAGAACTCCAAGGCAAGCGCCCTTCGCGCATACGACCCCCACTTCGCAGCTCTCGAAGAGGACTCGCGAGCGATCGCGCGGCGCACATACCTCCGCCCGATCGTTCTGACCCTTGTCGGTCTTGCGCTCATGGCGACAGGGCTCGCGGTGTTTGGCCACTCATGGCAGATGTATGTGGCCTACACGATCATCTGGATCGCACAGGTGCCCCTGGGCATGCTGGCGTTATGGATCAGCCAGCAGTTCATCGTGGAGTACGACGGCAACTGGCCGCTCACCACGCTACGCTTCGCGGCCATCTACGCGCTGGTCGGCGTGCTGCCTATCTGGATACCGGTGCCCTTTGTGCCTGCCATTCTCACCTACATCGCGTACATGGGGCTGTGCGTGACAGAGCTCGAGGTCGAGGGCTTTGAGGCTCGCGTCATCGCCGCCGTCATGTGGGCCATGGGTGTCGGCGCGTGGCTCGCTGTGCTGTACGTCATGAGATAAGCGGACTCGTGCCCACACGCTGCACGTGGCTTTACCCACTCACATGGCGCGGTGGCGTGTCCTTCACCACTTGCTGGATATATGTCTGGAACTCGTCGTGGTGGATCTTCATGCTCGGATTGCTCACCATGCGCCGGAAGCTCGGCTCCGCGGCTATAGCTTGCATCCGCTTCTCCCAGCTGCGGTAATAGTCTTCGGGCAACTGTCCTTCGCGATAGCTGAACCACACGATCTCATACACCGACAATTGCATCAAGTTGAAGAAGTACTCGCGCACGTCCTTGTCCCCCGCAAGATACTCCACGTCATGGGAGTACGTCCTCGCAAGATGCGGATCATGCACGCGCATTTCGCGAAGATGCATCTGTAACTCCACCATCTTCGTGAAGTTCGCGACGTGCTGGGCTCGGCGAAGATGGCGGAACTGATAGGCGGCAAACACCAAAGATCCCGCGACGCTTGTCGCAGTAATGCTCTGAATGACGATGGCGATTTCAGCGGTAGTCATGGTGGTTTCTGGGGGACCGCCTCTGTAGCGCGGCTGTGTGCCAACAAGCATACGAACAACAGCTCGCATCTGATGCCGCCGCTCAGACGATGTCACGCGCCCGCATCCGGCGCACGCGCGTAACCTTCCGCCCATCTCGGCGAAAGCCGACACCCTCAGGAGCACTCCGCATGGCACGTCTGATCGGTCATTCGTTGGTTGTCGCCGCCTCGCTTGTCGCGCTCGCTGGCTGCGCTCACACGCAGAAGCCCGCTTCGCACGCTCAGCCAGCCGGCGCTGTCTCTGCTTCCGGCATCACCACGCCCGGTCTCGAAGAACGCGGCCCGGGCGTGGAGAAGTTCTTCCGCATCCGCACACCCGGCGCAGCCACCATCGCGCCCGACGGCTCGCTCTACGTGCGTGACTGGCCCGCGGGAGTCTTTCAGTTGTTCCGTGTTCCCGCCGGCGCAACGCCTCCGACCGCGGCTCCGGGCACGCCCATGCAACAACTGACCAACTTCAAAGATGGTCTGTCAGGCTACAGCCTGTCGCCCGATGGCAAGCAGATGCTGGTGTTCTTCGCCGCCGGAGGCAACGAACGCACGCAGGTCTCTCTGCTGGACCTGAACAACACCGACACCGCGACCAACACCACGCCGCTGCTCGCCAACGATCAAGTGGTCTTTAGCGTCAATGCATGGCTGCATGATTCCAGCGGTTTCCTCTACACCGCAAACGACACGAGCGCGAACGACTTCCACATCTATCGCTACGACCTCGCGAGCAAGAAGAGCACCAAACTGCTCGCCAAAGAAGGAAGCTGGGCCGCCGCCGACCTCACGCGCGATGGCTCCCGCGCGCTTGTCGGTCAGTTCCGCAGCGCGAGCGATTCCACGCTGCAGGAGCTCAACACCAAGACCGGCGAACTGACCAACCTCGCGACATTCCTGAGCGAAGTATCCACCGCCAGCCTTAGTCCTGTCGGCTACCTGCCCGACGAAAAGGGCGTGCTCTTCACCAGCGACCACGAAGGCGATGGCATCACGCGTTTATACCTGCGCGATGCGAACGGCAACATCCGCAAGCCCCTCACCTCGCTCGACAAGTACGAGCTTGACGGCGCCAGCACCAACGACGATCGCACGCTCCTCACCGTCTCTTCGAACGAAGACGGCTACGGCGTCATGCACATCTATCGCCTGCCCAACTTCGAGCCCGTCAAGCTGCCCGAAACCCCGCGCGGCATCGTGAGCGCTGGCAGCCTTCGCGGCAACCAACTCATCTACAGCGTCAACAGCGCACGCGTGCCCGGCCTCGCTTTCGCATACACCATTCCCGACTCTGGCAAGCCCGCAGGCACGCCGCGTCAGGTCACCTTCGCCGACACGCAGGGCATCGATCTCGCTTCGCTTTCAGAGCCTCAACTCATCAAGTACAAGAGCTTTGACGGCCTGGAGATCCCTGCATTCATGTACCTGCCCAAGGACTGGAAGCCCGGCAAGCCCGTGCCCTTCGTCGTCGACTACCACGGCGGCCCCGAAGGCCAGCACCGTCCCGGCTTTGATCGCGAAGCGCAGTACCTCATCAGCGAAGGCTTCGGTCTGCTGCTCCCCAACGTGCGCGGCAGCAGTGGCTATGGCCGCAACTTCCTCATGATGGACGACTACAAGAAACGCTGGGACAGCGTGAAGGACGGCGTGTACGCCGCTCAGTGGCTCGTCGATCAGGGCTATGCCACACCGGGCAAGATCAGCTCCTACGGCGGCAGCTACGGCGGCTTCATGGCTGTCGCGACGCTGGTCGAAGACACCGAGCGTGTCGAACGTGGCGAAGCCACGCAGCGTCTGTTCGGCGCTGGCTGCAAGGTCGTCGGCATTGTCAACTTCCAGACATTCCTGCAGAACACCGCGGGCTACCGCCGCAAACTGCGCGAAGCCGAGTACGGCCCGCTCAGCGATCCCGAGTTCCTCGACAGCGTCAGCCCGTTGCTTCGCGCCAACAAGATCAACGCCCCCATGATGCTCGCCCACGGTCTGAACGACCCGCGCGTGCCCGTGGGCGAAGCGATGCAGCTTGCAGAAGCGCTCCAACGTCGCGGCTACGACCCCGAGCAAGTCTACTTCCACGACGAAGGCCACGGCTTCGCGAAGCTTGAGAACCGCCTGCTCTTCCAGAAGCGTCTGTCGCGGTTCCTCAAGAAGAACATCGGGCAGTGAACTGGCCCTTTCAGTCACATGGCAACCGGAGTATCCCTAGCAGCCCCGCGGTTTCCCGCGGGGCTGTTGCCCTTTTGGCGCACGAACGTTCCTCGCAACCCCGCTCTCGCCGGCCGGTCGCTTACCGTCAACGCATGTTCGCACGCATGCTTCTCATCACGACGGGGCTCTCCGCGCTGTTCCTCACAGCCTGCTCGTCCTCAAGTTCCCCGACGACTACTGACAATGCCACACCACCGCCGAAGATTCAGGCGTGGATGAATCGGCTCACCGTCGCCCATGCATACGACCCCAAGACCGGCTTCATTGTCGCTCGCGAAACAGTGTCGCTTCCGGCCGCGCTGACGCAGCGTTCGATCGATGCAGCGATTTCGCAAGCCCGCGCCGATCAACTCGTCATTGCATTCGCCACAGCCGACCGCTGCGCGCCCTGCCAGCAGTTCAAGCACGACGCGCTCAACGACCCCGTCGTGCTCGCCCGACTTGCCGAGCCGCGTTTCGTGCCCACCCACGTGGAAGTTGATCAGTCGCCGCAACTCGCTGGCAAGTACCTGGGTACCACTTCCATTCCCATGACATACGCCCTGCGCGACGGCAAAGTCATCGCGGAACTGGGTGGACAGCGCTCCGCCCAGCAGTTGCTGGCATGGCTCGACGCTCTGCCGAAGTAGCAGCATCAGACGCGACCGCTTCGCTACATCTGACAACCGCGACATGATCAAGCTTGCAGCAGATCCCCGCCGTCGAGGGACATGAGACCGATTCCCTCTCGCTTACGGACACTCACCACCCGCAAGCACATTGAAGAAATCCAACACGTCCTGATCCTCCGGAAAGACGCCGTTGTTGTTGAAATCAATGTCATTGCACGCGACACAGTTCGCGCCAGCGAGCACATTGAAAAAGTCCACCGTGTCCTGATCTTCCGGGAAGACACCGTTGTTGTTGAAATCGATGTCATCGCAGCCCGGCTGCGGACAATTCGCGGGCACTGCGATCTCGCACAACCGTACAAGCGCGTACTCGTTCGCCTCGATATTGCCATTACCCACGACAGCAGCCGGCACCTGCTGCGTCGTTACGAGCGCGCCACCATCCGCCGTGGCAAAGGTGCCCACGGCCACGCGTACAAACTCGGGCAACGGCTCGCCCGCCGCCAGGCCCAGTTCGTTCCGAACATTGATGACACCCTCAAGAACACCCGCGCTCGCCTGCTGCGTCTGGCTTGTTGTCCCTTGATCAAACCAGCCGTTGAAGTTGTTCGTGCTCTCGTTCGCCAGGAACGCGTCCCAGTTGGCGATCTGCCCGGCCTTCGCCCAGTTTGCCGCGCGCAGCGCGCCGGCAGGATCGCGCGACACGTACACAAATCGATCATTCCCGCCACTCGCGGGGTTCGTCGCCACGTACAGCATGTCACCGCGCAGCCCGGCCCACAGACTCACGCCGCCATTGCTCGCTACTAGTGTGCTCGCGGTGTCGCGCGTGCCGTCAATCGTCCACTGCTGCACCGGCTGACCGCCCGTCACCGTGTATCGCCAGTCCGCACCGCCATTGCTGTCCCACGTGTTCGCGCAATTGTTGAGCGCAAACTCCAGACTCGTCGCGCTCTGCGGCAGCGTGATCGTCACCGTCCAATTCGCACCATTCTGCGTCAGCGGCACGCCACTCGTCACATTCGTCCACCCGTTGATGCCCCAATGCAGACAGACACTGCTGCTGCCCGCCAGCGGCCTGCCGCTGGGGTTGTATGTGATGGTGAGTTGCTGTCCTGCGACCGGCTGCGTGGGCGAGATCGCGACCGTGTTTCCGCCACCTCCCCCACCGCTGCCCACGCCGTCACCGACCCACACGTGCTGAATCGCCGACTTGGTCATATTGCCGCGCGTATCAACCGACTCGATGTAGTAGTCGATCAGCTTGTTGCGCTGGCCTTCGATCTTCGCCCAGTACTGATCCGCGATGTACTGCGGCGTCTCAAAGAAGTTGATGCTCGGGTCGTTGTACACGTTTGCCGCAGGAAACACGCGCCGCGTCATGGGCACGCTCTGCCACGCACCAACTCCCGCGCCGCCTGCATAGGTCTCATTCTCCGTGTTGCTCAGGCTGCGCTGGCCGTCAACGTCGATGCGGTACTTGAGCGTCGTGCTCGTGATACCGGCGACGTCATACGCGAACGTCCAGACGTAGAAGTCACCGCCGCCGTTGAGGTTGGCAGCGCGTTGTTGATAGCCATACTGCGGGCCGAAATTCACACTCCCCGGGTTCCACGGATGCCGCTGCGGATACCACACGGTCGGGCCTGTCGTGTCGAGCGTGGTGTTTCCGGTGATCACCGCGTCAGCATGCTGCACCGCTTCGTTGCACGCGATCGTCGGCTTGACTTCAAAGTCCTCCGCCGTGCCGTAGTACATGTACCCGCTGTTGAGACTGCCCAGGAAGAAGTGCCACGCACGCTCCGCGCTCGTCGTCGTTGCGCTCGGATAGAGAATGCGACCAATGTCGAGCCCGCCCGCTTGCGGTCCACCCGCTCGTGTCACGATCTGTTCTGCGGTTGCAACGCGATTGTTCGCCGCCGTGATCACCGCCCAGTTGCGTGCATCCACGTGCCAGCCGTTCTCGACATCAATCGCTCCGCTCGCGTTCAGCAGCGGCCAGTTCCAGTTGATGAACTGCGGCGCGCCAAAGTCGCCATCCGCGTTCACCCAAGCGCCGTCTTCCACGTGTACGAAGTCATTCGCCGGCACGGGGTGATCCGCAAGATACTTCTCAACAACGGTCGGCACATACTGAGCGGCGTTCGCGCTGCTCGCGAGATTGGGCGTCGCTTCGCGGTAATACGAGAATCCGCCGCCCCACGCGTTGTCACCGTCGTGCGCCAGCATCACCAGTTGCGGCCGGTTCGGCGCCAGTCCGCCCGGCGCCATGCTCTGAATCGCGTCAAAACCTCCCAGCCCGATCGGCGCGTACCCATCATCCCAGCTCAGCGCCTGCATGGCGGGCACCACAATCACCTGACTGATCGCGCCCGTGTTTGGATTCACGTACCTCGCCCGCCGCGGCGTGGTTGCGAACGGCACCGCCTCCGCAGGTGAGCACCCGCGCGAAATGCTCTTGCGGAAATACGTTCCCGCAGCCGGATTCACTTGATCCGCCTTGTTGGGCGCGTCCGTGTTGATGCCGCCGCTGCCGAAGACAACAGGAAAGTCCGCGCACGCCCGGCTGATCTTCTCACTGCTGACGATGACCCAATCGATGCCTTCCGCATCGAGCACCTCGATCATCTTCGTGCTGAACACCATCTCACTAGGGAACAGCCCGCGACTCTGCGGCGCGTTGGTGCCCCAAGCATCGTTGTAGATCCGACGGTAAAGCTGCAGTTCCTTCCGCAGTGTCGTCGCATCCACCAGCGGCATGAGCGGATGGTGAAACCCGAACTGCACGACATCCACGCGCGGCAGCTGCGTGCCCGCAGTCGGGTTCGTCCGCCACGCGCGACCGTCCCGGATGCGCTGCCACCACGTGCTGTTGTACCCAAGCTGGTTTGCCGCTCCAAGACTGTTCAGGTTCTCGATGAGCCCACCTGAGAAACTGATCTGCGCGCCCCCTTCGTTCGTCCAGTCGATATCGTCGACAGCATCAATCATGCGATACTGATACCCCGCGACGCGATCAGGCAGGCTGAAGATCTCGCGCAGGTTGTTGGTCGGGTTAAAGGCTCCCGCGTCCTTGCGCTGAATGCTCTGCCAGACCAGTTCATACCGATCCGCACCACCAACCTGTTGATCAGGCCAGTAAATGGGCTGCTCCATGTGCCACAGATACGTGTAGTGCACTCGCTGCTGCGCGAACGCTGAACCGGCCAACAAAGCGAGACCGCAAGGAGCGACGAAAGCAATACCACGCATGGAGAACTCCGAGAACATGAACGCAGCCGAATGGGCTTCACAACCCAATGATGTGTGACATTAGAAACGAAGGCCGCCGTAATTGCAAGCGGAACAACGAGCAGGTTGACCCCGCAGCGTGCCGTTCGCGGTGTACTGATGACACGACAACTGACCCAATCAGCTAGTGCTTCATCCGTCCGAAGCCACGGATGTTCACGCGACAACGAGAAAGCCGGAAAGACAAGGCCCGAGCTTTCGCTCGGGTCTTGGAGATCTCAGATCACGCACTCATCACCAGGATGAATGCCGAAGGGATCTTTAGTAGGGGCACGGAGCGCCAGCCAGGACGTTGAAGAAGTCGATGACGTCTTGATCGTCCGGGAAGACCTGGTCGCGGTTGAAGTCGATCGAGTCGCAGGAGCCGCAGTCAGCACCGGCGAGCACGTTGAAGAAGTCAACAACGTCCTGGTCTTCGGGGAAGACGCAGTTGTTGTTGAAGTCGATATCACACGTGCCCGTGTCGTTGCTTTCGAAGCGGAACCAGTAGTCGTTCGCACCGCTGCCGCAGACCGTATCAGGCTGCGCCGCGGCCATGCCGACGAAGAGCCGGTAGGTACCGGCCGGCAGAGCGTTCGCCGTCAGCGAGATGTTCGAGCAGCCGGCGAGCTGTTCTGCACCTTCAGCCAGCACAGCCAGGCCAGCGCCGCACTGATTGTTCAGCAGAGCGAGCTGAGCCGTGAACTGCGCACGACCCGTGAAGCGGATGTCCGAGGTGTTGGTGATGGTGAACTCGAACCAGTCGGTGTCACGCAGACCAGCGCCGCCGAAGTCCTTCCAGCTGGTGCCGCTGATGATGGCGCCGCAGGAGAGAGCTTCGAAGACCGGCGTCGGGGTGGCGTTGCAGCCGCCGTTGGCATCAACGCCGCAGGCTTCAGCTTCCGCCGTCGCACCGGCCGGAGCCGCCGCGTACGTATCACAGGCGCAGGAGCCTGCATCCGTGATGGTCAGCGTACCAGCGCCACGAGCCGGAGCCGCACCCCAGCCCGCAACGCGGACGAAGTACTGCTGGCCAGGCGTGAGGCCCGCGACAGTGAGGCTGCTCAGCAGGCCACCGCCAGCGTCATCGTTGCAGCCGATCGCCGAAGCGGCGGTGCAGCTGTCGAAGAGCTGGATCGTGGTATCACCGATGCCGGTGCTGGCCAGCGTATCGAAGGTGTAGCACGTGCCGGTCGGCGTGAAGCTGAACCACACGTCCGCGCCGTCTGCGCCGCCCAACGCACAGGTACCTGCGCCAGGGCCGCCTGTCGCACAGTTGTTGTCGAAGTCGTTGGTGCCAATCACCGCAACCGTTGCACCGGTGCAGTCATCGTTCGCGACCGTGCCACCGCCGGCGGTTTCAGTCACCGTCAGCTGGCCGACGCCGCTCGCGCCACCGAAGCCGTCAACCTGAATGATGTAGGTGGTGCCAGCCGTGACGCAAATCGTCACTTCGCTCTGTGCACCGCAGCTATCGTCGCTGCAACCACCGACCGCCACGCCGCCGCAGCCGTCATAGGCCTGCAGGGTCGTGTCGAAGGTGCTGCCGCACGTGCTGATGACTGCCGTGCCGCTCACGCTCGCGGTATAGGCGTAGAAGATGTCAGGACCAGCGCCACCGCAGGGGTTGGTGCCTTCGCTGGCCGCGAGGGTCGTATCAAAGTTGATCGGAGTCACCGTGCTGCCCGTGAAGGCGATGGCGTTGGTGCACAGATCGTTGGCGGGCGGCGGGAGAACGCCCTCGGTGATGGACAGATCGCCCGCACCCGTGGTCGAGCCGTCGAACGACGCGACGCGGACGAAGTAGTCTTCGCCAGCCGTCACTTCGAACACGACACGGCTCAGCAGGCCCGTGCCAGCGTCGTCGTTGCAGGCGATTTCGGTGCCACCACACTCGTCGAAGATCGCGAGCGTGGTGTCATCGAGCGCCGTGCTGGCGAGGGTGTCAAACTGCACGAAACCGCTCGTCGCGGGCGTGTAGGAGAACCACACGTCGTTCTGGTCAGGGCCGCCGCCGAAGGCGCAGCTCGCGACCAGACCGTCGCTGGTAGCAAACGTGTTGTTGAGGGGGTTGCTGCCCGCAATTGCAACCGTCGCTGTCGCGCAGCTGTCGTTGCTGGGAACCACCGCAGGCACTTCCGTGATCGTGAAGCTGCCAGCGCCCGAACCCACACCGAAGCCGTCGACCTGAATGATGTAGCTGGTGGCAGCCGTCGTCAGGAACGCAACTTCGCTCTGCAGGCCGCAGCTGTCGTCGTTACAAGCGAGGACCGCACCGCTGCACGCATCCAGAACCTGCACAACCGTGTCATAGCTGCTGCCGCAGAAGCTCAGACTGGTCTGACCAGTCACGCCCGCGGTGTAGCTATAGAAGATGTCGTTGCCGCCGCCACCGCCGCACTGGGTCGGAGCGTTGTTGTTGATGCCAGCAGCGCTGGTGTCAAACGCAACGGGCGACGCAGCCGCGGTGATCGCCACCGCCGTGGAGCAGGTGTCACCAGCAGCCGGAGGCGTGAACGATTCCGTGATCGTCAGCACGCCAGGACCGCCAGCGCTCACGTTCCACGAAGCCGCGCGGATGAAGTATGACTGACCGGCCACAACCGACAGGCCGGAGATGCGGCTGCGGAAGCCGTTGGGGTCGCTGTCGTCGTCGCAAGCGATTTGCGTGCCGCCGCATGCGTCAAACACAGCCAGCGTCGTGTCCGGAATCGAACCCGCGCCCGTGTCGATCGTGACCGTCTGCACGCCCGCCGGAGCGACGTAGCGGAACCACACGTCGGCGTTGTCAGCGAACGCGCAGGTCGCGTCCAGACCATCGTCCGCCGCACCCGTGCTGTCGTAGTTGGTAGAACCGCCGACAACCGTTGTGGCCGTCGCGCAGTCATCGTTGGTCAAGCCGGGACCGCCACCGCTCTCGATGATGGTCAGCAGGCCAGCGGTGATCGCGACAGGAGCAGCCGAGTCCCAGCTTGCGACGCGGATGATCACCGGCGAACCGGGAGTCACCGCAACGCCACTCACCTGGCTCGACAGAACGCAGCTGTCGTCGTTGCATGCGAGGCTCACGCCACCGCAGCCAGCGAGCACTTGCAGCGTGGTGTCACCGCTACCACAGGTGTTGACCGTGATGGAGGTCACACCAGTCGGGGGCGTGTAGCTGAAGTAAAGCTCAAGACCGTCGCCCGCGCCGAACGTGGCGCATGGCGCGTCGGTGCCGTCATCGGTCGCCGCCGAGTTGTCCCAATTCGTCGTACCGGCCGTCACGACCGTAGGGGCTGCACAGTTGTCGCCAGCCAGCGCAGCTTGGGCCAGGAGCAGCGTAAAGCTGACGCCCAGCGTGGTACACGTCTTCCGCATGATGATTCCCTTCTCTCGAAGTACCCGAACACACGATTGGCAGAATTCTGCCGAAACCGGCCCCAAAGAGCCGGACACACGATGAGAGACCACCGGCGCAGTGCCCTACGAAACGGTCATGCGAGAGTGCAGTCCGCATGCCCCACGAAGGCAATGCGACGGTGATCTCCACAATCAGTCTACTGGAACATCGTGCCCATGCAAGAGCAGTTTTGACCAAATTCGCGAATGTGTTGGAACCATGTTCCATTACGAGAGTTAGGCCCAGTCAACCCCCGAACGAGCTTGACGGGTCCGATCCGCTTGTTCTCGGACTACAAAAAAGACCAACGAGCGGGCTCGTTGGTCGCGTGAACACCAGACTCCGCTTTCTTCAACCCGTCGCCGAACCAAGCCCCATGCACCGCCGCCACGCACTCACCTGGCCCAGGTGCACCATCGGATGCCCCACCATCAAGAAGTTCACCGCGGCACCAACCGTCGGGAAGACCTCACGACGCGCCGGGTCCGGAAATGGCGCAAGCAGCGGTTCGTCACTCGTTGCCGTCGCCAGAGCATGCATCGCCGCTGCATGCGCCTTCAAAAAGTGCGCGCTCACCGCTGCCAGACTCGGGTACTTGGTGTTCTCCACGTCATCTTCGCAAGGTGCGCCGGCTTTGAACAGCGCGTCCCACTGCTCAGAGACCTTGATCGCAGCCACTTCACTTTCAGGTCGACCCAGCAGCGACAGCACCCGCGCCGGATAGATCGCCAAGTGCCCGAACACGAACGTCGGCGTGTTCGTGTCGATCACCACGTTTTGCAGACCGCGAGGCTTGCTCCCGGCCTTTGCAGGGTCCACGTCCTTGAGCATGAGTTCCGCGTACTGAGCCACGCGCTTGGCGGATGGAACAAGATTCTGGGAGTGCTTTGACATTGTGGGTCCTCGAAAACCGTGTGATTTTTTGCGATACGCCGGGCTGACGGCAAGCGGCCCGGCACGTTCGGCACGTCCTGCGCGGCCGTTTGATGCGGAATATGCAAGATAGTCGCTTCGATTTCTCACGCTTGCCCAAAGTCGCCCCTTTATCCATCCGACCTCACTGATGCGTGGTTGAAGGCGGACGTACCCGCCGGATCGGCCGCGCATGTTCCGACAACCGGAGATGTGCGGTTCGCCCTGGTGGGCGGTGCCCTGAAGTCAGTCTTCCGCAGCGAGGATTATGCAATGACGAGCAAGCGCAACAACCTGAAGAATGTGATGGGCGTGCTGTTGGCCTTCGCCGCCGGGACGACGGTGGCTCTGGCCCAGGATACCACGGAGAATCCGGCCCTCGAGCCCGCAGCACCCGCTGCGGAGTGGGCGCCCGCAGCCCCTGCTGACGCGGCGCAGCCCGAGAGCAACGCTGACGCCCAGAACGCGCCGGCCAATGAAGAAACCAGCAACGTTGTCATCGACGACAACATGACCGTCGACCTCCACGTCAAGGACGAGGACCTCGCCAACGTGCTCGAAATGCTCAGCATTCAGAGCCAGAAGAACATCATCGCCAGCAAGGACGTGCAGGCTCGCGTCACCGCCAACCTGTACGGCGTGACCTTCTACGAAGCCCTCGACGCCATCCTCAACGTCAACGGCTACGGCTTCATCGAAGAAGGCAACTTCATCAAGATCTACACGCTCGACGAGCTCGCCAAGAAGCAGATCGATATGCGCAACAAGGTCAGCAAGGTCATCACGCTCAGCTACATGAACTCAGTGGATGCCGCTGAATTCGTCAAGCCCCTGCTCAGCCCCGATGGCCAGATCAAGGTCAACAGCAAGGCCGGCACCTTCACCGCCGCGGGCGAAACCCCCAGCGGCGCCGAGGACTACGCCCACGGCTCGCTTCTGGTCGTCTACGACTACGAAGAGAACGTCGCTCAGGTCGAAGAAATGGTCCGCCTCATCGACACCCGCCCCGCGCAGGTGCTCGTCGAAGCCACCGTCCTCCAGACCCAGCTCAACGAAGCCAACGCACTGGGCGTTGACTTCAGCGTCGTCGCCGACATGAGCTTCACCGACTACGTCGGCACGCCGCTCCAGGCCGTCAACAGCATTCTCGCCGGTAACAGCGACGCCGCTGTGGGCGGCGCGTCACAGGACCGCGGCGCCTCGGGCGTCGGCAGCACCGTGGGCAACGTCGCTCAGGGCGCTGGCGGCCTCAAGGTCGGTATCGTCAGCAACGACGTGGGCGTCTTCATCCGCGCTCTCGACGAAGTCACCGACACCACCGTGCTCAGCAACCCCAAGATCATGACGCTCAATCGCCAGAGCGGCCGCGTTCTGGTCGGTCGTAAGGTCGGTTACCTCAACACCACGGCCACCGACACCAGCACGACGCAGAGCGTGGAATTCCTCGATACTGGTACCAGCCTCTACTTCCGTCCCTTCGTGACCACCAACGGCCTCATCCGCATGGAAGTGAAGCCCAAGGTCGCTGAAGCCGCGATCCGTCAGATCAGCGACATCGGCGGTAACCCTGTCACGATCCCGGACGAAATCACCAACGAAATCACGACCAACATTCTCGTCCGCGACGGTCAGACCGTCGTCCTGGGCGGTCTGTTCCGCGAGAACGTCACCGTCACCCGCAAGCAGGTTCCGGTCCTGGGCGACATCCCCTTCATCGGCAACGCCTTCCGCGGCCACGACGACAGCACCAACCGCAACGAAATCATCTTCCTCATCACGCCCACGATCGTTGATGACGCGATGATCACCGAGTCCGGCGCACGCGGCAGCGAATACGTTGACCGCATCGTCGCCGGCTCGCGTGAAGGCACGCTCTTCTGGAGCCGTGACCGCATCACCAACAACCTCAACATCGAAGCCGAGCGTCTGGCTCGCGAAGGCGACACCGCCGGCGCCCTCAACAAGGCTGAGCGCTCGCTGGGTCTGAATCCGGGCCAGCCCGAAATGATCCAGATGCGCGAGCGTCTGACGGGCAAGAAGGCCCCGACGACCAACCGCAGCTTCCTTGATCGCGTGATCAACAAGGAAGCCGCTGAAAACCTCCTGCAGGTGCAGGCGGAAGAACTCAGCAGCAACACCACCGACAGCACGCAGCAGTTCAGCCAGACCGATGTCCAGCCGACTTTCACGGCTCTGCCCGAGCAGCTCGCCGCGACCGAAGGCACTGAAACCTGGAACCAGAACAACTGGAACCAGAACAACAACGCTGACTTCAACAGCTACAGCAACAACTACAACTACGACGCCGCCACGCAGAGCACCATGGCCGCTCTCGAGCAGCAGAACCAGAACCCCGTCGCGCAGGGCCTGACCGAGCCGACCAACTGGCAGAACGATCAGCTCATGGCCAGCACGCTGCTCGAAGCCGTTGACACCACCAAGACCCTGCCCAGCAACTTCAACTTCACCGGCCCCTACGCCAACAAGTGGAACGGCCCCACCGGCTTCACGGGCGGCATGGCCAACTGGTACACCTACATGCTTAGCTACTACGGCCAGTCCCCCAACACCCAGAACGCTCAGCAGAGCACGCAGCAGGACCAGACCTTCACCAACGTGAACGAGCAGGTTCCTGAAGTGCAGATGGAAACCAGCAGCCAAGGCTGGAAGGACGAAGAGTAAATCGTCCGCTGACAACTGATCACCACCCGACCCCGCGGCTGAAAAGTCGCGGGGTTTTTTTTCAATCAAGCGGTTGGAGCGAACAAGCCAGCGAGGGCGTGGACACAGCGATCTTCCCAAAAGAGCGAGGGGCCAGCGCCGTGCGCTGGCCCCTCACTCGCTCGTTGGTTTGCTCGCTTCTTTGATCAGCCGCGCTGCTCAATATCGAGCTCAGTCTTGAGTGCCTGCGCGAGGTACTCATACTCCGCAGGCGTGTTGTACACCTGCGCGCTCACGCGAATGATGCGTTCATTCGTGCTCATCAGTCGCCAGATAGGCACCACGATGCGGTACTTCTCCAGCAGCACATCCTGCAGCGCATCGTCGTAGCACGTGGGCCGGCTCTTGAGGTGCTCGGGCGGCTCAGGCAGCTTCAGCGTCACCATGCTGCCCACCATCGCATCGGGCACGCACGGCTGCATGTTGTACAGGGTGCCCAGGTGCCCGCACAGAATCTTGCGAGCCTGCAGAATCATGTGGTGGTTATGGCGCATCAGCGCAGGCCATCCGCCAGGCAGAATCGCACCCATAGCCTCAATCGCTGAAGGCAGCGTCACCATCGCCGAGTAATCGTCGGTGCCCTGGTAGTCAAAGTCTCGAAGGAACAGAGCCCGCTCAGGACGAATCTTGTTCGCCCGCGCGCTCAGCGCCAGCGGCCGGAACAGACGCTGCTTGTCAGGCCGCACGTACACAAACGCGCTGCCCTTGGGGCCGCTCAGCCACTTGTGCCCGCTGCCGATGAAGTACGTGGGGTTGAGCGCACGCACATCGGTCGGAATCTGGCCCGGGCTGTGCGCACCGTCGAGCAGCACATCGATGCCCCGATTGTTCATCTCACGGATGATCGCACCCGCAGGCAGCACCATCGCGCTCGTGCTGGTCACATGGCTGATGACAACCAGCTTGGTCTTCTTCGTCACACGCGAGATGATCGCTTCGAGCGCGACCTGCGGACTCTCAATCGGGAACGGAATCGCCGCCTTCACGACGACAATGCCCTGCTCCACGCGCATGCGCTCGAGTTCGTTGTGCAGACTGCCGTACTCATGATCCGTGATGAGCACTTCATCACCCGCTGCAAGCGGGTGCGCCTTGAGAATCGTGCACATCGCGTACGTCGCGTTGCGCAGCATCGCCAGGTCAGCGGGGTTCACGTTGATGAACGCCGCCACGCGTTCGCGCGTCGTGTCCATCAGCCGCTCAAGGTCATACTTGAACAGCCGAACAGGGTCGCGCTCCATGCGCTCGCGGTACGCCGCCTGAGCGCGGAGCACGCTCTTGGGCGCGCTGCCATAGCTGCCGTGATTCAGAAAAGTCAGCGCGGGGTCCAACGCCCACAATTGGTGCACGTGCCCCGGCACGCTCTGTGCCGGCTGCGCGAATCCCAGATTGGTCACGCCGACGTTCGCAGCGCCAACGGACTGCTCGGGAGGCAGCACTTCCACCGTTCGACAAGCGCGCGTCAACGTCGCATCAGCCGGCAGACCGGCCGTTTCGATGAGCGCGGGAGAACGTGTCGGCGATTTGTTGTCAAGGGGCGGCATCGTGCCATTCCTATCGGCTCGCGACGGGCGAGGAGGTGCAAAGTCCTTTTTGCGTTTCGAAGCGTAGCGAGCTGATCGCCACCCGAGGATTCCGCTGTGCAATTGCACAGCGTGATTCATCCTCCCCGTACACGGTCACTCGACAATCTTTGAAGCGTTCACGACCGCATCAATCGCCTGCGCCAGGGTCGCTGCCGCCTTCTCGTCACGTCGCGCGCTCGTGCTGAAACTCAGCTCGCTCGGACCCAGCCGATCATCAAACCCGCTGGTTGCGTGACGCAGGTACAGCGTCGCCCGACGCAACGCACCGCCGAACGATGAGCCACTCGCGTCATCATCGCTCGCTGAGAAGAACCCGCCACCCGCATAGACACCTGCCTGACCATTCGCGAGTATGACAACCCGCACCGTGCTGGTCGTCGCCGTTGTTGCGATGGGCGTGTCGCCCGCGCTGGGAATCGTGAACACGTGTACGTGGATGATCGTGCCCGACAGTTGCGACAGGTCCTTGCCCGCAAGCTCCCCGACCGGCAGATCCGTCAGGTATATGTCTGCAATGCCCGCCTTGTCCTGCACGAAAACCTGTGTCGGCAGCGTCAATGGCAGCCGATCGCCCGTCACCGCGGACTGCAACGTGCTTGACCCAGAGCCCCCCAGCAATGTGGCGCAACCCGGAATCACGACGCACACCGGCGCAAAAAGGACACCCGCCAACAGAAAACGTCGCATGAATGCACGAACTGCGCAATTTGTGCTTGATTGCTGCCGGTTCCCACGATAGATTCGCGACAGGCACTTCGAGGGGTCGCCAAGAGAGAGGTTGCGCATGCCGAACTTGCTCCGGTCGGTTGGTGTCGTTGTCGCCATCGTCAACGCGTCGATCATACTCGCCCCGCGCGCGCTTGCGCAGACCTGCGACTCCATCGACCTCAACCGCAACGGCGTCTATCCCGAAGACCAGGACGTCATTGACTTCTTCAACGCGCTCGCCGGGGCTCCTTGCGGCGATGTCTGCAATCCCTGCGATCTCGACGTCAACAACAACAACGTCTTCCCCGAAGATCAGGACGTCATCGACTTCTTCCTCCTTCTCGCAGGCGGTCTGCCCACCTCCTGCCCCGACGGACCTGCCGTCCCCCGCCGCCATCCGGCTGTTCCCAGCGCATTCAACCATTACATCGCCGCTGACGGCGTTCGCACCTTCAGCAGCGGCACCTACGCCACCGGCGCAACCACCACCGACTACGGCCTGTTCATGCCACCGCTCGACTGCGAAGGATGGGCCGTTGATCCGAACACCGCCGCCCCCGCCTTCACCGTGCACGTCGATTCCTCATCCGACGATCCCAGCACGCCTGACGGTTCGATCGATCGCCCCTACCGCAGCATCGCGTGCGCGTTCGTCGCGGTGCGGGGTGGCTCCAACTACCCCGCTCTTGCCCGCAAAATTCGTGTCCGCCGCGGCACCGTCTACTTCGAAACCATCGGCCAGCAACAGCCCGGCGGCGACAGCAATGTCTGCGTGCCCGGGTACACGTGGGACGTACCCAGCGGCGCGGGGCCCGATCGTCCCGTGATCGTCGAGCCTTACGGCGAGCCCCCCACCAACGACTTTGACCTGCGTGTCTCGCCCGGCAACTCGCGGTTTGTCCTCGTCGCCAGCAACGCCACGCCGACCATTCCGGGCGTCTTTTTCCGTGGAGGCGGCAGCGACTTCTGGATTCGCGGTGCTGAGATTGTCAGCGAAAGCGAATGGAATTTTGGCCAAGGCTCGCCGCCCAACATCACCACACCCCCTGTCGCCGGCGTGCAACTCAGCAACGTCAATCGCGTCTACATCGAGGACTGCTACATCCACGGCTTCCAATACGCCTTGCGCGTCGACGCGACGACGGCTCCGCAGCCTTTCAACACTGTCACGCTCCATCGCTGCATTCTTGCAGATTCCTACGGCACCGACGATCCGGGTGGCCAGAGCTCGGGCATCTTCTCCAACCGCACCAGCATGCTGGTTTCCGAGTGCATTCTCATCGATACCGGCTGGAGCTCGCGCTGGCAGCCCGGCATTTCGGGCCTCTTGCCCAACACGCTTGGCATGGGCAGCGATCGCAATCACGGCATCTACTGGTCCTTCAACATGGACCGCTCGCTCATCCTCAACACGCTGGTGATTCGCCCTTCTTTCGCTGCCGCACAGATGCGTGCCAATGACAACTCTGTGTGGAACAGCGCCGTGCTCGACGGCCCCGCTGCCTTCCGCGGTGGCCACGCCCAGGGCGACAACGGCCCGCCCGAAGGCGGCGCGGAACTCGATGGCCTCACTTTCGGCTCGTGCGGCGGCACACGTCCATACGACGAACTGGGCCCCGCCGGCACTGATTGGTCTGGCGCGTGGCCGGAAGGTTTTGGCTGGCGCGGCCAGATGGCCTGGTCGGTCGCACTGGGCGCGGCAGATGTCTACGCCCGCGGTGCAGAAGGCAATCCTGCCGGTGTCCCAGGACCGCTCGAACGCGGCATGGGCTTTGGCGCGACCCTCAGCGACGGTGGCCGCATCTACCGCTGCATCGCGGCAAGCAACGCTCCACGCGGACTGACAGAAGAAGACCCGGGCGAGAACTTCTTTGAAAGTACTGGCGCATCCCGCGGAGCGTTTGGCGGCATCTTCTGCGAGTACGGCAACGCCGCGTACTTCCGCCCAAGTCAGGTTGCCGAGACAGAAACTCAGGAACTCGAACGCCTCTGGTCCACCGAATGGGCCCAGATCAACCGTCCGCTCACTATCTCCGACTGCATTATCTATGACTGGATCGGCGCAGGCGGCGGCTCGCCGGGCGTGCAGATCATGATGGGTTCCGATCGCAACGTGCGCACGCTTACCAACGCGTGCGTGGAGTATCCGCGCCGCATCTTCTCGATTCCCGAGCAGTGGACACTGCGCAACATCGCCGTGCGCCAGCGTGGTGCAAGCAGCCGCTTCTTCGCAGCCTACGGGTTGCTGGGCACCGCATCACCGCTGGACTTCTACGCGCCCAACCTCACTTCGCTCCGCGTCGGAGGTATGTTCGAGAACGTCCGCTTCAACACCACCAGCGCCAACAACAGCGCTTCAGGCGGGATCTATCGCGACATGATCAACGGCGCCGTCGCCACCTTCGACCAGTTCCGCGCCTCAACCGGTCAGCCTTCGGGCCTGGGGCGAGGCGTGTTACAGACCACCAACGACAGTGAAGGCTCCCTCACGTGGCCCCCTCGCTTCAGCGGCCCCATCGGCACGGTCAACATCACCGGCTACATGAACGAAATGGGCCTGCTCGATCCTGACAACGATATTGAGGGCGAACTTGCAGACTTCGCCGCTCTCGCACGTCGCATGAGTCGCTACCGCGGGCCATACATCAACAACGCCGGAGCCGACAACTGGGATGAACGCTTCACCGCGCCGAACATCAACGCCTGGGTGCGTACCAAATTCGGCTGGAGCGCCCAGCCCGCCGACTGAACGGTTCACCGCGGCCACAGCCACGCAAACATCGCGCCGGTCACCAGTCCGTACGCCACACCGTCAACAAGCATGAGCGCCAGGGCTCGCGTCTTCTGCCCAAACCACACGCCGTGGACGAGTGGCGAGAACGCGTACGCCGCCACGCCCGCCGTCGCGCAGAACTGAAACACACGCACGAACGAAACCGCGCCGCCATCACTCGGCTTGACGGGCAACGCCAGCGCAGCGATATACGCAATCAATACCGAAACCGCGAAGTACAACGACACCGACACGAGCATGTTCCGCCCCATGCGCCGCCCATCGGGCTTTGGGAACACGGTCAAGGTCCCGCACGGACCTTCCAGAAACTTCGCCTGCTGCACCTGCTTGTCGCCGCCGCAGTTCTTCACATGCGGAAAGAGATACACGCCCGGCCCCACCCCCGCCGCCCGCAGCTTCGCAGCAACATCCGTCTCCACATCACCGGGCATCGGTCCGTAGTCGCCCTCATGATGGTTGATCGCCATCCAAAAGACTGCCGACACAACCCACACACCAACCGCCGAAGCGACGATCGGCAACCACAGCGACACCAGAGATTGCATCACCGACATGATCCACTCCTTGAAACGCTGCTCGCATGCTACCGAAATTCTGGTATGATCGAGCCCCCCGACTGTGCGAAACTCGCGCGAAAAGGGGACTCGGACGTGGTACCGGGCCGAAGGAACTGGGAACCGTTCGCGCTGTCCGCGCGAGCAACGGAGGGAAAGAGCATGTTCAACTTCTTCACACTTGCCCAGTAGAATCAAGGCGGCGACGTCGTCGCTGGTATTGTCGGCATCGTACTGATGCTCCTCTGGATCGCTCTCATCGTCCTCGTCATTGCAGGAAGTTGGAAGGTCTTCGCCAAAGCTGGCCAGCCGGGTTGGGCGGTCCTCGTTCCGATCTTCAACACATACACCCTGCTCAAGATCGTCGGCCGCCCGTGGTGGTGGTTGCTGCTGCTGTTCATCCCCTTCGTCAACTTCATCATCGCAATCATCGTCGCGCTTGATGTCGCCAAGTCGTTCGGCCGCGGAATCGGCTTCGGTCTGGGGCTCGCATTCCTTACGCCGATCTTCGTTTGCATCCTCGGCTTCGGCAGCGACAAGTACGTCGGTCCCGCTGCCGCCATGGGCGGTAACCCCGCATGAGCTCGGGCGGTCTTCCACCGCCGATGGTGCTGCAAAGCCTGCTCACCTGTCCGCGCTGCGGCTACGACCTGAGCGGCACTGCTGTCACGTTGCCATGCCCCGAGTGTGGCCAGCCCAATGGCGCATGCGTGCAACTCGCCGGCACGCCCAATCGACTCGGCGGCAAGGCGCACCGCCGTGTCGCCCGCGTCCTCGTTGTGATCGGCACATGGCTTGGACTCCAGATCGTCTTCATTATGTGGTTCCGCGTCTCGATGCTGACCGGCTTGCTCGTGCTTGCCGTCTTCGCGCTGGGCATCGTGTGGCTCATGGTCTCCAGCCCGCGCGAACGCCGCGCGGCGGAGAAATTCCTCTTCGTTCCTGGCTTTATCGTGCGTCTGCCGCTCCTTGCTGATACCGGTGTCTTCAGCGACGCTCTTCGCATCCCTCTTGAAGCTGGAGACACGCTCCGCCTCAAGCCAGTTGGCACCAAATGGGCCCGCATCTGCCTCCAACGCCAAGGCGGCTCCACGCCCTTTGACGCCGGCTTTCTCGTCGATGTCGAGTCCCTCCCTGAGCTCGCTCGCTCCCTGCAAGAAGTGCAAGGCCCCACGATCAGCGTGGTCGTCGATGCTGTGCCGCGTTGATCGCGGTCCGTGGCGAATGTCTGTTCGACAGTTCGCATTACACGCATCTTTCATGCTGTTCTCATGTTGCGCCATGATGCTGTCTCCGGTGTCGTCGTCCGTGGCGTGCTGATGTTCGCCCCCTATCACGCGTCGCGGCGACACACCTCTTGATCTACTTGCCGTCACCCGGTCTGCAATCCATCCGCGTGACGCGCCCCAACCGGAGGAGACGTGTCATGACAACAGACGCTCCCAATGCCGATCGGCACGCCACGACTACCGCCAACGTGGATGCAACGGTGTCAGCTGAGTCGCGAGAGAAAGCTCGGAGCGTCGTGTCACCCGTTGATGAACCGATCGCGCTAACGACACCTCCTCCCGTGCCGGCACAGGGAGCTGCAGTTGAGCATCAAGCAGATGTTGCAACAGCCACGAACGCCGTGACCGTCATGCCAGGCAACTCCACGCGCAATGCTGACGAGATTCAATCCGTCAGTCCAGAAGGCCGCCCCGCCGATCCCAAAGTCGGCCCGGCAGGTATCCGCGGAATCATGGTCGCGATGGTCGTCGCGGTTCTCGCCGCGTGCAGTATCGCCACGATTTGGGTTGGTTGGTACGCGTTGCCCATCGCCGGCTTCATCATCGCGATCATCTGCATCAACCCCGCTTTGTGGGCTGCGCGAGATCGCGCTCATGATCGCCGACGAGTCATCAAACATCGCATCGACGATGGCGAGCTCGTCGCCACAAGCAACAACGGGCACCCCAAGGTGCAACGCTGAGTCATGTAGCGCTGAGGCTATGCGCCGCTGACGTTCGCGCCACACGCCTCACACGCTGCACAAGGCCGCTCTTCGAGAGCGGCCATTTTTATTGACACGCCGCGCGAACACGTATGAACCTCGATTCACCGCGAGTTCACTCCCCGCTCGCACGCAATCTCCACGATGCAGTGTCGGTCGCATGAGCTCCCTCGTCGCGAAGTCCGTCGCCGACATCACATAAGGAAGTCACCCATGGCACACGCCACAATCTCTCGTTATGTCGCGCCCGCGCTTCTCATCGTCGCTGCTGGCACCGCCCTCACCACCTTGAGCAACTTGTCGCAGGCTCAGTCGCAGCCCGGCACGCCCAGTCAGACGCAACCCGATCAACGCGATCGTCAGGATCGCAACAACCAAGATCGCACCCGCGACAACCAGAATCAACCCGGTGATCGAAGCGATCCCAATCGCGACGACCCCAACCGCAACGACGATCGCGATGGCATGACCAACGAAGATGACGACTTCTTCTGGCGCGATGACCGCGGCAACGAACGCGACGGCGTGAGTCGCAACGGATATCAGTCGCCCTTCACTTTCCTGAGCCCCCAGAGCGAAACCGCATTCAGCGAACGCCGCCAGCGGCTTGCCCGCATGGAAGAGCGTCTGACCGAACGCACAGACGAAATGATCCGCCGCCTTGGTGACATCCGCCAGATGGAACCCGCTCGCCGCGACGATGCGATTCTCGACCTCATGCAGCAAGTGCTGCTCGATCAGCGCCGACTCATGCTGTATCTGCGTCAGTCTCGCAGCACTTGGGCTGGCGACATGACCGACATGAACGGCACCTCGAACAACCCCAACAACCAGCAGCGACCCGGTAGCACGACGCCCGTTCGTCCGGGCAACAACGGCAACCGCTGATCGTCCAATCAACCACTTTCCCCGCCCGGACAGTTTGCCGCGAAAGCGCCAATCTGCCCGGGCTTTCGCATGCACCAACAATCTCGGCATGGCGTCGATCGCTCCGCAGGTATACATCCCGTCGCGCAAGGCGCTGCGTGACTGGCTGCAACAGCATCACGCCTCGCACGGCCCGATTTGGCTTGTCTACGACAAAGCTACCAAGTCCGCGCCATGCAAGCTCACCTACGACGACATTGTCGAGGAAGCTCTCTGCTTCGGCTGGATCGACTCAGTTGCAGGCCGCGTGAGTGAAACACAAAGCAAACTCTACTTCTCGCCGCGCAAGCCCCGCAGCGTCTGGTCCGCGCTGAACAAGAAGCGCATCGCATCACTCCAGGCTCGCGGCTTGATGACCACCGCCGGCCAAGCCAAGATCGATGCAGCGATCACCGACGGCTCATGGACCACGCTCGACAGTGCCGAGGCACTCGAGGTTCCCGCTGATCTGGCACGCGCATTCGCCTCCAACCAGCAAGCAAAGGCCAACTTCGATGCCTTCCCTCCGGGCGCACGCAAACTCGCACTTACGTGGATCGTGACAGCCAAACGTGCTGAAACCCGTGCGGCGAGAATCGCTGAAACCGTGACACTGGCGGCCCGGAATATCCGAGCCAGCGCGCAGAGCAAATCCAAGCAACCCACCCGGCGATCCACAAGCAGCCCAAGCGTCGCCGCGAAGTCAAAATCCACGAATCGCCGCACACGCAAGTGACTCATCGTCGCGGACGCGCCAACCGGTGTCACTACCATGCATCATGGACGCTCAATCGCCCGACACCATCGAAGGCCGCGCCCCTTGGACCACGTACGTCATGTGGGTCGCTCTCCTCGCGGTCGTCATCGCCGGCGGCTGGTTTCTCCATAAACAAACGAGCATCACCTGGCTGCAAACCACGATCTTCGCGGTCTGCGGCGCCATCTCTGTTTTCGCCCTCCACGCCCTGACCGACGCGCTGCGCCTTCGTGTCATCGTCGAAAACGACACCGTGCTTATCCGTCGCGCGTGGACAGGCACCGGCTTCCTGCTCAGCGAAGTACGCAAGGTTGAACGTCTGCAGCCTGACTGGCGCATCACGCTCGAAGACGGCGGCATCGCCCACGTACCCACTGACATCACAAATCACGCTCGCATAGGCGTCGCGCTGCTCGAAGCAGAGGCACGCAATCGCGCTCGTGCGTGACGCGTTTCTTCGCAAATTGCATGTCCACCATTCGCTCGCGCTCAGCACGCTGCCTGCATCATTTCGCGCACGCGGCATGATGTGATCTTGCCCACGTACAGCTGATGGTCCGCTTCAAGATCAATGTGCCGCACGACCTCACACTCCAATGCGACAGGTGATGACGCCAGTGCAGGCAACCCGCCCTGCAATCGCTCCACATCGATGCCGTCGAATATGTCCATCCCGCGAATTGTGACGCCGTCACTCAACCGCTTCGACAGCACACGCTCGCTTGGCACAAGCGAGAACACGCTGAACACATGCGAGTCGCGCAACACCGGATCAATCACATTGCCGCATTGTGACGCAATGCAGATCAGCGGCGGCGCATGGCTTGCCGGCTGCACGCCAAGCACAAGCGTCGCATATCGACGCCCGTTCAGCGACGTGCACATCGCCACCGGATGCGCAATGAGCATCTGCCACGCTCGCGGCGGGATCTCAATGCTCAGACTTTCAACAAACGCCCTTTGACGCCCTTTTGCGGTCGCAATGCCCATGGAACCCTCCCGATAAGGAGTCCCGTTAACAGGGATGTGCCGCCTCTCGCTCATTGGTCCGACAACGCACGCCGAGAGGTTCCCGCGCGTTTGTGCGATTCACGAGAATCTAGAATTTGGATTTTGATAGTATAACAAAATCCTGTGCGTTTGCACACCTTTTCCCCGAGTTATGCTCAGTGGGAGAAAAAGTGAAGAAAAATCAACCGTTGTGGCTGAGTGTGTTGCAAAGTGGGGCAAAGTGTGTAAACTTCTCCTGTCGGCGGTTTGTCGATGCCGAGCGTGGGTCAGCAGCCCAAGTTCAGGCAGGTGCAGGAGGCACTCCACTTCCGGTCACTCGCCATGATCTTCACAGGGTCCGCAGAACTCACGATCGACGCGAAAGGCCGCTTGGCGATTCCCGCCAAGTTCCGGTCGCTGTTGCGGCCCGAGCGTGACGGGACAGCCTGGTACTGCGTGCCGTGGCGCAAGCACTTGCTCATGCTCTTCACCGAAGCTCGCTTTCAAGAGCTCGCGGAAAAGGGGCCAGCAACCTTGATGCCTCCCGCTCAGCAGGCTGAAGCGCAGGCGGACTACTTCGGGTTCACGGAGCGATTGGAAGTTGACAGCGCAGGCCGCATCAACATCCCGCAGCTTCACCTGGAGCTGACCGAACTGGGCAAAGACGTCGTGATGGTGGGCGCGGGCCCGCGGTTGGAAGTCATGGATCGAGCGACCTGGCAGAAGGATCTGCGAGATCGTTTCAACAAGCTCCCGGGCGTGATGCAGAAGTTGGAAAGCTGAAATAACAGAATTCGCGGCGGAAATCGCCACTTTTCTGATTCGTGAGATCGAAGGGCCTTCGCGGCGGGCAGCAAGGATGCTGGCCGTCGCCGCAAGCGAGGACGGAAGCGTCGCCAACGTGTGATCTGCAAGGACGCGGACGCGCGGACGACTTCCGGGGACACCAGAGCAGGCATCAACGGCGCAAGCCCGCGACGACGCTCGACCCCCACCACGCTTGGTGCCAGACCTGCCTTCAAGCAGGCTTGGCGTTGGCTTCGCCCCCTGGCTCACATGCCCGCGCACGTTCACCGGCGTGCGCGGGAATTCCGAAGGCGTCTGAGCCTCCACAGGCCTTGGCACCTTCACCAAGCACCACCACCGGCGGCGGAGTCACGTCACCACCACGACCCATTCCTCTGCTGCCACGAAACCCCGCGCGGAAACGCGCGGGGTTCTTCTTGCACCTCACAAAATTAACTTCTACAACAGCCTATATCACACGACCGCAGCCACTTATGAACAGCCAAAGAACCGCCGCCATTCGTCTACGTATGCACTAAGACGAATTCACACAGATTTCGCGTCTATCGGACGAGTCCCCGTCGAATCCACGGCTCGATTCTGGTAGACTGGTATCGCGGTGGGTATGGAAGGCAGAGCCAATGGGTACGCAGCAGTGGTCAGAAGACATCGTGATTGCAGAGCTCGCAGACGAGCCTGCGCTGTCGGACGAATTGGCGTCCCTTTGTAACCGCGTGGAGAAAGCCCCCGGTGGCAAGGTGCCGCACGTGGTGCTCAACTTCGCCGCCGTCAGCTACCTCGGCTCGTCCAACATTGGCCAGTTGCTGTTGCTCCGGCGCACCCTCACGGAAAAGCAGCGCGTTCTCAAGCTGTGTAGTGTGAGCGATCAGGTTTGGAGCATCTTCCTCGTCACGGGCATCGACAAGCTCTTCCGCTTCGCGCCCGACCCGATGACGGCCCTAGCTGGCATTCAGCTCGAAGAAACCAAGCAAGGCTGATTGTTCGCGCCGCGACGCACACCTGCGTTCACGTATTGCCTTCCTCAGGCATGTTGCCCCACAGTGGCCCCGCCTCAAACTTTGCTTCATACCACGCATTCGTTGTCGCTCGCAGTTCCGTCAGGAACCCCAGCGCTGTCAACTTGTCGCACCCAAGCGTGAGCGTGATGCTCGCCGCGTCAGTCGTCATCCCATGCAGCACGATGCCCGACCGCTGCGCAAGCTGTGTTGCAGCCACCTGCACCGCCTCGCTCAATTCAGCATCCGCAAGTGGTCTGCCGAACAACGCACGCAACCGAACGGTGGATATCTCAGCCATGCCTAACTGAAGGCGCGCTGCTCGCAGCACGACAACAATCTCCCATGCGAAGCTCTCTGCCCATTGCCTGCGTCGCCCCCCTGCTGCTCGTGCTCAGCGCGCTTGTCGGCTGCTCCACCAACCCCACCACCGGTCGCTCCGCCTACTACGCGCTCTCACGCGATGAAGAAATCCAGATCGGCGAACAGAACAAAGCCAGCATGATCCAGGAATTCGGCGGCGAAGTGCAACGCGCCGAATTGCGCCAATACGTGCGCGACGTCGGCATGCGCCTGGTCGCCACGGTGGGACAGGACGATCCTGCGATGAGCAGCCTGCCTTGGGAGTTCGTCCTGCTCGATAGCGATGTCGTCAATGCTTTCGCCCTGCCGGGCGGCAAGGTCTTCATGTCTCGTGGCCTCGCGCAGCGCATGACCAACGAAGCTCAGCTCGCTGGCGTGCTCGGGCATGAGATCGGACATGTCACCGCTCAGCACACCAGCGAGCGCTTTGGCGATGCAACCAAAACCGGTCTGTTCGCTGGCCTGGGCTCGGTCGCCATCGGTGCAATCTTCGGCGTCGACGTCAGCGGCGTTGCCGATCAGGTCGCGGGCGTCACGCTCGCCAGCTATGGCCGCGATCAGGAAAACGAAGCCGACACCCTCGGCATGCGCTACATGGTCCGCGCAGGCTACGACCCCATCGGCCAACTGCAAGTCATGCAGATTCTCGCTAGCCTCGACAAGACGGGCAGGCCCCCCGAGTTTCTCAGCACGCACCCCTACCCCGAGAAGCGCATCGAGAACATCCAAGGCAAGCTGCAGAACGAGTACGCCTACACGCAGGGCAACAGTCAGTTCAAGACGGGCGAGCAGGAGTTTCGCGCCAGCTTCCTCAGCAAACTCGGGATGGCATTTCCGTCCGGCCGCGAGGAAGACCCCGCGATCCGCGCCTTCGCCATGAGCCGCGGCCTGTGCACAGCCGACTGCGCCCAGTGCGGCCACCACTAACCAGCGTCAAGCCACTTTGCGCACGTCAGGACGAATCACACCCTGCGAGAGCAGCGCTTCAGCTTCGCGCTGCGGCACAGCCGGGCTGAAGATGAATCCCTGCCCGTAGTCACAGCTCAGCGTCTGCAGCTGCGCCAGGTGCGCGGGGGTCTCAATGCCCTCGGCAATCACCTTGGTTCGCAGGTTGTGCGCCAGCACCACAATCGCTTGGACAACGGCCGCGTAATCATTGCTGCTGCGCATCGTGTCCACAAAGCTGCGATCGATCTTCAGGACGCTGATGGGGAACTTGTGCAAACAGCTCAGCGAGCTGTGGCCCGTGCCAAAGTCATCCATCAGCACATCACTGCCCATGTCACGGAGGCGACGCAGTATCGCGACAACATCCTTGCCGCCCTGCATCACCGCGTTCTCCGTGACTTCAAAGGCCAGGAATCGCCCGGGCAGCTTGTGTTGTTCAATCGACTTGGTCACCGTGTCAAGCAGGTGGTCATCCAGCAGTTGCAGGCGCGACACATTCAGGCTGATCGACATGCCCTCAAGCAGCAGGTTCTTGCCTCGCCACGCGCTCGCCACCGCCGCGACCTGTTCAACCACCCACGCGCCAATCCGCGAGATCTGCCCTGACTCTTCCGCAACCGAGATGAACGCCTCAGGCAGCAGCGAGCCGCGTGTCGGATGATTCCAACGCAGCAGTGCCTCAAAGCCCACGATCTCGCCCGTTGCGAGCTTCACGACAGGTTGATACGCGATGTGGAACTCGCCGCGCGTTTCAGCGCCGCGCATGTCTGATTCCAGACTGAGTCGCGCCAGCACCGCCTCGTGCATCTTCTGATCAAACACGCACACACGGCTCTTGCCGCTGAACTTCGCGCGATACATCGCAGTGTCCGCCTCGCGCAGCAGCGCGTCGCCACTAGCGTGCTTCGCCGTGCCGATGGCGATGCCTAGCGAGCCGCCCACGATGATGTCTCGGCCTTCCAGGCTGAGCGGCTTGCTCAGCACGTCACGCATGCGTGTCGCGATCTGCGTCGCTTGCTCCGCGTCCTGGAGATCTTCCAGCAGAATCACGAACTCATCGCCGCCAAGCCGAGCAGCAATGCCGTCAGCCGGTCGTCCCAGCGTGTCGGTGTTACGAATCGCCTCACGCAGCCGATCCGCCACGTGGCACAGCACAAAGTCACCCGCTTTGTGTCCCAGGCTGTCGTTGATGATCTTGAAGTTGTCCAGATCCAGGAAGATGACCGCGCAGCACGTCTCGGGCTTGCGCTTCACCCGCTGTATCGCCTGCTCCACGCGATCCGTCAGCAGCGCGCGATTGGGCAGACCCGTCAGCGAATCATGCATCGCATCATGCCGTGCCCGGTCTTCCGCTCGCTTGCGCTCATTCAGCTCCCGCGCCAACAAATCGTTCGCGTTCTTGAGCTGATGAAGATGCAACTGGCTCAGATTCCACTTCTCGCTCATCGAGAGCGCGATCTGCCACACCTCGATGGGATCAAACGGCTTGCGCAGCAGCAGCAGTTGGTCAGCCTTCTGCAAGCGCTTCACGATGTCATTCCACTTGTAATCGCTGTACGCGGAGCACACCGTCACTTGCAGACTCGGATGCAGCTTCCACAACTGCTCAATCGTCTCGACGCCATCCCAACCCGGCGGCATGCGCATATCCACAAACGCCGCGGCGTACGGACGCCCTTCCTTGATCGACTGCTCGAGCTTCGCCAGAGCCTCTTGCCCCTGATAGGCGTGCTCCACCTCGAACTTCACATCATCAAGCGCCGATGACTCCTTCGCGCTGCTGCTGCCGTCACCAAACAGCGCGTCTTCCATCGCGTCGACTTCCGTCTCGGTCTGGCGATGCGCCAACGCACGGGCATACGCGTGATGCACGTTGGAGTCATCATCGACGATGAGAATGCGCCGATTGTTCGAGATCTTGTCGCTCATGCCGCCATCCTTTGGTGAGATTCAGGTCCGTCCGCCAACCCCTCGAGCCGCAGCGGTAGTTCAATATGGAATGTCGCGCCAAGCCCAGGCCCGTCGCTCGACGCGGTAATCGTGCCATTCATCTGCCGCACCGCATTCGCGCAGTAGTGCAGCCCCAGTCCGTGGCCGTCTTCACGCGTGGTGTATCCCTGTGTGAAGAGCTTGGTCTTCCGCAGTTCATCAAAGCCCATGCCCCCGTCGCGCACCTCGACAAAGATGAGCTCCGCGTCGGCAAAGCCAGCCTCAATATGTACAAAGCGATGCTGCTCCGACGCGAGCTTGCACGCCTGCACGCCGTTGGTCACGATGTTGAGCAGCACCTGCTGAAACTTGCTCCGATCCAGCATCGTGCGTATGTCCGAGGGAACCGTGCACGTGCACCGCACGCGATGCCGCAGGAAACTCGGTTCAATGACGGCAAGCGCGCCATAGATGACGTCATGCATGTCAACTGATTGGAGCACTTCCGTCGGGCCGTCAACCGATTGCTGCGCACGAATGATGTCCTGCACCGCCGCCAGGCTGCGTTCCAGTTTTTCCACATCGCTCACCAGCGCCGCATGCTCCGCGACAACCGCATCTCCCGCCTTGATGAGATACGCCGGCAACTGCTTGCCCTTGGCATCTTCCGCCAGGAACCGCGGCAGATCCGACTCATGCTGCTTGATCATGTCGATCGCTTTACCCAGCCCCGCCGTGCGTGATCCACGCAGCGTTGACTGAATGTCACTCGTCAGCACGATGCTGTTCGTCAGCGTGTTGCCCACGTTGTGCAGCACGTTCGCTGCCACCTCTGCCATGCCCGCATGGCGCGACGCCCGCACAACCGCATCCTGCGACTCCGTCAACCGCGCGAGCATCTTTTCGAACTCTGCCGCAACCTCACCAATCTCATCGTGCCGATTCGTGCGCAGTTGCAGCGTCAAGTCGCCCGTCTCCCCCACTCGCTTGAGCGCCGCCGACAACCGCCCGAGCGGCCCGCTGACGCGCGAGTGCACAAGTACGAGGCCGATGATCACAACCAGTCCCGCCGCCGTGATCTGTGATATCTGCGCGAACTCAATGACGTCGTTGCCTTGCGCTGAGATATACCGGGGTGACTGTGTTCGCAGCACCAGCGGCTTCCCAATCAGCATCGGCAGCAGTCGATAGTTGAGGGCCGTATTGCGCGACTCGTCCAGACTAGTCAGCACCGCATCGGCGTAGATCAGTTCCTTCGCCGCCGTGCGAACGCCCTCATCCTCTGCGGTGTCTTGATTCCACACCGTGAAGTTCGTACCCGTGCGCCGACAGATCTCCGCGATCATCTCGCTGTCCAGCGACCTCGCAAGGATGATCCGCCCGCGACTCGGACCCGATCCGTCCGCTCGCAGCACATGCCGCGTGGCGATCATGATCGGCCCGTGCTCGGTCTCCATCAATCCCGACAGCGCTTCGCCTTCCTTGAGACGCGTCAACACCGGGTGGTTCGATGCGAGTCGCGTTCCTGCAAATGTCCGGTACGTGCGCGGCTCTCCTGTCCGCGTATCGCACTGGTGCGACCACTTGATCACGCCCGCGCTGTCCACGTACATCACAACCGCGAAGTTCCGCTCCGTGAAGTAGCTCAGTGATGCGAAGTTGCTCTTGACAAAGCGATCATCCGGCTTGGCGATGAACTCGTACGCATCATCCCACATGCCCAGATCAATCGCCGTGCCCTCAAGCGCCTCAAGCTCGCGCCGCACCGCGGCAACCGCCCGCTCGCCCTCGTCACGCGCCGCGTCCCGTTCGAGCTTTTCAAAACTTGGTCGCAGCACTGCGCGCTTGATGACCTCGCTCGCGCCCGCAAAGAGCACAAACACACTCCCAAGGAGAATGGCGACATAGGTCCGCAGTTTCACGAAACGAGTCCATCCGCGCCGCGATCCCGGTGACGTCCCGAGAACACGCGCTGCAGGGTGCATCGGCCGAATATGCGGACGACTTCGGAGCCTGCGCCTGAATGGCAACAGCTTCCCGACCCAGTTACTCGGATTCCGTTTGGATTATCGCAGCTTCACGCTGGCAAGACCGAGAACCACGAGGATGATCGAGATAATCCACAACCTCGCCACCACGCGCTGCTCTGGCCAACCCGCAATCTGCAGATGGTGGTGATACGGAGCGCAGTGAAACACGCGCTTCCCGCCCGTCATCTTGAAGTAGTATCGCTGAATGACGACGCTGCCGATCTCCGCGAGGAACACTCCGCACATCAGCAGAATGACGATCTCCTGACGAATCGCCACCGCACAGAAGCCGATGATGCCGCCCAGCGCCAACGCGCCGGTATCACCCATGAACACCCGCGCGGGCCAGCAGTTCCACCACAGAAAGCCAAGACACGCACCCGCCGTTGCCCCAGCGAGCACCGCGAGTTCACCCGCCCCGGGCAAGTGCGGCACCAGCAAGAATTTCGCTGCGTCCGCATCACCCGCCACCATGGCGAGGATGAAGATCCCCATCATCACCGCCGCGGTGATGCCTCCCGCGAGTCCATCCATGCCATCGGTAATGTTCACCGCGTTAGACATGCCTGCGATCATGAGCGTGGCCAGCACGACGAACACGCCCATCGGCACGTACCACAGATTCGGGTTCACCACCATCTGCTTCTCGCGGACCACCACTCGCGGCACTTCCGCCGGCGCATTCGCCCGCGGCGCAGCTGTATCCGCTTCACGCACGATGCGCCCCGCATCGACATATGTCTTCTGAAACGGCACATTCAGCACGTGCTGCAGTCGCTGTTCATCCTGAGGCGTGTCGGTGTGCACCGGATTGGCCCACAAGAACCAGCCGATCAACGCCCCGATGCCAAGCTGGAAGATGAGCTTCTCCCACTCCTGCAACCCCTGCCGCCCGCTGCCGCGCTGCTTTGCCGTCAGCTTCAGGTAGTCATCCGCAAAGCCCACACCCGCCAGCCACACGGTCACCGCCAGCCCGAGCTGCACATATCGCTCAGACAGGTCCGCCAAGAGCAGCGTTGCGATGACGACCGCGCCGATGATCAGCACGCCGCCCATCGTGGGCACATTGGCCTTTGCGCTCGCGGTCGCTCGCAGAGCCTCCGCATCCGTCAGCCCTGCATCGCCGATCTTCTTCTTCGCCAGGATCGCAATCGTCTTGCGCCCCAGCGCCAGCACGACGATAAATGCCAAAAACGCCGCGGCCAACGCGCGGAATTGCAACTGATCAAGCACGCTGAAGAGCCAGTACACCTGGTGCTTCACGAGCCAATCACGCAGAAGTTCAAGCAACAGATAAAGCATGCCCGCGAAGCCGACGACAAGCGGCCATGCCGCTTTTTCTTCACGCCATGCAACAGCGAGCCGGGTGCTACATGCCCGGCGCGATGGTGCAATTCGCGACTATCGACCGAACGCGGCGGATTTCAGCAAAGGTTCAAGTTTTCCTCACCCAGCCGCGTCACCCGCCAAGCCCGCCCCTCGCGTTGCTATCCTGTCCTTTAGGACGAAGGACGCCCCATGAGTGCCACGCCCAGTTCTCCCGCAACCCCCAAGCTGCCCCACGACGAAGTCATTCCGATTCTCGATTTCGGCAGCCAGACAGCCCAGTTGATCGCCCGCCGCCTTCGTGAGCTCGGCGTCTTCAGTTGGCTCGTCTCTCCCAACATCACCCCCGAGCAATTGCTCGCCATGAAGCCCAAGGGCATCGTCCTCTCGGGCGGCCCCAGCAGTGTTTACGAAAAGGGCGCCCCCACCTGCGACAAGCGCATCTTCGACATGGGCGTCCCCGTCATGGGCATCTGCTACGGCATGCAGCTCGCCGCGCACCTGCTGGGAGGCAAAGTCACCGGCGCCGACCATCGTGAGTTTGGCCGCGCCCACCTTGCCATCGCCGACGCCAAGCACCCCTTTATGAAAGGCGTCCCCGATCGCACCACCGTCTGGATGAGCCACGGCGACCAGGTCACCGACACCGGCGGCCTGTTCAATACCCTCGCGAGCACACCCACCTGCCCCAACGCCGTCGTCATCAGCGCAAAGCCCGACCGTCAGTTCGTGGGCGTGCAGTTCCACCCCGAAGTCACGCACACCCCGCACGGCGTGGATCTGCTCCGCAACTTCGTTTACGACATTTGCAAGTGCAAGGGCGGCTGGCGCATGAGCGACTTTGCCAACCACGCCGCCGCACGCGTCCGCGAGCGAGTGGGCAGCGCACAAGTGGTGTGCGGCCTTTCCGGCGGCGTTGACAGCGCCGTCGTTGCCGCGCTGCTGGACAAGGCAATCGGCCCCCAGCTCCACTGTGTCTTCGTCGACACAGGCCTCCTGCGCAACGGCGAGCGAGACCTCGTCGAAAGCACTTTCCGCGATCACTTCAAGATCGATCTCAAGGTCGTCGACGCCGAGAAGGAGTTCCTCAGCGACCTCGCCGGCATCACCGATCCGCAGGAAAAGCGCCGCCGCATCGGCCACCGCTTCATCGATGTCTTCAAGCACGCCGCCAAGAGCATTCCCAACGCCAGCTTCCTCGCCCAAGGCACGCTCTATCCCGACGTGATCGAAAGCGGTCAGGGCCATGCAGGCACCGCCGCAGGCATCAAGCTGCACCACAACGTGGGCGGCCTGCCCGAGCAACTCGGCTTCGAACTCGTCGAACCGCTGCGCGAACTCTTCAAAGACGAAGTCCGCGCCCTTGGCGGCGTGCTGGGCTTGCCCGATCAGCTCATCTGGCGTCACCCCTTCCCCGGCCCGGGCCTTGCGGTCCGTGTGCTCGGAGAAGTGACCAAGCCCAAGCTCAACGTGCTGCGCGAAGCCGACGAGATCCTGCTCGAGGAAATCGTGAGCCACAACCTCTATCGCTCCACGAGCCAGGTCTTCGCCGTGCTGCTACCTGTGCAAAGCGTGGGCGTGATGGGCGATGGCCGCACGTACGAAAACACCGTTGCCATCCGCGCAGTGGAAACGCAGGACTTCATGACCGCCGACTGGTCACGCATTCCTTACGACGTTCTTGCGACGATCAGCAACCGCATCATCAATGAAGTGCGGGGCGTCAACCGTGTCTGCTACGACATCAGCAGCAAGCCGCCTGCGACCATTGAGTGGGAATAAGTTTCGCGACCGCAATCGCACCCGCGCGATCACTCCATCTCGTCCCACACCGCGCCCTCAGGCATCACCGCGCCAGTGATCTCCGCCCACTCAGTGGGAGAGAAGCAGTGCACGCCGCGATCCATCGCCATCGCTCGCGCGTCAGCGAAGTGACGCACCTTCAGCTTGCGATTGATCGCACGCAGGTGATCGACAACCGTGTGCGTGCTGCGATGCATCGCCTTCGCGATGGCCTGACGACGCATGCCGCGCGACAGGCAATACAGCACACCCAGTTCGGTCGGTGTCATCGTCGTGAACGTGCCCAGCGCGGGCGTCGCGCAGATCAACTGCCCGGGCGTGCTTCGTGGCAGCATGGGCGTCTGCATGATGATCAGCATCGCAGGCTGGCCGAAGACCGAGGGCTCCACGTGTCGCACGATCGTGTAGCACCGGCAATCCAACCAGAACTGCCAGAAGCCTTGCGCGCTTCGCTCAGCAAGCAAACGATCAATTTGATGCTTGCGCGCTGCGGCTGCCGCCTGCGGCATGATGTCGGCGAGGGTGCTCCCCGGCTTTGCAGGACGCGCGGGATCGCACGCCCGCGCGAACTCTTCATTACACCATAACAATCCATACTGCATGTCGCGCGCGGCAAGCCGCACGCCCGGCATACTCGCAAGCATCGCGATGGCCGAAGCGGAAATGGGCGTCGTTTCGGAGATAGCGAACTGTTTATCTTGCATCAGCGTGATCACTCGGGTTCCTTGGCTGGCTGCCACAAAGCCCCTCTTTACGCATACTGGCGTAACCCCTAGTCTATTGCAATCAATACTCGTACGTCCGAGTCCCGCAAAGAAATAGCACAAAGGCAGGGGTATATAGCCTGGATGTCGGATGCGACAATCCGATTCACCAATTGTCGTGATTTCACTCGTGCTTCGCGCGCGTGCCACGCGGCGGCGGTGGCCTTCGCTTCCCCACCGGCTTCACGCTGGGCGCAGCTTCGGCCGCACTTTCCACTTCCTCAGCAACATGCACCGGTGCAAGTCCCAGTCGCTTGCGGAGCACCATCAGCAATGTGCCCGGCTCCAAATAGCTTTCTGGCGGCCTGAAATACACCATATCAAGGCCCCCCGGCTGCTCGGGCGCGAGTGGCCGAATCGTCGCCGCAGCTGCGCTCTGTGTCTCCACGCGAGCGGCGAGTGCCGCCGCAACCGGCACGCGATGCTTGCAGAAGAAAATCACATCCTTGTCGCGGATCGTCACGCCGCGCACTTGCAGCGCCGAGAGCGCGAGCCGCAATTGCGCCAACTCGACCAACCGAATCAGCGCCGCAGGCGGCATGCCATACGCATCGCGAATGTCCTTGAGCGCCTGCTCGAGATCAGCCATCGTCGTCGCCGTCGCCACGCGCCGATACACCGCAAGCCGCCGCTTGTCACTGGGGATGTACGCCTTGGGAATCAGCCCGCCAATGCCGATCTCCACTGTCGTGCTGCTGGGCGGCTCGGGCTTGGGATCGTTGTTGAGCGTGTGTACCGCATCTTCCAGCAGTCGGCAATACATCTCGTAGCCCACCGCCGCGATGTGCCCGCTCTGCTCCGCGCCCAAGATATTCCCCGCGCCGCGAATCTCCAGATCGCGCATCGCGATCTTGAACCCCGCGCCGAGCATGCTGTACTGCTCCAGCGCCTTCAGCCGCTTCTGTGCCGTCTCCTTCAACGCACGATCCACCGGCAGGAGCAAATAGCAGTACCCGCGATGCTTGCTCCGCCCCACGCGTCCTCGCAACTGGTGCAGGTCGCTCAATCCAAATCGATCCGCATCGTTGATGATCATCGTGTTCGCGCTGGCGATGTCGATGCCGCTCTCGATGATCGTCGTCGCCACCAGAATGTCCGCTTCGCGCCGAATGAACTTCAGCATGACCTCTTCAAGCTCATGCGGATTCATCTGGCCGTGCCCGATCACAATCTTCGCATCGGGCGCAAGACGCTGAATGTCATCCGCCACGGACTGAATGTCATGCACGCGGTTGTGCACGAAGTAGACCTGCCCCTCACGCGCCAGTTCGCGTTCAATCGCCTGCCGAATGCGAATCGGGTTGTACGGAATCACTTCGGTCACAATCGCGCGACGATCCGCCGGTGCAGTCGTGAGACTCGAGATGTCGCGAATCCCCAGCATCGCCATGTGCAAGGTGCGCGGGATCGGCGTCGCGCTCAGCGTCAGTACATCCACCGTCAGTCGCAGTCGCAGCAGCCCTTCTTTGTGTTCCACGCCAAACCGCTGCTCTTCGTCGACGACCACCAATCCCAGATCCGCAAACACCACATCCTGACTCAGCAGCCGATGCGTGCCGATGACGACGTCCACCTGCCCTTTGCGCAAACGCGACAGCACATCCTTCACTTCCAGATCCGTCTTGAACCGCGAGATGCTCTCCACTTTGAACGGATACCCCGCAAATCGCGAGCGGAACGTGCGTTCATGCTGCTCAGCAAGCACCGTCGTAGGCACCAGCACCGCCACCTGCCTGCCAAACTCCGCCGCTTTGAATGCCGCACGAATCGCCAGCTCCGTCTTGCCGAATCCCACGTCGCCGCACAGCAGGCGATCCATCGGCTTCTTCGCGTGCATGTCGCGCTTGATCTCCTGCAACGCGGCGAGCTGGTCCGCCGTCTCCTCATACGGAAACTCGTCTTCAAACTCCTTCTGCCACGTTGTGTCATTCGGATAGCTGATGCCCGGCAAGTGCTCACGCGCCGCACGCACGCGCAGCAACTCACCCGCCAGATCCTTCACACTCTCCGCGACGCGCTCTTTCTGATGCTTCCACTTTTGCCCGCCCAGCGTGCTCAGTTGCGGCTTACCCGAAAAGCCGCCCACATACTTCTGCACCCGATCAACCTGCGTCGCCGGCACATACAGCTTGCTGGCGCCAGCAAACTCCAGAACGAGATACTCCTCCTGCTCCTGCGCCCGCTTGTTGCTCGCAACAGGCGAAAGCACCGCACGCTGCGCCACAGGCAGTTCCCGCGGAGCCATGAGCTTCATGCCCATGTACCGCGAAATGCCGTGCTCCTGATGCACCACGTAATCGCCTTCATCAAAGTCGAGAAACGTGTCCATCGCGCGCTGGCTACGCACGATGCGTGCGCTCCGCCGCACCGTGAAGCGTGACATCAGTTCGTGATACGGAATGAGCGCAACAACGCTCGTCTCCGCGGATCGCGTCGCCGCCGCATCACATCCACCCACAATCACGCCGCGATGCAGATACCCCACCACCGCATCCATGCGCTTTGCAAAGTCCGGCGCATGCTCCGCCACCAACTCACCAAGCCGCTGCTTCTCACCATCGTTCTGGCAAATCACCACCACTCGCGTCTTGGGCGGCCCTTCTTCAATCGCCGCAAGCTCCACAATCGCCTGATACGCGTCCTTGCTGAACATGGGGACGCTCTGCACAGGCAGCTCAAGCTTCACATCACTCGCAAGCCCGCCCGCGCTGAACTGATTGATCTCCGCCAACGCATGGAAACGCGACTCCAACAGCTTCAATACCGCAGGCGGGCCGAAAATGCCCTTGCTATCGCTGATGCGCTCAAAGTACCCGCGCCCCTGCTCCACAATCTCCATCGTCTCTGCAAGTACCACCACCGCCTCGCGTGAGATCAGCTCCAGAATGCTCTGATTCCCGTCATCACGTAAGTCCCCCGCGTTCGCCGCGATGATCTCCACCGCTTCAATCGTGCGATCCGCCCCCATCGTCTCGACATCGATCTCGCACAGCCGATCAACTTCATCCCCAAAGAAATCCAGCCGCACCGGCACTGGATCCCCGCCCGTGTTCATCGCATCACCCGACGCTTCCAACGTCGCGGGCGTCGTCGGAAACACATCCAGAATCCCGCCGCGCAGCGCGAAGTCGCCAGGCTCCTCCACCGCATCCATGCGCTTATACCCACTCGCCTGCAACCAGTTCGCGAGTTCATTCAAACTCACGCGGTCACCCTTGCGAATTGTCCGCGCGACAGTCTCCAGCTTCTTCGCGTGCGGCACGCTCTGCATCAGTGCCTGAATGCTCGCCAGCACCACGCTGGGTCCCGCCAGCGTGGGCAACGTCCGCGCCAATCGCAGTCGCGCCGCGAGCAAATCCGCCGCGATCGCAGACTCCCCCGGGCTCGCTTCCAGCGCGGGAACTCGCACCGCCTGCACGCCGCTCGCGATCAACTCCTCGCAAGCCTCATCCGCATCATCAAGGTGCGCAACCACCAGCACCACAGGCCGCTCAAGCCCGCGCGCAATCGCGCCCGCCACCAGCGCCGTCGAAGACCCCACACTCCCCAGACACACACACCGCTTGCGCTCCGCAAGCTTGCGTGCCAGCTCGCGCACCGCCGCATGCCCAGCAAACCACGACACCAGATCCGCTCGCGCACCGGAAGCAGTCGTCATGCGACCCTCCCCGCTTGCCCCACGCGCGCGGACTCTGCACCCCGGTCCGCGCACGGACCGGCCTCACAGCGCGGCAGAAAGTGTCGCGCGCATCGCATCTCCAAACAATAGCAACACCCCCGCAACCTCAGCGAAACGTCACACGATCCTTGAACTTCTCCAACGTCTTGGGCCCGATGCCGGGCACCTTGTCCAGGTCGGCAAACGACCGAAACGCCCCATGCTTCGTGCGATAGTCGATAATCGCCTTCGCGAGCGCTGGCCCCACGCTGGGCAGCAGTTCCAGTTCCGCCGCACCCGCCGTGTTCACATTGATGAACCTGGGCGTGGGCTTTGGAGGCGGCGCGGCCGGCGCTGGCTTGGGGTCCGCCTTGGGCTCAGGATTTACGTCAGGCGTTGGTGCTACGGGCACTTCCGGTTCCACCTCGACAGGTTGCACCTGCGGTTCCATACGACTGGCTTCACTCGATTCGTGCGCGGGAGGAACAGGACCCGGCCGCACGTCCCCCGCCGCCGCGGGCTTCTCCGGCACTTGCGACAGCAGCACAGGCTCACGCTGTGCAACCACCACCGGCGCTGCAGGCAGCGCCGCCGTTTGTGGCGCAGGTTGCCGCGTCAACGCATACACCCCGCCCAATCCCAGCGCGGTCACCAGCGATCCCACGGCTGCCCACTTCGCCGGCCCCACCACACTCGACAATTGCTTCCCCATATCGCACCTACTTTATCAGTTGACTCCCAAGCCTCACTTCTTCGCCGCGGCGATCGCGCGATCCAGCTCCGCGGCCGCGTCCATTGTAAACGGCTCCATGGGCACACCCGCGGCGTCCGCCTGCTCCTTCGCACGCCGCACCAAGCCTTTGAGTTCTTCGAGTTTCAGTTCGGCCTTGGGACGCATCGACCCATTTGGCTGCTTCTCACTCACCTCAGCAACGACATAATCGAAGGCATCCATCGTCAGCTTCTTCTCCCACACCCCGCGCGCCAGTCGCTGCAGGTGCAAGTTCGCCTCCGCCTTCTCCTGATCATTCAGCAAGCTCACCGCTACGTATCGCTCCTGCAGCCCCCACGCCACGCCCGCGGGCAGCAGCGGCCCCTTCGCAATCTCTTCCGTGATACGTTGCATTTGCTCAATCGTCAACTTCCCCGCCTTGAAGTCCGCCGCCAGCGTCTGCACGCGCTGCATCACCGCCTGCTGCTGCTGCGGGGCCAGTCCGCTCTGCTGCACCATGCTCGCCGACGCATTCTGCAAACCGATCGCCAACCACGTACGCCAACTCAGTGCCGCCCACACGCCCAGCGCGAGTGAGATCACCACAATCACCGTGAAGACAATGAGCAGAACCTTCAGAATGCCGCCGCGTCGCATATGCATGCACCATCTTTGGCGGGCTTATGCTCGCACATGAGCGTGGAGCGATCAGATTGGCTGACACTCTCCCAAACACTGCGATCAAGCAGCGTCGACTTGCTCTACGTCGATCCTCCCTTCAACACCGGCAAGTCCCAGCGCACGCCCGTCCGCGCACAGGCCGCCAAACAGCGCCGCGGCACCCTCGCCCGCCACACCGCCTACGCCGACGCATGGCCCACCATGCTCGACTACACGACATGGCTGCGCGAACGCCTCCTCGCCACACTCCCCGCCATCAAACCCTCCGGCAACGTCCTCATCCACTGCGACTGGCGGGCGAGCCACCACATTCGCCTCCTGCTCGACGATGTCCTGGGCCCCGACCGCTTTATCAACCACCTCATCTGGTCCTATGGCCTTGGCGGCTCCTCCCCGCGCTGCTTCGCCCGCAAGCACGACGACATCCTCTTCTACTGCATCGATCCGCGCCACGCGTACTTCCTCGCGCCGCGGGTGCCCGCCACCAGCCGCCGCCTGAAGGGAAAAACCAAGAAGGCTACCGATGTGCTCGACATCGCTTCCATCAACAACATGAGCCGCGAGCGCACGGGTTACCCGACACAAAAGCCCCTCGCTCTGCTCGAACTCCTCGTTGACGCGTGCTGCCCGCCCGCCGGTCTGGTGCTCGACCCGTGCTGCGGCAGCGGCACCACACTCGTCGCCGCCCGAAAGCTGGGCCGCCAGCACATCGGCTGCGACATCAATCCCGCCGCCGTCACTGTCGCACGCAAGCGACTCGCCAACACTTCCGCATGACCAGCCCCGTCATGGTTGCAAGTTGGAACGGCGGCCCCGCGACCGCCCGCGCCGCAGCTCTCTACAACGAAGGCACGCCACTTCTCGACGCCATCGTCCGCGGCATCGCCATCGTCGAAGATGACCCGACGGAAATGTCCGTGGGCTACGGCGGCCTGCCCAACGAAGAAGGCGAAGTCGAACTCGACGCCGCCGTGATGGATGGCCCGCGCCACAAAGCCGGCGCCGTCGCGGGCCTGCGAGGTGTGCGCTACGCCAGCGCCGTCGCGCTGGAGGTCCTCCGCCGCACCGACCACGCCCTGCTCGTGGGCGATGGTGCAACCAAGTTCGCCAAGCAATGCGGCTTCACGAGCGAAGACCTCGTCACGCCGCAATCCCGCGCCGCGTGGCTCGCTTGGAAAGCCGCGCTCTCTAACAAAGACGCTTGGATCGCTGAGAACGAGAACACCCAGTTCGACACTGCTCGCTGGGCCGGCGTGAAAGACAACCCCACACCCGGCAAACCGCCCGAAATTCCCTTCACCTTCGGCACCATCCACGTCAGTGGCATCGACACCAAAGGTGACTGCTACGCCGTCACCAGCACCAGCGGCCTCAGCTACAAGATCCCCGGTCGCGTGGGCGACTCGCCCATCGTCGGCGGCGGCATCTTCGTCGACAACGACATTGGCTGCGCGGGTGCCACCGGTCGCGGCGAAGCCAGCCTGCAAAACTGCGCCGCCTTCGACGTCGTTCGACGCATGGAGCAAGGCCTCTCACCCAGCGAAGCTTGCGCTGAGACGCTCCGCTCCATCATGCGCCGCACGCGCGAACGCCGCCTGCTCGACGCCCACGGCAATCCAAGTTTCAACGTCACCCTCTACGCCATTCGCAAAGATGGCCAGACCGGCGCAGCCAGCATGCACCCCGGTTACACCTACGTCACCCAGCGCGACACCGAAGTCTCTCTCCTGCAAGCCACCAGCGTGCTCAACGCAAGCTGACTCCGCGCGTTCTCTCACGCTTCATACAGCTCATGCTCATGAATGTACCGCGCCACATCCGCGTGTAACCAGTCACTGGGCAGCCCCGCCACACCCACTTCGGCGATGCGAGTGCGAATGTCAGTGCTCCGCGCATCATGCAGCGGCGCAGCAAGCGGTACCAGCTTCGCTGCCCACTCACTCACCTGCACATCGCTCCACGCACCCGTTGTCCTCAGAGCGCCGCGAAATGTCGCTTCATCCACGCATGGCTCGCGCAGCAACACGCGCACGTGGCCAAGCAGCCGCTCCGCACTGCGCCACTTGTGAAAGCTCACCGCCTGATCCGCGCCAATCAGCAGTGTCACACGCGTGCGAGGCATTTCCTGCTGCAATCGCTCCAGCGTGTCCACCGTGTAGCTGGGCCCACTCGCCTTCGCCGCGCGATCGGCCTCATCCGTCCACACATACACCTCTGGCACACCTCGCACAGCAAGCCGCGCCATCGCTACGCGATGCTCCGCCGCCGTGACGCTCGCCCCAACCTTGAATGGTGACGCCGCCGCAGGCACAAGCAGCAACGGCGCATCCTTCGCAATTACATCTCGCGCCGCAACCGCCAACTTCACATGCCCCTGGTGCGGCGGATCAAACGTGCCACCCAGCACGATCACCTGCCGGGCGAAGGGCGAACACGGAACCGGAGTGACAGGCGCAGTCAGCACACGTCATTGTTGACGCGCAAGATCGCCAGTTGCATCCGGCCGCGCCGCCAGCGGATCATCCACATCACCCGACGGCCTCACGAATCGCACAATGCGATCCGACCCGATCACCGCCAGCGTCCCATCCGGATGCATCGAAACCAGCCCAGAAAACGGCAACTGCGCCACCCGCCGCCCCGTCGCCACATCCCACACACCCAGCATCGACGTCGATGTCATGCAGATGATCCGCGACCCATCTGGCGTAAACACCGGAACCCACACGCCAACATCGCCGCCCTCGCACTCTCGCACCATCTTCCCCGTGCGCACGTCATAAACCCGCACCGCGTTCCCGGTCGGCACAAAGCTCCTGCTGTCAGGCGAGAACACCCCATAAGACCCCGCCCGCCCGTCCAGCGTCGCGATCAGTTCGCCGCTCATCGCGTCACGCATCGTGACGCGCGCCGCCGTCCCGGTCTCCGCTTTCACCTGCTCCGTGCACTGCACCACCTGCCCGTCAGGCGAAAGACACTCCGCGTGCACGCCCGAAAGCCTGGACATATCCGCGAGCGTTTCGCCCGTATCCACGTTGTGCATCGACCATCCGCCGCTCGCCCGCTTCACCAGCAGCCGGTCTGTCATTGCGCCGGTGTGTACACGATCAGAACCCGCCATGTCAAGCCTGCGCAGCGTCGCGCCATCGCTCACGCGCCGCAGCTCCACCGTTGATTGCTGCAAAAGCCAGTACAGATCATCATCCGTCGGATGCGGTGCAACCGCCGCCGTCCATGCCAGCAACCGATCACTTGCCGTCGATCCGATCGTCCGTGCCGTCGTGCCATCAATGAACTGCAGCCCACTCTCATCCCGCAACCAACCACGCTTGCGTGGCACTGCCTTCTGCACCGCCACCGTCGCCCCCGCCAGGAATGCGGATGGCTTCGCGCCGCTCGGTCCGGGCGTGAGCTCCGCCGCGTCCAATCGCGCCGGTAACGCCGTGATGCTGCCCGAATTCAGCGTGCCCACGTACAACCGCTGATGCCGCGCATCAAACGCCACGCTGTGCGTCCCTGTGAGCGTCGTCGGCGTCGCCTGCAGCCGATCCCCTGTCGTTGCGCTGAATGCATGCACCACACTGTCATCACCCACCGAATACAGCACCGCGCCATCATCCGAGAACGCCAGATCAAACGCCGAGTGAGGCGTGATCAACCGCGTCTGCACCGTCATCGTCTTCGCATCGACAATCACGATGCTGCGCATCGAACTCGCCGCGATGCGATCGCCCGCGGGGTTGATCGCGATCGCGCTGACCGAGTCCCCCGACACGGAAATGCACGCGATCTCGCGCCGCTCACTCATGTCATACGCCACCAGATTGCCGCTCACCTCGCCCCACACAAACACATCGCGATCAGGCAACGCGGCAATCGCCATGTGCCCCGCGCCCAGATATCCCTCCACCATCGTCCCCGTCTGCGCATCCACGACGCGCACGGCCTTGCCACCCTCCGGTCGATGAAACAGCCCCGCCAGCAGCGTGCCATCACGATTGAACGTCAGCGCCATGGGCATGCCGATCGGCCCGATCACGCGTCCTGCGCTCGCATTGTCCGGATCACCGATCCAGATCCCGCCAGCCAGCCCCACTGCCAGCGTCCGCGGCTCCGTGGGGTGCCACGCCATGCCAGGCGTCCAGAAGCCCGTGCCGATACTGAAAACGGTTTCGCCCGTATCCGTATTCACCACGCTCATCGTGTCGCCAGTGCCCGATACCGCAAGCCGCGTCGCATGCCGACTGATCGCCATGCGCCCGCCCGTGTTCGCCACGCGCACAAACTCGCGCTGCCGCGTCGCCCATCCCCACAGCACGCGCCACTCCCAATGCCGATGCTCCATGGGCACCGCCGCCAGCCGCTTGCGTGCTGTGCCGGCATCACCCTTTTCCAGCGCAAGCCCGGCCGCTGCAATCGAATCAATTGCAAGGTTGTACGCAAGCTCACGATCGCGCACGGCGCGTCGCTCCGTCTCACGCCGCGTCTGAATCGTGTTCCACACGCTCAGCGTCGTCACCAGCATCACCAGCGTCACGAGTGACGCGACGACAATCCGCGTCCGCTGCCGCCGCACAAAGCACGCCGCGCGATACGCGACACTCGGGTCCCGCGCCATAATGGGCCGCAACGTCAAGTACCGCTCCACATCGTCTGCGAGCGTCTGCACATCCTGATAGCGCCGCGCCTGCTCGCGCGCCGTTGCCTTCAGAATGATCGTCGAGAGGTCCCCCTTCACGCAGTCACGCAGCGCACGCCCGCCAGCCAGCGATCGCGCCGCCGCCAGCGCCGTCGCACGCTCACCCACATCACGCAGCCGCCGCGTCGGCGCCACTGTTTCACCCTGCGCAATGGTCTTGTACAGTTCCGCCGGCGCAAGCGACCGCAGCGTCTCCGGGTCATGAGGCAGCAGACCCGTCACCAGTTCAAACAGCAGCACGCCCAGCGAATACACATCACTGCGCACATCCACATCGCCGCCATCACTGCTCGCCTGCTCCGGGCTCATGTACTCAGGCGTGCCCACCGTGCTGCCCAGCGTCTGCCGCGTCACCCCGCGCTCCATCGACGCATCCAGCACCTTCGCGATGCCAAAGTCGATCACCTTCACGATCGGCGCGCCATCCGCCTCCATCACCAGCACATTGCTTGGCTTGATGTCACGATGCACAATCGCCTTCTGATGCGCATGATGAATCGCCCGGCACGCCGCCACAAACAACTGCAACCGCTCCGCGATCGTCATCGCTCGCTTGTCGCAGTACTCCGTGATGCGCCCGCCCGGCACATACTCCATCGCGAAGAACGGACGCTCATCTTCCGTCTGTCCCGCGTCCAGAATCCGCGCGATGTTCGGATGCGTCAACCGCGCCAGCGCCTGCCGTTCCGCCTCAAAGCGCGACAACACCTGCGCGATGTCAAACCCCGGCCGCACCACCTTCAGCGCAACTTCGCGCCGAATCGGATGCATCTGCTCCGCCAGATACACCACCCCGAACCCGCCCTGTGCAATGCGCGACTTGATCACATAAGGCCCGATGCGCTCCGGCTGCTTCACCGCACCCGATGTCGCCTCAATCTCCGCCCGCAGCGACTGCGTCGCGTTCTCAATGTGCATCAGGCTTTCACGCGTCGCGCCACGATCCGCGCGTGCAAGCTCCAGCAGCCGCTCACGCAACCACGCATTTGCTCCGCTCAGCACGCCGATCTCGCGCGTCTGATCACCAGGCGGCAGATCCGCCACACGATGAAACAGCCGCTCAACCTCACCCCAGTCACCCGGAGAAGGTCCCTGCGCATCCGACGAATTGGGCGGCATCACTCGCGTCACAGTCAGTCTTTACTCGGATTCCCCGTCGCCGACCGGACATCAATCTGCCCCTCACCCTGCCAGTGTGCCAGCAGCCACGCCCGCGCAAACCGAAAGTCCCGCTGCACGGTCTTTTCAGACACATCCAGCACCTGCGCCACTTGCGCATCCGTCAGCCCCGCGAAGAACTTCAGGCTCAGCAGTTCCGCCTGTCTGGGGTGGTGCTTCTCCAGCCGCGCAATCAACTCATCCAGCGCGATGATGTCTTCACTCGCCGAATCAAACGAGACATCCGCCGTTTCCAGATCAACCCGCCCGCGCCCGCCCCCCCGCTTCTGCGCCAGCCGCGCGCGCGCATGATCGACAAGCACATAGCGCATCGCGATCGCCGCCGCGCCGTAGAAGTGTCCGGTGCTCTCCCACCCCGGGTCACCGTTCGCCGTCAGCCGCATGAATGCCTCATGCACCAACGCCGTCGGCTGCAACGTCTGCCCCGCCGGCTGCGTCGCGAGCCGCTGCGCCGCAAGCCGACGCAACTGCTCGTACACCTGAGGCAGCAACGAACTCCCGGGAATGGTGCGTCCCGCACGCTCAAGCGGCGTGGGCAACGGTTCAGGCGGAGTTTGGTTCGTGTCATCCTCCATACACGCCCGGTCGTTTCCCCCATCAATATACCCCACCCCGCAAGTGCCCCAAAACCTCGCCAATCCCATCGCCCGCGCCCCCACACCTCCCTCTCTCGGACCTTCGGACGCAAATTGTTGCTGCCGCATGTCCACCGCGATGCCCCGATTACGGGTTTCTCCCAGTCATTGTGCTCGCACACTGCCACAGGGAGATCCGAATGCGCCTGTCCATCGCCGCTCTGCTCGCCGCCGCTGTTTTCGCCAGTCCCGCCCTCGCTCAACGCACCATCACCTTCGACGCTGCCGCCATCGGCTCGCTCCCGTCCGCGCCGGGTGTCACTTTCCAGCTCTTCTCCCCGCCCGCAGGCACCGGCTTCGCCTGGCCCGTCAGCGGCGGACTCTACATCGGTGGCGGCGTGACCGCCATGCCCAGCACCAGCAGCGGCGGACGAGGCATCCAAACTCCCACCGCCTCCGCCGGCTTTTCGCCCGAGGGCATCCGTCTCCTCTTCGCACTCGATCAACCCCGCGTCAAGTTCACCGTGGGCGTGGGTGAGCCCAACGTCTTCAACTGCATCTATCGCGTCACCGGCTACACGGCTTCCGGCACCCTGATCTTCTCGCGCGACTACCCCATCGGCAACAGCCCCACGCTCAACTGCAACTCCCTCGTCGATGTCGACGTCAGCAGCACCGCCAACCGCATCCGCCGCCTCGACATCGTCTGTCTCCTCACCAGCGGCGCAAACGGCGAGTACCGCGAAGTCCTCGACACCCTCGAGTACTTTGGCGATCTCACCCCGCCTGTTACATCTCTCTCCGCCCCCAACGACGACACGTGCATCAACCCGACGGTCACCACATTCACTGGCTTCTCCTACGACCCCGACGGCACCTACACGCAGGAAACATGGGAACACGCCCCCGAGCTCGAGGGCCCTTGGACGCTGATCACACAGCTCACGACGCCCCTCTTGCCCCCGGGCGGTAATCTCATCAACTGGACCACCGCGCCCGTCGCCCCCGGCTGGTATTTCGTCCGCGTCACCGCCCGCAACATCGACAACCTCGAAACCCAGACGTACCGCCGCGTCTTTGTCGATCGCGTGAACCCCGTCATCAGCGTGCGCGAACCCGCAGCCGGCGCAATCGTCGGCGGCAACGTCTGCTTCGATGGCAGCGCAAGCGACACCGGCTGCGCCTTTGGCGGCTACGACATCGCTTATCGCCCCGCTGGCAGCACCGGCGCATTCACCACTGTCGTCACATCAGCTTCCGGCGTCACCAACGACCCGATGGGCTCTTGGAACACGCGCTCACCCCTCGTCGCCGACGGCGCGTACGAAGTCCGCTTCACCGCGACCGACGCTTTCAGTAACAGCTCCACCAACTTGCGCCCCCTCATCATCGACAACACCCCGCCCGTCGCGACCATCTCCAACATCCTCGCCTGCGAAGGCCTTGGCACTGACGGCCCCGTCATCATCCGCGGCACCGCGACCGACGCCAACATCTCCGGTTGGTCACTCTCATATACCACCGGCTCCTCTACCGGCTGGACCACCATTGCCACAGGCACCAGCAACATCACAAGCAACGTGCTAGGCACCTGGAACACCGCCAGCCTCCCCGCCTGCGCCGCCACCCTCCGCCTCACGGTCAACGACCGCTCCCGCGTCGATTGCACCACTGTCAACTCCACCTCCCACTACATCAGCGTCCGCATCAAGCAGCCCGGCACCTGCTCCGACATCGACTTCAACAACAACGGCGTCTTCCCCGAAGACCAGGACGTTCTCGACTTCTTCAACGTCCTCGCCGGCGGCAGTTGCAGCCCATAAAGAGTGCACTCATTGGAAAAGCACCGTGCATTGCCGCAACCGCGTGATGCACGGTTTTTCGTTTGCATGCTGCATGTCCGTCTGCTGAACACGCAGGGCATCGTGCAGAGAATGATTGCAAAATCTCCCCCTATGCGTTATGCTGCGTTGCGAACCTTCACGTTCCGCCTTGACAAGGGGCTCTCACATGCGACTCATTGCCGTGGCACTTGCTCTCGTCGGCGGAACACTGTCGGCTCAGGCCCAGTGCTTGGCGTCGTGGTCCGCCATTGATAGTTCAACATCGCAGTTTCCCGCGACAGACGGCTTCCTCAGTTCGTCCGCAGTCTTCGATCCCGACGGCGGCGGTCCGCTGCCGCCGCGTCTTGCCGTCTCCGGCAACTTTACCGTTGCCGGCTCCGTCTACGCGAGAAATGCGGGCGTCTTCGACCCCACGACCCAACAGTGGGGTCGTCTCGGCGAACTGGCTCCATCCACCCCACTCATCACACGCGCAAACGGCGACCTGCTCGCAGTGAACCGAGGTTTGCTCAAGTGGAATGGCGTCGACTGGACGCCGATCCTGTCATACGCGGGCACCATCGTCAATTGCATTGCGCCCGCCGACAACAGCATTGTCTTCGTGGGCCGCTCTGACGACAACATGATCCAAGTCATGCGTTGGGACGGTACCAACACGACCATGCTGGGAGCCACGCCCTACCTCCTGGGCGCAGTCGCACTCGACCAACTCCCCACCGGCGATCTCGTCCTCTTCGGACAATTCACCTCCTTTGCTGGCACGCCTATTGAGCGTCTCGCTCGCTATGCAAACGGTGCATGGACGCAGATCGGCACCGGTGCGCCCAGCACCGTCACACGCATGTTCACCCTCACCGATGGCTCCATTGTCATCGCGGGTGACTCGCTCACCAGCGTCGATGGTGTCGCTGTCAACCGCATCGCTCGCCTTGACGGCGCAACCTGGCGCCCGATGGGCGCAGGACTCACAGGCGTCCCCGAGTTCATCACGTTGCCGAATGGCCATGTCATCGCCGCCGGTAGTGTCGCCAGTCTGCCTGAGGGACCAGCCCACTGGAACGGCACCACGTGGCAATCCATCAGCGGCGAGTACGACCGCACTTCGCCCGTGCTGCATCTGGGCAAACTCCCCGACGGCCGCGTCTTCGCCCAAAGCGACTTCACGCGAATCGGCACAGTAAACGCAGCAGGCTTGGCCGCGTGGGACGGCTCCAGTTGGTCTTCGCTTGCTGCTCCCATCACAACCGCCAACATCTCATGCATGGCCAAAGGTCCCGATGACGACTTCTATCTCGGCGCCGGAAACGCAGACGGTCGGTTCGTCACCGCCACGGGCCAAACTATCGCCGCTCTCGCTCGATATGACGGCACATCCTTCCACGCCGTGGGCACGCCCATCGCAGGCCGCGTCACCAGCATTCTCTTCATTCCCAGCGGCGAAATGTGGATCGCAGGTGACTTGGTGCTCTCGCCCGGTGCCGCACCAGTCTCCGTCGCTCGCTGGAACGGAACGACATGGATTGCCGTTGGGAGCGTTCCGCCACCGTTCAGCCCCCTCGAATCACGCAAGTTGTTGCAGTCTGCCTCCGGCACCATCTCTCTCTTTGCAGACGCGCAGGGAGTTTTCGTGTGGAACGGAACCGATTGGTCCCTCGACCCGGCATGGCTGACGACCTTCTCAAACACCATATCAATCTACGATGT
>Ga0315899_10000415_pt1 | contig 51577 bp, 50 predicted proteins | sample LakEriMetagenome_2_FD_203518 | JGI IMG/M metagenome (GOLD analysis project Ga0315899, IMG submission 203518) | Freshwater fungal communities from buoy surface, Lake Erie, Ohio, United States - Buoy 4 MA112 | ecosystem: Environmental > Aquatic > Freshwater > Lake | place: USA: Lake Erie, Ohio...
CGCGCACCGCGTCATCGTCGGAGAAGGCGCCCGGGTGCCGGTGCAGCCGCCCTTCGCGCTCGACCCAGATCTCGTCCGCGGCGTTCACCATGATCTCCCCGATCGTCGGGTCGGCGAGCAGCCGCTCGAGCGGCCCGAGTCCGATCGCCTCGTCGATGACGTCCTCGATCAGCCGCTCGCGGTCGACCTCCTCGGGCAGCGCGATCGTGTCGAGCAGCAGCTGCTCGATGAGCCCGCGGATCTCGACGCGCAGCGCCTCCGGGTCCGCGAGGCGCACGTCGCGACGCCGCAGGTCGATCGTCTGCAGCAGGTGCCGATGGACGAGCCGGCGCCAGCCGACCGTGCTGCGGGGACCCTCCGGATCCCCGTCGACCGCGCGGGCGCTGTCCGGCCGCTCCAGCTGCACGTGCAGCACGAAGCCGCCGACCTCGATGCGGTCCGACGCCGACAGCGGCCCGAACTCGACGATGCGCTCGCCATTCACGAGCGTGCCGCCGAGCGTGCCCGCGTCGACGATCCGTGCGGCCCGGCCCTCGGCGTGGATCTCGGCGTGCACCCGCCCGATGCGCCAGCTCGACAGCGGCAGCTCGCAGTCCCGCGAGCGGCCGATGCGGCACGGCGTGCGCTCGATGCGCACGGTGCGCGTCGGTTGCCCGGCCTGGTCGACGGTGATCAGCAGCATGGTGGGGGCTCCCGGGTTCAGTCGACCATCCGCAGCCGGTCGCGCATCTCGCGCCAGCGCGTGGGGGTGCCGCGGTCCTCGGGATGCGGCGCGGGCGCGGGCGTCGAGGACGTCGGCAGCGGCGCGCGCGTCGACGATGTCGCAGGCTGAGCGGGCGTCGTCGACGTCGCCGTCGCAGCGGGCTCGTTCACGGCCGCGCGCGGGGCCTCGCGTCGCGCCCCGCCCCCGGCCAGGTCGTCCGGCATCCCGCTCGACGGAGCCTGCGGATCGCGCGGCACCGCAGGCAGCACGCGGACCGGCTCGCGCATCGGGCCGAGCGCACCGCCCGGCGCGATGCCCGGCGCGCCCTCGACGAAGCGCGGCGTGACGAACACGACGAGCTCGGTCTGCCGGTCTCGGAACTGGCGCGAGCGGAAGAGGCCGCCGAGCACCGGCAGCTCCGAGGCGCCGGCCACGCGGTCCATGTTCCGTGCGCCCTCCTCCGTCAGCAGGCCGGCGATCACCAGCGTCTCGTTCTCGCGCAGGTTGACGTCGGTCTCGGCACGGCGCTTCGTCAGGCCCGGCACCTGCCGCACGGCGACCTCGAAGTTGATCGCCGAGATCTCGGTCGCGATCTTGGCCGCGATGAGGCCGGAATCGCTCGCGACCGGGCTGACGTCGAACTTGATGCCGTACTCCTTGAAGCCTACCGACGCGGTGCCGAGCGCGCCGGCGACCGGGATCGGCAGCTCGCCGCCGGCGACGAAGCGCGCCGAGCCGCCCGAGCGGCACGACAGTCGCGGCTCGGCGAGGATCACCGCGTCGCCGCTCTGCACCAGCAGGTTGAGCATCGAGCTGAGCGACGACACCAGCGACAGGCTGGTCGCGAACGGCGGCACGCGCGGCGAGACCTGCAGCCCCGAGCCCTCGGCCGCACCGCCCGGCTGGAGCGCGGCGCTGCGGTGCAGGTCGCCGACCACCTGGAACGTGGGTCCCTGTGCGGTGGGGCTCCACTTGACGCCGAGGTTCTCCAGCAGCTCGCGGCGGATCTCGATGAACTTCACGTCCATCGCGATCATCCGCTCCTGGCCGACCCGCGGCAGCAGGTTGACCACCTGCGGGTAGCGCTTCGCGATCTCGGCGATCCGCGCGGCGACTTCCTCCGACACCTCCGCCCCCTCGACGAGCACCTTGTCGCCGACGACGCGCGCGCCGACCTTGCGCGTGTCGCCGAGCATCGCCTGCACCTCGGCGAGCAGCCGCCCGGTGTCCGCGGGCAGCACGTTGAACACGTAGGTGCGCTGCGGCCCGCTGCGGCCCCAGAGCACCACGGTGCTCTGGCCGGGCGCCTCCGGCAGCACGAGCACCTGCCGATCGTCGAGCGCGGTCGCCTGCAGCACCTTGCCGTTGCCGACCGCGATCCGGCGCACGTTGGGCTCGTCGATCACGTACGCCTCGCCGACGTAGAGCGTGATCGGCGCGGGGCGCTCCGCGGGCTGGGCGAATGCGATCGCGGCCGCGCATGCGGACGCGATCGCCACGGAGCACGCGGCGGCGCGGCGGATACGGCGGAGGATCGATGCGACGCGTCGGATCATGGCGGGCTCGCGGACGGTTCAGCGGTAGAGCGGCACGGTCGCCGGGGCTTGCGGGGTCCAGGGCGCATCGAGCATCGGCACGCGCGGCAGCTCGGACGGGCGTGCGGCGGCCGGGGACGTGTCCGGCGCGACGGGAGGCGACGACGGGTGGGCGGGCACGGACGCCGCGCCGGCCGGGGCGGTCGAACCGGGCACGTTGGACTGCGTCGGCGCCTGCCCGCGCCCACCGACGATCACCTCGACCGCAGGCGGCCCCGCGGCGATCGTCGCCGTCGGCACGCCGAGCAGCGCGTTGACGTCCAGTCGGCGCTCCTCGATGCGGGCGCGGTCGTCAGGATTGCGCAGCACCGCGGTCAGCCGCCCCGCACGCTGCGCGACGACCAGGCGCTGCGCCTGCTCGGGATCGACCTCGACGGTGATCGACGTGTAGGCGCGCCCGCCCGCCGGCTCGTCGCCCACCGCGACGCGCGACTGACGCCCGGTCGCGAGCACGACGACGCCCTGCATCACCGTGCGCGTGACCTCGGGCTGCGCGGGCCCGGCCGCGGCCGGCGGCCTGACCGACAGCAGCAGGTCGATCCGGTCACCGGGCTGCAGCATCCCCGACAGCGAGTTGACCTCGTCGACCGAGATCGTCATCGCGCGGATGCCCGGCCGCACGCGGCTCGAGATCGGCGCGGTGTCGACGCTCGCGACGGCCGACGAGAGCAGAGGCTCGCCCGCGCGCAGCGGCACCACGAGTCGCTGCCCCGCGACCGCCTCGAAGCTCGCGGGCGTCACCGCGCCGCCGGGCGCGACGTCGCGCGGCAGCGCGCGCACCGCCATCGTGTCGCCGCCGACGCGCTCGCCGCGCCGCAGCTCGCGCTTGGCGACGACCACCTCGACCGTCTCCTGGCGAGGTTGCAGCTTCGCCCGCTCGATCGCGAGCCGCTCGCCGATGTACTGCCGCGCGCCCACGACCGCGAGCGCGCCGCACGCGACCGCGCCCAGGGCCAGCCACAGCGCGCGCCGGGCCTTCACGGCCGCCCACCCGCGCCGCACGAGGTCTGCCGGACGGCGCGTCATGGCAGCGACACCGACCAGGTGAAGCGCTCGTACCGGTCCGCGATCGCGCCGACGAGTCGGAGCACCGGCGAATCGGCGCCGACCGACAGCGCGACCGCGACCAGTGCCAGCACCAGCAGGTAGTCGGTCGCGGCCTGCCCGCGGGCGCGCATGCGCGGCGGGCTCATCGCGCCTGCCCCCAGTGCAGCACCACTGCGGCGCCGTCGCGGTGGCTCGACACGGTCGCCACCACCTCCTCCCGGCCGCGCCGGAACGCGAGCGCCTCGCCCGAGCCCGAGCCGCCGCGGAACCACGCCGCGCGGTTCGCGGGCGCGCCGAGCGCCGGGTCGTCGACGAAGCCCTCGTTCGCCGCGCGCGTGCGCAACGTCCGAGCCGCCTGCTCGGGCGAGGACGGCACGTGGGCGACGAGCGTCGCCGCATCGCGCCCGGGATCGCGGTGCGCGACGCGGCGGAGCACCTCCGAGCCGTCCGGCAGCCAACGGTCGAGCACCCTGCCCTCGGTGAACGGCACGAGCTCGGCGGCGTCCGGCGCCGCCCGCCATCGCGACACCATTCCTTCGCTGCCGTCGACCGACGCGCGCGCCTGCAACGTGGTGAATCCCTCCGCGCCGCGGACCGACAGCAGCCGCCACGCCCCGGTCCGGGATTCGACGATCGGCCGCCCGTCCGCGCGCCATCGATCGCGCACGCGGGCGAGCAGCGCATCGAGCGGCTCCGCGCTGCGGAACCGATGGGTGGTCACGCCGTGGCCGTCGAGGGCGGCGGCGGCCATGACGAGCTCGGTCCTGACGTCGGGTGGCAGGGCATCCATCGCGGGTTCTCCGGTTCAGGGTCGATCGCCCGTCGGTGCGGGCAATGGCGGGACATCGGCGGGGCGGCCGAGTCGATCGGGCGGTATCAGGTCGACGTCGATCTCGTGCCAGCGCAGCGTGCTCGCGCGGGACTCGAAGCCGAGCGCGGCCCCGATCGCGAGCAGGCCGCGCACCGGCAGCCAGCCCGCGGCGATCGCCGCGTCGAGCCCGGGCACGCGGGTGCCCTCGGTGACCCTCGACTCGACGCTGTCCGCCTCGTCGCCGTACGGGCCCGAGGCGTTCCACGCGTCGGTCAGGATCGCGGTGCGGGCCGACATCGCGATGGGCATCGCGGTCAGCGACCGGACCCAGCCGTCGCCCGGACGGCTGCGCGCGAGCCGCGTCTGGACACGTGCCTCGACGAGCCCGCCTGCGAGGTCGAGCCCGAAGCGACCCGGCCCGGCCAGCTCCGACAGCACGCGCACCGCGCGCGGGAACCCGTCGCCGAGTCCGCCGGCGAACCCGAGCGGGCTGTCGAAGCGGCGCGGCACGACGTCGACGGTCACGTCGTCGAGGCGTTCGAGCAGCGCGTCGCCGCGCCGGTCGACCCAGAACGCGTTCGGCCGCGCGGCCAGCGCACCGTCGCTGCGCAGGTCGAGCCGGTGGCTCGAGAAGAACCGCAGCCGCGTGTCCTCGGCGAGCTCCGGATGGGCCGCGGGATCCGCGCAGGCCGCGGGCCGCACCGTGCACTCGAACGCGAGTGCCCGCGAGGCGGCGACGGTGGCCTGCTGTACGTCGAGCACCTTCGCGACCCAGACCACGCCGAAGTAGAGCGGCACGAGTGCGAGCATCGCGACCAGCAGCTCGACGATCGCCTGGCCCCGGACGGTGCGACGGTCAGCGCACATAGCCGTACGCCGCGGCCTGGTCGGCCGCCGAGGGCGCCGCGAGCCGGACCTGCCAGTAGGGGTTGAAGAGGCTCGCGTACTCGAGGCGCGCCGGCGCGTCGACCGGCCTGCGGAAGAACACCTCGGCCGCCGACAGCGCCCACAGGTGCGGCGCACCGTCGCCCGCGAAGTGATCGGGCGGCAGCATCCGCCCGCTCGCGAGGCCACGGTTCATCGCGGTGGCCACCGCCTCGCCGGGCTGGCGCGCGATCACCGCGAGCCGCGCGGTCGGGAACCGGTCGTTGGCCACACCGTCGAGGTCGAGCTCGCGCACCGGCCCGAAGCCGCCGTAGCCGGGCAGCGAGACCATCGACGCGGCCGCCAGCGCGTTCGCAGCGGGATTGATGTCGATCTCGCCCTCGGTGCCGACGATCGCGCGCAGCGACGTGCCGGCCTCGACCGCGCCCCATCCGAGCGGGACCGCCTCGGTCTCGCGGCAGCGCAGGCCGCGCAGCGTGCGCAGGTGGAACGACATCGTGTCGACCGCCTCCCAGCGCGACAGGTCCTCCGACCAGGTCGTCGCGCCTCGCTTGCGCAGGCGCATCAGGTTCAGGCACGGCGACGGCACCGGGGTGCGGATGTCCTCCGAGCGCGGCCCGGCGGTGAACGGGTCGAGCGACTCGCGCACCAGGTCCGCGACCCGGTGCAGCGCCTCGTGCGAGTCGGTGCGATGCGTGAAGCGCTGCCAGCCGCGCGAGGCATCGGGCAGCACCCACGCGAAGTAGGACCGGTCGTTCGCGCGGGCGACCTCGGCCGCGACCATGCTGGCGCCGAAGCCCTGCGTCGACAGCTGAAGGATCTCCTGGCTCTCGCGCAGGATCGCACCGTAGCCGATCGCTTCGGCCCCGCGGGCGGCGACCTCGATGCGCGCCGCCGCCTCGGCCGCTTCGCGCGCGAGGCGCGCCGCCTCGGCCGCACCGAGCAGCACCGGCTCCGCGGGCGGCAGCAGCGTCGCGAACGCGGTCGCGTTGCGGGTCAGCGACTCGAAGTACTGCGACCAGGCGAGCAGCGTCACCGCCTGCGCGATCGCCACCTCGTTGGCGACGATCGCGCGGTTCGAATACGCGTGGTAATTGAGCACGCGCGCCCGCCACAGGCCGACGCTCCAGGCGGCCGCGTCCGCCGCGCCCACGAGCCGCTGCTTCGCGATCGCGACCTGCCCGGTCGAGAACATCGCCATCAGCATCGCGCCGCCGGCCAGCAGCAGCCCGAGCGCGATCAGCAGCGACTGGCCCGATTGCGGGGCGCGTGCGGGGCGGCGGTGCGCGGCCATCGCGGCGGTCCGGTTCGATGCGGTCCGGGGCAGCGCCTCAGTGGTTGCCCGCGTTGTAGGTGTCCAGCCCCTTGCGGGTGCCCGCCGCGGTCTGCGCGGCGGTCGCGTTGGTCGTGGCGCCGGCGATCGCGGCGCCGGCGTCCTGGCCTGCGACCTCGAGCGCGAGGCCCGCGGTCTGGTTGCGCAGCGTCTGTCCGAAGAGCGTGTAGACACCGATCGCGGCGACCGCGATCAGCGCGACGACGACGAGATACTCGGTCATGCCCTGGCCGCGCTGGCGACGGGTGGCGTGGAAGACATTCATGGCGGGCTCCGTTGTCGATTGGATCGGAGCACCGATGATCGACATCGCGGCCGCGCCGCGCCATTCGACGAACGACCGAGGACGCGGTCGCGAAGCCTAGGCCTGCCGGCCGATCAGCGCGGGGCGGCGGCGCCCTGGGGTGCCGCCTCGGGCGGCGCGAACCGCGGCTGCAGCGCAGCCAGCTCCGCATCCGATGTCGCGACGATCCACGCTCGGGCACCGTCGACCAGGTGACGGTTCTGGTCCTTGAACGGACCCATCGACACGGCGGTCCTCCACGTCACCGGCCCCGCGCGGGCGGTCTTCGCCGAGGGCGTGCCGACCAGCAGCGCATACGGCCCGAGCGGCATCGACACGAAGGGCATCGGCGGGCGCGCGCGGACCCGCCAGTCGACGAAGGGCACGTCGCACAGCAGCAGCGGCGTCGGAAGCCCGTGGAACACCGTGTAGTCGTACATCGCCAGCTGCTCGCGCAGCGGCTGGTACGCGGCGCGCACGTCGGATGCGGCCGCATCGCGGATCTCGTCGTCGAACATCGGCTCGAGCGCATAGCGGGCGCACGCCTGCCGCAGGTCCGCCTGGTATGCGCAGAACAGGCCCAGCTCGATGCAGTCGTGCGCGGCGCGCTGCACGTCCGCGGGCGGACCCGCGTCGTCCGGCCGACCGAGCTGCGCCGCCTTGAGGAACCGCGCGAGCCCGGACTCGTGCACCGCAGGCCCCGTCCGGGACGCATCGGCGGCATCCCGGCCCAGGTGCACGTAGACGTGCGGCTCGCTCGCGAACTGCGCCTTTCGCCCCTCGTCGTAGCCGATCGCGCCGTCGGCGCACGACAGGTACCGCGTGCCGATGCGGCCGTGCTCCCACAGCCAGTTCTTCAGGAACGGCCGCAACGGATGATTCGACTCGTGTGCGCCCACGCTGCCCTCCGGTGATCGAGTATGCCACCCGAGGCACGCGCAGGATCGGTCGACCCGCGAGCCGGCAGGAACGACACGGGCCGCGCCCGGTCACCCGGTGCGCGGCCCGTGCACGGTGCGCCCGCAGGCGCCCCGCCCTACCCGATCGCGACGATCAGGCGGCCTTCTTCTTGCTCGCGTCGAAGAACTGCTCGTCCTCGGTCGAGCCCTTGAGCGCCGCGGTCGACGACTCGCGCTCGATGGTCGTGGTCACCGCGTCGAAGTAGCCGGTGCCGACCTCGCGCTGGTGCTTGACCGCGGTGAAGCCGCGCTCGGCCGCCGCGAACTCGGCTTCCTGCAGCTCGACGAACGCGCTCATCTGGTTGCGGGCATAGCCGTAGGCCAGGTTGAACATCGAGTAGTTGAGGCTGTGGAAGCCCGCCAGCGTGATGAACTGGAACTTGTAGCCCATCGCGCCCAGCTCGCGCTGGAACTTGGCGATCGTCGCCTCGTCGAGGTTGCGCTTCCAGTTGAACGACGGCGAGCAGTTGTACGCGAGCATCTTGCCCGGGAACTGCTTCTGGATCGCCTCGGCGAACTTGCGCGCGAACTCGAGGTCCGGCTTGCCGGTCTCGCACCAGATCAGGTCCGCGTACGGCGCATAGGCGAGGCCGCGCGAGATCGACTGCTCGAGGCCGTTGCGGGTCTTGAAGAAGCCCTCGACGGTGCGCTCGCCGGTGATGAACGGCTTGTCGTTGTCGTCGACGTCCGAGGTCACCAGGTCGGCCGCTTCCGCGTCGGTGCGGGCGAGCAGCACGGTCGGCACGCCCATCACGTCGGCCGCGAGACGCGCCGAGACGAGCTTGGCGACGGCCTCGCGCGTCGGCACGAGCACCTTGCCGCCCATGTGGCCGCACTTCTTGACCGCGGCGAGCTGGTCCTCGAAGTGCACGCCCGAGGCGCCCGCCTCGATCATCGACTTCATCAGCTCGAACGCGTTCAGCACGCCGCCGAAGCCGGCCTCCGCGTCGGCCACGATCGGCGCGAAGTAGTCGATGTAGCCCGGATCGTTCGGGTTCTTGCCTTCCATCCACTGGATCTGGTCGCAGCGGGTCAGCGCGTTGTTGATCTTCTTGACGACCGACGGCACCGAGTTGATCGGGTACAGCGACTGGTCCGGGTACATCTCGCCCGCGAGGTTCGCGTCGCCGGCCACCTGCCAGCCCGACAGGTAGATCGCCTTCAGGCCGGCCTTGACCTGCTGCATCGCCTGGTTGCCGGTCAGCGCGCCCAGCGAGTTGACGAAGGGCTCCTCGTTGATGAGCTTCCAGAGCTTCTCCGAGCCGCGCCGGGCGAGCGTGTGCTCGACCTGGACCGAGCCGCGCAGCTTGACGACATCCTCGGCGGTGTAGCCGCGCTTGATGCCGCGCCACCGGGCGCTGTCGGACCATTCCTTCTGGAGTTTCTGGGCTTCGAGTTCGCGGGACGACATGGAGGAGGACTCCCTAGTGAGTTGAACGCAGACCGGCTGGAGGTGCCAGTCTTGTATAAGACTCTACGCCTCGATGCTGCGCGGCAACAGCATTCGGTCACACTGTTGTGAAGTCTTTTTCCCCATGAGGATCAGTTGCTTACGGGTCGCATCCCACGATGCGCAACAGACTCTTCCACGTTGAAAAATGCGGATGATGCGGCGCGCCGACAGCATCCCACGATGTGCAACGAGCTTTTCGTCGGCGCAACGGTGCGGTGGGAACCCGCCTCGGTGTCGCATGCCGCTGCGTGGCGACACCGCACCCCGCGCTTCAGCGGCGCAGCAGCAGCAGGCAGCCCAGCACGATCAGCGCGGCCGAGCCGATGCTCCACCCGGTGGGCATCTCCCCGAAGGCCACCCAGCCGAGGAGCGCGGCCCACACCAGTCCGGTGTACTCGAGCGGCGCCGCACGGCTCGCCTCCACGTGCGAATAGGCCCAGGTGATCGCCACCAGGCCGATGGTCGCGAAACCGCCCATCAGCAGCAGCATCGGGACGTCGGAGATCCGCATCGGTTCCCACAGCCACCACAGCGGCACCGCCAGCACGAGCGTCGGCACCAGGTTCTGCACCAGCAGGATCGTCCAGAGCCCGCCCTGCTGCGCCTGGTGACGCGCCACAACCATCACGCCCGCGTAGGCGAGGGCCGAAGCCCCCGCGGCCGCCATCCCCCACAGCCGGACCTCGCTGCCCCCGGCATCGACGGCGCCCAGTTCGGGCCAGAGGCCCACGGCCACGCCTGCCATGCCGAGGGCCATGGCCGCCCAGAGCCAGCGGGACGGCCGCTCGCGCAGCGCCCAGATCGCCAGCAACGAGATGAACAGCGGCGCGGTGTAGCCGATGCCCACCGCCTGCACCAGCGGCAGCGTCTTCAGCGCGTGGAACCAGGTCAGCAGCGCCACCAGCAGCAGCGCGCTGCGCATCAGGTGCCAGCGCCATTGCGACCGCGTCGGCAGGGGCGTGCGCCACCAGAGCCAGAGCGGCACCGCGTACAGCGTGCCGAAGGCGAAGCGAAGGAAGGTCACCTGTGCCGTTCCGTAGCGCTCGCCCAGCCACTTCACCGTGCCGTCCATCGCGATGAAGCTGGCGGCCGCCAGCACGGCGGCGGCGAGGGCGAGCGCGGTGGTCCGGGGATGGGCGGCCGTGGCGTTGACGGTGGCGTTCACGCGAAGGGATGGAGCGGCCGTCGGCGCGCTGCCTGCACAGGATCGCCGAGAGGCTGGCGGCACGCGGCGCGGCCGTCAACCCCGGAACTGCGCCGACGGCCCGGCGCAGGGGCCCGCAAGCGCGTCGCGATCACCGGCGCGGTGGCGCCCCGGGCGGACCGAAAGGCGTGCGCAGAGCGCGTTCCACCATCATCAGCCGATCCTGACCGTAGACCAGGGCGGGGATGCCCAGGAATTCGCTCCAGCGTTCGATCTCGCGGCCGAAGTGATAGGCCTTGTGAGCGGCCGGACGGCGATCGAAAGGCAGGCCGCCCGCAGCGGGCACCACCTTGCTCGGATCGATCGGGGGGTGGACCAGCCGCCGCCCCGATCGCCGCGCCAGCGCGACGATCCGCTCGGCGCCGAAGTGGGCGTAGATCGAGCGCGTGGCATGGAAGTACTCGCTGGTCTTCATGATCGTGGCCGGCTCACTCGGCCTCGAAGCGCCGCGCGCGCCAGGCCAGCGCGGCCTGCAGCCCCTCCGCGCGGGCGATGTCCATGAACCGCACCTTGTCGGGCGAGCCGTGCGACTCGATCGAATGGTCGATGTCGAGCGCGGTGGCCAGCGCGGTTTCGAGGCCCTGGACGTCGTACGTGCGCTGAAGGGCCTTCTTGGTCTGCTGCACCAGGTCGGGATCCATCCTCGCGATGTTGCGCGCGACCCGCAGCGCGACGTCCAGATGCTCGCCGGTCCGGACCACTTCGCTGACCAGGCCCATCTGCATCGCCGATTCGGCCGACACCTTGTCCTGCCCGCTCAGGATGATGCGCTTGGCGTGCTTGGGCGAGGCCATCCAGGGCAGCAGCATCGTCACGATGCCGGCGCCGAAGCGCAGTTCCGGCTCGCCGAACGTCGCGTCCTCGGCGGCGATCGTGATGTCGCACGCCAGTGCCATCTCGAAGGCGCCCGCCACGCAGGGCCCGTGGACCGCCGCGACGGTGGGCTTCGGGCAACGCCAGAACCGCATCGTCGTGTGGAAGTCGAGATCGAGGATCTCCCTCCACACCTTCGAGCCCTTCGGATTGCGCTGCATCTGGTCCTTCAGGTCGAAGCCGGACGAGAACCCCTTTCCGGCCCCGCTGAGCACCACCACCCGGACCGCCTCGTCGCGCTCGAAGCCATCCATCGCGTCACCGATCTCGACCAGCATGGGCGCGGACAGCGCGTTCAGGCGCTCGGGCCGGTGCAACTCGAGATGGCCGACGCCCTCGGCTGTCGACGTGCGGATGCAGGTGTAGGCGTTCTGGGTCATCGCAGGTGCATCGCTCGATGGTTTCAGTCGGACAAGGGATGGAGCACACCGTCGACCAGCCGGGCCTGCAGCTGTCCGCGGTCGATCTTTCCGGTGCGCCCCGTCGGGAGGGCGTCGGCCACGTAGAACGCGTCCGGTGTCTTGTAACGTTCGAGGTGGCCCGACAGGGCCTGGCGCAGCGCGACAGCGCTCAAGCGGACTCCGGGCCTGGCGACGAGCAGCGCGTGGATGCGCTGCCCGAGGATCGGATCGGGCATCCCCGTGACCAGCGCGCCGGCGACGCCCTCGCAGCGCAGCAGCGCCCGCTCCACCTCGAGCGGCGTGATCTTGTTGCCACCGCGGAAGATCAGCTCCTTCAGCCGGCCCACGATGTCGACGAATCCCTGCGCGTCGGACGTGGCGAGATCGCCCGTGCGGAACCATCCGTCCGTGAACGCCGCGCGCGTGAGGTCGTCGTCGCCGAGGTAGCCCGACATGATGTAGGGCGTCTGCAGCTGGAGCTCGCCCGTGACGCCCGGCGCGCACGCCTCGCCGTCGGCCGCGACCACGCGGCAGCGGATCCCGTCGAACGGCTTGCCGATGCTGCCGGGATGCGCAGGGTAGTCCTTCGGCAAGAGCACGAAGTCGCAGGTGGAGGTCTCGGTCAGGCCGTAGATGTCGTAGAGCTCGGCCGGCGCGATGAAGTCGCGCAGCTCGGCGGACAGCTGCCGGCCGAGCGGCTCGCCGCCGATCACCACACGCTGGAGCCGGCCTGCAGCCGAGATGCGACGCCCGGCCGCGATCAGCGCGTCGCGATCCAGCGTGCCGAACAGCGACCGGATCATCGTCGGCACGACGCCCATGAAGGTGATGCCCTGCTCGTGCAGCACTTCGACGAAGGTCCGCGGCTCGAAGCGACCGACCGTCTCGACCCTGCCGCCCTGCATCAGCGTCATCAGCGCGACCCAGATCCCGAAGCTGAAGGTGTCGTTCAGCACCAGCAGCGTGGTGGTGTCCGCCCCCGCCTGCAGGAGCCGCTGGTTCTGCAGCAACTTGCCGTGGAACGCCGCGTGGGACAGCACCGCGCCCTTCGGCGTGCCTGTCGATCCCGACGTGAAGATCACGAGCGCGCCGCCTTCGAGCATGCTCCGCCGCGCCGCGCGGGACGCGTCGTCCGGCTCGCCGGCCGGTGCCTGCGGCACGATGTCCCCACCCGGCCCGGCGAGCAGGTCGACCGCGATCGGACAGCGGGCCTTCGACTGGATCACGCGCACCACGTCGCCCGGTGCCGAGCGATGGATCGGCGCCGCAAGCGCACCGGCCATCCACACGCCGAGGAACGCGACGAAGTCGGTCGGGTGGTTCGAGCAACTCACGAGCACCGGCTCGTGCGCCACCGGGCCGGCAGCCACGAGCCGCTTCGCCAGCGCGGCGGCTGCGTCCCACAACGCGCCGTACGAGAGCGCCACGCCATCTCCGGTCAGCGCGGTGCGCGCGGCGTGGCGTTCGCAGGCGGATCGGAGCGCGCTGACGAGAAGGGGCTCTTGCATGGCAACGGTGGCGTGGATTCGAGGATCGAGTCGACGCCGATGGGCCGGACCCCACGCAGGATGAACGGCATCGCGGTCGTTGCCAAGTCCGTGCCGCCCGCAGTGTTCCGCGCCGAACGGCGAACCCGTACAGTCCCACTCGATCCCACGCGGCTCCCAAGATGCAATTCGACGACGTCATCCGCAGCCGCCGCAGCATCCGGAGCTTCCTCGAGCATCGCGGCTCACGAGTCCACGTGAGTCACCCAGCCGCGCGAATCCGCATCTGCGTTCGGGGCAGGTTCAGACGATCGACCGCGCCCCTGCGATGCCCCTTCGCATGCCTCCCAAAGGCACACGAGTGTGTCCCGCTTCGGGTCCCGGAATGCGCCGGCGGCGACTGTCAGGACTTGGCTGCATCGTCGAACCGTGATGCTGGCACACATGGCCCGGTAAACCGCGTAGTTCGGCCCGACCCCTGCTCGACTTTCGGTCCCGCCTGCAGCACGACGGATCGCGTGTCACGCCGCCGCCGCCGCCGAGCCTCGTCATTCGCCGAAGCGCCGCGGATTCGCCGCGTCCGTTACGTATGGAGCGACGGACTGTCCTGCAGGGCAGCGTGCAGCCACTCGCGAAAGAGCCGCATCTTCGGCAACCCCGCCCGGCTCTCCAGATAGTTCAGGCTGTGGCAAGGGATCCGCGGGCCCTCGGGCCCGAACGGCAGCACGAGCCGGCCGGAGTCGAGCTGCCGCTCGACCAGCAGCCGACTCTCGAGGCAGACACCCAATCCGTCGACCGCCGCGAAGATCGACATGAAGGATCGGTCGAAGCGGGGCCCGCGATCCAGGTCGAGGCTGATGCCGTCGTGATCGGCCTGCCAATCACGCCATGTGTAGAGGTTGACCTCGGAATGGATCAGCGTGCGTCCCGTCAGGTCCGCGGGTCGCCGGAGTCCGTTCCGGCCTCGGGTCAGGGCGGGTGAGCACAGGGCGACGATCGGCTCGGGGGGAAACATCTCGGTTCGCAATCCGGCGCGGCTCAACACCGGCCCGTACCGGATGTCGAAGTCGACGATGCCCGCTTCGAGATCGATGTGCTCCACGGATGCGGTGATCCGGACGTCGACGTCCGGATGCATCGCGCTGAAGCGTGCGATGCGGGGCATCAGCCACTGGGCCGCGAGGCTCGGGACCACGTGGACGTTGATCAGGTCGCTCTTCCCGGCCCGCGAGATCTCTCGCGCCGCCGATTCGATCTTCCCGAAGGCCGAGCTGATCTCCCCCGCGAACCGCCGGCCCGAATCGGTCAGCACGACCGATCGATGGATCCGGTGGAACAGCGTCACGCCGAGCATCTCCTCGAGCTCCCGGATGCGGTGGCTGATCGCCGAGGGCGTGAGGTGCAGCTCCTCCGAGGCACGGAGGAACGAGCCCAGGCGCGATGCCACCTCGAAGGCTTCCAGGGATTTCAGCGGGGGCAGCCGTCGCATCAAATGGATGAAATCATTTCATTCATCGAACGTTTTTATTCTCTTGAGCGCATCCAGTCAACCGAGAAACATGACGCCGCAGGAGCACGCCAAGGGGAGACGATGGACAGCGCGAACGGCGCCGCCGAACTGGTCCGACGGGCCACGAACATCCGACGGCTCGCGCTGAGGATGGGCGAGGTGCAGGGCCAGGGCTACATCGGCCAGGCCCTGGGCTTCGCCGACGTGCTGGCCGTGGCATACGGTCACGCCCTCGCCTTCAGGCCCGACGATCCCGCCTGGGAAGGTCGCGACCGCTTCCTCCTGTCGCACGGTCACTACGCGATCGCGCACTACGCTGCACTGATCGATGCCGGGATCCTTCCGGAGTCCGAGCTCGAGACGTACGGGTGCGACGACTCGCGCCTCCCGATGTCCGGCATGGCGACCTACACGCCCGGCATGGAGATGTCGGGCGGCTCCCTGGGACAGGGGCTCGCGATCGCCGTGGGCATCGCGCTGGGCCTGCGGCTCAAGGGCAATCCGGCCTTCGTCTACAACTCGATGTCGGACGGCGAGCTCGACGAAGGCGCGACGTGGGAGGCGGCCATGTCGGCGGCTCACCACGGCCTCTCGAACATCGTCTGCCTGGTCGACATCAACGACCAGCAGGCCGACGGCGCTTCGACCCGCGTCCTCGGGTTCGAGCCGCTGGCGGACAAGTGGGCGTCCTTCGGGTGGCATGTCCAGCGCGTCGACGGCAACGACATCGTCGCGGTGCGCGACGCCTTCGATGCGGCCCGGCACCTGGGCGCACCGGTTCCGCGCGTCGTCCTCCTCGACACGCGCATGGGTCGTGGTGTGCCCTTCCTCGAGCAGCGGGAGAAGAACCACTTCATTCGCGTCGACGCGCACGAGTGGCAGCACGCCCTCGCACTGCTCGACGCGCACGGACAAGGGGCCCGCGCATGAACGCCCCCGAGACCCCGAAGAAGCGACTGACGACCTCCGCGATGATCGCCTCCATCGCGGCCGAAGGTCAGCGCACCCGACCCGCCCCGTTCGGCCACGCCCTCGCGGAACTCGCCGAATCGCGTCGCGACGTCGTCGGCATGACCGCGGATCTGGCGAAGTACACCGACCTGCACGTCTTCGCGCAGCGGCACCCCGACCGGTTCTTCCAGATGGGGATGGCCGAACAGCTGCTGTTCGGAGCGGCGGGCGGCCTGGCGAAGGAAGGCTTCGTGCCGTTCGCGACGACGTATGCGGCGTTCGCCGCTCGCCGGGCCTACGACTTCATCCACCAGGTCATCGCCGAGGAATCGCTGAACGTGAAGGTGGCCTGCGCGTTGCCCGGGCTCACCTCCGGGTACGGACCGAGCCACCAGGCCACCGAAGACATGGCCATCCTTCGAGGCATCCCCGGGCTGGTGATCATCGACCCGTGCGACGCGCTCGACATCGAGCAGGCCGTGCCGGCGATGGTGCAGCACCGTGGTCCGGTCTATCTGCGCCTGCTTCGCGGACAGGTCCCGCTCGTGCTCGACGAGTACGACTATGTCTTCGAGATCGGCAAGGCGAAGCTCCTGCGGGACGGCTCCGACGTGCTGGTCATCGCCTCCGGCCTGATGACGATGCGGGCGCTCGAGACGGCGCAGGCGCTGCAGGCCGACGGCATCGGGGTCGCGGTGCTGCACTGCGCGACCGTCAAGCCGCTCGACGTGCCGACGATCGTCGCCGAGGCCTCGCGCGCCGGCCGCCTCGTCGTCGTCGCGGAGAATCACTCGATCGTCGGCGGCCTCGGAGAAGCCGTGGCCGCGGTCCTGATGCGCGCCGGCATCCATGCCGCCTTCCGGCAGGTCGCGCTTCCGGACGCCTTCCTCGATGCCGGGGCCCTGCCCACCCTCCACGATCGATACGGCATCACGTGCGAACGGATGTGCGCCTCGATCAGGGAGTGGCTGCGATGAGCGCGACGACGGTGGGGCTGGTAGGACTCGGCGCGATGGGCCGGGGCGTGGCGATGAACCTCATCGCCAAGGGGCACGAACTGATCGGCTTCGACGTGCAGCCGGCGATGCGGCCCTGGCTCGAGGACCGGGGCGGGCGCTTCGTCGAGACCCTTGCCGAGATGGGGGCCCGCTGCGACGTCGTGATCAGCTTCGTCGTCAACGACGCGCAAACCGAAGCCGTCCTGTTCGGGGAAGGCGGCCTCGTCGGCGCCCTTTCGGAGAACTCGGTCTTCGTCGCCTGCAGCACGATGCCCCCGGCGTACGTCCGCGGGCTCGGCGATCGCCTGAAGTCGCACGGCATCGCCCTCGTCGATGCACCGGTGACCGGGGGTGCCGTCGGGGCGGCCAAAGGCACGCTGACGATCATGGGTGCCGGCGACTCGTCCGCGTTCGCCCGGGTACGGCCCTACCTGGAAGCGTTCGGCTCCAACGTCCACCACCTCGGCGAGACGCCCGGGGCGGGCGCTCAACTGAAGGTCATCAACCAGCTCCTGTGCGGCGTGCACCTCGCGGCGGCCGGGGAGGCGCTCGCGCTCGCGAAGCGCCAGGGACTGCCGCTCGACAAGACCCTCGAGATTCTTCGCAGCGGCTCCGCGTCCTCCTGGATGCTCGGCGATCGCGGGCCCCGCATGGTCTCCGACGCCTTCGACGACGTCACCTCCGCCGTCGACATCTTCGTCAAGGACCTGGGCCTTGTCCTGGATGCGGCCCGCGACGTCCGATTCGCCGCGCCGCTCGCGAGCTCGGCCTTCAACGCGTTCGTGTCGGTCAGCGGTCGAGGGCTGGGCAAGTGGGACGACTCGGCGGTGACCTGCGGCTACGCGCGTGACCCGTACCCGGCCGACGACACGCCCGTCGCGAGGGACAAGCCATGACCGACATCACCCGGCACTACGCCGACCTGGGCGACGTGCTCGTCCATTACCTCGCGGCGGGAGAAGGCCATCCGGTGGTGCTGCTGCACGGGATCCCGCAGACGTCCCACGAGTGGCGACAGGTCATTCCGTACCTGTCGCCGCGATACCGCGTCATCGCCCCGGACCTGCGCGGCCTCGGGGACTCGTCCCGCCCGGCCACCGGATACGACAAGAAGACCGTCGCGCACGACGTGTGGCGCCTGGTGCACGACCACCTCGGGATCGACGCGTTCTTCCTGGTCGGACACGACTGGGGAGGCCCCACGGCCTTCGCGCTCGCGTGCGCGCATCCAGCCGCGGTACGCAAGCTCGCCATCCTCGACGTCGCCATACCGGGCGACGGCGCGGACTTCTCGCAGGGCGGCCGGCGATGGCACCACGCGCTGTTCCGTACCCTCGACCTTCCCGAGCGACTGTTCGAAGGACGCGAGGACCTGATCATCGACTGGCTGTTCGAGAACTACGGCTACCTGCCGAACTGCATCGCGCCCTCCGACCGGGACGAGTACCTGCGCACCTACAGGAAGCCCGGCGCCATGCGCGCCCTCTACGGGTTCTACCGGGCGCTTCCGCAGGATGCCGAAGACAACCGGGCCTGGCTCGCGGCGAACGGCAAGCTCACGCTTCCGGTGCTCGCGCTGGGCGGAAACAAGAGCTTCGGACGCGGCATCGAGACGCTCGAATCGCTCCAGCGGGTCGCGACCGACGTCCGGGGTGGCGTGATCCCGGACTGCGGCCACTGGGTGGCCGAAGAACAGCCCGCCTTCGTGGCGCGCGCCCTGCTCGATTTCTTCGATGAGACGCCCCGCGCCTGAGCGGAGCCGACCATCCCTGCGTTCTCGACTCAAACTCGACAAGGAGACATCGTGACCGATCAACGACGCCGCCGTGTACTGGGGGCCAGCGCGGCCGCCTCGGGCGCGCTCGCCTTCCCGGCGATCGCATTCGGACAAGCGCAGTTCAAGCTGAAGTTCGCGAACATCATGCCGAGCGATCACCCGCTCAACACGCGGATGCGCGAAGCGGCCGAGACGATCAGGCAGCAGACGAACGGCCAGGTGGAGATCGCCGTGTTCCCGGCGAGCCAGCTCGGCACCGACGCCGACATGCTCTCCCAGCTGCGTTCGGGAGGCATCGACTTCTTCGCGCAGACCGGCCTCATCCTGGCTTCGCTGGTTCCCGTCGCATCGATCAACGGCATCGGCTTCGCCTTCTCCGACTATCCGACCGTGTGGAAGGCCATGGACGGCGCCCTCGGCAGGCATGTGATCGGCGCGTTCGAGAAGGCCAACCTCGTCGCGTTCGAGAAGATGTGGGACAACGGATTCCGCCAGACACTGTCCGCGACGCGCCCGATCAAGACCCCCGACGACCTGAAGGGATTCAAGATCCGCGTCCCGCCGAGCCCCCTGTGGACGTCGATGTTCAAGTCGATCGGCGCGTCGCCGGTCTCGGTCCCGTGGGGTGAAACCTACACGGCCCTCCAGACACGCGTCGCCGACGGCCTCGAGAACCCGCTGGCCGGCATCTACTTCGCGAAGATGCACGAGGTCGCGAAGCACCTGTCCAACACGAATCACATGTGGGACGGATTCTGGTTCCTCGCGAATCGTCGTTCCTGGGAAGCCATGCCCGCATCGACCCGCGACATCGTGACGCGTGTCGTCAACAACGCGGCCCTGCAGGAGCGCGCCGACGTCGAGAAGCTGAACAGCGGACTGCGCGGCGACCTCGCGAAATCGGTGCAGTTCGTGGACGTCGATCCCGCCGCGTTCCGCGAGCGACTGAGGGCCTCCGGCTTCTACGCGGAGTGGCAGCAGAAGATGGGCGATGCGTGGGGCCTGCTCGAAGCCGCGACCGGCAAGCTCGCGTGAGCGATTCGAGTCCGGGGCGGGCCGAGTCATGAGACAGGCCCGCCATTCGGGAAGCACGGTGATCCGGGCGGACGCGTCGTGAGTGCGAATCAGGATACCGCGGCGTCGCTGCCCGACATCAGCGAGAACCTGGACACGGCGCCTGCCGTCGAACGCGCCGCGCGGGCCTGGCTCGACGCCGCCCTCCGACCGCTCGAGATCATCGCCGCGATGCTGATGGTCGTGATCGTGGGGCTGCTCCTGAGCGGCGTGACCTTCCGATACGTCCTTCAGCAGCCCCTCGTCTGGGTAGACGAAGTCGCGTCGATCGCGTTCGTCTGGGTCGCGATGATCGGCTCCGCGCTCGCGATGCACCGCAACGAGCATCTCCGGCTGACCCTGTTCGTCAACATGGTGCCCGAGCGCCCGCGCGAGTACGTTCGTGCGTTCGCTACGGTCGCGGTCGTCGCGTTCCTGGCGGCGCTGGTCAAGCCCGCCTTCGAGTACGTCACCGAAGAATGGGTGATCCGCACGCCGGCCCTCGACCTGCCGAACAGCTACCGGGTCGGCGCGATGCTCTTCGGCATCCTGGCGATGCTGGCGATCGTCTCGACGTACGCGCTCCGGACGCTCAAGCCCTCGGCACTGCTGAGCGCGGTGATCGGTGTCGGTCTGATCGGCGCATGCTGCGGGTACCTCGCACCGGTGCTGGCTCAGTCGACGGGGCTGGCGATGCTGATCTTCCTGGTCGGGCTGGTCGCGGCGTGCCTGGTCGCCGGAGTGCCGATCGCCTTCTGCTTCGGCCTGGGTACGCTGTGCTTTCTCGCGTTCGCGAGCAACGCGCCGCTCATGGTCGTCGTCTCGCGGATGGACGAAGGGATGTCGAGCATCATCCTGATCTCGGTGCCGATCTTCGTGCTGCTCGGCTGCGTGCTCGACGCGACCGGGATGGGCAAGGCGATCGTCGATTTCCTGGCGTCGCTGATCGGCCACGTCCGGGCCGGCATGTCGTACGTGCTGCTCGGCTCGCTGTTCATCGTGTCGGGCATCTCCGGCTCGAAGGTCTCGGACATGGCCACGGTCGCGCCCGCGCTCTTTCCCGAGATGAAGCGTCGCGGGCACAAGCCTCCGGAGATGATCGCGCTGCTCGCGACCGGCGCGGCGATGGCCGACACGGTACCGCCCAGCATCGTGCTGATCGTGCTCGGGTCGGTCGCCGGCGTCTCGATCGCCGGGCTCTTCCAGAGCGGCTTCGTCGTCGCGATGGTGCTGCTCCTGTCGCTGCTGGTCCTGGCGCGCTGGAAGGCGCGCCACGAAGACATGAGCGGGGCTCGGCGCCCGAGGCTCTCGACGGTCGGCAAGCTGGTGCTGATCGCGGCGCCCGCGCTCGCCCTGCCCTTCCTCATCCGGAGCGCGGTCGGGGGTGGCGTGGCTACAGCGACGGAGGTGTCGACGCTCGCCGTGCTGTACGCGATGATCATCGGCCAGCTCCTCTATGGCGGGATCGGCCTCCGCAAGCTGTACGGGATGCTGGTCGAGACGGCGGCACTGTCCGGGTCGGTCCTGCTGATCCTCGGGACCGCGGCGGGCATGGCATGGGCGATCACGCAAAGCGGCGTCGTCCAGAAGCTGTCGCAGTTCCTGATGACGATGCCGGGCGGTGCGGCCGCGTTCCTCGCGGTGACGATCGTCGTCTTCCTGATCCTCGGCTGCCTGCTCGAAGGACTGCCGGCCGTCCTCCTGCTCGCACCCATCATGTTCCCGATCGCCCGCAAGCTCGGCATTCACGACATCCACTACTCGATGGTGGTCGTCTGCGCGATGAACGTCGGGCTCATGGCGCCTCCGATCGGCGTCGGGTTCTACATCGCGTGCAGGATCGGCGGCGCGTCGCCGGATGAAGTGACGCGCGCCATCTGGCCGTACCTCGCGGCATTGGTCGTCGGCGTCATCGTCATCGCGGCGATACCTGCCATCTCGACGGTCGCGCTGTAGCGATACGGGTCGACGGGCCTCCGGCATCACCGCGGTGGCGTCCGAACGGCCACGGTGACGGGTTCCGCCCGCAGCCCCGCCGACCCGATTCGTTTACGCGCCACCGGCCACGCTTCACCGGACGGCGAGCCCGTATAGTCGGGCTCGATCCCATTGGGCCTCGAAGATGGAATTCGACGACGTCATCCGCAGCCGCCGCAGCATCCGAGGCTTCCTCGACAAGCCGGTGCCCAAGGCCCTGATCGCGGAGATCCTCGAGCTCGCGATGCGTGCACCGACCTCGATGAACACCCAGCCCTGGCACTTCCACGTGGTCGCAGGCGCAGTGCTCGACCGGATCCGCGCCGGGAACGTCGAGCGCAACCTGGCCGGGATCCCGCACTCGCGCGAGTTCCGCCTCGGCCCCGGGTACGAGGGCGTGCATCGCGAGCGGCAGGTCGAGATCGCCAAGCAGCTCTTCGGGGCCATGGGCATCGCGCGCGATGACACGCAGGCCCGCCAGGACTGGGTGCTGCGCGGCTTCAGGCAGTTCGACGCGCCCGCCTCGATCATCGTCACCTACGACCGTGCGCTGTTCGGCAGCGACATCCCGCCCTTCGACTGCGGCGGCGTCGTCAACTGCCTGGTCAACGCCGCCTGGTCGCGCGGGCTGGGCTGCGTGATCAACAGCCAGGGGATCATGCAGTCGCCGGTGGTGCGCGCCGAGGCGAGGATTCCGGAGGACGAGGTGATCCAGACCTGCGTGGCGATCGGCTGGCCGGACGAGCGCTTCCCGGCCAATGCAGTGGTGTCGCGGCGCAAGCCGCTCGGCGAGACGGCGGTGTTCCTCGGGTTCGAGGACTGAGCGGGCGAGCACGTCGGTCCCGAGGCATGACCGGCCCGGGAAACCGGGAGCGCACCGCCTGCTCACCCCACCGTGAACTGATCCGGCCGCCGCCCCTGGATGCCCGCATAGAAGCGCTTGATCTCGGCCATGTCGGCGTCCACGTCCCCCGTCGGCACGAACACGGGTCCGAGGCCGGCGACCTTGCGTCCATAGTCCATGTACGCGAGCACGATCGGCACGCCGGCCTCCAGCGCGATGTAGTAGAAGCCCGTCTTCCAGTGCCGCGTCCTGCCGCGGGTGCCTTCGGGCGGCACCACCAGCTGCAGCGGACCCGCGGCCTCCTTCAGCGCGGTCGCCGATGCCGACACCTGGCTGGTGCTGCGGCTGCGGTCCACGGCGATCCCGCCGAGCCAGCGCATCACCGGGCCGAACGGAAACGCGAACAGCGTGTGCTTGCCCATCCAGTGGACGTTCAGCCGCAGCACGAAGGCCACCATCAGCGTGTAGGGCAGGTCCCAGTTGCTGGTGTGCGGCGCCGCGATGAGCACGCACCGGGAGGCTTCGGGAGGCAGGCTGCCCTGCACCGTCCAGCCGTTCAGACCGAGAAAGCCGCGCGGGCCAGCCCGCAGCAGGACGTTCACGAACGGGGTGTCGAACAGGGTACGGGGCATGCTGCCTGCAAGGGGACGCGGGGAGGCCGGAGCTTATCCTTGCCCCGGGGCGGCGAACCGTCCGGTCATCGGTCGACGCGGATCATCGCGGCCGCCTTCTCCCCGATCATCAGCGCCGTCAGGTGCGTGCCGGCCGTCACGATCGTCGGCATCACCGACGCATCCGCCACGCGCAGGCCCGCCACGCCGTGGACCCTGCACCGCGGATCGACGACCGCGTCGGCATCGGTGGCGACGCCGATCCGGCACGTGCCCGTCGGGTGATGCACGCCGGCGGCGGTCTCGCGCACCACGCGCTCCAACGCACCCCGATCGGCCCGCAGCGCGGACGGATCGATCCTCGCGTCGCCGAGGAGTCGCCTGCGCACGCCCGGCCCGAGATCGAACAGGCCGGTCGCGAGCCGGCTCTTGATGCGATTGGCGGTCGACGGCGTGTTGAGCGCGTTCCCGTGCCCGCCGGTGGGCACGAACACCTCGTGGATCACGTCGCGCATCGACTGGTCGGCGAGCACCGACAGCATGCGTCGCGCGCCGATCACCAGCCGATCGAAGTCACGGCGATCGGACAGCAGGTTGAAGTCCACCTCGGGCATCGTGGCCGCATCGGGCGAGCGCAGCGTCACCCGGCCGCGCGAGTACGGCTTGTGAACGAAGGTGCTGATCGCGCCGATCCGGTTGCCGAGCGGATGCCAGGCGGAGCGGGCGACCGCGAACGCGGCGAGGTCGGTCGGCGGACAGCCATCGAGGCCCGACGAGAAGCGCGCCATCGCGTGGAACGGCGCGCGCAGCGAAGCGGGCTGCGCCGCATCGCGCGGCAGGTGCACGGCGAGGTGGAAGGCGGGGTGGTTCTGAAGGCCGCGCCCGACGCCCGGCAGGTCGACCACGACCGGCACGCCGGCCGCGTGCAGCGATGCGCCCGGGCCGATGCCGGAGCGCATCAGCAGCGCAGGCGAGAACACGCCGCCCCCGCAGACGACGACTTCGCGCGTCGCGAACTCGACCGTTCCGGTCGCGGTGCGCACCCTGACGCCGCATGCCCGCCGACCTTCGAGCAGCACCCGCTCCGCGACGGCGTCGGGCAGGATCGTCAGGTTGGGCCGGGCTCGCGCGGACGCGTCCAGGTAGGCCTGGGCCGCGCCGACGCGGCGGCCGGGCAGGTTGTTCATCACCGCGGGCGCGACGCTGTCGACGTGCGCGGCGTGGATGTCGTCGAGATGAGGCAGGCCCGAGGCGCGGAGCGCCGCGGCCCAGCGGCTCACGAACCCGGGCCACTGCCCGGTGGGCTGTCGCCGCAGCGGGACGGGCCCGTCGCGCCCGTGCATCGGGCCGTCGAAGTCGAGGTCGTTCTCGAACCGACAGTAGTACGGCAGGACCTCGTCCCAGGACCAGCCCTCGGCCCCCGCGGCGACCCACTCGTCGAAGTCGCTCGGCGCGCCGCGCTGCGCGAGCATGCCGTTGACGCTGGAGCCGCCGCCGACCACGCGACCCTGCACCCACGGGCGGGAGAACCGTCCCCTGCCCTCGCCGCGGTCGGCGCCGATCGCGACGACGAGCCCGGGCCAGATGTAGCGCGGCACGCACCAGGCCCAGGGGAACGGGTCGGCGATCGGCTCGGGCTCGCGCCCGGGCGGCACGTCCTCGCCCGCCTCGACCAGCAGCACCCGCACGCCGGGATCCTCGGAGAGCCGGGCCGCAACGACGCACCCTGCGGCGCCGGCTCCGACGACCACGTGGTCGTACGCATGCGATGGCGTGGTCATGCGGTCCTCTCGTCTCGGGGCGGCGCCGTCGCCTCGGGTCGGGCATCGGGCTCGCGCGGATCTTCACCCGCAGCGTCGGTCCGCGGCCACGGTCAGGCCCGCCGCCTCGTTCCGGAACACGTCGCAAAGCCCGATCGTGGCGAGCGCCGACGGCAGCGACGCCTGCCGAAAGACCGGTTTCGGCGGGTACGGCACCGGCGGCTCGGGCCGCAGCAGCGCACTGCACATCCGTCCCCGCCGGCCGAGCCGTCACGCCCGCCACATCGGCCAACTCGCCCGGGGCCGGTCTCGCCCCGCAGGGTACCGGGTCATCTCCGAGTCCCTGAACAGCGCGGTCACGAACTCGGCGAACGCACGCACCTTCGGCGACGCACCGCGACCTCGGGCGTACATCAGGTGCACCGGCGGCGCGTCGCTCGACCAGTCGGAGAGCAGCCACACCAGGTCGTCGCGTGTGGCCAGCAGGGGATCGGCGTTGTTGCTCGGCAAGCGGGCGATTCCGAGCCCGGCCAGCGCCATTCCGCGCATCCACGACCCATCGTTGATGCTCAGGTTGCCCTGCACCCTGATCTCGCAGTGGTGATCGCCCTTCCGGTAGCTCCAGACGTCCTGCACCCGCCCGTTCGGAAGCACGTGCACCACGCAATTGTGCTGCGTCAGTTCTTGCGGAGTCCGCGGCGTGCCGTGACGCTCGAGGTAGCTCCGGGCGGCGACCGTGCAGAAGCGCCGCTCCGCGATGCGGTGTGCGATCAGGTTCGAATCCGGCGGGTCGCCGAGGAACACGGCGACATCGAAGTTCCTGGCTTCCAGGCTCATCGCGCCGGCGACGATGCTGACGTCGAGCTGGATCTCCGGATAGGCGTGCAGGAACGTCGGCAGGTTCGGCACGATGTGGGAGTTGGCCGGGCTGCTGTGCAGCGCGACGCGCAGCCGTCCGCGAGCCACGCTGCGCGTGCCTGCCAGCTCACGCTCGGCGGCTTGCAGCTCCGCGACGATCGTGCGGCAACGGGCATGGAATCGGGCGCCGTCCTCGGTGAGCGCGACGCCGCGCGCGGTGCGCGCGAGCAGGCGCACGCCGAGCGAACGCTCGAGCGCGGCGACCGACTTGCTCACTGCCGACGGGGTCAGGCCGAGAACGGTCGCTGCAGCAGCGAAGCTGCGCAACTCCGCCGCCCGCACGAAGACCCCGATACTGCGCAGGTTCTCCATCGATGCACCTCCTTCTGCATTCTGCTCGGGCCGAGAATTTTTTTCACCTTCATTGTGCCGAGCAAGGTCTGTCCGTCGGTCGACGGCCCCCCTAATCTTCCGTCGGTTGCCATCCTGCCGGGAGATCCGCAGTGAATCGTGTCCGTCGCTCGATCCTCAAGTCCTCCGCGCTCGCCACCGTGGCCGTCGTGCCTGCCGGCGCGAGCCGGGCGCAGACGTTCCCTGCGAGACCGATCAGGATCCTCGCGGGGGTCGCGGCGGGCTCGTCGCCCGACGGCGTGTTGCGGCAGGTCGCGCAGATGGTCGGTGCGGCCGTGGGTCAGCCGGTCGTGGTCGAGAACCGGCCGGGCGCCAACGGCATCCTCGCTCTCGAAGCGCTCAAGGGCAGCGCGCCGGACGGCTACACGATCGCCATGGTGGCGTTCTCGCAGATGAGCGTGAACCCGAGCCTGATCGCCAAGCTCCCGCACGACCCCGTTCAGGACTTCGCCCACATCGGCATCTTCTGGCGCGGTCCGCAGTTGCTGTCCACCAATGCCGCCGTGCCCATGTCGTCGCTGAGCGAGCTCCTGGCTTCGGCCAGGGCGCGCCCCGGGCAGCTGCGTTACGGATCGGCCGGCAACGGCTCCCCGGGGCACCTGTTCATGGAGCAGGTGAAGCTGGCTGCGGGTGTCGAAGTGCAGCACATCCCCTACAAGGGCCCCTCGGTGGTCGTCGCAGGTGTCAGTGGCGAGGTCGACCTCCTCGTGGACGGCGTGTCGCCACAGCTGCCGCACGTTCGCTCCGGCAAGCTCAAGCCGTTGGCCGTATCAGGGTCGCAACGGCTCGGCGTGTTGCCCGACGTGCCGACGTTCGACGAGCTGGGCATTCCGGGCATCGGCACGGTCTGGCTGGGATTCGTCGCGCCGCGCGGCACCCCTGCCCCGATCGTGACGCGGCTCAATCAGGAGCTTCGGCGGGCCGTCGATTCGCCGGAGTTCCGCAGCGCATCGGAAGGATTCGGCAGGTTGGTGACGCCCGGCTCGCCGGAGGCGATGACCGCGACCATCCGCGACGAGATCGTGCGCTGGCGCGAGGTGGTGCAGCGGGCGCAGATCAGGCTCGACTGACGGCAGGACGCGACGGTGGACTAGGGTTCGCCGCGGGTGCCTGCCGCCAGCATCGAGTGCACCCCCACCGCGACCGCCGCACCCACCAGCTCGGCCGCCACGAACCCGGGCGCGCTCACCGGCGCGATGCCCGCGAAGCTGTCGCTGAACATCCGGCCGAACACCGCGGCGGGATTGGCGAACGAGGTCGACGCAGTGAACCAGTACGCCGCGCCGATGTAGGCGGCGACCATCGCCGCGACGCGTGCCTGCGGCGCACGCAGGATGACCAGCAGCAGCCCGAAGGTCGCGACGGCCTCCGCGATCCACTGCCCAGAGCCCGTGCGCACCTTCGTCGACCATTGCAGCACCGGCAGCTCGAACATCAGGTGCGACAGCCACGCGCCGAGCATCCCGCCGAGCAGCTGGCACGCGACGTAGGGCACGACGAGCGCCCACGCGAGCTCGCCGCGCGTCGCCATGACGAGCGACACCGCCGGATTGAAGTGCGCGCCGCTGACCGGCCCGAACACCTCGATGAGGATGTAGAGGCCGCCGACCGTCGCGAGCGTGTTGGCGAGCAGCGCGACCGCCACGTTGCCGCCCGACAGCCGTTCGGCCATGATGCCCGAGCCGATGACGACGGCGAGCAGCAGCATCGTGCCCAGCGTCTCGCCCAGCAGGCGGCGCGCGGTGTCGTTCATGGTCAGCGCTTTCCGATGTCCCGGACCTGCTGCTGGATCGCGAGCCGTTCGAGCTTGTCGATGGGCAGCGACATGAACAGCTCGAGCCGGCGCTTCAGGGTGGCGGCCGCGTCGACGAACGCCTTGTCACGGACCGCCTCCGTCCCCTCGACCGCCGCCGGATCGGGCATGCCCCAGTGCGCGGTCATCGGCTGACCCGGCCACACCGGGCAGACCTCGCCCGCCGCCTGGTCGCAGACCGTGAAGACGAAGTCCATCCGGGGGGCGTCCGGGCCCGCGAACTCGTCCCACCCCTTGCTGCGGAAGCCGTCGATCGGGATGCCCATGCGCTCGAGCTGGCGCAGCGCGAGCGGGTGGACGGTGCCCTTCGGATGGCTGCCGGCCGAGTACGCCCGGAAGCGCCCGCGGCCCATCGCGTTCAGCATGCCCTCGGCGATGACGGACCGGGCGGAGTTTCCAGTACAGATGAACAGCACGTTGCGGGCGTCGCTCATGGGCAGGCCTTCTCCGGGTCGCGGTGCATCGTCGCCGCGCACGGCTCGCCGCCGCAGCAGTTGAGCTCGAGGAAACCGACGAGCGCCCGCATCGACTCGAAGTTCGCCGTGCAGTGCACGAAGCGTCCGTGCTGGCGCGTGGCGACGAGACCGGCGGCGACCAGTTCCCTCAGGTGGAACGACAGCGTGGCGCTCGGCACGCCGAGCTCGGCTCCGATCCGGCCGACGGTCAGGCCCGGCGGGCCCGCCTGCACCAGCAACCGGAACACCGCGAGTCGCGTGTCCTGCGCCAGCGCCGCGAGCGCCCTGACGGCATCCGAAGGTTCCATGGATCTAGTGTCGTCGAGCCGTGTGACACGGATGTGTCAGCCGGGACGGCACGCTGCCGGGCGAGCTCCGCCCGACCCGGCCGCTCGGGCCGGAGCCTGCCTGCGTCAGGGCAGGTTGCCGTGCCGCCCGTCGACCCCGACCGCGATCGCGACCACGTACTCGGCGAGATCCTCGGCGTGGTCCGCGACCCGCTCGATCGACTGGACGATCAGCACCATGTCGAGCAGCGACTCGGTCGACCCCCGGCCCGGCGACGCCGCGCCCTGCTCGATGTCGCGGGTCAGCGCAGCGACCAGCCGGTCCCGCTCCGCGTCGACGTGCTCGTCGAGCTCGTGCAGCACCGCCGCGATCGACGGATCGCGGTGCCGGTACGCGTCGCCCGCCCGCTGGATCATCGTCGAGGCCATCGTGGCGAGCGACGCCACGCGCTCCAGGAGCGACTCGCCGACGTCGCCGAGCCGCGACACCTTGCCCGCGATCTTCTTGGCCTCGTCGCCGATCCGCTCCAGGTCGCCGATCGAATGGAGCACCCCGACGACCTCCCGCAGATCGACCGCCGTGGGCTGGTGGCGGGCGATCACGCGCACGCAGGCCTCGTCCAGGCTCAGGTGCATCGCGTTGATCTCGCGCTCCCCGGCGAGCACGTCGGCCGCGAGGGCGAGGTCGCGCCGCCGCAGCGCCTCGATCGCGCCACGGAACTGCCGGTCGGCGAGCTCGGTCATCGCGAGCACGCCGGTGCGCAGCGTGAAGATGTCGGTGTCGAACGAGACAAGCGTGTGCAGGCGTTCCGGCATGACGTGGTTCCGGGCGCGGCCTAGTAGCGCTCGGGCACGAACATCTCGGCCGGCGCCGGACGCCGCGAGTAGTCGGGGTGCCGGGTGCGCTCGGGCAGCTCGACGTGCGGCTTGACGACCTCCTGGTACGGCATCAGCGACAGCAGGTGCGCGATGCAGTTCAGGCGGGCCCGCTTCTTGTCGTCCGCGGCCACGATCCACCACGGCGCCTCGGGGATGTGGGTCCGCTCGAGCATGGCTTCCTTGGCCTTCGTGTAGGCCTCCCAGCGTCGCCGGCTCTCGAGGTCCATCGGGCTCAGCTTCCACTGCTTCAGCGGATCGTGGATGCGCCCGAGGAAGCGCAGGTGCTGCTCCTCGTCGGAGATCGAGAACCAGTACTTGATCAGCCGGATGCCGGAGCGCACGAGCATGCGCTCGAACTCGGGCACCGAGCGGAAGAACTCCTCCACGTCCGATTCGGTGCAGAAGTCCATCACGCGCTCGACCCCGGCGCGGTTGTACCAGCTGCGATCGAACAGGACCATCTCGCCGGCGGCCGGAAGATGGGGGACGTAGCGCTGGAAGTACCACTGGCTGCGCTCGCGGTCGTTCGGCGCCGGCAGCGCCACGACGCGGCACACCCGCGGATTGAGCCGCTGGGTGATCCGCTTGATCGCGCCGCCCTTGCCGGCCGCGTCGCGCCCCTCGAAGACGATGACCACCTTCTCGCCGGTGTGCGCGATCCAGTCCTGGAGCTTGACGAGCTCGGCCTGCAGGCCGAACAGCTCGGCGAAGTAGCTTCGACGCTGCAGCCGGAAGGCGGCCTCGTCCTCCTCGGAGCGCTCGACGGCCTGGTCGAGGTGGCGGTCCTCGAGCTCGAGCTCGTACTCCTCGTCGTAGGCGTCGATGAGGTCGGCCTCCAGACGGCGGACGACTTCTCCGATGTCGAGGTCGATATCGGGACGGGTCATGGGGTTCCGAGGGGCAGCCGGGGACGGCCGATGATCCGGCGGCTCGATGACACGCCGGTTACAGTCGCGGACGGCCGGGCGCCCGCTACGGGCGCACGAAGCGGCGGCTGTAGCGGGCGTCCAGGCGGTCGAGCTCGAGCAGGATGGGGAAGTCGGCGCACCCGAACTCGGCGTCGATGTGCGGATCGCCGAGCAGCATGCCGCCTGCCCGCAGGTAGCCCTTGAGCAGCGGCGGCACGACGGGGTCCACGCCCTCCTCGAGCCCGAGCCGCTCGATCTGGAGGCGCCGCTTGGGGAAGACGCGCATCGCTTCCGGCGAGGCGTGATCGGCCCACACGCGTCGCCACAGCGTCGCCGCGAGGTGCCCGCCGTCGGCCAGCGGCACGCTCGCGCACCCGATCACGTGTCGGCACGACGACGTCGACAGCAGCTCGGCCAGCCCCGACCAGAGCAGCATGATCACCGCACCGCTCCGGAAGTCGCGCCTCACGCACGAGCGTCCGAGCTCGACGAGGCCGGGCTTGAGCGGCCGCAGGCGATCGGTGAAGAACTCGGACTCGATGTACAGTCCGCCCGCCGCGCGGGCCGGTTCCGGGAAGAGGATGCGATAGGTGCCGACCACGTCGCCGGTCGACTCGTCCTCGACGATCAGGTGCTCGCAGAAGCGGTCGAAGAGGTCCTCGTCGAGTCCGCGGCGTCCGCTCGCGAGCCGCGCACCGAGCTCCTGCGAGAAGACCTGCCAGCGCAGCCGCTGCGCCGCCTCGATCTCGCGTCGGTCCCGGGCGAGCCTCACCACGAGTCGGCCTGCCCGCGCGAACTCGCGCACCGGCGGCCGTTCTTCGAGCATCTCCAGCATCGATCACCCCGATCGTCCGTGACGGCCGGCAGCTTGAGCGACGAAGGTTGCCGGCCGGTGACTCGGCGATGACGACGCGATGACCGCGCGCCGTGCGTCACGACGGCGTCGGCCGCCGCGCCGTTGTCGTGGTGTCATCGTTCCGACGTCCGGCCGTCAATACATCGTCATGCAGCGCGTGCAGCCTCCCCGGGCAGCATGGTCAAGATCGATCTGGTGTACTTCGATGCGGGCGGCGGTCACCGCACGGCGGCCACGGCGCTGAGGGACCTCGCGGTCGCGCAGCGCCGTCCCTGGGCGGTCCGGCCGGTGCAGCTGATGCAGGTCCTGGACCCGCTCGACCGGTTCCGCCGACTGTCCGGCATGGCGCCGGAAGACCTGTACAACCGGCGCCTCGCGAAGGGATGGACCTTCGGCCTCGGCTCGGAGCTGCGCCTGCTGCAGGCCATGATCCGCGCGACGCACTCGCGGCTGGTCGAGCGGCTCGCCGCGCACTGGCGCACGACCCGACCCGACCTCGTCGTCTCGCTCGTGCCCAACTTCAACCGGGCGATGGCCGAGGCGCTGGCGCGCGCGTGTCCGGGCGTGCCGTTCGTGACGGTGATGACCGATTTCGCGGACCACCCGCCGAACTTCTGGATCGAGCCGGGCGTGGCCCAGCACATCGTCTGCGGAACGCCGCGGGCCGTGGCCCAGGCGCGTGCGGCGGGCGTGCCCGCGGATCGGATCCATGCGGCCGGCGGCATGATCCTGAGGCGCCAGTTCTACCAGCCGTCCCCGGCGGAGCGCGAGGCGGACCTGGGCGGGCTGGGACTCGACCCGCATCGTCCGACCGCCATCGTGATGTTCGGCGGGCAAGGTTCAGCGGGCATGCTGCGCGTGGCCAAGGCGCTGGAGGACACGCAGCTGCTCATGCTGTGCGGGCACAACGACGTGCTGCGCCAGCGACTGGCCACGCTCGACCGTCGCGCGCCGTACGCCGCGCTCGGCTTCACGCCCGACGTGCCGAGATACATGAGGCTGTGCGACTTCTTCATCGGCAAGCCCGGGCCGGGCTCGATCAGCGAGGCCTGGCACTGCGGGCTGCCGGTCGTGACCTTCCGCAACGCCCTGACGCTTCCGCAGGAGCGCTACAACACCGAACTCCTCGAGGCGCTCGGCGCCGGCGTGGTGGTGCCGGACGTCAAGGCGCTGCCGGCCGCGGTCGGTCGCCTGCTGGCGGACCTGCCCGCCTTCCAGCAACGCGTCCGGACGATCCAGAACCGGGCGGCGTTCGAGGTGCTCGACACGCTCGCCACGGTGCTCGGCCGCTCGACCGCGCATCCGACGGCATTCGACGCACACGGAGGCATCGCCGCATGAACGCCCTGTCCGAACCGCTCGACGTCGAGCCCGTCGTCCGCGTCCGGACGGTCTGGATCTCCGACCTGCACCTCGGCACGCCGGGCTGCCAGGCCGATGCGCTCCTCGACTTCCTCCGGCGCGTCGACTGCGAGACGCTGTACCTCGTCGGCGACATCATCGACGGCTGGCAGTTGCGCCGGTCGTGGTACTGGCCGCAGTCGCACAACGACGTCGTGCAGAAGATCCTGCGCAAGGCGCGCAAGGGGACCCGCGTGGTCTTCATCCCCGGCAACCACGACGAGTTCGCGCGGCGGTACCTGCAACACAGCTTCGGCGGCGTCGAGGTCCTCGAGGACTGCGAACACGTGACCGTCGACGGGCGGCGGCTCTGGGTCACCCACGGTGACCTGTTCGACGGGGTCGTGCAGTGCGCGCCCTGGCTGGCCCACGTGGGAGACGCCGCCTACGAGACCGCGCTGCGGCTCAACCGCTGGTTCAACGCCGTCCGCGCGCGGCTCGGGCTGCCCTACTGGAGCCTGTCGAGGTACCTGAAGCTCAAGGTCAAGCGGGCGGTCAGCTACGTCGGCGACTTCGAGGCGGCGGTCGCCCGCGAGGCGAGGCGCCGCGGCGCGCACGGCGTCGTCTGCGGCCACATCCACCACGCCGAGATCCGGGAGATCGACGGGGTGCTGTACTGCAACGACGGGGACTGGGTCGAGAGCCTCACCGCGCTGGTCGAGCAGCCGGACGGTCGCCTCGAGATCCTCGACTTCGCGACCCCTGGCCGGCATCCGGTCCGCGCGCGCTCGGCATCGACCCGGGAGGCGGTCGCCGACATGCCGCTGCGGCCGGAGCCCCTCGACGTCGCCTAGCGCTGTCGCAATTCGTTCATCTGCGGCGCTCCAGCTGTCGGGTTGTCGTTCGACGACCCGTGGCGATGGCCGCCCGGCGCTCGAATCGACGGTCATGGAGCCTCTTCGATTGATTTCTCGGCAGACGATCACGACGGCATCTCGCATGTCGTCCTGCGCGGCAGGCTCGACACCACGGGCGTCGGCGAGATCGAGACCCGATTCACCGCGACGGTCGTCCCGCCCGCCCGGCCCGCGATCGTCGACCTCAGCGCCGTCGACTTCATGTCGTCGATGGGGCTTCGCCTGCCGATCGGCACCACGCGCGCGCTCTCGCAGCGCAAGGCCAGGCTCGTGCTGTTCGGCGCCCAGCCGCCGGTCGCCGATACGCTGGAGAGCGCAGGGCTGCTCGGGCTGATTCCGCTGGCGGCCGGCGAGACGGACGCGCTGGCCCTCGCCGACCGCCTGCACCTCGCCATCGGCGGCGCGGGCATCCCGCTCGAAGAGGCCCTCGAGACGTTCCGGACGTTCCTCGCCGCGGCGGGCCTCGACCCGGCGTCGCACTACACGGCGACCCTGGCCTTCGAGGAGCTCGTCGTCAACATGCTGCGCCACGCCGGGATCCGGCCGGGTCCGGGGCAGGCCATCGTCGAGGTCGCGGCGGTCGTCGCCGACGACGCGGTGCGGTTCAGGGTCGAGGATCGCGGCCCTCCGTTCGACCCGACGGCCCATCCGGAGCCACCGACGCCTGCCTCGATCGACGAGGCGCCCATCGGGGGCCTCGGCATCCAGCTCGTCAGGCGCAGCATCGACCACGCGCGCACGGAACAGGGGAACCGGGTCGACGTCACGGTGCTACGGCAGCGCAGGCACGCATAGCGTCGCACCGCCCCGCCGGCTCGATCACGACGGCGAGTACCAGATCGGCGACGTCCAGGCCCGCTCCTGCTGCTTCATCGGGACGTCCTTCGACATCTTCACGCCGAAGCGCACCTGGTCGTAGGCGAGCCAGGTCGGCGTCGGGATCTCGATCACGCGGGCGTAGTAGACGGCCCGCTGCTTCGGATCGAAGTCCGGATCCTTCCACACGGCGGCCAATTCGGAGGCGCCGATCGTGTTGGTCCAGGTCGCGTTGGCGACGTCGACCGTGTCGCCGACCGCGGGCAGCTTGCCGTCCTTGCCACGCACGCGCCCGGGGGACCAGGCGACGTCGTGGATGCGCTCCTGCGTCTTGCCGGTCGCGTCGACCCAGGACTTGATCACCTGGATTCGGTCGAGGTTGCCGCCGATCGGATCCTTCAATGCGGCGACGAGGAACGTGGGCGCCTTGCCGGCCGCGGCCGGCCCGAGGTCGCCGCCCATCGGCACGCCCTTCGCGTAGCCGCGTTCGGCGAGGTAGCGCGTCTTCGCGTCGTCGGCCGTGAATCCGTACCCGCCGAAGAAGCGCACCGTCATCCGCGTGCCGGAGGTGGCGTACACCTCCTTGCGCTTCATCGCGTCCCACAGCGCCTCTCGCGTGTTCTCGGTGGCCCACACCGCCGCGTAGCCGGCCGCCATGTAGTGGTACGTGTAGCGCGTCTTGCCGAAGCCCTGCTTCGAGACGTGCTCCCAGCGGATCGGGCTCGGCTCCTGGTTGACGTGCTTGCCGTAGAAGTTGTCCTCGTCGATCGCGGTCAGCGAGTTGTGCACGTCGGTGCCGCCCACGACCCCGAACTTGAACGGATTCACGCCCAGTTTCCGCTCGTGGACCATGCCCTGCGCGAGGCCCGAGCGCAGGTAGTTGGTCGGCATCATGGCCCTGCCGAGCGGCTTGTCCTCGAGCGTCAGGTTGCCGTACTCCCAGCCGGCGGTGCCGAAGGCGGCGAACTCGTCCCTGGACGACAGCAGCGGATGCGTCTCGCTCGCGCCCTTGGTCTGCACCATCTCCTGCAGCACCTCGAAGCGCGCGCGGCGCTCGGCGTAGTCCTTCGTCAGTGCCTTGCCCGCGAAGTCGACCGGCTCGAACATGCGGCCGTTCGACAGGTTGGCGTTGTGCGGGATCGCGAGCACCCTGCCGCCGGTCTTCTCCTCGTACCGGGCCATCCACGCCCAGAGCTGCTCCGGGTCCTCGCTCTGCCACGCGGAGAACGGGAGCATCTGGTCCGCCCGGTCCTTGCCGTCGCGGAACAGCACGTTGCGGTGCAGGTTGTTGCCGCCGGGCACCGAGGTCCACTCGTAGCCGATCATCGCGGTGAAGCGCCCCGGCTCGTTGAAGCGCTCGGCGGTGGCGGTGTACTGCTGCCAGACCGACCTCATGATCGGGACGACGACCTTCGGGTCCTTGATCGGCGGCGGCAGCCGGTTGTTGGCCTGCGCCGACACCAGCTCGTTCATCGCATCCTGCTGCGCCTTGCCGCCCGCCTTCAGCGCCTCGCCCCAGCGCGCGAGCGTCGGATCGGACGCGAACGCAGGGTTGCCGGCCGCGACCTGGGTCATCAGGCCCAGCCCTTCGGCGTGGTCGGAGATCACCAGGAAGTCGAGCGGGCGCGCCAGCTTCGCCGGCACGCCGGTGGACGAGACCACCTCCTCGCCGCGGGCGAAGCGGTAAGCCTGCTCGGGCGTCAGCGTGTTGCCACCCATGACGGCGTCGCCCGAGTTGTTGGTGTGATGGTGCGTGTCGCCGAAGTACACGCGGGTCGGGTACGTGCGACCGGCGTAGGGCGAGTACTTCTTCTTCGATTCGATCTGCGCCGCGGTCTCGGGCCTGCGCGAATGGTCCTCGCCGTCGTAGTGATCCACGGCCCCCTTGACCACGACCTCGTCGTCGGCACCGGCGGCCGGCCGGCCCTGCGCGGGCACGCGCTCCGGGCCGAGCAGCGCCACCGCCAGGATCGCGCCCGCCGTGACGGCGAGCAGCGCATATCGAACCGTTCCGCGTGACATGTCGCTCTCCCGATATGGAGCTCAGAACTTGTAGACCGCCTTCAGCCAGAGATAGTCGCCCTTGAGCCGCTTCTCGGTGCCGGTCTCGGTCAGCCACTTGAGCTCGAACGCCACCGACTCGGTCCCGCCGAGGGGCCGGACGTAGCCGATCGCGGGCCCCAGCCCGGACGTGCGCCCCTTGAAGCAGCCGAGCGTCGTGCCGGCACCGCTGTCGCAGCTCACCTGCGTGAAGTGGAACGCCTCGACGCCGAGCGTCATCAGGCCGCCCCCCACGGGGAGGATCTGCTGGACCGCGCCGTCGAAGTGCAGCAGGTTGCCGCTGCGGTACTTCGTGTCGGGGTTCTCCGAATTGAAGGCCAGGCCGGCATGCAGCAGCGCGTTCAGGCCGCGCTTCGTGTCGCTGTAGACCACGCCGACCGTCGGGTCGACGGTCCAGTAGTTCAGGCCCGTGTTGCCGAGGCGCCCGAGCTCGTAGCTGCCGGTCGGGGCATAGATCGGCAGGACGACGTTGAACTGCCAGGGACTCTCGGGCGCCTTCCACGCCAACATCGCGGGAATCAGGGTGATGTCCCCGAATCCGGAGACCGTGTTCGCCCGCCTCGCCGTGGCGCCGTTCGGCGCCGCCACGTACCCGCTGATCTCGAGCGAGGTGTAGGGCAATGCCGCCACGACCGTGTACGAGGCACCGAGGACCTTCTCGCCGAACGTGTGGCCGCCGATGAGGGCGAAGGTGCTCGATCGCGCGTCGAGGTTGCCCGCGAGGCCGACGGCGGTCGGAATCTGCGCGGACGCCCTGCCGCTGTAATGCAGGTACATGGCCTTCGCGAACGTGCCGGGTCCGGTCGGCGGGTTGTCGATGAGGGTGGCCATCGCGCCGGGGGTGATGTGGCTCGTGCCGCCTTCGCCGGCGCTCGCCAGAGCCGGCGTGGCGAGCACGACGGCTCCGATGACGATCGACAGCAGGGTCCGTTGAGGTTTCAGGCACGTCATCGTCTTCACCGGGAACGTCAGGGGGTGTACCAGATCGGCGAGGTCCAGGCGCGCTCCTGGATCGTGGCCGGCACGTCCTTCAGCAGCGGCAGGCCGTTCCTGACCGCGTCGTAGGTCGTCCATCGCGGCGTCGGGATCTCGAGCACGCGCACGTAGTAGAGCGCCGGGCGCTTCGGATCGAACTCGGGGTCGGTCCACGATCCGATCAGCTCGGCGGCACCGATCTCGTTGCTGTACGTGGCCTTCGAGACGTCCACGGTATTGCCGACCGCGGGCAGCTTTCCGTTCGCGCCCTTCCTGCGCGGGCCGCTCCAGGCGACGTCGATCACGGTGTCCCGCGGCTCGCCCTTCGCGTCCACCCAACCCTTGACGATCTGGATGCGGTCGAGGTTCGCGCCCTGCGGATCCTTGCTCGCGTACACCGTGCAGGTCGGCGCCACGGTGCTCGCGGGCAGGACGCCCCCCATCGGAACGCCGCTCCTGTAACCCTGTTCGACCAGGGCGCGTGCATCGGCCGGCTTCGCCGAGAGGCTCGCGCCGCAGAAGATGCGCGGGCGGATGCGCGGCCCGGAGGTGACGAAGGACTCGCGCGCATGCATCGCGTCCCAGATCGCGCCGCGCGTGTTCCGCGTCGCCCAGACGCCGGCGATGGAGCCCGGATTCGATTCCTTCGCCTTGATCCAGCCGTCGATCTCGCCGTCGCGCCTGGCCTCCAGCGTGCCGTCCGCGGGACCGTGGCTGCCGATGTAGTCGTTCTCGGCCACGTCGGACGGCAGGCCGTTGTGGTTGTCGGTCCCGCCGGTGAATCCGAGCTGGTACGGATTGCTGCCGAGCCTGGCCTGGTAGTCGAGGCCCTTGGTCACGGCCCAGCGGACGAAGTAGTCCTTCCTGAACGCGCGCTCGCTGAACGAGCCCACGCTGTCCGCGTTCTCGAAGCCGGCGAACTCGTCGGCCGGCCAGAACCTGCGATGGACCTCGGAGTTGCCCTTGATCTGCATCACCTCGATCAGGCGCTCGAAACGGCTGCGCTGGCGCGCGTACTCGGCGGTGATCGGCCTGCCCGCGTTGTCGACCGGCTCGAACATCAGGCCCTTGCTGCCGTTCGAGTTGTGCGGGATCGCGAGCAGCCTCGCACCCTGATTCTCCTGCTCTGCCATCCACGCCCAGAGCTGCTCCTCGTCGTTGCTCTCGAGCGCAGAGAACGGCAGGTCGGGCACGTTCAGGTCACGGAAGATCACGTTGCGATGCATGTTCCCGGCCTTGGGCGCGGCGGTCCACTCGTAGGCGGCGAACGTCGTGAAGCGACCCGGCTGGTAATGGTCTCGCGCGGCCTGGACGATCACGTCGCGCCAGGCGCTGCGGGTGGTCTCGGGCCCGGCGTAGAACGGCGGATGGCCCGGCGTGTCGCCCCGGTTGTTGCTGACGACGTACTTCACGAACCAGGCACGCTGCTCGTCGATCGAGCGGAGGTTGCGCAGCTCCTCGAGCATCGGGTTGTCGCCGCCCTTCGCGCCGGGCACCTGCGTCGAGAACATCTCTCCGAGGAACTCCGCGTGGTCCGAAACCGCGACGAAATCGAGCGGACGGCCGATGGTGTGCCGGAGTCCGTTGACGGTCACGTCCTCGCCCTTGGCGAACCGGTAGGCGCCATCGGGCGTGATGCGCGCCCCGCCGATGTAGGCGTCCAGCGAGTAGGACGTGTGGACGTGCGTCTCGCCGAAGTACGCGTCCTTCAGCGGATTTTCGGGAATGGCCGCCTCGAGCTGCTCCACGGTCGGCGCGCTCGCTGCGGCGGCGATCGGCGGCGCTGCCGGCGAGGCCGCGCCGTTGGAGTGCACCTCGGAACGGCATCCCCCGACGAGGACCAGCGCCGCGAACGCCGCGGGCGACCACGCCACCCTTCGCTTCAGGCGGGTCCGTCTCTCGGATCGGCTCTCATCCATGTGCGAAGTCCTGTACGGAGGTGCCGCGCTCGGTCGACGGGGGCTTCAGGTCGGCAACAGCAGCACGATGCCCGCGCGGACCACCCATGTGGGCGTGCCCGGCCCGTTCCGGAAGTCGTAGCCGGCCTCGACGTTCGGTCGCCACTTGTGGCCCGCGAAGGTCACCACTTGGCCGTAGTTGACGCTCGCGAGCAACGACGCCCAGCGGGACCGCTCGGCGTCGTACACGAGCGCGCTGTTGCCGAGGGACAGCGACCGCCCGCCACCGAGCCGGTGGCTCAGGATCGGCTGCAGGTTCACGATGCGGACGTCCCGCGCGTCGCGCTCCCCCGCGAACGAGAAGAACGATTGCACGAAGAGGCCCCAGTTCACCGCCGGCGTCGACGCGTTCACGAACCCGATCGCCGGCCCTGCCGTCCATGTACCCGACGACAGTCCCGCCGAGCCGGTCGGCACCGTGCCCGACACGCCGACGCCCCATCGCCCCCAAGGCTGGTCGAACACGACGAGGTCGAAGATCGTGGTGTCGTTCCATCCGGAACCGGCGCGGCCCGAGGTCGAGTACGGCTGCGTGATCCGGAAGATGTGCTTCGTGCCGGCAAGGTCGAATGGGAGCGCGGCCCGGAAGACGATCTGGTTCGACGAGCCGTCCGACCCGTCACCTCCGGTGGCGTACCAGTCGCTCAGCCCGAACGACATCAGTTGTGCCGTGGGGTCGGTCGCCTTGGCCGCCAGGTCGTCGTCGCTCTCGGCGGACTGCGCGAGCACCGGCAGCCATGCGACGAGAAGCATCGCGGCCAGCGAACTCGCCCGTGCGGGGCCGGCTCGCGCTCGATCCGCGTACCCGACTCGTTCGTCGCCGATCCGGTGCATGCCCGTTCTGGACGACTTCACGCGCATCTCAGTACGGCGGATTGATCACCACGTACTGCGGGCCCTGCGGCATGTACCAGACCGTGCCGCACTGCTGGTAGATCATGCCGCCGTAGTTGACCGGCACGCATCCGGGCGGCGGCGCGTTCACGATGGATCCCACGACGGCGGCCGTGACGGCCACCGTCGCCGTGACCGCCACCGCCGTGGCGATCGGATGGTAGTCGTTGTCCCAGCCGTTGTTGCAGCAGCCGCCTCGGTTGTTGTCGACGTTGACGTTGACGTTCTTGTTGACGTTGACGTTGTTGACGCTGGTGTTGCGCACGTTGTTCGTGCGCACGTCCTTCTTGCTGTTGTTCACCTGCGCCTTCGGCTTGGCGCCGCCGTGCGAGCCGCCTCCGCGGTTGGGCGCCGCGTCGGCCGTCGGAGCGAGGGCGACGCCGCCGACCACGATCGCGGCCAGGAACGCCAGGAGCCATCTGCCGGTCGGATTCGTCATCTTCGCGCTCCCCTACTTCGACTTCAACGGGACGAGCTCGACCTTCGTCGCACCCTTCGGCGGCACGAAGGTGAACGTCGCGGCGTCGAACGTCGGCGTCGTGTTCCAGCCGATCAGCGTGACCGATTGAGGCCGCGCCTCGTCCTTCCGATCGGTGATCACGATCTTGCGCGGCAGCGGCCTGCTGCCGGTCATGATCCAGATCTGCCAGTCCACGTCGCCCTGCCGGAACGCGTAGTGGTCGCAGAGATCCTGCCCGACGAAGTCCTGCCCGGCGTTCATCCCCGACTGGATCCTGTCGAGCGGCGCCGCCGGCGTGCCCCAGACGAGCAGGTCCGAGAGCGGCACGTCCACGCCGAACCGCTCCTGGAGCTTGCCGACGAGCCCGCCGACGGTGTCGACGAGTTCGACGGACGAGTAGTACTTCAGGGCCGGCGTGTGGAGCGTGACGGTCCGCCCGTCGAACACGAGCTCGCGCTCCGAACGCGGGCTGCTCATGCGGACACGGAGCCTGTTCGGGCGGGCGACGTCCACCGTCGCGGTCGCCGTGTGCTGCAGCTTCTGGCCATCGGCCAGCACCCGTTCGCCGGTCACCTCGGCGGTGGCGCGGAAGCGGGTCAGCGTCTGCAGGTAGGCGCCCATGTCCTGCAGCGCCTTGATCGACTCGGGCGAGACCGGGTTCGTCGCGGGCGGCGCCGCATCGCCGGTGCGAGCCGGCTGCTGCGCGTGGGCGACCGCGGCCGCGAGGCACAGCGCGAACGACGCCGCGACCGATGCGATGGCCCGACGTCCTGCTTGCGGTGACTTCATTCCTGCTCCCCTTGCCCGAACCCGCGTCCGCGCCGCGGCCCGGTGCGCCGTGCCGACCCGCTCGCGGCGGGCCATCCGTGCGGACGACTCCACCAGCGTAGGCCTGATCTAAGATCCGACCTGTCGGCTGCCCGACAGTTGGACGTGGCGGCCGCGAATGGGGAGACGAGGACGCGATGCCCGAGGACGCAGACGGAACGGCTGTCGGGACGACGGACGAACTGCTGTGCCGCGGCCCCTGGTTCGCCGGGCTGCCTCGGCCGTTGCGCGAACGCATCCTCGCCGCGGCCCGCACGCGGACATTCGAGAAGGGCGAGGTGATCGGGCTCGAAGGCTGCACGCCGGCCGGGATGTCGGCTGTGCTGTCCGGCTCGGTGAAGCTGGTCCGACAGGTTCACGAGGGTGACGAGTCGCTGCTGTTCATCGGCGAACCCGGGTTCTGGTTCGGCGAGTTCGCCGTGCTGACCGGCGAACGCACCCTGGTGAGCGCGATCGCGAAGACCCGCACCCGCGTGCTGATGCTCCCGAAGCGGGCGTTCGACTGCATCGTCGAGGACGACCCACTGTCCTACCGGCACTTCGCCACGCTCGGGCTCGCCCGTGCGTCCATCTTCCTGATGGCGTACACCCACGCCAGCAGCCTCGAGCCCGAGGCACGGCTGCGCGGGCAGCTCGCGCTGCTGTCGCACCTGAAGCACGACGGGCACGACGTCGATGCCGCGGTCGAGCTGCCCTACTCGCAGACCGAGCTCGCGTCGATCGTCGGCGTGTCGCGGCAGACGATCAACCACCTGCTGCGGGGGCTGGTGGCGAAGGGGCTGATCGAACAGGGCTTCGGGCGCGTGCGCGTGTTGGCGCCGCGGGCGCTGCTGGCCGGACTCTGAGCGCGGGCCCGGCGCGGAAGGTCGGCCCTGCGTGCCGCACGCATGCGGCGGAACGCGCGGCGGGACGCGCCGCGGGCGCGCGCGTCGACGCGCCGCTCACGCTCGGGCATCCTTGTGTCCTGCCGTCCGGCCGCCCGCGTGCGGGGCCGGATCGGATCGAGCCGCCGAAGCGCCCCCCTTACCAGGAGACACCGACATGAACGCAGCAGCGCGCCCCCCTCGCCGCGACGCCCCGGTCTCGAGCCCGCGCCGGCGCCTCGCGCTGGGCATCGCGGGCCTCGCCGCGCTCGCATCGCCCGCCGTGCGGGCGCAGGCGGCCTGGCCCACCCGCACGGTGACGCTGCTGTGCCCGTTCCCCCCGGGCAGCGCGACCGACGCGATCGCGCGCGCGCTGGCCGCCCACGTGAGCCGGACCGTCGGGCAGCAGGTGATCGTCGAGAACCGTCCGGGTGCCGCCGGCACGGTGGCGGCAGGCGTCGTCGCCCAGTCGTCGAACGCGGACGGACACCTCATCTCGATCGTCCCGGCCACGCTGTTCAAGGTGCCCCACCAGCAGAAGGTCCCCTACGACCCGCTGAAGGACCTCACCTACATCATGAACTTCTCGGGCTACACATTCGCGCTGGTCGTGCCCGACGCGTCGCCGTGGCGCAGCTTCCAGGACTTCGCGTCGTTCGCGAAGGCGAACCCCGGCAAGGTCAACCTGGGCAGCAGCGGTACCGGCAGCACCGGCCACGCCGCGTCGATCAAGGTCGCGCAGAAGATCGGCGCCGAGATCACGCACGTGCCGTTCAAGGGCGGCTCCGAGGTGCTGCAGGCCTTCGTCGGCGGCCACATCAACGCGGTGATCGACGGCGGCTGGGCGCAGGTCGAGAAGCAGGGCAAGGGGCGCGTGCTGATGGTGTTCACCGAGAAGCGCATCGCGCGGCTGCCGGACGTCCCCACCGGGGTCGAGTCCGGCATCGATCACGTCGCCCGCAGCCCGATCGGGCTGGTCGGCCCCCGGGGGATGGACCCGAAGGTCGCACGGGCGATCCACGACGCGTTCAGGGCGGCGCTGTCGGACCCGGCCTACCAGCGCCACCTCGAGACCTTCGACCTCGAGGACGCCTACCTGAGCGGCGAGGACTACTACCGACTCGCGCAGCGGATGTGGGTGGAGGAGCGCAAGGTGCTCGAGGACGTCGGGCTGATCCCGAAGTGACCCTGTATCCTGGACGGCCATGCCCACCGCCGCACGCATCGACCCCACCGACCTCTTCACGCCGCAGGAGTGGGCGGCGCTCGCCTCGAAGTCGCGCTGGCGCGGGTTGTGGCTGGTGGCCCACTGCTGGGGCGCGATCGGCGCGTGCATGGTGCTGGGCGCCCTGTGGCCGTGGCTGATCCCGGTGCTCGTGCCGCTGGTGGCGGCGCGCCAGCTCGGCCTGCTGATCCTGATGCACGACGCGGCCCACGGGCTGCTGCACCCGAACCGCCGCATCAACGACTGGGTCGGCCGGTGGCTGTGCTCGTCGGCCCTGCCCGAATACCGCAAGGCGCACCTGCAGCACCACCGCTTCACGCAGCAGCCCGAGGATCCCGACCTGCCGCTGTCGCGTCCGTTCCCGATCGAGGCCGGGTCGCTGCGGCGCAAGATGCTGCGCGACGTCACCGGCGCGAGCTTCCTCAAGCTGCGGCTGGGCATCGATCTCGAGGCGCGCAGGCGCGGGGGCGCGGCCCCGGGGGCCAAGGCCACCGACCTGCTGAGCAGCGGGCTCGACCCGCGCTTCGTCTGGGGCAACCTGGGCTTGCTCGCCGCGTTCGCGCTCGCCGGCTACGCGTGGCTCTGGGTCGCGCTGTGGCTCGTGCCGCTGGCGTTCTGGTTCCCGCTGATCTACCGGATCCGCAACATCGCCGAGCATGCGCTGGTGCCGGTCGGCGAGCCCGATCCGTACCGCCACGCGCGCACCACGCTCGCCTCGTGGTGGGAGCGCGCGGTGCTCGCGCCCTACTGGGTCAACTACCACGGCGAGCACCACCTGTTCACGCAGCTGCCGTGCTGGAGCCTGCCGCGCGCGCACGCCTTGCTCGCGCAGCGCGGTGCGCTCCAGCGGATGCTCGTCGCCCCGGGCTATGCGGACGTGCTGCGGCTCGCGGTGAAGCCCCGACCGGTCGACGCGGCCGCCTGAGCGGCGCACGAACGTCGCCGGGGCACACCGGCCCCGGGGTTCACGGCGCCGACGCGAGCGCCAGCAGCGTGTCGAGCAGCACGTTCGCGCCGCGCACCAGGTCGTCCGGCTCGGTGTGCTCGCGCGGGTTGTGGCTGATGCCCTTCGCGCTCGGCACGAAGATCATCGCGGCCGGACACAACCTCGCCATCATCTGCGCATCGTGGCCCGCGCCCGAGGTCATCCTGCGGGTCCGGTGACCGCGCGCGTGCGCGCCGCGCTCGATCAGCCGGACCAGCCGCTCGTCGAACCGCACCGGCTCGAGGCGGACCAGCCGCCGTGTCTCGACGGCGACCGACTGCGCCTCGGCGAGGCGCCGGACGAAGTCCGCGAGCTCCGCCTCCGCGCGCTGCAGCGTCGCCTCGTCGGTGTTGCGCAGGTCGACCGACACCGTGGCCCTCGATGCGATCACGTTGATCAGGTTCGGATGCAGCGCGATCGAGCCGACCGTGGCGACCTGGCTGCCGCCGTACCGCTCGGCGAGTTCGCGCACGAAGACCGCGACCGCCGCCGCGCAGTGGCCGGCGTCGCGGCGCAGCCGCATCGGCGTCGTCCCCGCGTGGTTGGACTGGCCGACGAAGGTGAACGCCTGCCACGAGATGCCCTGCAGGTCCGCTACCGCGCCGATGTCGACGCCCTCGGCCTCCATCACCGGGCCCTGCTCGATGTGGAGCTCGACGAACGCATGCGGCACGATCGCGCCGCAGGGCATGTCGCCGGCGTACCCGATCCGCGCGAGCTCGTCGCCCAGGCGCGCGCCGTCGGTGCCGACGGTGTCCAGCGCCCGCTGCAGCGGCCAGCCGCCTGCGTACACCAGCGAGCCCATCATGTCCGGCTGGAAGCGCACGCCCTCCTCGTTGGTGAACGCGGCGACCACCAGCGGCCGGTCGAGGACGATCCGGCGCTCGTTCAGCCACCGCACCACCTCGAGGCCGGCCATCACGCCGTAGTTGCCGTCGTAGCGCCCGCCGGTGGCGACCGTGTCGATGTGCGAGCCGGTCATCACCGGGGCCGCGTCGGTGCGGCCGGCGCGTATGCCGAAGACGTTGCCGATCCGGTCGATGCGCACCTCGAGCCCGAGCGCCCCCATCCACTCGACCAGACGGTCGCGCCCCTGCCGGTCGGCGTCGGTGAGCGCGACGCGGCACACGCCGCCGCCCTCGATCGCGCCGATCGACGCGTGCGAGGCCAGCCGCTCCAGCAGCCCGTCGCGGGACAGCCCGTGGCGATCGAGCCAGTCGCGCTGCGCGGCCGCCACCGCCTCGCCGGAACGCCCGACGATCGCCACGTAGACGCCGGGTGCGGTGGCGCCCTCGGTGTTGACCAGCAGCACGCGCGAATCGGCGTCGAGGCCCGCCGCGCGTCGCCCTTCGGCGGTGGCCGCCAGCGCCTCGATCGCGGCCAGGCCCGCGACGCCCGACTCGCCCCCGACGATCGGCAGGTCGCCCTCGGGCCCCTCGGCCAGCGTGCGCATCGCCGCCTCGGCCTGCGCATCGGTCACCGTGACGAACAGGTCGACCGAGGGCTGCAGGAGGCGCCAGGCGAGCGGCGAGGCTTCGCCGCAGGCGAGGCCCGCCATCACCGAGTCGACGCTGCCCGTGGCCCGCGCGGGGCGGCCCGCGACGGCGCTCTGCAGCAGGCAGTCGGCCTGCTCGGGCTCGACGACGACGAGCCGCGGGCGCTGCGCGCCGTAGCGGTCCCAGAGCACGCCGGCGACACCGGCCGCCAGGCCCCCGACGCCGCCCTGCAGCACGACGTGCGTCCACGGGCAGTGCTCGGGATCGCCCGCGTCCGAGATCGTCTCCTCGGCGATCACGCCGTAACCCTGCATCACGTCGCGCGGCACCGCCTCGTAGCCGTCCCAGGAGGTGTCGGACACCACCTCCCAGCCGTGCTCGGCGGCGAGGCGGGCCGACTCGACGACCGAGTCGTCGTAGTCGCCCGCGACGCGCACGATCCGCGCGCCGAACGCCGCGATCGCGGCCTCCCGCTCGGCGGCGACGTTCGCGTGGAGCACGATCGTGCAGCGGCACCCGAGGCTGCGGGCGGCGGCGGCCAGCGCGCGGCCGTGGTTGCCGTCGGTGGCGCTCACGACGACCAGGTCGGCGAGCGCGTCCGCGTGGCGGCCGGCGAACAGGTCCGCCGCGGTCCAGCCCGCCTGCGGCCAGCGGCGCTGCACGAGCTTGACCAGTGCGTTCGGCGCGCCGAGCGCCTTGAAGCTGCCCAGCTCGGATCGCCGCGACTCGTCCTTGACGACGAGCGCCGCGATGCCGAGCCGCCGGGCGAGGCCGGGCAGCGACCACTCGGGCGTGGCGCACGGCGACACGCCCGACCAGCCGGAGAGGCGCTCGCGCGCGGCCCGTGCGTCCGCGAGGCCGAGGATGGCGCGCAGATCGGCGGGGTACGGCTGACGGACGGCGTACGGGTTCTCGTGGAACATCGTGGAGGCTCGGCGTGGCGGTGCGGTCGTCGGGGCGTCGGCGCGGACGGCCCCGCCGATCGGCGGCGTGCGGGCCTGCGGCCGGATGGTCGCGCATTCCGGCGCGGTCCGGTGCGCGGACGCGCCGCGCGCGTTCCACGCGCCGACGCACCGTGGCGGCATCGCGGGCAGGCACGGTACCCTCGGGGCCACCTGGACACGGGACGAGGGCGGACGGCATGGCTCAGGACACGGATCGGGCGACACGGCGCGTGGCGGTGGTCACCGGCGGCGGCAAGGGGATCGGCGAGGCGATCTGCCGCCGGCTCGCGGCCGCCGGCGTGGCCGTGCGGGTCGCGGACCTGGACCTGCCCGCCGCCGAGGCGGTCGCCGCGGCGCTGCGCACCGAGGGCGCCCGGGCCGCCGCACTGCCGCTCGACGTCGGAGCACCCGACTCGGTCGCCGCCGCCTTCGCGCGCGTCGCGGACCAGGACGGTCGCTGCGACATCCTCGTCAATTGCGCGGGCATCGCCAAGGTGTTCCCGTTCCTCGACTTCCCGCTCGAGAACTTCGTCGCGACGATGAACGTCAACGTGACCGGCACGCTGCTCTGCGCGCAGCACGCGGCGCGGATGATGGTGCGCGAGCGCTGGGGGCGGATCGTCAACATCGCCTCGGTCGCGGGCCTGCGCGCGGTGGGCACCGGCCGCACCGCCTACGGCACCTCGAAGGGCGCGGTGATCGCGCTCACCCGCCAGATGGCGGTCGAGCTCGCCGAGCACGGCATCACCGCGAACGCGGTGTGCCCGGGCCCGGTCGACACGCCGATGACGCGGGTGCTTCACACCGACCGTTTCCGCGAGGAGTACGCGCGCGCGATCCCGATGGCGCGCTACGGCACGACCGGCGAGATCGCCGCCGCGGTGATGTACCTGGTCTCCGAGGAGGCCTCGTACGTCTCGGGCATCGCGATGCCGGTGGACGGCGGCTTCCTCGCCTCGGGGGCGCGCGGCCTCTGAAGCGTGGCGCGCAGCCCCGCTTCAGATGAACTGCAGGTAGACCTCGCCGTTCGATTCGATCGCGCGCAGCAGGAGCGCGAGCTCGGAGTCGGCCTCGCGGGTCGCGGCGAGCGCCTGCAGCCTGGCCAGGTGCTCGGCCGTGCAGCAGCGCTCGTCGGGCGACATCATCGCCTCCAGCTCCCGACGGGCCTGGTCGGAGACCTGGATCAGGGTCCGGCAGCCGAGCGAGCGGCGCTTGGGCAGGAGGTCCTGCCGGGTGTGGGCGAAGGCCAGGATGGGCATGGGATCGTGGGCGGTTCGACGCGTGCGCCCGGCGGAACGGCCGTCCTCGCGGACGCGCCGGCCACCAAGCGCGGTCCAGCGTACCCAGTCGGCCGCGGCCAAGCCAAGCCGGGCTGGAAAGGCCCTACTGCGCCAAGGCGCACAATGCGGACATGAAACCCCCGAAACGCCTGCTCCCGCTGGTCGACGAAGGCCTCGTCGACGAGGTCCTCAGCCAGCTGATGAGCGGCAAGGAAGCCAATGTCTACGTCGTGCGCTGCGGCGACGCCATCCGCTGCGCGAAGGTCTACAAGGAGGCGACGCACCGCAGCTTCCGGCAGGCCGTCGACTACACCGAGAACCGCCGCGTCAAGAACTCCCGCCAGGCCCGCGCGATGGAGCGCGGCACGCGCTACGGCCGGCAGGCCCGCGAGGAAGCGTGGCAGAACGCCGAGGTCGACGCGCTCAACCGCCTGTTCGCGGCGGGCGTGCGCGTGCCGCATCCGTACGGCTTCTACGAGGGCGTGCTGCTGATGGAGCTGGTCGTCGACGAGGACGGGCACGCGGCGCCCCGGCTGAACGACGTGCTGTTCGAGCCGGAGGACGCGCGTCGGCACCACGCGGCGCTGATCGCGGAGGTGGTCCGCATGCTCGGCGCCGGGGTCGTGCACGGCGACCTGTCGGAGTTCAACATCCTGCTCGCCGCCGACGGGCCGGTCGTCATCGACCTGCCGCAGGCGGTCGACGCGGCCGGCAACAACCACGCGAGCCGGATGCTGCTGCGCGACGTGGCGAACCTGCGCAACTTCTTCGGGCGGTTCGCGCCCGAGCTGCTCGACACCGCGTACGGGCCCGAGATCTGGGACCTCTACCGGCGCGGTCGGCTGACCAGCGCGACGCCGCTGACCGGGCGGTTCGTGCCCGACGAGTCGACGGTCGACCTCGCCGCGGTGATGCGCGAGATCGACGACGCGCGGCTCGAGGAGGCCGCCCGGCGCGCCCGGATGGCCGAGGCGCAGGCCGAGTGAGCGCCACGCGCTCCTCCGCGCCCCCTGGTGAACGACCTGAGCCGACGATGACGACCCTCGCCGACCTCGACACGCCCGCCGCACTGGTGGACGTCGCGCGCCTCGCCCGCAACCTCGAGCGGATGCAGGCGCGCGCGGACGCGCTCGGCGTCGCCTTCCGCCCGCACGTGAAGACGACGAAGTGCCCGGCGATCGTGGACGCCCAGCGCACGGCCGGTGCGCGGGGCATCACCGTCTCGACGCTGAAGGAGGCCGAGCGCTTCCTCGAGGCCGGCGTGACCGACATCCTCTACGCGGTCGGCCTCGCGCCGGCGAAGCTCGGCCAGGTGGCCGCGCTGCGCCGGCGGGGCTGCGACCTGAAGGTCGTCACCGACAACCTCGACGTCGCTCGCGCGATCGCGGCGTTCACCGCGCGCGAAGGCATCGCGCTCGAAGCCTGGATCGAGATCGACACCGACGGGCACCGCTCGGGCATCGAGCCCGAGGACGTGCTGCTGCTCGAGGTCGGGCGCGCGCTCCACGAGGGCGGCGCACGGCTCGGCGGCGTGATGACACACGCGGGCTCCAGCTACGACTGCGACGACGACGAGGCCCTGCGCACGCTCGCCGAACGGGAGCGCGCCGGCGTCGTGCGTGCCGCGCAGCGGCTGCGCGCCGCGGGCCTGCCCTGCCCCACGGTCAGCGTCGGCTCGACGCCGACCGCGCTGCGCGCACGGCACCTCGAGGGCGTCACCGAGCTGCGCGCCGGCGTCTACGCGCTCCTCGACCTGGTGATGCACAACGTCGGCGTGTGCGACATCGACGACATCGCCCTCAGCGTGCTGACGACCGTCGTCGGCCACCAGCGCGACAAGGGCTGGGCGATCGTCGACGCCGGCTGGATGGCCATGAGCCGCGACCGGGGCACGCAGCGCCAGCGGCGCGACTTCGGCTTCGGGCTGGTCTGCGACGAGGCGGGCACGCCGCTCGACGGCTGGTTGGTCACCGGGGCGAACCAGGAGCACGGGATCGTCTCGCTCGCCGAGGGCGCGCACCCCGACGTCGCCGGCCGATTCCCGGTCGGCACGCGGCTGCGGATCCTGCCGAACCACGCCTGCGCGACCGGCGCGCAGCACGGCTGCTACCACGCCGTCGGCGCCGCGGGCGACGTGCTCGACGCGTGGCCGCGCTTCTCGGGCTGGTGAGCCGACCGGGCGGCGGGAGGTCGGCGGCGGGTCGGCATCAGGCCTGGACCACGTGCGTGTCGTCCCGGCCGCTGCAGCGGGCCGCGCTGCCCCAGGTCTCGACGCAGCGCAGCAGCGCCTCGATCGTCAGGGGCTTCGGGAACGCGGCCTTGACGCCCCCGCCGCGCGGCAGGTCGGCGAGTTCGGCGACCGAGGACACCACCACCACCGGCACCCCGGCGTACGACGGCATCTCGGCGAGCCTGCGGCACAGCTCGAAGCCGCTCATCCTCGGCATCATCAGGTCGGTGAGCACGAGCGCGGGCGGGTCGGGCATCGTGCGCATCACGCGCAGCGCATCCACCCCGTCGCGCGCCTGCAGCACCCGATAGCCCTCGGACTCCAGGATCGTCGCGAACACCTCCGCGATCGCCCGCTCGTCCTCGACCAGCAGGATGTAATGCCCCGGTGTCGCTGCCATGAGTGGTGTCCCTTCGGGGCATGCGCTCTCACGAACGGTGCCCGAAGCGTGGCGGGCGCACGGACGAGGCGAACGGGGATGTCCGGGGCAGCGTTTGCACAGGCGGGTTGCAAGAACCGCCGATCGGTCCCCGCGCGCCGGGCCCGGTAGACTCCGGGCCCATGCCCGCCCCGGCCTACAACCTCGCCCGCTTCGACTTCGTCTCGATCCGGCTCGCCGTGGCCTGCGCCCGCACCGGCAGCCTGACCGAGGCCGCGCGCGAATGCCACCTGGTGCTGCCTGCGGCGAGCCGGCGGCTGCGCGACCTGGAGCGGGCCGTCGGCGGGCCGCTGTTCGACCGGCATTCGCGCGGCCTCGCGCCGACCGCGCTGGGCCGGGCGTTCATGGCGCGCGGGATCGCGCTGCTGCAGGAGCTCGATGCATTGATGGGCGAACTCGCCGACGCGCGCAAGGGCGTGGTCCGGCACGTCCACGTGTGCGCGAGCACGGCCGCGATCACCCAGTTCCTGCCGCCGCTGCTGGCCCGCTACGGCGAGGCGCGGCCCGAGGTCCAGGTCGAGCTGGAGGAGCAGGTCTCGGAGCTGGCCGCCGGCGCGGTGCGCGAGGGTCGGGCCGACCTCGGCGTCTTCGTCGCCGGCCCCGACATCCGCGGCCTCGAAGTGAGCGACTTCCGGCGCGACGAGCTGGTGCTGATCCTGCCCGCCGGCCACCGGCTGGTCGGACACGGTGCGATCGCCTTCGCCGACACGCTCGAGGAACCGTGGATCAGCCTGAACGCCGGCGCGGCGATGCTGCAGGCCCAGCAGCGCGCGGCGATGGCCGCGGGGCGGCCGCTGAAGCTGCGGATGCAGGTGCGCAGCTTCGACGCGGTCGGCCACATGGTGGCCTCGGGACTCGGCATCGCGGCGCTGCCGAAGGCGGC
>Ga0315899_10000417_pt1 | contig 51303 bp, 51 predicted proteins | sample LakEriMetagenome_2_FD_203518 | JGI IMG/M metagenome (GOLD analysis project Ga0315899, IMG submission 203518) | Freshwater fungal communities from buoy surface, Lake Erie, Ohio, United States - Buoy 4 MA112 | ecosystem: Environmental > Aquatic > Freshwater > Lake | place: USA: Lake Erie, Ohio...
GATTCTTTGATTGGTATCGTGTTGAAAAAACAAAATTGGAATGATTGGAGCGTTGATGTTGAAAAATACCCGGAGAGTTAATCATCCGATATCGAAAGAAAAAATTCCAGCCCGGATTTATATTTTGGGTGTGTTGCAAGCCGATGATTTGCTCCACCCGTGAACCCAATGCATATTCAAGCTCTGTGTAAGGACGTGTGGTTTGAAAAAAAGGAACCTCTGAAGGATTCAACCGATAAGGATCGTAGGCGTGCAGCCCTGGATCAAAACCAGGTCGAAGCTGCGGAGAAAAAAGCAACGGACGTGTAGCTCCACCTAAATTCCCCAGATTCAGTGTTGTTGCTTTTAAAGGAAAACGGGTTGTAAAATCATCCACTGTTGAATCGAGTAAATAAGTGAGAGGTTGGTTTAATAACCGGTAGGAAATAGTGATGGAATCCTCCAACTTATCACGACGCTTCATACTATCCTGGGAGGCACCGCCCATGGACATTGCCCCCATCCTGTTCAAACCATTGGGCGCACCTTGCATAAGGTTTCGGGAACGATTCTGATTACGTAAAACGGGTATTTCCTGGCTGGCCGTCAAAAATGAGGACCCCATGAATAGAATAACAAGTATATAGTTTCTTGTTGCAGTCAAGGTGGCCACAAAAATAGCCGGTCCTTTCGAAAGCAATCGTTAAAAGACCGTTTTACCCACCCTGTTTTGCCCTATCTTCGCGAAAATTTTTCCCCTATGAACCTGCATGAATACCAGGCCAAGGAATTGCTCAAAAAATATAATGTACCCGTACAGGAAGGTGTAGCCTGTTCAACCGTTCAAGAAGCACAGGATGCTTACAAAACTATTCAGGAGAAATCTGGAAGCAAGTTTGCTGTAGTGAAAGCGCAGATTCATGCGGGAGGACGCGGAAAAGGAGCCATCAAAGAGAACGGGATCAATGGGGTAAAAGTTGGTAAAAGCCTAGATGATATTTCAGATTTTGCCGGAAAGATATTAGGGGGCACACTCGTCACTTTGCAAACAGGAGCTGCTGGTAAAGTGGTTAACAAAGTGCTGGTGGCACAGGATATGTATTATGATGGCCCTAGTGAAAGAAAAGAGTTTTACTTGTCCATCCTGCTCGACCGTTCCAAAGGGCAAAATGTGATCATGTATAGCACAGAAGGTGGAATGAACATTGAGGAAGTGGCTCATAACACCCCAGACAAAATATTTAAAGAGTGGGTACACCCTGGTGGTGGACTACAACCCTTCCAGGCACGTAAGATTGCATTCAACCTAGGGTTAAGTGGAGAAGCCTTTAAAAACTGTGTTCGTTTTGTAACAAATCTTTACAACGCCTACGTTGGGCTGGATTGTTCGATGTTAGAAATCAATCCGCTGTTCAAAGCTGCAGACGATAAAATACTGGCGGTGGATTGTAAGATGAACCTGGACGATAACGCTTTGATGCGTCATCCTGATTTGGCCGCACTGCGTGATGTAACAGAGGAAGACCCCACTGAAGTAGAGGCAGGTCAATTCAATTTGAATTTTGTGAAGCTAGATGGAAACGTAGGATGCATGGTAAACGGTGCCGGATTAGCGATGGCCACCATGGACATGATTAAACTCAGTGGCGGAGAACCTGCAAACTTTTTGGATGTGGGTGGAACTGCCAACGCTCAAACAGTTGAGGCAGGATTCAAAATTATATTGAAAGACCCTGCTGTAAAAGCTATCCTGATTAACATTTTTGGTGGTATTGTACGTTGCGACCGAGTTGCGCAAGGTGTGATTGACGCCTATAAAAACTTGGGCAATATTAACATTCCCATCATTGTACGATTACAAGGCACCAATGCCGTGGAAGCAAAAAAACTGATAGATGAAAGTGGCTTAAAAGTACAATCTGCTATCCTGCTTAGCGAAGCAGCTGCTTTAGTAAAAAAGGCAGTAGCTTAAACAAGTAGTCCTTCTAATCAGATTAGTTTTTCTACCTCATAAACTGGAGAAAACAGATAATAGTTGCCTGTTTTCAACTCCTTACACTTAATGCGCTTTCGCAGCAAAGCCTCTTTTCGAAAAATACGACCGTCCTTAATTCGAAACTGCGCACCAGCGGGTAATTCTTCCAAGAAAAAATGATTCTCCTTTGGCGGATCATACTGCCGTAACACACGCATCAACCCATCTTCTGCACAACTACTGGCTGAAGGATTGACTAACATTTCTTGCAAGGCCATATGAAGCGGGTTAGGCAAAAGATCAAGCGATAAAAATGATTCCAGGAGCTTGGCGTAACAATTCTTCCATTCTTTTCCATGAGCCTGCACACGATTTCCAAATTGTTCAAAGGTTAACAAGTGAGCTAACTCATGCAGTAAGGTCACTAAAAAAGCATAGGGGTTCAAATTACCATTAACCGTAATGCGATGCTGTTCACTATGTGTACGATGTCGGTAATCACCCAAAAGCGTTCTTCGTTCGCGTGTAATGGTTAGCTGTACTCTGTGCCGTTGCAAGAGATTGAGTACCTGCTGATCGGTACCAGTTGGTAAATAGCGCGACAAGAAATCAAGCGGGACTTCCTTTTTGGGCATCTGCTATTTTTTCAAAGCCCTAAGCAATAGTCGTATCTCCACTCCAGTATAAACTATATAGAGAAAAGCTGCTCCGTACAAGGCAGGTAAATTAACTGCCTTGCGCTCCCTATAGATATAAATAAATGCAGCCAGTGCAAGTACAAAGAATTTAATCATGAAGGATAGCATCACGGCACGAATCGATGCCTGCAAATTGGGATTCGTAAAACTTTTTGCTGTAATACCTGCAGATAAAATGGTAACCAGAAAAAGAAGAAAATTAGCTCCAGATAAAATAGTTACGTTCACCTCATGTGCTGATAACCAGGTGCGAGACAATGTAAACATCCCCTGCACTATCAACAATAACAAGACAAATACATATGTAGTTTTATTCATCATTTTCATAGAGAACTACTTTGAACCACTTGTCTCTTTAAAAAGTTTATAAAAAACTGCAGCTAAAGTGAGTATAGGGAAAAGAATAGTAAAAAGAGGAAAAATTCGCAACCAACGATCCACTTGAATCCCACCAGCCACAGCGATGGCTAAATACACCAACAACTGCGAGGCAAGACCCGCATAACGAAGTAAATCTCGTTTGGATTTATCGGGCGAGGACCTGGGGTTGTTGTTCATCTTTAGTCATATCCACAACATTAGCTCCCATATGGCATTGTCCATTGAAAGTTGCAGAAGGCTCCACTTGTAACTTACCAGCATAGATATTACCAGCCACTACGCATTCTCCACGCAGTTGCAATAATTCATTTGCTTTGATATTTCCATTTACTTTCCCGGTAACATCGGCCTGATTACCGATAATATCGCCCTCTACCACACCCGTACTGCCAATGATTATCTTAGAAGAAGTTTTTACATTTCCCTTCACGGTACCATCGATACGAAGGTCTCCGTTACTGCTGATATCGCCTTTTAAAACAGTACCCGCACTAATTAAGGTTGCAGCACTGCCAGCTTGAGGTAGGTTAGTTTGCATGTCTGATTTTGGTTTGGTTGTAAACATATTTTTATAATTGAATCAATCACTAATTAATGTTGCAGCAGGTATGTCAAGCTGTGTGGTGTCCAATGGAGCGCTTGTTTCACCCGACAACGCCTTTTTGAGCCCTAAAATATACTGATTTTTTAAAGCATCCTCACGGGCAACAGAGTCTACCCGGTACTGTAATCTTTTCAAAGCCGTTACGGAAGCATAATCAGAACCAGCCCCCGGAATGTAGTACTTGAGGGGTGTAAATATGATCAAAGCGGTTGTCAAACCAACCAGGATTACAAACACCATACTAAAAGCAGTATACACACTAAGTCTGGATAAACGAAATGTCACAACCTCCTCGTAGGTGTCATCATTCATGACAACCAAGCGATAACGACTTCTCAATCGCTTTAATCCTGCTGGTAATTCAAGTTTTGCCATTATTTGCGCAATGACATAAAGGTAAGGCACCACAATCCTCAAACCCATTGAACCTCAATCAAAATACTCACAAAAAATTAAGGTCTGACACACTAATTAATTTGAAAATCAGTTATTAAGGAGCTAGATTGCAAGAAGATATGCAGGAGCTGCGTTCCCTATTTCGCCTTTTAATCCTATTGGCGCTTGGTTGGCCAAGCACAAGCCTTTCCCAACAAGGTTTTCGCATTGACCTGCCCAAGGAGGAAGAATACAAGGACAGACTTCTACGGTCAGAAAAAACAAAGGATGGGAAACTAAGCTACCCGTCTCGGCTTGTTCAGAATACAGTTACCCATTACAACTTTACCTACAATGCAGCCAGGAAATTAAATGAGGTATTGCAAAAAGCTAAGGCTGCCCATCGGGACGACTACAACACCCTCTTACCATTCTATAATTTTAATCTAACCACCACCCGGAAAGATTCTATAGACTTGGATAGTGTGATTCAAAAAGCATCTTCCGGCATTGCACTGCATGATTTAAGAAACGACTGGAATGACAATCTTTATTTGCTATGGGGGATGGCTTATTACCTACAAGAAAAATTTGATTCAGCTTACCAGGTTTTTCAATTCATCAACTACTATTATGCTCCACGAGAAAAGGATGGATACTTTAAATCGATAGGTAGTGGAAGGGATGGGAATCGCGCCAACAGCATTGCAAGCGAGGAAAAAACAGGTCTGCTGAATAAAATGGGTGCAGCACCCCCGAAGCGAAACGAAGCGCTGTTATGGATAATTAGAACACAGCTTGCACAGGAACAATTTGCAGAGGCAGCCGGGTTACTAGAAACACTTCGCAATGATCCAGCTTTTCCCAAGCGACTAAAAACAGAATTAGAAGAATTAACGGCTTTGTCATTTTACAACCAAGATCGCTGGGATAGCGCAGCCTTTCATCTTTCTAAAGCGCTAGAGGGCGCTTCCACACCAAACGAAAAAGCCCGCTGGGAATTTTTAACAGGACAGCTTTTTGAAAAGGCAGGAAACTATGCCGCAGCCAAGCAATATTATAGCCGAGCTATCCCACACTCGACCGATTTGATTTTGGAAATAGAAGCAAGAATTGCTGCCATTCGAGTGGACAGAAGTTCCCAAGATGATCCGAGCAACAATGTGGTACGTTTATTAGAGATGGCAACAAAAGAAAAGTACAGTGCATTTCAAGATATCATCTACTACACTGCTGCACAAATGGACTTAGCAGCAAAAAATAAAAGTCGTGCTGTTGAATCATTATACAAAAGCACTACTGCTACCACCAACAATACCTTACAAAGAAGTAAAGCATTCCTTCAACTGGCAGAAATTTCTTACGATGCAGGTAATTATGCCAAGGCTGCGCAGTATTACGATAGTCTTAAAGCAACAGATAGCTTACCCGTAGACCCTGCGGTTTTAGCAGTGAAAAAAAGAGCCCTTCAAACTTTGGTCAATAAACTAGCTATAGTCGGGCGTCAAGATAGCCTCTTGCTTATAGCAGCACTCCCAGAAGAAGAACGAAAAGAGGCGGTTAAGAAAATTGTCAAGCAATTACGCAAACAAGCTGGCTTACAAGACGATCCCTCTCCTACACTATCTCGTCCCTCCTCTATTACACCACAGACACCCTCATTATTTGGGAACGAAACAGATAAAGGCGAATGGTATTTTTATAACGCCTCTAGCCGAGCCAGAGGTCAAGCCGCATTTATAGCACGCTGGGGCAATCGTCCCAATTTAGATAATTGGAGAAGGGCTGCAAGCATGCAAGCCACGCTTACATTAGTGCAGCCAAGTGGTCGGGATTCGCTGGGTAGTAAAACAAATTCGTCTGAATCAGACATCGACTTTGAATCACTTTATGCTGGACTGCCACTGACTACAGAGAAGAAAAAAATTTCCAATGATTCGCTAACTGAAGCATTACTAGATGCCGGCAGAATTCTTATTCAAGAAATCGAGGACTGTACAGCTGGAACAAAATTACTCGACAGAATTTCCAATAACTTTTCCAGCTTTGAAAAGATGGATGAAGTCCTTTTCCATCAACATAACTGCGCATGGCGGGGAGGAGATCTAAATAAAGCATCCACAATTTTAAAAGAGTTAAATGCCCGGTTTGCACAAAGTCGTTTCACAGCGCTTCTCAATGGGCAAGAATCAAAAGAGTCCCAGCAAAAATCAAAAAACTTCGATAGTATCTACACAGAGATCTATACACTTTTTGCAAAGGGTTCCTATGAGCAAGCAGTAGAATTGAAAAAACAAACAGATCAGATGGCGGGTAATAATCATTGGACCCCCCAATTACTTTATATTGAAGCAATCTATTATGTAAAACAAAAACAAGACAGTACGGCAATCCGATTGCTTCGAGAGTTACAATTACGTTTCCCTGAATCTCCTCTTTATATCCGCGCTGCTGATCTACTCGATGCAATTATAAAACGCGCAAACTTAGAGGCAGCCGTTAAACCCTCCACGGCCCCAGCCACTCCAGTTACACCGCAAAATAATACCCCCACTCCAACCAATATACCCAATCAAAATTCATCCAACACTCCTTATACTTGGGATGAGCAATCTACACACCTGGCCCTATTTGTGATGGAAGAAACAGAACCCGTACTGGCAGCAGAAGCCATGCGATCAATCGATAATTACAACCGCTCTGCGTTTAACAATCGAAGTTTCCAAAAAGAATTGATCAATTTGGATAGCAGATATAGGATTATTGTGATAGGTTCATTTGGAAATTTCCAAGAGGCCTCAGGTTATCTAAACCAGGTTAATACAAAAACTTCCAGCGAAATTGTACCCTGGCTACCTGTTGGAAAATATAAATGGCTACCCATCTCGGCTATGAATTTGAATGAACTACGACAGCGTAAAGACGTGGACGCGTATCAACGTTTCCTTAACAGCAAGAGACCCTAACTTAGCAGCATGAAACCCTCTGTTCGTTTTTTCTGGAAATTTTTTGGCTGGGGCCTGGTAGCTTTTTTGCTCCTGATTTTATTGGCTAATCTTGGACTGTTTGGGAAAATGCCATCACTTTATGAATTACAGAACCCCTCCATCCTGCAAGCCTCTGAAGTGTATGCAATCGATGGAACGCTGATGGGGAAATATTATACTGAACGCGGCAATAGAAGTAATGTAAAATATCGTGATCTATCCCGTCATGCAATTGATGCCTTAATTGCCACAGAGGATGAACGATTTTACTCGCACAGTGGTATCGATTTCAAATCGACACTTCGTGCGGTAGTTACCTTGGGTTCAGAGGGAGGAGGCAGCACTATCACACAGCAATTGGCAAAGGCTTTGCTGGCACAAGGAAGCCGAAACAAAGCCTGGCGGGTAATCGAGAAACTCAAAGAGTGGATCATTGCGGTCAAGTTGGAAAAGAATTTTACAAAAGAAGAAATCATAACGCTGTACTTAAATGCCGTACCGTTTGGTAATAATATTTATGGAATCAGAAATGCTTCTCGCACGTTCTTCCAAAAAGAACCGGACCGTCTTAATGTAGAAGAGGCAGCCTTACTCATTGGTATGCTCAAGGGAAATAGCATTTATAATCCTGTACGTAATCCCAAGGCTGCCCTCGATCGCAGAAACGTGGTAATTGGGCAAATGGAAGTCAATAACAAGATCACCAGTGAAGAGGCCACTCGCTTGAAAGCTTTACCCATCCAGTTGAACTATAAAAAAATGGATGAGAACACCGGGTATGCTCCTTATTTCAGAGAAATACTAAAAGAAGAGATCAAGGAAGCACTCAAGGGACTGACCAATCCGGAGGGCGAGCCTTATAGTATTTACAATGATGGGTTAAAAATATACACCACCGTCAATGTACAATTGCAACAATACGCAGAAGAGGCACTGGCCTTACATATGTCTCAACTCCAAAAAAATGTAAATAACCGTAACTCCATCAAGTCAGGAAAAATTTGGAATGGTAAAGAATCCATATTGGAGAGAGCTATGAAAGAATCGGACCGTTGGCGCAATTTGGAAGAGGACGGATGGAGTGAAAAAGAAATTCGGGCCAGCTTCAAAGAACCAGTGCGCATGAAAGTATTTGCCTGGAATACGCGTCGTGAAACAGATACCATGATGACTCCGTTGGATTCTATCAAGTATCATAGACAAATGGAACAGGCTTCCTTTATGGCGATGGATCCAGTAACCGGAGAAATTCGTGCTTGGGTAGGTGGAATCAATTTTAAAACTTACAAGTACGATCACGTCAATATTAAAACAAAGAGACAAGTGGGTTCTACCATCAAACCTTTGTTATATACACAAGCGGTAGAGGAGAGAGGATTTACTCCTGAGACACAACTTCCTAATGAGCCACAATTTTTCGAAGGAAATGGATGGGTACCCGCCAGCAAAGAATGTAAAGGGGGGGCGGGATCGATGGCCGCTGCATTAGCATTTTCAAAAAACTGTGCAACCGCTTACATCATGAAACAAGTGGGAGCCCGACAATTTGCGGAATTTATGGGTCGTTTAAATATCCCCACCCCCATCGGGCCCTACCCCTCTGTTGCCTTAGGGTCCTGTGATCTTTCTTTATTTGAAATGATGTGGGCTTATACCATTTTTCCAGGCAGAGGATTTTCAACCAAGCCATTTGCCATTAGCCGCATCGAGGATAGAAACGGTAATGTGATCAAGCGATTCGACTTTAGTGCAAATAGAAAAGAAGTGATTAGCGAAGCCACTTCCTACACTATGGCTCGCATGATGCAAGGCGCCGTTGATGTGGGAACCGCTGCAGGTATGCGTAGCCGTGTGGGCGCTGCAGAGATGGGAGGAAAAACCGGAACCACCAATGAAAATGCAGATGCATGGTTTCTTGGATTCACCCCTCAAATTCTGGTGGGTGCCTGGGTTGGATTTGACGATCAGTTTATCAAAAACGAAGGAGAAGCATCCAGAATGGCGCGACCAATTTGCGAATACTTCTTCGGAAAAGCATTAGCAGATAGCCGTACCGGATTAGAAAAAGAAGCCCGATTTGTGGTTCCTGCAGAAATGGGTAATTCCATGAACAGTGCAGATATTCTTTTAAATGATCTTGAATTAATGCCCGGTGCCGAGGGACAAGATGTGGGTGTAGGTTCAGAGGATGATTATAAACTAGAGACTGCTCCTTACATTGGTCCCGAATCTACGCCAGTTCGTGAAGAGGATTCAAAGTCCATCCCATCACCTAAAAAAGATACACTTCCCAAGAAAGAGACAGATCTTCCTCGTAACACTCCTGCCTCATCTGAAAAAGGAGATAAGAAAAAAGGGTTGTTGAACAGAATTCTCAAAAAGAATGAATGAGCAATCATCACACTTCTTATGTAGTACAAACAGCATCCCTTGCTGACATTGAATTAATCCGAGAATTATGCATGCAGGTTTGGCCTCAAACCTATTCCTCTATTTTAACGGAAGAACAATTAGCCTACATGTTAGAATGGATGTACAGCCCCGCGTCACTGGCGCAACAAATGAAAGAGGGCGCTACTTTTCTATTGCTTTATCAAGAACAAACTCCAATAGGCTATGCTTCTTATCAATCCCTTCAAGCTAGTCACTTTAAGTTGCACAAATTATATGTACTACCCCATGTTCAGGGTAAGGGGGCTGGCCGTATTTTTCTTACTGATCTTTTACAACGTATCAAAGAATTAGGAGCACATACCCTTGAATTACAAGTAAATCGATACAATAAAGCGGTTGGCTTTTATCAGCAAATGGGCTTCACAATACGTGAAACTGCTGATATAGAGATTGGCAATGGCTTTTATATGAACGATTATATTATGCAAATAGCCCTTTGATAAGTAGGGCTTTATTGATTTATACTGTAGCTTTGCGCCATCTTAAAACCAAGTCGTATGTCAACAATGACCAAATCCATTGATTTCAGTTTACCTTATAAAGTAGCCGATATCTCCCTGGCTGAATGGGGCCGCAAAGAAATTCGTTTAGCAGAGGCAGAAATGCCAGGACTAATGGCTATTCGTACCGAGTACGGTCCTTCACAACCTTTAAAAGGTGCACGTGTAGCAGGCTGTCTGCACATGACTATCCAAACAGCGGTATTAATTGAAACATTAGCTGCATTGGGTGCTGAAGTAAAATGGAGTTCTTGTAATATATTCTCTACACAAGACCATGCCGCTGCTGCAATTGCCGCTGCCGGTATTGGTGTTTTTGCCTGGAAAGGACAAACCATTGAAGAAGCAGATTGGTGTATCGAACAAACACTTTTCTTTGGTGGTAAAGACCGTCCGTTGAATATGATTCTGGATGATGGTGGTGACTTAACCAACATGGTGCTTGATAAATACCCTGAGTTAGTTCAATATGTAAAAGGAATTTCTGAAGAAACAACAACCGGTGTACATCGCTTGTATGAGCGCGTAGCAAAAGGAACACTTCCAATGCCTGCGATCAATGTAAACGACTCTGTTACTAAATCTAAATTCGATAACAAATACGGTTGTAAAGAATCACTCGTAGATGCAATCCGCCGTGCTACTGATGTAATGTTAGCTGGTAAAGTTGCCGTGGTAGGTGGTTATGGTGATGTGGGTAAAGGATCTGCTGCTTCTTTAGCAGGAGCCGGATGCCGTGTGATTGTTACAGAGATCGATCCTATCTGTGCGTTGCAAGCGGCTATGGATGGTTTTGAAGTGAAAAAGATGATTGATGCAGTAAAAGAAGCTGATATTGTTGTTACTGCTTCTGGTTGCCGCGATTTGATTACGGGCGAACACTTCAAACGCATGAAGGACAAAGCCATTGTTTGTAACATCGGACACTTTGATATTGAAATTGATATCGCCTGGTTGAACACTAATTATGGTCATACTAAAGACACGATCAAGCCGCAGGTTGATATATACAATGTGGATGGCAATGACATCATCATTTTGGCAGAAGGTCGTCTGGTTAATCTGGGTTGTGCTACAGGTCACCCTTCCTTTGTAATGAGTAATTCATTCACCAACCAGACATTGGCTCAGATTGAATTATGGACTAACAATAAGAATTACGATAACAAAGTATACGTTCTTCCTAAACACTTAGATGAGAAAGTGGCTCGTCTGCATCTCTCTAAAATTGGAGTGGTATTAGATGAACTGACAACCCCACAGGCTGAATACCTTGGTATCAGTAAGGTTGGACCTTTCAAGCCAGAACATTACCGTTATTAATGAAATTATGATACTGATAAAAAAACCTCCGTTATTGGAGGTTTTTTTATTGGAGCAATTTGACTGCCTCTTTGGTCACACAATCAACAGCCTGCATAAATTTTAACTGCATCGGTTCGTCCAAATTAACAGGGACCATCTTTTGATCGCGGTCAGTAAATACAATATGACTAATCTTGGCCGTAGCTAATTTTTTTAACTGATAATTGACAGTGACTGCGTTTCGAAAAATAAAATGATAAAGACCCTCGCAGTTCATCGTACCTGCATTACGCAATAACAACTTGGACTTAGTGCCAGCAAAATATATCGTTGCCGTACAACCATCATCAAAGCAACGATTAGTCTTGAAGGAAAAGAGAATGTCTACTTCTTTCTTATCGGCGTCGATGGTAACGGAAGCGCCTGAAAGGTCTATGAAACCTGAACTTAATCGAGTTTCTTTTGTAAAAAGATCGGTTTCCCGAATTACGTTACAATCCTGCGCAGCAGCTGCAAACACCAATACATGGCAAAGCGAAAAAAGTAAATACTTTTTAAAGTCAAACTCTATCATGGAAAGTAATTAAATACGAACCGCAGTTCCTGTAGCAATCACCATCAACATACTACCGCTGGCACCCACCGTTTCAAAATCCAAATCAATACCCACTACGGCATTAGCTCCCACCGATTGCGCTTTCTGTGTAAGTTCACGCATGGCATCTTCTTTAGCTTCTTCAATTACACGCTCATAAGTTTTGCTTCGTCCACCAATCAAGTCACGCAGACCAGCAAAAATATCTTTGAACATATTGGCGCCAATAATACTCTGTGCATTGATCACACCCAGGTATTCCTGCACGGGTCTTCCTTCAATAGAAGCAGTAGTTGTTAAAATCATATTACTTGTTTTTTAGTTGTGTAAAAATACTACGAAGCCGGAGATCTTCCTTGACCACTTGTCCACGGGATTCCTCCCTGATATATCGCATGCGGTTATCCGTATCAGGATGGCTGCTAATCATCTCAGGAATTTCTGTGCTTGGAGAAGAATCTTTAAGATGCTTGAATAGCTGATCATAACCCGCAGGATCGATTCCCCGCTCCCGCATTAACCGGTAACCTTCCAAATCAGCCTCTTTTTCCAAAGATCTGGAATAACTCAAGGTCCTTAATTGATTGGCCTGCCCTATCACCAAGGTAGCCAGTCCGCTACTTTTTCCAAATAGTAACGTAATAAAGAGATCAGAGCCCATCGATCTGAAAATAGAACGAGTAGCGTGTCTTTTTTCCACATGGACAAACTCGTGACTCAGTAAGGCTGCCAGCTCAGGGTAGGCTTCCATATTGTCTAGTAGTCCTGTATAGACAACCAACTGTCCGCCCGGCAATGCAAATGCATTCACCGTTTCATCTTTCACTACAGTAATACGAATAGAATAATCGGTTTCAATGGCCAAGGCATTAAAAAAATCATTAAGAACACGGGTAGCCATGGTGTCTTCCGTTTGTGTGCTTTGCATCGCTTCAAATACACTATCTCCTAGCTGACGCTCAGTTTTTTTAGAAACCACGGTTGCCATTTGTTCTGCCAGCCAAGGCACCATAAAAAAATAAAGAAGCGATCCGGCCAATAGCATTGCACTTAGCAAGGCCACCGTACGACGCAGATTGCCTGTCTTTTTTTTGCGAAACCAAGACCTTGCTGATTCTGCTTTAATTTCCTCCCAATATTCAAAAGCCTCCCGACCAGCTACTCGAAACTCTGCCTGTGTATGCACTTGTATAAATCGACTACGCTGCTCCGCAAATAAAAAATCACCTTGCACCTCTTTGATAGACCAGTCTTGGGTAGCAGGATTTCCGTCTTGGTCATGAAAACCAATACTCAGGATCCGATCCGATAAAAGAAGCGTAGCCTCACTGGGGGGAGAAAAATAACTGGGGTAAAATTGCCCGCTGAAGGTTTTCATGGAAAAGATTGAAACTTAAAGATAAGACGGCCAACTTTTCGACCCTATTTTTGTAATACTCACATGGTACAGGCTTATAATTTCCTTGCTTCCTGGCAACTTTTCCCTGAAAAAGGGGCTTACGAGAAAGGCGACCGTCCTAAAAGCGGGATTTATAAAATAGAGGCGGTTGAGGGGAAAAAAGAACTTCGCATATTCCATAACTGGTTAAGCCTCGAAAATCAGGCCTTTGCCTCTAATTATACCATCCTAGCAGATGGGGATTTGCATCCCCTGCCAGAATCAGAAGGTGCCGATAAGGTACAGGCCCTATTTCCGGACGGAATAACCTTTGAAATTCACTTTTACAGAGGTGGCCAAACTATTTTACATGTAGTGCATGAGATCATGCCAAACGGGTATTTACGAGTTACGCAACAGGGCGAACTGGAAAATGGGCAGGCTTATACAAACATGGAGTACTATCATAAGCAAATGAGTGTTCTCCCCTACGCCGCCTCCGTTTCAGGTGCAGTGATCAGACCCACCGAGGAAGGAATGATCAAGCATAAGGCGCTCACCGCAATGGAAGAGCAAACCAATATGCAGCTTGACCAGATCCGGCAGCAAATTGAATTACTGGCCTTACAAGCACAGGAAATTCAAAAGCGAAAAGAACTTTCGCTGATGATCTATGAAGCGAAACTTACTTTCAAACCCAACATTGGTCAAGTATATTATCTCTACCAAAAAAATGATGATAGTTATTTAGTATCACTGGTCTCTCCCAAAGAATGGGGTGCTGCCGGACCCTTTAAGAAATTTATAGCAGCAGCGCAACTGTTGGCAGATCATACCTGGAAAGAACTCTAGGATAGTATCTTTGTCAAGTGACAAAACTCTCTGTCAATATCAACAAATTTGCTACGCTTCGTAATGCACGGGGAGGAAATAATCCTGACCTTGCCCGTATTACACAACTGGTACAGCAATTTGGAGCAGATGGCATAACGGTTCATCCCCGTCCCGACGAACGACATATCCGCTACAGTGATGTAAGATCCCTAAAAAAACTAATTACCACTGAATTTAATATTGAAGGCAATTGCCGTGAGCAAAAATTTATTGACCTGGTATTAGAAACTCAACCCACCCAAGTAACCTTAGTACCCGATACAACCGGGCAACTAACCAGTGATCATGGTTGGGACACAGTTACTCATCAGGAATATCTTAAAGAAATGGTGAGCGTTTTCAAAAATCATGGTATTCGTGTTAGCTTATTTGTAGACCCGGTTGAAGAGATGATCCGAGCCGCTAAAGAAACAGGAACCGATCGAGTAGAACTATATACCGAGCAGTATGCAACCCTTTATCAGACAGGTGAAAAAGAAAAAGCGATTGCCCCCTACCTAAAAGCTGCAACGATTGCCAATGAAATTGGGCTTGCACTCAATGCAGGTCATGATCTCGACCATACCAACCTACGTTATTTCCATCAACAAATTCCCTGGCTTAAAGAAGTGAGTATAGGACATGCATTGATCTGTGATGCTCTGCTATGGGGCTTGGAGAATACTATTCAACTCTATAAAAGAGAATTACAAGCTTAGCCGATTACTTTTTTTACATAAGAACGAATTCCCTGAGTTTGTTCCGGCTCAAACCACTCGATAGTATCCTGTTTTCTAAACCAAGTCAGCTGTCGTTTTGCATACTGCCTGGTATTAATTTTTATTTGCTCCTTGGCTTGTTCCAATGAGCAGGCGCCTTGTAAGTGACTAAATAATTCGGTATAGCCCACAGTTTGAAGTGGACTTAGGCTTGCGTGTTGCTCCAGGGAGCGAACCTCTTCTAAAAGTCCTTGCGAAAACATATGCTCCACGCGTTGATCAATCAATTGAATAAGTGTAGCACGCGAACGAGTAACACCAAGAGAACACAAGGAATAGTAAGGTTGTACTGTTTCCTTTTTTCTAAAAGTTATAATGCTGGAACCCGTTGCACGAAATACTTCCAAGGCGCGCATCATTCGCTGTGGGTTTTTCATTTCTCCTTCAGCCGCGAACAAGGGATCTAGACGGCTCAGTTCTGAATGAAGCCACTGTAAACCATATTGCTCATACTGCTCAATCAGTTCATTTCGTATAGAGGCATCTACCGCAGGAATTTTATCCAATCCCTCATGAAAAGCTTTCCAATAAAGCCCGGTTCCTCCAACCATTACCACTACCGGATACCTCTCCAGCAAGCCTTTTACAACCGTATGTGCTTGTAGGGCGAAGGCATGCGCATCAAGCGGCTGATGAATCGAATGAGAGGCAATAAAATGGTGTTTTACGGTTGCCAGTTCTTCAACAGATGGACGGGCTACTCCAATAGAGAGCTCTTGATAACATTGTCTGCTGTCAAAGGAAACAATTTCGGTTCCGAGCCATTTGGCCAACTCAATGGCAAGTGCAGTTTTACCAGCTGCCGTAGGTCCTGCAATTTGTATAATAACTGGCAGAGACATGAACGATATTAAATCTCCTCCTCGCTCATTCCCTCTTCATCCAAACTAATGTCCTCCCCTTCCTCATCTTTTTCACCAAATCCCTCCTCTGTCTTACTGAGGTCATACTTCTCCTCTATATCTGCAAACTTTTCGCCTAATAATGCCTTGGTTCCATATTGGCTAGGAGCAATACCTTCTACTCGAGTAATAGCCGGATAGGTCAATTTAGGATTCTCTTCTTTGGAAACATTGATTAGTTCTAACAAAAAAGACCAGTTCCGATTAAAATCATATACATAAATAAAGCGCTGATTCAAATTCTTTATCTCGGTGCCAATAGCAGTTTGCTCCATCAGGAGTGGAGGCGCTTTATACTCTTTATCATACACCTGCAAGCTGATTTCCCGACCCCGTTGCCATTGATCATTACTCCTAAAAAAAGTGGCATCGTGCTTATTATCAAATTCAAAAGATTTGAGTATAGCCTGATGAAGACTAAGAAAATTGTCTGTATGAAAAAGGGCAATATCCCTGTAAATGGTATCGTCCTCCTCAAAAAATACTCTGAACTTTAAAATGGGCATACTACAAAGCTAGGGATAAATTAGTGCTCAATTCTTAGGGTGAAATCCCATTGAAGCTGCTTTTTCCAACATAAACTGAATAGCCGCCTCATACGAGTTAGGAATCACGCCATCCAGCATAGCATCTTTGATAGCATCCTTGATCTCGCCCACCGGCTTAGAAGGTGTTAATCCAAACGTTTCCATAATTAATTCACCGCTAATGGGTGGCTGCCAGGCACGAATATGATCTTTCTCCTCCACCTCCTTACAACGTTGTCTGACTAGCAAGAAATTTTCAAGATAGCGTTTGACTTTTGTCTGATTCTTGGAAGTAATATCAGCTTCACAAAGTATCATGAGAGAATCGAAATCCTCTCCGGCATCAAATAATAATCTGCGAATGGCGGAGTCCGTTATATTTTCTTTTGTAAGACTAATGGGACGAAGATGCAACTCCACTAATTTTTTTACAAAGCGCATTTTCTCATGCAAAGGCAATTTCAACTTTGTAAAAAGCTTAGGCACCATTCTTGCACCTACTACTTCATGACCATGAAAAGTCCATCCATGCCCCTTTTCAAAACGTTTCGTAGCAGGCTTAGCAATATCGTGTAGCAAAGCGGCCCAACGAAGCCATAAATCTGAAGATTTTTGCGCCACATTATCTAATACCTGAAGTGTATGATAAAAATTATCCTTGTGCCCATGTCCATCCTTGTACTCTGCACCGGCTAAATCAACTACTTGCGGAAAAATCAATTTCAATAATCCTGCTTTATAAAGCAGATCAAATCCAATAGAAGGTTTCGGTGCTAAAAGAATTTTGGTCAGTTCGTCCGTAATTCTTTCCTGCGAAATAATATCAATACGCTTGGCATTCCGAACAATCCCCTCCCAAGTATTTTCTTCAATTATAAAACCAAGTTGTGTAGCAAAACGAACAGCACGCATCATTCGAAGAGGATCATCACTAAAGGTTTTATCCGGATCCTGTGGCGTTCTTATAATTCCTTGATCCAAATCCTTCAGTCCGCCAAAAGGATCGATGAGTTTCCCAAAATTATCCTCCTGCAAAGTAATGGCTAATGCATTGATGGTAAAATCCCTTCGCTCTTGATCATCTTGCAAGGTACCTGGCGTTACCGAGGGATTACGTGAAGTGTACTGATAACTTTCTTTCCTAGCTCCTACAAATTCTATATCAATCGGCGGATCAGATCGCAATTGAAAATGAGCAGTGCCAAAAGTTTTAAATAGATCAACCTTGGGTTTGGGCTTGAATTGAGCAGCTGCCTGCTCTGCTAGCTCCAAAGCATCCCCGATACAGACAAAGTCTAAATCAGTTGTGGGACGGCCCATTAATTTATCACGAACAAAGCCCCCTACTAAATAGGTTTCACGGTGCAACAGACGTGCACCTACAGCCACTTTATGCAGTATAGCCAATTCTTCAGGGGTGCAACGAATATCCATCCGCGCAAAGGTACTAGTTCAGCGGAAAGTAGTTCAGAGATAACGCAGATTGGTCTTTGGGGATAATGTCAACAAGGTTTCATACATCAACCGAATGGTACTTTCAATATCATCACGATGAAGCATTTCTACCGTTGTATGCATATATCGAAGTGGAATAGAAATTAAAACCGAGGGACAGCCATCATTTGAGTAGGCAAATGAATCCGTATCAGTACCCGTACTACGGCTTTGTGCGCGCCACTGAACAGGAATCTTCTTTTTAGCGGCTACCTCTTCGACAAGCGTTAGTAATTTATTATGAACAGCAGGCGCATAACACAAAGAAGGACCCTTACCTGTTGCCACATCACCCTCAATCACTTTATTGATTAAAGGTGTTGTAGTATCGTGCGTCACATCCGTGATAATAGCAATATCAGGTTTAATACGACGTGCAATCATTTCAGCACCACGCAATCCGATTTCCTCCTGCACCGCATTGACCACATACAAACCAAATGGTAATTGCTTTTTATTTTCTTTTAAGAGCCTGGCAACCTCAGCAATCATAAATCCACCAATTCTATTATCGAAAGCTCTTCCGATATAATTCCCATTAGCTAATTCATCAAATCCATCTTGGTAGGTTACCACAGCACCAATATGGATACCTAATGCAGCTACTTCTTTTTTGGAACGCGCCCCACAATCCAACCATAAATTATCCGTACGCGGTGTAGGTTCTTTTTGTTCAGGACTACCTAAACGTGTATGAATAGCGGGCCACCCAAACACAGCCTTTACAGGCCCTTTTTTTCCATGAATAATCACGCGCGAAGCAGGGGCCGTTTGGTGATCTACCCCACCATTTCTTTTTAAATACAATAAACCATCGGCAGTGATATAATTAACAAACCAGCTAATTTCATCCGCGTGTGCCTCTATCACCACTTTAAAAGGATGAGAAGGATTGATCACACCCACCGCTGTTCCATAGGGATCTACAAAATGTGTATCCACATAGGGCTTCAGATAATCGATCCACAAGCGCTGTCCCCAACTTTCAAATCCTACCGGAGAAGCATTGTTGATATAGCTTTTAAAAAAGGAAAAGGAAGCAGGAGTCAAAATTGACTTGCTGGTTTTTTTTGCAACAGATTTTGCCATAGGAAGAATTTTTAAAGCAAGCAATTAAGGTCTCTTGAGACGAATCTTATTAGACTCGCTGTAATTACTACGTTTGCGTGTCTTATCAATTAATAGTAACCCAAATGCTGCCGTTGTATCACGCGTAACACCTGGCAACGTAAGCATATTGGTTTGATTATAGGTGTTGTACTCAAACTCTACAGCAATATCAGACTCGCGTAACGCGGAAGGAATACCAAGACGATTGGTCGGAAAACGCATTAATGTATCCACCCTTGTGGCATTGTTACCATTAAACCATTTATAAACGATATAGACAGAATCCACATCGCCCTCCTCATCCGTGTATCGCGCCAGGACCCTGATGATATTACCATTAAATACAGTAGCCGGTTCAATAGAACGAACCTCCACTTTAGGTTCTGAGGTAAACTTATCTTTGCTGCAGGAGACAGCAAACAGTGTCAATAAAAATAATAGCTGAAAACGCTGATTCATAAAACGCATTGGAAACAAATTTACATGATTTAAACGGACCTAATTCCCTGTCTTTGGTCTGGGCCGACCGCCTCTTTAACAGTTCTTTTTCCTTTGAACAATTGGCGCTGGAGGCCTTTCGCTATCAGGCGGAGCACAACCCCGTCTATGCAGCCTACCTGCAGGCCATCCATTGTAAACCTGAACAGACAGACTGCATCCAAAAAATTCCTTTTCTTCCTATTGGGTTTTATAAAACACATGCCGTTAAAACTGGCAACTTCACCCCCGCTCTAGTTTTTGAAAGCAGCACCACCACCGGTTCCACTCCCAGCCAACACCTAGTTCGAAACCCCGCCCTATACCAAGCCAGTTTTTTAAATGGTTTTGAACAATATTGGGGTTCTCCGCGTAACACCTGTATAATTGGATTACTCCCCTCCTATCTAGAACGAAAAAATTCATCCTTGGTATATATGGTCAAGGAATTAATTGAAAAAACGGGCCATCCCAACAGTGGATTCTATTTAAATGAAAGTGAGGCTCTATCGAAAACATTAACGGAATTAGAATCAAAGCAGCAGCGCACCCTGCTCATTGGCGTCACCTTTGCACTATTGGATTTTGCAACTACGCATCCTAAACCCTTACAGCATACTACCCTCATTGAAACCGGAGGAATGAAAGGCAGAGCGGAAGAATTAACAAGAGAAGAAGTACATGCTCGTTTGAAAAAAGCTTTCCAACTGCCCGCCATTGGATCAGAATATGGAATGACAGAGTTATTCTCTCAAGCTTGGTCAAAAGGAGATGGAATTTTTGAATGCCCTCCATGGATGAAAGTATTGGTACGCGAGGAGGAAGATCCCCTAACTGTCAAACTATCCGGTAACGGCGGCTTGAATATTATTGATCTTGCCAATATAGATTCCTGTTGTTTTATTGCCACCGACGATGCAGGTCGGGTACATCCCAATGGCCATTTTGAAATGCTGGGCCGACTTGATGGCGCTTCGATAAGAGGTTGCAGTTTGCTCACCGCGTAAGCGGAAATTTGGAGCTAAGCACCAAATCAGCAATAATTTCAGCGTAACTTTGCGCTCCCGCCCAGGTGGCGAAATTGGTAGACGCACCGTCTTCAGGTGGCGGCGCCGCAAGGTGTGCTGGTTCGAATCCAGTCCTGGGCACGAATAAAAAAGTCCTGCACAAAGTGCGGGACTTTTTATTTGGATGCGAGGCAAGCTTGCTTGCCAGAGCAGACAAATAGAAAGGACAGGTGAGCGAAGCGAGCCAGGACTTTTTTGTTAGTAAGCCCCTCGTAGGACATCAGGATCAGCGCAGCTAATCCATGCGGCCGAATCACTCAAATTGGGAATGGGGTCTCCGTTTTGAAATCGTGTCACGTTGAAATACGCTGCATACCAACCCTGGTTTTCAATGAGATCGACTTTATATTAATTGCCATCAATTTCTGTAGGCCGACGGTTTATGCCCATTTTGAGTGGGGCTTCAACTTTATGTAGTTTTATGGTATAATTAAAGAACAAATGTGCAGGTGCGGAAGCCTATTCTTTCAATATTGTTTTAATAATGTAGTGAATTGAAAGAGACTATTACTACATATTTAAATTCAGTCAGGACACTTTGTCCCAAATTGACAGATAGCGAATTGAATTACCTCGAGAGCGGTCTAACTATTTCTGAATTAAAATCCAAGCATTTTTACATCCATGCCAACACAATTCAACGAGAAATTGGTTTCGTATATCAAGGATTAATGCGTTCATTTTACGTGGACTCCAAAGGCAATGAAATCACGGTGAATTTTGTTCGGGAAAATCGATACGCCACACATTATACAGCATTCATTACCCGTAAACCCAGTAACTATTACTTTCAGTGCATTGAGCCCACGATCATCGTCAATATTTCATACGAACACATACAGGCCGGGTATGACAAATACCCCATCTTTGAGCGCTACGGACGCTTGGTAGCAGAAGCCGTTTTGCAATTCCAGCAAAAGCGAATCGAAGGTTTTCTCTTTGAAACAGCCGAAGAACGTTATCTCGATTTTATCAAAGAAAACCCGGATCTGTTCAGCCGTGTTTCTTTATCACACTTATCTTCCTTTCTGGGAATTGAACGCCAGACACTTACCCGTATACGCCAGAAATTAGCGAAAGGTTGATTTTGACACATTTGTGTCAGCCTGGTGTTGCCGTACATCTACACTTTTGTATTGTTTGTAAGAACCTCTATTTAAAAAATCAGTCCATAAAATGAAAGAGATAGCCGTCATTACAGGTGCTTCTTCGGGTATTGGATATGAAATCGCTAAACTGTTTGCAATAGACCAAACAGATATACTGATTGTGGCAAGGGATGAACGAAAACTGCTGCGTATCAAAAACGAGTTTGAAGATCTATATAAAATCAATGTATTCGCTGTTGTCGCTGACTTGTCCTCAAGTGACGGGTTACAAGCAATTTTTAATGTTGTAAACGCTCATAACTTAATCGTCGTTTCTTTGGTTAATAATGCAGGTTTCGGCGATTATGGTGCTTTTATTGATAGAAGCATGGAAAAATACAGGGAAATGATTAACCTGAATATTTTGGGGCTAACGGAGCTGACTTATCATTTCGGTAAGGAAATGGTAAAGCGTGGCAAAGGCAGGATTTTAAATGTTGCCTCTATGGCAGGTCTGCAACCGGATCCGAATTTTGCAGTTTATGGAGCTACAAAAGCCTATGTGATTAGTTTAACAGAGGCCATTCACAAAGAATTTGAAAACACAGGCGTTACCGTAACAGTTTTATCGCCCGGCGCAACAGCATCGAACTTTATGGAACGTGCTAATATGAATAACGCCAAACTTTACGCGAGTGGTGTAATGGCATCCTTAGATGTTGCAATGGAAGGTTACAACGGCATGATGAAAGGAAAACTCCATGTCATTCCTGGTTTCAAAAATAAAATACTAGGATTTTTCTCAGGTATTATGCCTCCGGGAAAATTAAGATTAAGTGTCGCCGCGAGAATAATGGCTGAAAAATAGTAGAACGTGGACTAGCAAAAATATTGACTAAAATAACGTAAATGAAAGTAACCATTTTCGGAGCTACCGGCTTTTCAGGTCAAGGCATTTTAGCCGAAGCCATAAAACAGGGGCATGAGGTAACCATTCTGGTTCGGGACACCTCCAAAGTTCACTTCAAGCATAAAAATCTCACAATTATCGAAGGAAATGTTCTCGATCCGAAAATTGTAGCTTCTATATTGCAACATCAAGAGGCAGTTATTCAGTGCCTTGGTGTTGGCGGAAAAGGAGACGGAAAACCTTCCACCTTTATTTCAGATGCAACAAGAGTTATCGTTGAAGAAATGCAAAAGCAAAATATCAAACGCCTGATCGCCATGAGTAATGTGGGGGCCGGAAACAGTCTTGCTTTTCAGCCTTGGTTCTTCACTAATATTATTCTTCCTTATTTCATGAATTGGTTGAAAGTCATCATTGATGATAAGAACCGCATGGAACCTATCATTATGAGCAGCAACCTCGATTGGACTATAGTTCGTTGTCCGAATATCGTTGATAAACCCTCAAAAGGAACGTGCAATGCTACACTGGATGGAAAAGGTCTAAAGTTATCAATTACGCGCTCAGATTTATCCAAATTTATTGTTGACAACCTAAAGCAAGTCCAATTCAATAAACAAGCACCGTCCGTTAGTAACTGAGATGAAAAGCATTCAACACAATGGATGATTCACAAGGACCTCGGGAATATTACCAATGTCCAAAAGCAAGGAGATTCAAATAAAACGCCTCTGATCTTTCTACGTGCTGTTTATTTACTGGCCTATGAATCCGGTTTTAGTTCCGCGTCGATTTTTGAAAGACCGATAACGTTGAACTGCTGAAAAAAACAACCCTATAGGATCAAACCAGCAATCATGCTGGGGGCAGGGAAGAGGCAGTGCGCTCAAGTTGCTCAGACGTTGATGTTCAATTCAACCCCAACGACTCTGAATAAGTCGGTCAAGGGAGTATTTTCCTGGCCCGGTGAACAGCAGGGTGAGGTAGGACATTAAGTACATGATCGCATGTTCCCGATCGCCGAAGGGATCCCCGCCGTGAATGTCGAAAATGATGACCAGCATCAACACGATCAGGGGGATCAATGCTATCCGTGTGAACAGGCCAACCAGCAGGAAGATCGTGCAAAACAGTTCGGCAAAAACCGTCAGTGCGTAGGAGGCCGTCATCCCCACATGAAATGGGTCGGGCCAATCTTTACTCCCCTCTTCAAAATCCATGAGTTTGGGCCATCCGTGCAAAAGCATTAGTGCACAGCATATACGTAACAAGAGCAGCCCGACGTCCAATGACCAAGCTTTTGTGGTCAGCACGTTTTGTAACGCAGTACTAATTTTTGAAGCCATATATCTGTGGTTTTTGTTTTGTATTTGTCTGGTTTATCTGATGACCTTGACCTTCCCTGTTTTCTGCTCCTTTCCGCTGCTATCCCAAACGCTGATGAAATATACACCGGAGGCCAGTTTTTTCAGATCGAAGCTCGCTTCCAAATTTACGAATGATCTTGTTTGTGCATAAACCTGGGCACCTTTGCTGTCATATATCGAGATGGCATTAGTGCCGGTAGAAAAGCCCGTGGGAAGCCGGATGGTGAAAGCTCCTGTATTCGGACTGGGATAGATAACCAGTTCACTGCAAGTGTTGACGTTCAATACACTTTTATCTGCCACACAGCGAATGCAGGCGCCGTATCTGGAGAAGTAGGCATTTCGAACGGCATACCCCTGGCTAAAGGCCAGTTCCAGAAAGAACCCCAGGCTCATATTTGCACCTGCCGGGGTAGATAACCAATAGCTCGCCGCGGCATCACTGCTGAGGGAGAAGGCACCTACATTGTTGCGGCCACCGTTGGGAATCGCCGAAAAACCCGTCAGGTTCGTGGCAGTGGCATTGGGCGTGCGCCAATATGTCAAGCCGGTACTTTTCAATCCGGATCCGGCCGTGTTGGGTGTATTTCCGGGTTGCTGCGGATTCGCATTGGGATCCAGGTGGAAGATGAGGTTATAGAGGTCTGTCATGGAAGGAACACGCCACCCGGCAGGACAGGGGTTTCGGACATCAGCTGCCACAAAGAAATTGTACAATTTGCCACGCGGACAATCGAACTGGTTATCGTTTCTGTACGAGCACATGGCGGGTCCCGTTACCCCGGCCCAAGCAGCCGAATCACTCACCTGGGGGATGGGGTCTCCGTTCTGAAATCGGGTGACTTTTAGATTTTCCGCAAACCAGGCTTGGTTCCCAATGATGACGGCTTTATACTGATTGCCATCGATGTCCGTGACCCGCCCGTATTGGATCGATGGGTTGTGGATATTGGCCGGACCACAGCTGTGGTTGGAGCCCTGACCAAAGGCTACAGCGATATTTGCAATGAGAAACATTGCTAGAAGCGGAATCATTTTTCGGTAGTTGATAATTAGCAAATCCACCATAGGAGGCAATTTAGTTTGATGAGGTGCATTTCATCATGAGTAGAAAAACTTGAACGGGTAGCTGATCGCTGCCAATGGAGTAATATTCTGGGTGATTATTAAGTGTAAGGGATGACAGCTGTTGCTGGCTTTGCTACAGCTTACCTGCTGCAGTAAGGGTAATAAAGCTAGACAAGCGATGGGATGAATCTTCAGGTGGCATTCATTTTAGTGCGTTAAAATCTCCTTCCCAAATCACAAAGCGCTGTATAAAACTACTGAATGGAGCTGAAAAAAAATCAGAAATTTACTGTCACTTTTTTCAGTTTTTGCACACATACTACCTCGCCGACCCTTTTAAAAGGTCCTTATGAGTCAGGGCAAATAATTATTTTTAACACTGTATGGGCTTGTTGATCAAATATTTGAACGGCTTTGTAAAGCCCTTTAGTACGGCAGATGCCGTTCGAGGACCTTGCACAAGTAAATTCACTCATCCCCTATGTATCGAGTATGAAATTGTTTAAGGCAATTGGCTTATTGTACATCCTATGCTGGCAATTCGCCCCTTTTTCATTTGGCCAGTCAAATAATGAAAATAGTTTTGTGCAAATCCCAATTCCTAGGTCAAACATATATTGGCTCGGTGAGGGGCATGCTACGGCTTTGAATTACAGCATTGCTTTTGATTTATACCGTAAGATAGATTCCGCTTTTGGCGCTGATTATATCCTGTTAGAGTCAAATTTCTTGCAGACCTACTATCTCAATAAATACCTGAGGTCAGGTGATAACAGCGTATTAGATCTTGCCTTTAGTACCTCCGTAGGCACATTTGGCTGGACGAAAGAACACAAAGCTTACTACGAAAAAATCTATTTATATGAACAAAACAAACCAACAGAAAAGCGCATTCAATTTGTAGGCATAGATATTGAACACGGATATTGGCATACACATAAGTATTTAATTGATTCTCTACTTTCCACAATTATACTTGACAGAAATAGGCTAATTAGCCGAATAAGGCAATCATTAAAAACTGGCAGTGATTTTCTTGACTATTATACTAGGTTGTACGCTGATGTATTACAATATGACGAGGCGTATAAATCTATGCTTGGGGAACGATTTGGCCTAGTGAAATACCTCATTAAAAACATATATAATATTACGTATTCTCAGTCTTTGCCTAGTTCCATGTGGAATAATACCCGTGACAGTTTGATTTACGAAAACTTCAAATGGCACAATGAGCGTTTACATTTTGCTGATAAGGTGAGCTTTGGTCTTTGGGGCACAGATCACGTTTTTCAAGCCAAAACAAAAGAGGGCACCACTTTCATTGCAGGACACATCGCAAACAAACAGCCTGAGATCAGCCAAAAAAGCTATAGAATGCTCTACACGAAGTCCTCATTCAATTTACCTACCTTTTTTATTCCAAAATTTGCTCGTTGGATTTTTGGAAATAAAAAATACATTAAAACCAAGGCTTTTAATAATGATAAAATCTGGTCGAAAGTCCCCGGTATTAGATTTTTGAAGAAAAGAAAAAGCAGAGGCTTTACATACCCTCTCAGTGTCGAGGGCCTTCCTTCAGAAATAAATTTAGTCGGTAATGGAAAGAAAGAATTTCGAAATAGCGACTATTTTCAATACGTTATTTTGATAAGAAACTCACCAGCTTGTACACCATTAAAAAGCAATTTTAAATAGAATCTGATGTTCGGTGATTGCTACTTGCGCCGGGATACTATACGTGACACAATTTAGTCCTCGCTTCTGGTGAATACAAAATAAACCACGTAGATCCATCCCAAAAGCCCATGTACGATCGCCCATAAAATCGATTTATTTCTTGACCATGAGGCAACAACGGCTACAATCGACCCCAGGCCTATACCTCCGTCAATAGCTTTACTTGAAAACCCATCATTTTCTGATTTGGCAAATAAGTCTGTAGAAAACATAAGTAGCGCAATGCCTAAAAAGGCAATTTTATGCCCATTTTGTGTGGTCTTAAACTTCCTTATTAAGTTCATATGTTGGGTTTTATCGAAATTACTTATTCCATCGAAATTTTATATAACTTGAAGCTATCTCGAAAAAGAGGCCAGAATATACTTAGAAAGCATTTTGATTTCCGCACCTAATCCGTTCGAACTCCGTCCAGCAAAGGGCACAAAGCCCCCAACACGAAGTGTTGAGGGCTTTTTTAATTGGTGCGTGGCAAGCTCGCTTGCCTAAGCATCCAAGTAAAAAGCCCGTCACGGCGAAGCCGTGTGGGACTTTGGGTAAGACCAATTTATTGTGTTGTGTGAGCGAAGCGAACACCATCCAGTCTTGGGCACTAATAAAAGAATTATTCCTTTTATTTTATAACACTTACCTCAGTAGCCTCTAATCCCTTAAGCCCTTTATTTACAATAAACTTTACTTTATCATTCAACTGCACCGGACTTGAGAGTTGTTTAGAGTGAACAAATACACTTTGCTTTGTTTTAGATTCTCGAATAAAACCGAAACCTTTTTCAGAATTAAAATAAGTAATAACACCTTCTTCAAACTCATCGATTTGACTACGATCTTCTCCTTTTGGAACACCTATCTGAATCTCATCAATATTCACTTCCCGTCTTTTTGAAAGATCTTGAGGAATAGAGGTAAGATTCCCGTTTTCATCAACATAGGCCATCATCTGAGCAAGTGAGTTTCCATCACGAGAGGTGTCTTTCCTTTCACGTTTTTTTTCCTCTTTCTCTTTACGAGCTTGCTGTTTCTTTTTTTCTCTATCTCGTTTACTAAAATATTCTGCCATTTGTAGTTTTTTTGTTTTTAAATTTTCTATATGAACGATCTTTTTTTTGTGATAGTAGAGAAGGTATTTTATTTAAGGATTTCACTTCTGAATTAACAAAATCAAAGTCATGTGACAAGATAGGAATCCTTTTTTGTATCAATTTCTCAATTGATATTAAAAGGGGTTTTTCCAAGGGGTCAACAAAGCTAAATGCGCTTCCACTTGAACCTGCCCTACCTGTCCTACCAATACGATGCACATAAGTTTCTGGCACATTTGGTAAATCAAAATTCAAAACATAACCTAATTCATTAATATCTATACCTCTTGCTGCAATATCAGTAGCCACCAATACTCTTATTTTCCCTTTTTTAAAATTCTCTAGGGCAAGCTGTCTTGCATTCTGAGATTTATTGCCATGTATGGCATCAGCTGGTATGCTATTTTCATTTAGTTTTTTTGCCAGCTTATTGGCAGCATGTTTCATTTGAGTAAAAACAAGCAAAGAGCTTATTTTATCATCACCAAGTAATTTGATTAAAAGTGGCAACTTATGTTGATTCTTAATATGATAAACTGACTGATCTATTATATCCACTGTTGACGACACAGGAGCAACAGTAACTTTAATTGGATTAACTAAAAGTGTATCAGCTAATTGCTGAATATCCGGTGGCATAGTGGCTGAAAAGAAAAGTGTATGCCTTGATTTAGGCAATTTCACAATTACTCTTTTTACATCATTTATGAAGCCCATATCTAGCATTCTATCAGCCTCATCCAAAACAAAAAACCGAATATGCTGTAAATTAATAATGCCTTGTTGCATTAAATCTAATAAGCGACCTGGCGTAGCAACAAGAATATCTACTCCTTGATTAATTTTTTTAACCTGTGCATGCTGTGAAACTCCTCCGAAAATTACAGTATGGCGAACAGGAAGAAACTTTCCATAAACTGAAATACTCTCACCAATTTGAATTGCAAGTTCTCGTGTAGGAGTTAAAATAAGACCCAAGGGCATTCTTGAAGATAATTTCCCCTTCGATTTCAATTCGTAAATTAATTGCAGTAATGGAATTGAAAATGCTGCAGTTTTTCCTGTACCTGTTTGTGCACAACCAAGTAAATCCTTGCCTTTCAATACTTCAGGAATAGCTTGTTTCTGAATTGGAGTGGGCGAAGAATATCCTTCAATTGTAAGAGCACGAAGAATTGGCTCAATAATAGCCAGTTGATTAAATGACATTAATTTTTTATTTAGTAAAATAATATGACAAGGCTGCTAAAAAAGTATAGCACTTTATCTGCCTTATGATAGAAACACAGAATATTTGGGAAGAATAAACTAAACAAATAATAAAGCGAACCAGAATAAGAAATGTAAAGATAGGTAAACCAATTCAATTATCTCAACTGTGAGATATAAGCGGTTGACTGTATACAAATAACTATTTCCTTCGAACTCAGTCCAGCACGAAGTGCGGGGCTTTTTTATTGGTAAGCCCCCTCGTAGGACGTAGAGGATCACGGAAAGTAATCCAACCTTCATTTTAAATTCTCCAGGTCATCCAAGTCCTTAGGACGGCCTGCTCGTTGTTTTAAAGCAATGAGATCATTTTTATGAATAACCCTCACTTGAACACCGTCATCACTATATAGCACAGATCGCTGATAGATTTCATCAAAACTGAATCCCTCGATACGTATCATTAAATCAATAGCCACAGGCGGAATCCCAAAAGTGAAAACATCCCAAGCAGGGTGTCCTAGAAAATTTTGCTCAGTCATATCAAAAACAGGCATTCCAAAGTCTTCATATGCAGCAACTATTTTTGCATAATTATCAGCTGTGCGATCGACCCATAAATCCATATCACCAGTAGTTCTGGAATAACCATGAAGAATTACAGAGTACCCCCCAACAAGTATATATCTTACGCCATTCTTATTTAGAGAGGAGAGAAAGTCACGAAAATCATTATTAAAAATATTCCCCATTAATTCTTAATGGATTTGACTGAAAATTGAGTCCTGTCCATTCTGGGCGGATTATGTAGATCAAAATTGAAGGCAACACTGTTGAGATAAGCGGCCATTTTTAATCGTTCCTGCCAAGAAAGTTTTTTATACACAGCAGCGTGATTCGCAGCGTCTTGTTGAGTTTGCGCTTTAAAGGCAGTTCTATCTAATTTAAAATCACCCATAGGCAAATTTAGCCTATAAAATCCAAAATCGACTTCGCAACCCGCTCAGGAACCTCCTCCATGGGAACATGGCCAACATTAGGATAAACTTCAAGCTTACTACCCTTTATATCCTGATTAAACTGGTATGCATTTTCCACACTAATCAAATTATCCTTGTCTCCCCAGAGAACAAGCGTAGGGGTCTTAATTTCCTTGATTTTCCCTTTGAACTGCGATGTCCCAAATGAACCCTTGAAGATCAGCAACGCAGCCGCCCGGTTACCTTCACGAATGGCCATATCATGAAAACGTTCTACTTGTGCATCAGTCACTCGAGATTGATCAAAATAAATTGTTTCCAAACTTTTTCTTACCAGCGCTTTAGGAGTAGCAAAAAGCAAGATATTATTTATAACTGGCGTAGAGGCAATTTTAAAACCAAGTGAACCACTTTCCCCTCTTTTTGGGTAACCTACGGCGTCAATTAAAACTAATTTATCAACAACAGCAGGATTAAATAGCGCATAATTCCATGCGATAGATCCTCCCATAGAATTGCCAACTAATGTAAACTTAGTAAGCTGTAGTCTTCGGGTAAAAGAGTCAATAAACTTATTGTAATAGTCAAAATTATACATGTTCTCCGGTGAAGGGCCTGTTAGGCCAAAACCTGGCAAATCCAAGCTGATCACCCTTCTATGGTTCGCTAAATAAAATACAACACTATCCCATGTATTAAGCGAAGAAGACATACCATGTAATAAAATTAAAGGCACCGAATCACTTTGCACTCCTTGGTCTCGATAGTGAACTTGCATGCCTAAGATTGACATGAATTGAGAAGAGGAGTTTGCATAAATTGGAATTAACTCTTTTACAGGCCTGTCTCGTTCACACACGATAAATAGAACCAGTAGCAGCAAACCAAAAAATAGGCCAAGTACTTTTACAAAAGGTTTCATGATCATTTATTATGCAGATAAAATTAGTGCGAAAAACGCTTGGTAAAACTGTGAACAGATCATTTATAAGTTAATTCCTACATTAGCACCAACATACTTATCATGTCAAAACGCCTCATTCCCTTAATACGAGCCTTTGGATTATCTGATGGGCTGCGATTCTTTTTTAAAAGGATTATTAAAAAAGCAGGTTGTTATCGCTCCAGCCGGTATCAAAGCGATATATATATCCGCGATAAGTTTGCCGACAAATACACCTTCAAACAAGTATTTCTGGAGGATCAATATAATTTTAAATTCCCCTTGACCCCTTCTACTATGCTGGATGGAGGCGCCAATATTGGTCTTGCCTCCGTTTACTTTGCGCATCGTTTTCCAAATACAAAAATTGTTGCTGTTGAACCAAATGAGGAAAATTTTAAGATGATACTCAAGAACACTGTAAATTATCCCAATGTCTTTGCGAAGCAGGGCGGTATCTGGAACGATAATAAACGTTTAGCTATCATTGATAAAGCTGCTTATGATAACTCATTTATGGTCACTGAAGTTGCTGAGAATACATCGGATAGTTTACCCGCCTTTTCAATTCATTCAATTATGCAAGAGCAGGGATGGTCTACGCTCGATGTACTTAAACTGGATATAGAGGGGTCTGAAAAAGAGGTGTTTGAAAAAAATGTGGAAGAATGGCTTCCCCACACCAGAATGCTAATTATTGAAGTACACGACAACATGCGAAAAGGAGCAGCCAAATCAGTATTTGCGGCTATATCAAAATATGATTTTACCTTTTCGATGCACCATGAAAATCTGGTGTTCATCAATCAAAATTTAACTTTGAGGGATTAAAAAGTCGAATTTCATAAACAATAGAAGTAATATTTTATTGTTCGTGAACAACATTCTTCTTTGATTGTTTTGAGAGCATGAACCTCGAAACCCTCCGTACCAGGATTGAACCGCTCCGTCAGCAAATTGTACAGCACGAGCTTTATACGAAGATTAATACCATTGAAGCTATTCGGGTTTTTATGCAACACCACGTGGTGGCCGTGTGGGATTTCATGTCCCTTCTTAAATCACTACAACGTGAATTAACCTGTGTTTCCAATCCCTGGTTACCCGTGGGCTCAGCCAACACACGTTACCTGATCAATGAAATTGTTACAGGAGAGGAGTCCGATGTGGATCAGGCGGGAAATCGTATCAGCCATTTTGAACTTTATCTTAAAGCCATGGAGCAAGCGGGGGCAAATAAAATCCCCATTCAGGAATTAATTTCCACCCTGCAGACAGGTAAACCAGTTGACCAAGCACTCGCTACAAGTTCATTACCCGATGCAGCAAAGAGATTCGCACAACACACGTTTGATTTAATTGAAAAAAATCAACCGCATATACTAGCTGCTGTGTTCACCTTTGGAAGAGAGGACTTAATTCCAGATATGTTTCTAAGTATCCTTAATAAAATCGAGCCGGGTAGTCAATATAGTATTGATTTGACCAAATATTATATAGAACGTCACATTGAGGTAGATGGAGGACATCACTCGCAACTAGCCCTAGAAATGACGCAGGAACTTTGTGGTAATGATGCCCAAAAATGGCAAGAGGCCAGTGCTGCGGTTGAAAAAGCACTAGCCTCTCGCGTTGCGCTGTGGGACGGAGCCCTCAGCCAGTTAAATTAATTATCGAATTGCCGCATACGCTTTTCGGAGTGTATCAAATTCTTTTTCCAACACTTCGATAGCGCCAATCTTTGAGGGAGAGAAAGGCTCTAGAGCTATACAAATAGCAACATACACATCACTGAGTTTTCTGCGATACTTAAATTCATCAAAAAATACAGTCTTTCTGTTCGTTTCAATGATTTCAGCGCGTAAGCTATCAAGTTGTTTCAATTTGTTTGATTCAATTTCAGTGCGCTGCTCATTCTTTTTCAACACTGCAATTTGTTTATCCATAGAATCAACTAGCTGATACAGCTGTTCATGCAATTTGAAAAGACGCATTGACTGATTATAAATAGACTGAATGGTTTGTGCAGAAAACCCTTTACGTGGATTTTCAACCAGCTGTACAGCTTGCTCATACTTAGCATCGCCAATTTGCAAAACAGCCTTGTAAGTACCAATCGGTGCACGTGGACCAATCACCGAAGAGAATAACACAGTTGAACCTGCTGTAAATCCTCCCACCGCTACCTTAGGTGGATTTTGATCGAGCCCCCAATACACTTTATTCAATCCCTTATTACCTGATGCATTAAGATCACGAATTTTATTTCCTTTGGAATCAAATAATTGAATTTTAATTGCCTGCATGGATTTGTCCTTTAAGAAATACTCCATCACAGGAAGCTGCGCTTTACTTCCTGCCGTCCAACCCTCCAGATTTCCATATGAACCAGGCGTCTGCGCCTGTACATCGTATACAAAGGGCTTTACCGGAAAGAACACAACCTCTTTATCAATTGGAGTTTTTATGATACGTCGTAACGAACTGAGATTATCCAGTACATAAATACCACGCCCGTGTGTAGCAATTGCCAAATCACCGGAGTTTGAAATTTTCAAATCTCGTACCAACGCATACCAGGGTACATTTTGATACTTGCTGCGCATCCAATTCTGACCACCATCTAGCGAAAGGAAAAGTCCCATTTCAGTACCCAGAAATAGAAGATTTGACTCAACGGGATCTTGTCTAACAACGTGCGCAAATCCAGTAAACTCTTTTGACTGGTGACGCTTCCAAGTCTTTCCCCCATCTACAGTTTCCACCAAATAAGTTTGATGATCGCCATACATATGATTCTCCGCTGTGATGAATACTTGACTCGGATTCACTGCAGAAATCTCGATCGAAGAAATCCAAGCATGTTGAGGAACACCCGTTTCCCAGATTCCTGCAGCCAAGTTTTTCCAAGTCTTTCCTCCATCTACAGACTTTTGCACATTACCATCATCGGTTCCCACCCAGATAATATCCTCATTGCGCGGATCCTGCGTAATGGTAAATATTGTGCAATGATTTTCTGCGCTGGTATTGTCACCTGTTATACCTCCACTCTTCTCCGTTTTTTGTTTGTCCTTGTCATTAGTAGTCAAATCAGGAGAAATACGTTGCCAGTTAGTGCCCTCATCGGTTGATTTATACAAATATTGATTACCCGTGTATAAATTATAACCCGTAGCACGCTTGGTGGCAGGAGCAGTAACAATAGGAGTATTCCAATTCCAGCGATGTGTTTCCTCCCCTTCTCTACGTTGAGGTTTTATTCCATAAGAGAGACCTGTCTTTAAATTAATGCGGTTCATTTCTCCGCCTTGCGATTCTGCAAAAACAGTCGAGGAGTTTAGGGGTGAAGGTTGAACCCAAAATCCATCCCCACCATTTAAAAATTGCCAGTCAATACTAGAAACACCCCCGGGTGAGGAACTGGGAGCTTGCCAAGAACCATTATCCTGTAAACCACCATATACATTAAAGGGTTCATCCTTACTTACACTTACATGATAAAACTGTGCAACAGGAAGATTGTTAAGAAAAGCCCAGGAAAGTCCTTTGTTGTAACTCACATACACTCCGCCATCAGTGCCTAAATAAAGTTGACTAGTATTCTCGGGATTAATCCAAAGTGCATGATGATCTGCATGTGGCACTATATCTGAAAAAAGTGTTCCAGACCAAGAAAAACCTCCATCAGTTGAATATTGAAAATCAAAGGCGGGACGATATACACGCTTCGGATCTTTTGGATCAAATTCCAAGGTGCTGAAATAAAAAGGGCGCGCCGTAATATTATCAGTAGAAGCCAACTTTTTCCAAGTTTCTCCTTCGTCTCCTGATAAATACAAGCCGGGCACTTTCGCCTCGACGATGGAAAGTAGTTCAGCAGGCTTGGAAGGATTTATAGTGAGAACAATACGTCCGAGTTCGCCCTCGGGCAAACCATTGGTAAGTTTCTTCCAAGTTTTTCCACCATCCACAGATTTGTAAAGTGCACTTCCCTTACCTCCGGACGCAAAAGAAAATGGTTGTCTTCTAAATTGCCAAAAGCTGGCAAAAATGATATTAGGATCACGGGGACTCTGTGCAATATCTGCACAACCTGTGTTCTCATCTACATACAATATTTTATTCCACGTCTTTCCCGCATCCTTGCTCTCATACAAACCACGATGTTTACTGGAAGACCAAAGCGGACCCGGAACAGCAACTAACAAGTTTTTATTATCACTTGGGTTAATTAAAATTTTACTGATATGCTCAGTACTGTCGAGTCCTAATTTTTGCCAATTGGCACCGGCATCCGTTGATTTATAAATACCGTCCCCAATTGAAACAGAGTTACGCATATTACTCTCCCCAGTACCAGCATAAATAGTACGAGGTGATTTTGGATCTAATGCCAACGCGCCAATCGACTGACAATATTTATCAAATACAGAGGTAAACGTATATCCTCCATTCAAGCTTTTCCAGATTCCCCCTCCTGCTGTACCCACATATAAATTAACTTGACCCTCTTGTACTGCACCCACAATGGAGCTAACTCGACCACTCATCGTTGAGGGACCCAAATTTCGAGCACCCAGTGCCTGAAAATAGGACGAATTGAATTCAGATAATTTGACCTGTGCCTCTAACGAGTTGTTCGCTAAAGTGCATAGAAATACTGTTGCAAACAGCGTTGTTTGCGCAAAACGGGAAAAATTCATAGTTAACTTATTTTACGTCGAAAGTAGATTCTGGAATGGCAACATTGGCCTCAACCTTGTCAAACACCAACACCTGACCCATTTGATCAGTCTTGTGTGGCACCTTAACACCAACAGAAAGAAGCTTGTAGTCCATCAATTTGGTTTCCATTTCCATTTCCTGACCTTGCATCTTAGCAGTACGCTTAGTCTTATAGATCAAGTAAGTTTTTGTATCGATAAAATGAATTGCAGCATTTCCAGTTTTTGTAGTCAAACGAACTTTAAAATATTCGTTGCCATCTTCCTCATCCTTGCCTAATAATTCTACGGAAGAACCCTTCTCTTTCCAGTCCACAAATTCATTTTGGATATCGAGTTGGTCTACACGCTGTTTGTGTTCGTCCTCACTAGATGGTTCTAGATTAGTTTTACCAGCAAAAGGCATCTGCTCCCAAGACTTAGTTTGATTAGTGATTTGAATAATCTGCATTCCCTGAAACTCTGCATCAACTCTATACCCTTTATTATGCAATGCTTGTTGCGTGAAAGGAATTTCAATACCCTGCACTTCGATGTGTCCTGTAATTTTCATGGACTGAAGTTTTTTCCAGTTCTCAGCACCACCGGTAGCGGCTACATGACTAGCAATTACCTCATCTACTGTTTGGGCAAAACTATTCGGAGAAAAAGCAACTAAAAAGCAAGCGATAAATAGAGTAGAAAATAAATTTTTCATGGGAGTTGTTTTAGGATTACAAATGTACTTCAGCCTCCCGACTCCCTGTAGGATTTGATGTTAATTTTCCACGAACGGCCTCCTACGCATTTCAGTGGAAAACTAGTATAAAACCATCTTTCAGTGATTAAAATCACTGGTCTCACTACCTGGATTTGTTAAATTTGAACTTCCGGATTTTCAATGCATACTAAACAATTTCCACTCCCGTTATCAATCAAAATCAACCCATTGCAATTCCGCCATGCCCTTCTTCCCTTTATATTAGTTGCCTTGATTACGGGGGAAACAATTGCACAAGTAAACCAATCCATTCTTAAAAAAATCGAGTTAGGGCTTAATACCGGCCCCTTGTTCTTTTTAGGAGACCTGGGAGGAAATATGGGTGCGGGCACACAGTTTTTGAAGGATATTGATTGGCAGGAAACCAGAGTAGGACTAGGTGGACAACTCAACTTTTACCCAGTTAATTGGATCAGCCTGAGAGCCGGGTACTTCCACGGAACCCTGTCCGCCAACGACAGGCATTCTCCAAAAGTTACTCCCAATGATATTTTTCGATTTAACAGAAATCTTCACTTTAGGTCCAGACTCGACGAATTTTATGCAGGGGTTGAGATATACCCTTTCCGAATGATTCCTACTCGTCGGGAAACGATATTTGATAAAATACAACCTTATGGATTTATGGGACTAGGACTTTTTCGCTTCAACCCTAAGGCGCAGGATTCGGATGGCACTTGGGTAGCGTTACATCCATTACGATTGGAAGGACAAGGATTTGCGGAATACCCTGGCAGCAAACCTTATCAATTAATACAAACAAATTTATTAAGTGGAATTGGCATTCGCTATTACTTGAATGAAACTCTCTATGTTGGAACTGAAATTGTTTATCGTAAACTATTTACTGATCAAATTGATAATGTCAGCGCTAATTATTATGTAGACCCCGCTTTATTCGACAATTATCTTTCACCAGCAGATGCGGCCAGGGCGAAACGATTATATTATCAGGGGCTTTACAATTTAGGCGGACAACTTCCTCATGATGCAGGTTTGCAAAGAGGGAATGCGGGTAATAACGATGCTTACTTTGGACAGAATATTCAGCTAGGGATAAAAATCTATCCTCGCAAGGACGATCGCTTCAAGTGTCCAACTACTTATTAAAAATTACACACTCACATTAAAGTCGCGTAGGGCATCGTTCAAACTTGTTTTTAAATCAGTGCTTGGTTTACGTTGTCCAATAATTAATGCACAACTAACGCCATAGGACCCCGCATTGAATTCTTTTGTATACGAACCTGGGATCACTACACTGCGCGCTGGCACACGACCTTTGTATTCTACGGGAGAAGTACCCGTTACATCAATAATCTTTGTGGATTGCGTCAACACTACATTGGCGCCCAGTACCGCTTCTCTTTCCACTATAACACCCTCGACCACAATACAACGACTGCCAATAAAGCATCCATCTTCAATAATCACAGGGGAAGCTTGCAAAGGCTCCAATACACCCCCGATTCCTACTCCCCCACTTAAATGAACGTTCTTTCCGATTTGGGCACAACTTCCAACAGTAGCCCAGGTATCTACCATGGTGCCCTGGTCTACATAGGCACCGATATTTACATAGGAGGGCATTAATACTACTTGAGGAGCCAGATAGGCCCCATAGCGGGCAATAGCATGAGGTACCGCACGAACACCAATCTCTTTAAAATCTTTTTTCAATAACATTTTATCGTAGAAAGAAAAAGGCGGAAGATCCCAGGTTTGCATAGGTTGAATTGCAAAGTAGAGAAGAATGGCCTGTTTGACCCATTCGTTTACTTGCCAACCAGCCTCAGCAGGTGCAGCCACACGAAGTCGGCCCTTGTCCACCTCTTCAATTACTGCGCGAACGGCATCCTGGTATACTGTTTCCTTGAGTAAATCCCGATTTGCCCAAGCTGCTAGAATTTGCTGTTTCAATTGTTCCATAGGCGCGAAATTAGTAATTCGAGTGAAAGTATCTCAGATTGACGAACGTATCTTTGAAAGATGCGGATTGCATTCGACGCAAAGAGAGCTTTTCACAATGGAACAGGACTTGGCCATTATAGCAGAACCCTGATTAATTCATTGGCCACCGGTTTTCCCCAACACCATTATTTTTTATTGAACCCAAAAACTTCCTCTGTCTTTTCAATCACTGGCCCAAACTTGCAGGAATTGAGGCCTCCTTCACAGTTACCAGGACTGCTTCGGGGCTATTGGCGAACAAAAAGCTGTGTACAAGAATTGGCAGATCAGGGAGTGCAACTTTATCATGGGCTAAGTCATGAAATTCCCATTGGACTTTATAAAAAAAGTATCGCTTCCGTAGTCACTATGCACGACTTAATCTTTGAACGATATCCTCATCAATACAAGTGGGCAGATCGCAAGATTTATCGTGCAAAATTCAAGTTTGCTCTACGCCACGCAGACAGAGTGATTGCGATTAGCGAGCAAACAAAACGTGATCTGATAGAATTTTATCAAGCAGACCCTGCTAAAATTCGGGTCTGTTACCAAAGCTGTAATCCATTATTTGGCACTACGATAGCGGCTGAGGAAAAAGATAGAATACGAATTAAATACAAATTACCCGCTCAATTTTTTTTATCAGTGGGATCCATCATTGAAAGAAAAAATCTGCTTGCAGTCTGCCAAGCGCTGTCACTTTTAAAAAAAGAAGACAGATTACCCCTGGTGGTCATTGGCAGCGGAGGGGCTTACAAGAAAAAAGTTGAAACATTCCTCCATGAGAAAGGACTAGAACAAGAAGTAATTTTTTTATCAGAGCAACCGGAAAATAAAAAAGATTCCGCCTTTTTAACGGCACGGGATCTACCCGCCATCTATCAAAACGCAACAGCCTTGCTCTACCCTTCGATTTTTGAGGGATTTGGCATACCGGTACTGGAAGGTTTATTTAGCCGTATACCTGTGCTTACTTCTACTGTATCTTGTCTTCCTGAAGCAGGAGGACCAGGTGCATTTTATGTTGACCCCTTTCAACCGGAGCAAATTGCAGAACAATTAATTTCAATCACAACCAACGCAGAAGAGGTAAAGAAAAAAATTGAACTGGGATGGCAGCACGCACAACAATTTTTACCAATGCAAACAGCAAAGGCTGTTATGCAAGTGTATCATGAACTAGTAATTGGCTAAGCCGGTGAAAAATAATTTCGAAAAAGATATTCAAGAATGCCTTACCGTATTAAATAATGGTGGTATAATCTTATATCCCACCGATACAGTATGGGGAATCGGCTGTGATGCAACCAATGTAAAAGCAGTACAAAAAGTATTTGAACTAAAGCAAAGAGCCGACAATAAGGCGTTGATTGTATTGGTTACGGAAGAACAAGATATACTGCAGTACGTAGCGGCCCCTGATATGGAGATTTTTGACTATCTCGCTTCAGACGAAAAGCCTACTACCGTAATCTACGAAGGCGCCATTGGTTTAGCGGACCCATTACTAGGCCAAGATGGATCCGTAGGAATAAGAATTTGCCAAGATCTCTTTTGCAGACAATTAATTAAACGTTTTCAAAAACCTATTGTTTCCACCTCGGCAAATATTTCAGGTCAACCCACACCCATGCGCTTCACAGACATCGACACCGCTCTTATGAGCAGAGTTGATTACACTGTGCAGTGGCGACAAGATGATGAAAAAGAAGGACAGCCTTCACGGATTATCCGATGGGAAAACGGAAAGGTTGAGGTAATCAGACCTTAAACCAAGGCTATTTCCATCACTTGTCCCATTGTTTTTACGTAGTGAAACTTCACCCCTTTAATAAATCCTGGCTCAATCTCTTGCACGTCCTTTTCATTTTGTGCACAGAGAATAATCTCTTTAATACCAGAACGCTTAGCAGCTAAGACCTTTTCTTTAATGCCTCCAACCGGCAATACCTGTCCTCGCAGGGTAATCTCACCAGTCATGGCTAAATAAGACTTAACCTTTCGACCGGTAAGCACAGAGGCGATAGCTGTCATCATCGTGATACCTGCACTAGGACCATCTTTTGGTACTGCTCCTTCAGGAACATGTATATGAATATTTTGCTGTGTAAACAGCGAAGGATCCATCTTATATTTTTTTGCATTGGTTTGCAAATAAGTCAAGGCGGTAGTTGCACTTTCTTTCATCACATTACCAAGATTACCCGTCAGTTTTAATTCACCTTTTCCCTCACAACTGCTAGCCTCTATAAAAAGTATATCACCTCCCACGTAGGTCCAGGCTAGTCCCACAGCAACACCCGGTATCGAAGCTGTTTTATAGAGATCATTACTGTAACGGGGTTTCCCCAGAATTTTTTCTAATACGGCTGGCCCTAAGGATGGCTTGACTTTTGCTTTTAGTACCAGCTCTCGGGCTTCATAGCGCATAATGGAAGCAATCTGCCGATCGAGTTCCCGAACACCGCTCTCGCGCGTATAATCTTGTATAATTCGTTCAACCAATTTATCGGTAAAACGAATAGGTGTACTCTTCAAACCATGCAGCTCTTTTTGTTTTGGAATAAGATGTCGTTTTGCAATTTCCACCTTCTCCTCTACTGCGTATCCACTCAAATCGATAATCTCCAAACGATCTCTAAGTGCAGGTTGAATTCCTTGCAAATTGTTTGCCGTAGCAATAAAAAGCACTTTACTCAAATCGTATTCTAGCTCTAGATAATTATCGTAAAAACTGCTGTTTTGCTCGGGGTCCAGTACTTCTAACAAAGCAGAAGAAGGATCTCCTCTGAAATCATTTCCAATTTTATCGATTTCATCCAGGATCATAACTGGATTGGAGGATTGCACCTTTCGAATAGATTGAAGAATTCGTCCAGGCATTGCCCCAATATATGTTTTACGGTGTCCTCGGATTTCGCTTTCGTCATGGAGTCCGCCTAAACTAAGTCTTACATACTTACGCCCCAGTGCATTCGCGATACTTTTTCCCAAAGATGTTTTTCCAATACCGGGAGGACCAACAAAGCAAAGTATCGGGCTTTTCATATCGCCCTTCAATTTCAAGACAGCCAAATGTTCCAAAATGCGCTCTTTGATACGCTTCATCCCATAATGATCCTTATCGAGCGTGGCCAGTGCTTTTTTCAAATCATAAAGATCCGTGGTGTAAGCTTCCCAGGGCAAATCCAACATCAAATCGAGATGATTATAAACCACTGAGTAATCGGGAGTGCTGGGATGCATTCGCTCTAATTTTTCTACTCCCTTTTGAAAAGCAATTTTTGCAGTCTCCGGCCATTTTTTTTGTTCAGCCTTCTTCTGCATCTCCCGGATTTCTTGCGCGTTGGTGTCTCCCCCTAATTCTTCCTTTATACTTTTTAGCTGTTGCTGTAAGAAATATTCACGCTGCTGTTTATCAAGTTCTGTGCGAGTTTTTGCAGTAACCTTATTTCGGAGTTCAGCAAACTGTAACTCTTTTTGCAACAATTGCATTAACAAGTCTGCTCGTTGACGCAAGGGATCCGTTTCCAGCAGCTGCTGTTTTTCGTTTATATCTGTATTCAGATTACTGGAAACAAAGTGAATGAGAAATGCAGGATTCTCGATATTGCGAAGAATAATGCCCGCTTCAGCCGGAATATTGGGAGACAATTGAATGATCTGCGCAGCCAATTCTTTAATATTAGCTACATAAGCATTAAAATCTTCATCAGCTGGTGCTTGTTCATCTTGTAAAGTTGTAATCGCTGCTTTAAAATAAGGTTCTTCCTCTGTGATAGCATCAATCCGAAAACGCACTTTACCTTGAATGATGATTGTAGTACCCCCATCAGGCATCTTGATCAGTTTCACAATTTTGGCAACTGTTCCGATTTGCACTAGATCTGCCGTTCCAGGATCTTCGATATTGCTATCTTTTTGCGCAACAACACCAATTAATTTGTCACTCTTATAAGCATCCTGCACCGCCTTGATACTTTTATCTCTTCCCACGGTAATGGGAATAACTACGCCTGGAAATAACACAGTATTGCGCAAGGGTAATAGTGGAATTGTTGCAGGTACAGTAAGCTCCTGCCCGTCTTCTTGCCCTCCTTCGTTAAGTGGAATGATCGGTAAAAAATCCATCTCTTCCTCTGGTCCTAATATTAGATTGTTCACTTGCATATAATTATTAATGGCAGGTTGTCACCCCAACCTTGCTAATTGGTCGCAAAAATGGGGCAGTTTGCTGAAATACAATGTTTCAACAATCATGCCCCTGGGCCAAAACTGACAAAAATGGTTGATTTAGAAGAAAGTCAACCCCACTGACAGCTGAAATCCCTGGTTACGCCATTTGCTGTCATTGGTGAGGTCATTGATATCGCTAAGACCAATAAAGTACCGTCCATTAAGACGAAAAGCACCCGCTTTGACCTGGACACCCCCTAACATGGATAATTCGCCATTTCTGAACGCATTACCGGTATTCTGCAACAGAGAATTGTTTTTATCAATCAGTATGCCGTATTGTGGTCCTGCCTGCAAGCTGATAAACCCACCTCCCAAACGATAGTTCAATAAAATTGGAACGGATAAATAATCAAGCTTTACACTAGTCAACCCATTAAAAACATTTCCTACTAAATTATTGTAATTAGTATCCAAACGGGTATTGTACTGATTAATCAAGAGCTCTGGTTGTAAGTATAACTTTTTAGATAGTTTAATTTCAGCGAACGCACCCAATGCATATCCCGATCTAAATTCATCTTTAAATGATTTGCCCTCAACTTTTGTAACATTCGCACCCGCTTTTACGCCAACATGAAACTGTGCGAATACAGGCAAAGAAAACATTACTAGTGAGATTAATAATAGTTTACGCATAAGGTTGATTTTGATATATAGACAAATATACCCTGTACTAATGCTGCACCTACGCGGGATATTATCCACCGGGTGTTAATCTTTTGAAAACAATTCAATTACTGTAATCTCAGGAAGGATCCCAACCCTACCAGGATATCCTATAAAACCAAATCCTCTATTGACATATAAAGCCTGCTCGTCCTTTCTGTATAGGCCTGCCCATTCATTGTAAACATATTGCACGGGGCTCCATTGCAATCCAGGGATTTCAAAACCAAACTGCATACCATGGGTATGTCCAGAAAGTGTTAAGGCCACGGATGGATACTTCTCTAAGACCTCAGCACGCCAATGTGAAGGATCATGACTTAATAAAATTGAAAACGGAATTTGTTCGCAACCACTATATGCCGTTTTAAGATCCCCATATTTAGGAAACCGACTTTTTGCACTCCAATTCTCAACACCAATTACACCAATACTGCTTTCACCCCGGGTTACAACTACATGCTGATTCATCAACAATCGCCAACCCATACGCGCGTGAACTGATTTAAGCTTTTCGAAGTTGGCCCTCTTTTGATCCAACGATTCCCATTGTACATAATCTGCATAATCATGATTACCTGTAATGGAAATAACACCAAGTGGTGCCTTTAATTGGGCAAATAAAGACCAATAGCCATCCATCTCGCTGGCCAGATTATTGACTAAATCGCCTGTAAATAAAATCAAATCAGGTTTTTGCTCCATTACCATTTGAATACCCCGCTCAACGGCTGCTTGATCTGTAAAACTGCCGGCGTGAATATCAGATAGTTGAACAATCTTTAACCCATCGAAAGAAGCAGGCAAATTGGAGAAGCCAAGTCTGAGTTTTCTTAATTGGTAGCGATATCTGTTATTTATACCATAGGATAAAGCACTAAAAAGCCCAGCTCCTGCTATGAGACCAGCCCAACTGAGGAATACAGAACGAGTCAGAACAAGATCTCCATTTTCTAGACTTTTATTTTTTGGTAAAACCTGATAGCTCAGCCACTGCACCACTCTTCTAAGGTCATCTGTTAGAAAAAACAGGGAAGCGATCAGTTTTGCGAAAAAAAGTCCTGCAACTAACGCAAACAGAATGGAACGTGCGTAATGAGGGCCGGGCTTTGAAAAAAAATAAGGAAGCAAAATAATCAGTGACACGCTCAGCACCGTTATGGACCAGTAAATAACATGCCAGACCAACCGACTGCGAACAGGCAAACCAGCTGTAATAGTTCGGATGGCCTGAAAAACATACCAGTCCAAAATCAACAAAAGGGCCAGAAAAATCCACCAAAAGGGGGCGTTTCGCATAGGGTCGGCAAAATTAATGGGCAAAACTTATTTTTGCGGTCTTACCCGGAACTATCATCTTTATAGCTAACAAACTCAACCCAAGGAAGTTCAGCGGACATGGCAAGAATTATAGGAGTAGCAAATCAAAAAGGAGGAGTGGGTAAAACCACCACGGCAATTAATCTGGCGGCAAGTTTTGCCGTGCTGGAATACAAAACACTACTGGTGGATGCTGACCCGCAAGCCAATAGCACCACTGGAGTAGGTTTTGACTTACATAATATCACGCAAAGTCTATACGACTGCATGGTCAATCAATCCCGTGCGCGCGATGTGATTTTAAAAACTGAAATTCCTAATCTGGAGCTAATCCCTTCCCATATCGACCTGGTTGGAGCCGAGATTGAAATGATCAATCATCCGAATCGGGAAACAGTGCTTAAGTCAATGCTCGATTCAATAAGAAATGATTACGATTTTATCATTATCGACTGTTCTCCTTCCCTTGGATTAATTACGGTGAACGCATTGACAGCCGCAGATGCAGTGGTAATTCCTGTACAAGCTGAATTTTTTGCGTTGGAAGGACTTGGCAAATTGCTGAATACTATTAAAATTGTACAAAGCAGACTAAATACAGAATTAGTGATCGAAGGGATTCTGATGACCATGTACGATGGCAGACTTCGTCTCTGCAACCAAGTGGTCAGTGAAGTACGAAGACATTTTGAGGACATGGTGTTCACAACCATTGTTCACCGTAATGCAAGACTGGCCGAAGCACCAAGTACGGGTAAGCCCGTCATCCTATATGATGCCAATAGCAAAGGAGCAGCCAATTATTTGAATTTGGCAAAAGAAATTCTTCAAAAAAATAATCTGACGCGTATCAAGAATGAAGAGCGTATCCTAGAACCCTAAAGAATGAGTACACCAAAACAAAATAAAGATCAGCTGGGAAAAGGTATTCGTTCTTTGTTACAAAGCATCGATACTGATTTAAAAACAACAAGTGGACAATTAAAACCATCCGTTGTAGAGCATGTAACTTCCAGTTCAAGGATTTCGATTCAAGATATTGAACCCAATCCCAAACAACCACGACGAGATTTTGAAGAGTCTGCTTTGCAAGAGTTGGCAACTTCAATCAAATTACATGATATCATTCAGCCTGTCACCGTTTCCAAGCTATCGAATGGTAAATACAGATTAATTGCCGGTGAGCGTAGGTGGCGTGCTGCAAAGCTGGCCGGATTGAAAGATATACCGGCATTCATTCGCCAGGCTAATGATCAACAGTTACTTGAGTTGGCCCTATTAGAAAATTTACAACGTGAAGATCTTAATGCGATGGAAGTGGCACTTAGCTACAAGCGCATGATGGATGAACTGGAGTATACACAAGAGCAGGTGGCGGATCGGATGGGCAAAGACAGAAGTACCGTGGCGAATGTGATCAGATTACTCAAGTTACCCCCCGATATACAACTCGCCGTTCGCAAAGGATCGCTCTCCATGGGTCACGCTAGAGCATTAATTGCGTTGGAACTGGTCGATGCCCAACTTATTGCATTCAAAGAAATTCTGGCCAAGGGTTTATCAGTTCGACAGACAGAGGCGCTTGTTCAACAATTGAAAAAAGAATTGCCAGCTGTTAAAAAAGTTAAAAATTCAAACGCCTCCTCCCCTTACAGAAGAATTGAAGATAAATTAGCAACACATTTCAGTACACGAGTAAGAATCAAACAAAGCAAGCGTGGAGACGGTCAACTTATCATTGAATTCTACACCGCGGATGAACTTAATAAGATTCTTCGGCAACTGAATGCACCACTGGACTAATGAAACGGCTGCATCCTAGCACAATTTTTATTCTCTTCTTTATGCTTGTATCAGTTTGTAGCTGGTCACAACAAACCCCTTCATTACCGAAAAACGTAAATAAATACGATTCAGCACAAGCTACGCATAGCCCACGAAAAGCAGCAATTCGCTCTGCAATTTTACCGGGCCTAGGACAGATCTATAATAAAAAGTACTGGAAACTTCCCCTGGTGTACGGTGCGCTTGGAGCAAGTGGAGCTGTATTTGTTTACAATATTACCAACTACAAGGATACGCGTTTTGCATACCGTGTTAAGTATAATATGCGAGTAAACGGCACTGATTCCTTGCTTTTCAATTCAATCAAGTCCAACTTGCAGCCCTTGCCTGAAGAAAGCCTCCGCTACTACCGAGATCAATTTAGACGTGATATTGATTATTCAGTTCTATTCTTTTTGCTATTATGGGGACTTAATGTTGTAGACGCTACTGTGGATGCACATCTTAAAACATTTGATGTAGGACCAGATTTAAGCTTGCAATTCAAAGCTGGATATAGTGAACTTGCCCAAACCAATGGTTTCAGTATTCGAATGAGACTAGGCAAATAATAGGAGTATGCCGATCCCTGTCAATTCTTGAATCAAGCCTTCACTTAACTTTGTTTGAATTTAGTTGAACATGAAAATTGCACTTATTGGTTATGGGAAAATGGGTAAGGCTATCGAGGAGATTGCCCTCCAACAGGGCCATGAAATTGTACTGAAAATAAACAGCGACAACAAAGAATTACTATCCTCATCATCACTTCAAAAAGCAGATGTGGCTATTGAATTTAGTACCCCTGAAAGTGCAATAGAAAATATAGAATACTGTTTACAAGCCGGTATACCACTTGTATGCGGAACTACTGGCTGGACAAATGCATTACCACAAATACAAGCTCGTTGCACAGCACTAAACGGAGCTATGGTATATGCCAGTAATTTCAGCATTGGAGTAACCTTGTTTTTTGAACTGAATACAAAACTGGCTGCACTAATGGCCAATCAACCTCAGTACGAGGTAATTCTAGAAGAGATTCATCATACACAAAAAAAAGATGCCCCTAGTGGAACTGCATTGACATTAGCAACGCAGATCCTGGCTTATAATAAAAAAAAGAAACAATGGGTAAATGATATCAGTGATAACCCGGAAGACCTTGAAATCATTAGCCAACGAATTGACCCTACACCGGGAACCCATAGCGTTAAATATGCTTCTGTAGTTGACGATATAGAAATTATTCATACTGCCCACAACCGCACTGGATTTGCGGCGGGAGCTGTATTAGCAGCCACGTTCATCAAAGAAAAAAAGGGCATCTACACAATGAAAGACGTATTGGGTCTTTGATTGTATCAATTACAACCCAGAAACTGACATAAGGTTTGCTCGAGTGCAGGACCCCTTAAATTTTTCGCCACAATCTTTCCATTGGGATCCACTAAAAAATTAGCCGGAATCCCCGTAACACGGTAGAGTTTTGCAGCCTCGTTATTCCAATATTTTAAATCACTTACCTGCGTCCAAGCCAAACCATCTTTACGGATAGCTTCTAACCACTTTTCACGCAGATCCTCGCGATCAAGAGAAACACCCAGCACGGTAAAATTCTTTGATTTGAATTTATTGTAATTATAAACCACGGTTGGATTTTCCTGCCTGCAGGGCCCACACCAGCTTGCCCAAAAATCAACTAACACATACTTACCTCGAAAAGATGAAAGTGAAACAGGTTTTCCATTTACATCAGGTTGTATAAAGTCAATAGCCTGCGAACCAATTGCACCCACTTTTGAATCTTGAATCATTGCATTGAGTTGCTGACCGATACTACCACGCTGAACGGAAGCAGATAATTGATTGAAGCGTTGCTCCAGTTGTACAGGATCATTAGTAAATCCATACGTAGCTGCTAAAACAAAAGGAGTAACAGGAGAAGCAGGATACGCCTTAACCAAATTATCGATTTGCTCCTGCATCTTGGTGTTAGCCATTACATACTCCTGCATGACACTGTCCCTTTTAGCCCCCAGTCCTGTATCGTTGAGTGCAGTTGCCTGATTGTTACGTAATTGCACATAAGGCATAAATCGTGCAACAAAATCTCGAAATATCTGATGGGTTTGACTTCCTGTTACAACCCAGTTCATTGGGTTTCCTTTTTCGCCCTTAACAACTACTGATGTCTGCTCAAGAAATAATTCAGCAGGCTGTTGTTGATCGCCAACAAAAAGAAAAACCAACGTAGGCTCAGTTAATTGCCCGCGCAAAATAAATTGCTGCTTTAGCAAGGTGGTTGTCAAAAAAGGAGCATTCTCTCCACTTCGAAAAAGCCGTACAGGCACGCTGTCAGCAAATCCTGTAAGCTGACCTTTTAATTCAAAACTATTTCCCTCCTGCCCTAGCGTTTCAATTGCATGCAAGCAAACAAGAAGTACAAATAAAATCTTTTTCATAGATAATTTATTAACGAACCTGCTGACGAAATTGTAAGATAGATTTAAGATCTTTTTCACCAGGCGCTACCTCAAATGACTGGGCCAGATCAGGTCCAAAAAAATCAGGATGAGAGAATTTACGTAATGCCGCTGCTTGTCGCTCTTGAATTTCGCCGGACAGAAAGAAAGGCTTTTCTATACGAAGTGCTTCAAGCAGTGACCAGTTAAAGGCATTTCCATAAACACCCGCCGTTGTTTGGCTATTTCCAGTAAATAAATAGTAATCGCATACTGCGTCGTAATCAGCTAGCTCCTTTTCCAATTCAGTGACTGAATCGCCAATTTGGAAAGATTTTATCACCTCCACCTCTGTACTTAAATCATCACAAAGAGTGGGATCCTCTGATCCGTTCAATTGAACAACATCCAACTTATACGCATCTATCCAATCTAATGCCTCCGAAAGCGAAGGATTATAAAGTATACCTACTTTTTTAAGATCGAAGTCAGCTTTACAAACTTCTTTACCATCCAATGTGTTGCCGGCAAACCAAGGGGAATCGGGAATCAGTACAATACCTGCCATATCCACTTCTAAACCGTCCAGTTGCTGAAGCTGTTTAAAGGTTGTAATTCCACAAACTTTGATATTCATTTTAAGGGTCGATTGAGCATGTAAAGATCGCCATTTTAACTAACTTACTTACTTAAAATTACAACCGATGCAAAAGCTTTTTAGTCGTAGTATTTTACTTTTTTTTAGTTGCATATCCTTGCTCCACACCGGCTGGAGTCAGACAGGCTATAAAACTCCTCCCAGTACAGTAGCTGATATGTTATTAGCCAAGCGGCCTGCATCTGTTTCAATTGATAATTTGGGTCAATGGATGGTATTACAACAAACTAATGGTTACGCAGAAATGGAGGAGCTGGCGGCACCTGAATTAAGAATTGCTGGACTCCGCATCAATCCAGCCAATTTCTCGCCAAGCCGAATGAATTTGGTCTATGCGATAACACTAAAAGAAGTTAAAACTGGAAAAGAATATTCAATCAGCGGACTACCCGCAAAATTGCGAGCGCAAGCGGTAACATGGAGCCCAGATCAGCAACGCTTTGCTTTTTTACAACTAGAGTCGGATCATGTTGATCTATATATGGTAACTATTGCAACCAAAAAGGCAATTCGCATTAATAAGACCCCTCTAAATATTGTTTTGAACCGCTACCAATGGCTTTCTTCTGAATCCTTACTTTATTTTACCGCTATAAAAAAACCAACAGAGGCACCAATTCGACCTGCTGTACCGGACGGACCCACAATGCAAGAGAATACTGGAAAGGCATCACCTCGTCCCACTTTTCAAGACTTAATTAAATCCCCTTTTGATGAATCCTTATTTGCATTTTATGCAACCGCACAGCTTGTCATAAATAATAAAGGAATCGAATCGAAAATATCGGCGCCAGCACTATATAAGTCAGTAAGCCCCTCACCCGATAAAAGGTATATGCTTACTGAAATCATCAAGCCGCCTTTTTCCTACTCGGTTCCAGCGGGAGGTTTTGCTTCTTCTTTGCTGATAACAGATATGAAGGGAAACAAAGTAAAAGAAGTGATAGAGGTTCCATCTGCTGAAACGGCTCCCAGTGGTAACGATAACGTACAACCCATTGCAAGAGGACATGAATGGAGAGATGATAGTCCCTCAACATTAATCTGGTGTGAACCGTTGGACAGTGGTTTGATAAAAAAGCAATTAGAATACCATGATGCAGTTTATGCTTGGGATGCTCCATTTACCAGCACTGCCATCATCCAATTATTCAAAACAAAAATGCGTTTTAATAATATTGTTTGGGGCAATGAAGGACTTGCCTTGGTATACGAGGGACTTCGCTCTAAACAAGTGTCAGGAATCAATCGTTTTAATCCCACCACAGGAGATCTGGAAAGAATTTTTACACGTAACACCACAGATGCATATTCAAATCCGGGCAACCCAGTAACGCATCCTAATCAATTTGGTAGATCCGTGCTTTGGGCTGTTGAAAATGGAAATCGAATTTTATTCAATAACACAACAGGGAGTTCCCCCAAAGGTGATCTCCCCTTTTTACTTTCTTTTCAGGTTCATACTAAAAAAGCTGATACACTCTGGCGTTGTGCTGAAGGAAGTTTTGAGACCATTCAAAAAGTCCTCGATGCAGAAACAGGAGTAGTGGTTACCCAACGAGAAAGTGAAACTGCTGTGCCTAATTATTTTTTGAAGGATTTAAAAAGACGCATTGCAGACAGACCTCTCACAGAATTTTCAAACCCCTATCCGGCCATGAACGGAGTAACCAAGGAAAAAATTCAATACAAACGTGCAGATGGCGTGAGCTTAACCGGAGACCTGTATTTGCCCAAAGGATACAACAAAGAGAGAGACGGCAAGCTACCAGTACTGATCTGGGCTTATCCAGCTGAGTATAATTCAGCTGCTGATGCTGCACAGATCAGAGGTAGCGAACACC
>Ga0315899_10000418_pt1 | contig 51295 bp, 45 predicted proteins | sample LakEriMetagenome_2_FD_203518 | JGI IMG/M metagenome (GOLD analysis project Ga0315899, IMG submission 203518) | Freshwater fungal communities from buoy surface, Lake Erie, Ohio, United States - Buoy 4 MA112 | ecosystem: Environmental > Aquatic > Freshwater > Lake | place: USA: Lake Erie, Ohio...
GGTCAGATTGGGGCGATCGAATCCCGCCACCACCACGGTGGGTGCGTGCAGGGCGAGCTGCTGCACGATATCGCGGCGGACCTCCGGTGTGGCGGTGGCGGTGAGGGCCACGGTTTGCGGCGCCCCCAGCGCCTGCCGCAGCTGCCCCAGCCGGCGGTAGCTGGGGCGGAAATCGTGCCCCCATTCGCTGATGCAATGTGCCTCATCGACCGCCAGCAGACGCACGCCGATGGCCCGCAGTTGCGCACAGGTGTGCCCCGCTTCGAGTCGCTCCGGTGACAGGTACAGCAGCGCCAGCGCGCCGTCGCGGGCGCGTGCCATACGCTCCGCCACCGCGCCTGCACCGAGCGTGCTGTTGATGAAGGCCGCGGCAATGGCGCGACGCTCGAGCGCCTCCACCTGATCCTTCATGAGCGAGATGAGCGGACTGATCACGACACAGAGTCCGCCGCGCACCAGCGCCGGCACCTGATAGCACAGCGACTTGCCGCCCCCGGTGGGGAGCACCACGAGCGCGTCCCGCCCCGACAGCACCGCCTCTACCGCGCGAATCTGCGGCGGCCGGAAATCGGGGTAGCCGAAGCGCGCCGACAGCAGCGCGCGGGCATCGCTGAGGGAGCCGTAGGTCGGGGGAGAGTGCGAGCGCATGGCGTACCGTAGCACACCGGCGGCTCATCTCCGTTACCCGATCTCCGTGCGCGCCATCGTCACAACGCAGCCCGTGGGCATGTGGCCGCGATCAGGAATCGGAGAAGCGCTTCCCCGTATCGTTCATGAGCCACGCCACCACGACGAGCACCACGGCCAGCACCCCCTTCCAGGCCATGCGCCCGTACTCGCCCGCCAGGGCCGCCATGACGGCCTCGTACAGGTGAAACAGCCCGATGAGCAGGGCGACCAGCGGCATCATCGATTTCTTCATGCGCGATCAGACGGCGCGGGCAAAATGGCCGCGCGTAAAGACGTTGTTGAGCAGGCGGCGTGAGGCGTGGACATCGGGCTGTTCACCCGCATCGAGCGCGTCGAGCGCCGAACGATGGGCACGTACCAGGTCCCGCACCGGATCGCCCGGCACGTTGAACACCATGTGGAAGCCGCGAATCCCGTGCCCCCAGAGCGCCGGGAGGAACTCACTGGCCTCGATGGGGCGCGAGTGCAGCAGCCGGTTGCGGCAATTGCTGTCGGTGGCCACCGCGAAGGTGTAACCGGCAGGATCGGTGAGCGACACGTTGGTGTGCTTCTGCACGCACAGGTCGCGACAGGTCGTGGGTTCGCGGTCGAAGGCCGCGCTCAGCACGCAATGCTCGATCGTCATCCCCTCCGGACGGCCGTACACCAGCACATCGAAGCCGTGCCCGCCCCACGGCGCCACCAGCTGCCCCAGTTCGTCGGTGGTGAGCTCGATGCTTGCCACCAGACGCGGCACCCCACACTCGAAGAGCAGTGCAGCGGTATGCTGATTGAAGACATTCACGGCATAATCGGCCACCACATCGTGCCCGGCAGCGCCGAACTCCGCCGCGAGCCCCAGATGACCGGTGAGCAGTGGCAGCCCCAGGCCGAACCACTTGGTCAGTCGGGCGCGCTCCTCGGGGCGCACGATGCTGGGCGTGCGCAAACGCAGCGCGACTCCCTGGCCCGCCAGCTCATCGCGCAGCGCCGCGACGCGCGCCAGTGGCGGCGCCGGATGCCGCAGGAACGGATCGAGCACGATTTCGGTGGCGCCGCCACCCGCCGCCTCGCGTGCCTGCTCCACGTCGAAGACCACGGCCCGCAACGCAAAGCGATCCGGCAATGGCACCCGCGCGACCACCGTGGCCTCAGGCACACGCGTGACACACTCGGCGATGCGCGCGCTGCGGACCGCCTCCTCGCTCATGCGCGCCCACCCCCGCTGCTGCTCGATCTGTTCGGTGGCATCCTGCCGCACGCGGTTGAGCTCACTCACCGGGAGAAAGAGGCCGCTGGCCAGACCGCTGATATCCACGGCGCCCAGCTTGAACGGGGTGCCCCCCAACCGTCCGAACTGCTCGCGCAGCTGCGTCATGTCGAGTGAGCGCTTGCTGGCCTGCGCGAGCGGGACGTCGCCGCGCACCGTCACTTCGATGTCGCCGCAGCGCCACACCGTCTTGAGCGGACTTCCCGATTGCCCGAAGCAGCGCACGTCGAGACGCTGCACGCCGGTGCGCTCGGGAACGGCCACCTGGGCGAACGATTGCCGCGCCGTGTCCATCAGGTTGGCGTCGGTGGTGCGTACCACGTGCCATCCCTCCGGGACCCGCGTCACGCGCGGGCCGCTCTTCACCAGCACGGCCTGACGATGCACTCCTGCCCGCACCGACAGTGTACGCATCTCGGCCACGGTCCCGCCCAGTGACGCACCGCTGTCACCCGCGGGCGCTTCGAAGCCCAGCCCATCGCCCACCGCCACGGGGCGCTGCACCTCGATCACCAGCGCCGCACCGTCGGCGCCGGTCACCAGACCAATCGGGAGCCCGCGGTTGTCGGGCTGCGTGCGGGTGATGTACTCACGCCCCTGTCGGCCACCGTACATGCCGCCCGTGTTGCCGCGGCTGAAGATCTGCACCAGCGGCTCCACCTCGGCCGGATCCGGCGCTCGCCCCGATTCCCCGCGCGCGATGCCGTCGAGCCAGCCGCGGTAGGCCTTGGTGACCGTGGCCACATACTCGGGCTTCTTCTTGCGCCCTTCGACCTTGAGGCACCCCACCCCGAGTCGTGCGATCGCTTCAAGGTGATCGTGTGCCGCCAGATCCTTCGTGGAAATGAGGTATCCGCGGTCGAGCGTGGCGCCGCTGGCTTCGTCGGTGAGCGTGTAGTCCTTGCGGCACGATTGCGCGCAGGACCCGCGATTGGCCGAGCGTTCGCTGATCATGCCCGACATGAAGCACTGTCCCGAATACGAGATGCACAGCGCGCCATGCACGAACGTTTCGAGGCTCAGCGCCGGGACCTGCTCGCGAATGGCGCGAATGTCCTCGAGTGTGTTCTCGCGCGCCAGCACCACGCGTTCCACGCCCAGCTGCTGCATGACCCGGGCGCCGGACACGTCGTGCACCGTCATCTGGGTGGAGCCGTGCACCTCGAGCTGCGGGTACACCTGCTGGATGAGTCGCACCACACCAAGGTCCTGCACGATGGCCGCATCGATGCCGCGATCGATGCACTCGCCGAGGTACTGCAGCGCCTCGGACAGCTCATGGGGCTTGATGAGCACGTTGAAGGTGAGATACACCCGCACCCCGCGCGCATGCGCGATGGCGCACGCCTGCCCCAGTTCGTCGAGCGTGAGCTGCGCCCCCTCATCGCGCGCATTGTACATGGACGCGCCAAGGTAGACGGCATTGGCGCCGTTCGCGACGGCAGCGCGAACGGCATCGATGGTGCCGGCAGGGGCGAGCAGTTCAGGAACAGGAAAACGGGCCATCCCTGGATCATAATGGGGGCTGGAACTGCCGTTCAGCGCTTCAAGAACCGCAGCAGGAGGGCGGTGCCCACCAGGACGATCCCCACCCAGCGCAGCCACTCTCTCCCCGTCTGCTGGGCAATCGTGAAGGCGATCACCCCGAAGCAGATGAGTGCCACCCGCAATCGCACAATCATGCGGCGGCCGGCAACCCCAGTGCCCGGGCTTCGCCATCGGGCACGACGATCAGCATCCGCAACAGCGCGGTGGAATACACTTTCCCCTGCGCATCGGTCTTGAGCGACAGCGTGCCGCCGCCATCGAGGGCGCCGTGCAGCAGGAAGTTGAGTGCGCCCAGATTGGGCAATTCGAAGCGCACCACACCGCCGGTCAGCTGGCCGGTGAAATGCGCGGCCACCGCATCGCGCGTCACGTACTTCTCCAGCACGGGATACCACTCCGGGCGGAGGGCGATGAGCCCCACGTTGGCGGTGTCTCCCTTGTCACCGCTGCGGGCGTGCGCGATGTCGAGCAAACGAACGTTCATGTGGTTCACTCCACGATGCGGACAGCGGTGGATACGGCGCGCTTGTCCAGCAGCGCCGGCCAGTAGGCCACGATCTCCTCGACCTTGGGGCGCCCGCCGGCAAAGCCGGTCACGCTTGGCGGCCCGTTGAGTACGAGCGGCGCAATCTCGCGCGTAAAGCGCTCAACCGCGGCACGATCCCCGCCCCGCACGCCGATGCGGTACTGCACCTCGGGGGCATCGCGACCATCACCCGCGAGGGCGCCGTGGGTGGAGGTGGCGCCCACGAACTCGCTCAGCACCTGATCGAAACGCAGGCCGAGCCGATCGAGCCGCTCGCGCAGCACGCGATCGGCGAGCTGCGCCTTTTCCATGGCATCGGGCCAGGCGTAGACGAGCGACCCCACCGCCTTGAAGCCGGCGCGGTAGGCAATAGAGACCTTGAGGAACGGCGTCGGCGGGCCGCCGGTGATGCCGTGCACCTTCACCCGATTCTCGCCATCGGCCGTGAGCCGGATGCTGGTGAAGTCGGCCACCACATCCGGCGTGATGTACGCGTGCGGATCGCCCATCTCGTACACGAGCTGTTCCGTGACGCTGGGCACACTGACGCGGCCACCGGTCCCCGGATGCTTGGTGATGGTGAAGGTACCGTCGGCGCGCGCTTCCGCGATGGGATAGCCCACGTTGGCCAGGTCGGGAATGGTGCGCCACTCGTGCAGGCAATTGCCGCCACTGCACTGGGCGCCGCACTCCAGGATATGGCCGGCGACAATGCCGGCCGCGAGGCGGTGCCAGTCGTCGGCGGCCCAGCCGAACTCGTGGCGCAGCGGCGCCATGGTGAGTGCCGTGTCCGTGCTGCGGCCGGTCACCACCACGTTGGCGCCCTGCTGCAGCGCCTCCACGATGGGTGTGGACCCGATGTAGGCATTGGCGGACAGGACGCGATCGCGGATACCGGCGAGCGGTTCGCCGGTGTCCATGTTGTTGAGCGCATGCCCTTCGGCCAGCAGGGTGTCGAGCCGGTCGAGGATGTCATCGCCCGTGACCACCCCGATGCGGATCTTGCCACGCACCCCGTGCTTCGAGGCCGCCTCGAGGACGGCGTCGGCGCACGCCATGGGATTCACCCCGCCGGCGTTGGCAATGACCTTCACGCCGCGTTCGGCCACGGCCGGGAAGACACTCTCCATGGCGCCGATGAAGTCCCGGGCGTAGCCCAGCCGCGGGTCGCGCTCCTTCTGCTTCTGTACGATCGACATCGTGACTTCGGCGAGGTAGTCGAGCATGAGGTAGTCCACCGGACCACCCTCCACCTGACGCCGCGGCGCCTCGAGCCAGTCCCCCCAGAAGCCCTGGCCACTGGCGACCCGTACCACCTTGTCCTGCGCTGCGTCCGACATCATTCGCCTCCGACGGCCGGCATCGGCGGCAGCACGAAGGCGCCGAGATGCGGACCGCGATTCTGGTTGGCTGCGCGCAAGGCCATCGCGAGCAGATCACGGGTGTCTTCAGGGTAGACGATGGTGTCCACGAATCCGCGGGCCGCCGCGTAGCGCGCGTCGAGCTGCTGCTCGTAGTCGGCCCGCATGGCCTCCACGGCCTCGAGCACCTCGGGGGCCGGTGCGCCGCCCGCCTTCTTGGCCGCGTCGAGGGCCGGACCATGGACGGCCTGCACGGCGGCCTCACCTTCCATCACCGCCATGCGCCCCGTGGGCCAGGAGAAGATGAAATCCGGGTCGAAGCCCTGCCCGGCCATGGCGTAGTAGCCGGCGCCGCTGGCATGGTTCACCGTGAGGACGATCTTGGGGACGCGCGCGCACGCCATGGCTTCCACGAAGTGGGCGCCGGCACGGATGATCCCGTCGTGTTCGGCGTCCGGCCCCACCATGAACCCCGACACGTCCTGCACGAACAGGATGGGGAGCCCCTGCTTGTCGCAGCGTTCGATGAAATACGCCACCTTCTCCGCGCTTTCCGCGTAGATGATGCCGCCGAAGCGCGGACGCTCGCCGGGACGCCCCCTGATGAGTCCACGCTGGTTGGCAATGACCCCCACGTGAATCCCCTCGATGCGCGCATCCCCGCAGATCATCTCCTTGGCCAGATTCGGCTGGAACTCATCCAGGGCGCCGTCATCGAGGACCGTGCGCAGGAGGGCATGCATGTCGTACTGCATGCGATGATCGGCCGGGAGCAGGTCGTACAGCGAGGAGGGCGGCTCGGCCGGCGGGCGCCAGGTCGTTGCCGCCTGCACCTGGGGACGCGGCAGTCGCGCCACGAGTTCGCGCAGCTTGTCGAGGCACGACGGGTCGTCATCGAGGGCGTAGTGCGCCACGCCGGAAATCTCGGTGTGGGTGACGGCGCCTCCCAACGTTTCGCCGTCCACTGACTGACCGGTGGCCCCCTTCACGAGATTGGGACCACCGAGCCCCATGAACGACGTGCCCTTCACCATGAGGATCACGTCGCTCAAGGCGGGGAGATAGGCGCCACCAGCCACGCACTGCCCCATCACCGCGGCGAACTGCGGAATGCGCAGGTAGCGGCGCATGATGGAGTTGTAGTAGAAGATGCGCGCCGCGCCGTACTGTCCGGGGAACACGCCCCCCTGATACGGCAGATTCACCCCCGCCGAATCCACCAGGTAGATGATCGGGATGCGGCAGCGCATGGCCACTTCCTGGGCGCGCAGGATCTTGGTGATGGTCTCGGGCCACCACGAACCGGCCTTGACGGTGGCGTCGTTGGCCACCACCACCACTTCACGCCCCTCGACCATGGCGATGCCCGTGATGACGCCGGCGCCAGGCGCCTGGCCGTCGTAGCGATCATGGGCCACGAGCAGGCCGATTTCGAGGAATGGCGTGTTCGGGTCGGCCAGCCGCTCCACGCGCTCACGCGCGGCGAGCTTCCCCTGCTTGTGCTGCTTCTCGATCTTGTCCGGGCCGCCGCCAAGACGCAGGCGGGCCTCCAGCGCGCGGATGTCGTCGGCGAGCTGGCGCAGTCGTGAACTCACGCGCTTACGCGTCCTGTTGTTCGCGCGTGGCGAACCACTCGCGGATGTAGTCCACCAGCTCCTGGGTGCTGGTGCCGGGGCCGAAGAGGCGCGCCACGCCCCGGGCCTGGAGCGCGTCCATGTCTTCCTTCGGAATGATGCCGCCGCCGGTCAGCAGAATGTCGTCGCGCCCCGCTTCGAGCAGCAGATCGCGCACGCGCGGGAAGAGCGTCATGTGCGCACCGGAGAGGATGGACAGGCCCACCACATCCACGTCCTCCTGCACGGCGGCGGTGGCAATCATCTCGGGCGTCTGATGGAGGCCGGTGTAGATCACTTCCATGCCGGCATCACGCAGAGCGGCTGCCACCACCTTGGCGCCGCGATCGTGTCCGTCGAGGCCAGGCTTGGCCACCAGCACGCGAATGGGTCGGGTCATCGGGTCGGAGAATCGGAGGGACCTGCAGAAGGCATGGCGGAACGCGAGTCCGAACTGCACCCACTTCGGAAAATACTCACCCGTCCTTGCGAGCCACCAGCATCATCTCGCTGGACTTCCGGTGCAGCGGGCGAGGGCTCCAGGAGTCGAACGCCTGCTCCACCACGAGCCCCACCTCGCGCATGCGGCTGGCGAGCTCGGATGCCGTGTAGAGCCGGATGCGGTGCGACCGTTCGCCGTGCCCCTTTGGTCCACGCCAGGTGGAGGTGATCTCGAGGAAGCCCGAGAGCGGGTCGAACTGACGCTCCTGTCCGAACATCGTGCCGTCGCCGCTGCTCCACCAGTCGCGCGACAGGAACTTGGCCATCACCCCGTCACGGGCGCCGCCGTGCCAGACGAGCACGCCACCCGGCTTGAGGACCCGGGCGAACTGGGCCAGAACGCGCAAATCGTCTTGCGGCTCGTCGAAAAACCCGAACGAAGTGAACAGGTTCACCACGGCATCGAACCGACCCGACCAGCGCCCCGGGAGGGCGCGCATGTCGCCCTGGGTATAGCGCAGCGTCTTGCCCGTGCCGCGTTCCCTGGCCTGATCGAGCAGGGTGGCCGAGTAATCGAGGGCGTCCACATTGAAGCCCGCTTCGGCCAGCAGGTGGGCATGCCGCCCCTGGCCACAGGGGCAATCCAGCACGCGAGCCCCTGAGGGGAGCGCCAGCACCTCGAGGAGCCGCGCCACCTCGCGGCGGTCCTGCGCGAGGTCGAACAGGGGTTCGTACTCGTGCAGGTACTGCTGATCGAACTGGGTGGCCCACCACGGGCTATTGCTGTTCATTCGAAGACGCTAGATACTGGGACGAAGCCGCACAAGCCGCATGCCCCCGGCACCTTGGCGCGGATCGCTGCCACGCCCCCGGGGCCGACCCTTCCTCGTTGCATCGGATCCTGTGCCCACCATCCGCCTTGTCTATTCCAGTGCTGCCGCCGGCGGCATGACCTACTCTACACTGGTCGACATCATGAGCCAGGCGCACACGCGCAACATGGCTCAGGGCATCACCGGCATCCTCTGCTACGGGTCCGGGCAGTTTCTGCAGGCGCTCGAGGGAGAGCGTGCCGCAGTCACGGCGCTCTACCACCGCATCGCCGGGGATCGGCGCCACGACGACTGTCAACTCATCTCGGTGGACGAGATCGCCTCCCGCGCCTTCCCCGAGTGGACCATGAAGGTCGTGAACTGGGAAGACGGGGACATGGCGCGCCGGCGCGCCCTGCTGCAGGCGGACACCGGATCGGACATGTTCACGCCCGGTACCATGACGGCGACGCAAGCGTCGGCCTTCCTGGTACACCTCGCCGAACTCGAGCGCGAGCTATCGGGCGACTAGAAGAACACGGGTTCGCGATACGCGCCGAACACGTCTTCGAGCGCGGCGCGAATCTCGTAGAGCGTGCAGTAGGAGCGCGCGCACTCGAGGATGTGCGGCACCACGTTCTCCGTGCCGCGCGCCGCGGTGCGCAACGCCTCGAGGTTCTGCAGGCACCGCGCGTTGTCGCGCGAAGCGCGCAGCGCCGCCATCTTGACTCGTTGCTCGTCTTCGGCCTGCTGCCCGATGCGCAGAATGGGAATGGTGAGCTCCGGCTCCTCGGTGACGAACTCGTTCACCCCGACCACCAGCTTGCGGTGCTGCTCGATCTCCCACTGCTGCCGCGCCGCACTTTCCGCGATGCGCTTCTGGAACCAGCCGTCTTCGAGCCCTTTCACCACCCCGCCGATCTCGTCGATCTGCGTGAAGAGCTGCTCCGCTTCGCGCTCGAGCTGGTCGGTGAGCGCCTCCACATAGTACGACCCACCGAGCGGATCCATGACGTTCGGCACGCCGGTCTCGAAGGCCAGAATCTGCTGCGTACGCAGCGCCACCTGCACGGCGCCCTCGGTGGGCAACGACAGCGTCTCGTCCATGGAATTGGTGTGCAGCGACTGCGTGCCGCCCAGCACCGCCGCGAGCGCCTGATAGGCCACCCGCACCACGTTGTTCATCGGCTGCTGCGCGGTCAGCGTCACCCCGGCCGTCTGCGAATGGAAGCGCATCATCCACGAGCGCGGATTCCTGGCGCCGTACCGCTCCCGCAGGTGCCGCGCCCAGATCCGGCGGGCCGCGCGCAGCTTGGCGATTTCCTCGAAGAAATCGTTGTGGATATCCCAGAAGAAGGACAGCCGCGGTGCGAACTCATCGACGTCGAGACCGCGCGCGATGCCGCGCTCCACATAGGTGAAGCCGTCGGCGAGCGTGAACGCCAGCTCCTGGGCTGCCGTGGACCCCGCCTCGCGGATGTGGTAGCCGGAGATGGAGATGGTATTCCAGTTGGGGGCGTGCTGGGCGCACCACTCGAACCCGTCAACGATGAGGCGCAAGGCGGGCTCAATGGGGAAGCACCAGGCGTGCTGCGCCATGTACTCCTTGAGGATGTCGTTCTGCACGGTCCCCTGGAGTTTCGCCGCATCCACCCCCTGCTTTTCGGCGGCGGCTATGTAGAAGCACAGCAGGATGATCGCCGGCCCGTTGATCGTCATGCTCGTGGAGACCTTGTCGAGGGGGATCCCCTCGAAGAGCGTCTCCATGTCGGCCAATGAGGAAATGGCTACCCCGCACTTCCCCACTTCCCCTTCGGAGCGCGGATGGTCGCTGTCGTAACCCATCAGCGTGGGGAAGTCGAACGCCACCGACAGTCCGGTCTGCCCCTGCGAGAGCAGGAACTTGTAGCGCTGGTTCGTTTCCCGCGCCGTGCCGAAACCGGCAAACTGCCGCATCGTCCAGAGCTTGCCGCGATACCCCGTGGGATGAATGCCCCGCGTGAACGGCCATGCCCCCGGCGTCTCGAACGCCGTCCCCGCGGAGTTCTCGAGATCGAGGGCCGTGAACAGTGGCGGCACCTCCTGCGCGGAGTTGGTGTAGGCGATGTCCCGCGTCCGCCCGGCGTCGTACTGCTCACGCCACCGCGCCACTTCCTGGCGCAAGGTGTCGAGCTCCTGCTGCTGCTGACGAACGACGTCTTCGAGTTCGCGAACCGTGGTCATGCGCTGATCCCCTGGGCAGTCGGCAGCGGCGCGTAGGCGGCGCCGGTGAGGAGGGCGCTGCTGCGGGCACGCAGGGTGTCCGCCACAGCAAATGGGACAAGGGTGCCGTTTTCGAGTCCGTCCAGCTGCGCATCGAGCCAGGACATCGTATCTGCGTCCCGCCAGAGGCGCTGCCGTACCTGCTGCTCCACCACCTCCATCACCCGCTCCCGAAGTCGGGCGCGACGGCGGGAGCGGAGCTCGCCACTGGTGGCAAGATAGCGGAAGTGCCGATCGAGCGCGTCCGCCACCTCCGCGATCCCTTCGTTCTGGGCCGCCACCGAGCGGAGTACCGGCGGCGTCCACTGCTCGGGGTGCTCGGCCTGCGCGGCCGCGCGCGCGGCGCGCGCCGGGTTCATGGCGTCACGCACGGCGTCGCGATCGGCCACCTGCCGCAAGTCCACCCCGTGATGCGCCGGGAGTGGCTGTGTGCCATGCCCGGCGCGCAGCCCCAGCATGAGTTCAATGTCGTTGCGCAGGCGATCGGCGCCCGGACGGTCGGCCTTGTTCACCGTGAACACGTCGGCGATTTCCATCACGCCGGCCTTGAGCGTCTGAATCGAGTCGCCCGACTCGGGGACGAGCACGACGAGCGTGGAGTCGGCCGCGCGAGCCACATCGAGCTCGCTTTGTCCCACGCCCACCGTCTCGATGATGATCACGTCCAGTCCGAACCCATCGAGCACGTCACACACTTCCCGGGTGGCCGTGGCGAGCCCGCCCAGCGATCCGCGGGTGGCCATCGACCGGATGAACACCCCCGGGTCGAGGGCGACCTCCTCCATGCGTATGCGGTCGCCGAGCAGCGCTCCACCGGTGAACGGTGAGGTCGGGTCGACGGCCACGATGCCCACGGTGAGCCCGGCGTCACGGTAGAAGCGCGTGAGGCGGGTGGTGAGTGTGCTCTTGCCAGCCCCCGGCGGGCCGGTGATTCCGATACGCCGCGCCCGCCCGAGCTGCGCGTGCTGGGCGGCGAGCAATTGCTCGAAGCCGGGCCGGTGGTTTTCCACGATGCTGACCACGCGCGCCAGCGCCGCCGGCTTGCCGTCACGGAACTGCTCCAGCAATCGCGTCATGCTCGCGCCCACGCGACCCGCGTCACTCGTTGCTGTCGTCATGCTCATCCCGGATGTCACCCACCAACTCCTCGAGCAGATCCTCGAGGGTTACCAGCCCCACGACGGCGCCCTCATCCTGGACGATGGCCATTTGCCGTCGCGAGCGCAGCAGTTCGAAGAGCAGCTCCTTGGCCGACTTGTCGGCGCGCGTGGTCGCGACCGGACGCATGGCCGGCACCGACTCCCCCCGGCGGCGGAAGACGTCGAAGACGTGCACCATCCCCACGATCTGTCCGGGCGACGCGCCGAACACCGGGACGCGACTGTACCCGGCGCTGGCCACCTGCCGGGCCAATTCCGCGGCGTCAAGGCCATCCTGCACGCCGAACACTTCGCTTCGCGGCGTCATCACGTCGCGCACGGTCTTGTCACCGAACTGCACGACACCGGAAATGATCTCCATCTCCTCAGTGGCACCGATGTCGTGGAAGGTGCCATCGCGAAGCAGCTCCTCGATGCCGTCCCGTCCCTCGTCATGCTCCGCCGCGTGCGGTCGGGCCACGAGTCGCCGCACGCCATGGGAGAGGGCATGAAAGGGGGCGAGGCCGAGGTCGACGACCCGCAGCAGGGGCACCAGAACCGGAACCAGCTGCGGGGCCCAGCGACGGCCAACGGCGCGCGGCAGCAGCTGGCCGAATGCGAGGAGGAGGAGCAGGAACAGGACGACGTCGCGCAGGAATGCCCAGGCGCGCAGGCCATCCTCCATGGCAATGATCGACCCGGTCGCGAAGACGATCAGCATCACCGCGGTCCCGGCAGTGTGCACCAACCGGGTGGGACGCTCGAGATACCGCGCCATTGCCCCCACGCCACCGACCCGGTGTTCGATCCAATGCCGAAGCCAGAGCCGGCTCACCGCCCGAACCGCGGTGCCGGCAGTGGTGAGCACGGCGATGGCCATGACCGCAAAGAAGATCACGACGCCGGTCATGCGTCCACCGCCCCGCCAAGGTCGCTCGGCGCCTCTGCCACGGGTAGTCGTTCGAGATACACGCGCTCGATCTTGCGGCGAATGACGCGCTCAACGATCACCTTGAACGGTCCCATCACGAGCGACTCCCCGGCGCGCGGCACGCGTCCCAGCAGCTCCATGATCAGGCCACCCACGGTCGAGACGTCGTCGCGCGAGAATTCGTGGCCCAGCGCCGCCGAGAGGTCATCGAGCGTCAACCGCCCCGAAACCCAGAACCGCACGTCATCCTCGTTCTCCACGAGGCGTTCTTCATCGTCGTACTCGTCGCGAATCTCGCCGACCAACTCTTCGAGAATGTCCTCGATCGTGACCAGTCCCGCAGTTCCGCCGTATTCATCGGCCACGATGGCAATGTGCCGCCGCGCCTGACGGAACTCCCGCAGCAGATCGGCGATGCGCTTCGATGCCGGGATGAAGACCGGCGGGCGCATGAGCGTCGTCCAGCCGCCATCCGGTTCGGCGTCAGCCAGGACCGCCGGCAGGAGATCCTTCACGTACAGAATGCCAACGATCTCGTCGATCGTCTCCTCGTACACGGGGACACGCGAGTGTTGAATGCTGCGCACGCGATCGACCATCTCCGACCACGGCGTCTCGCGTTCCACGCCCAGCATGTCCACGCGCGGGACCATGACCTCTTCGGCCGTCGTCTCGCCGAACTCGAACACGCCGAGCAGCAGCGCCCGCTCATCGCCGGATACGTCGGTCTCACTGGTGACCACATCGCGAAACTGTTGTGCGGCCTCCTCGCGCCGTTCCTGTGTGGCGTCCGACTCCGATACCACTTCCGCGAACATGCCGTCCATCCAGTTGCCCAGCGCGACCACCGGCCACAGAACACGTTTCACCGCCCGGCTGAAGCCGGCGAGGCGCAACGCCGCCTGATCGCCCAGCGCATCCCCCAGCACGCGCGCGGCGCTCTCCGCCACCAGCACGGTGGCCAGGCCGAGGAGCACCAGAGCCGCCACCAGCGGGAGCGTGGGGCGTCCGGTGAGGTCGAGGGCGACGGCAAGCCCACAGCCGGCCGCCAGATGCCCCACGACGCGTGCAAACGCCAGCGCGCGATGCATCTGCTCTCGCGCCGGAACGGCGCGTGCCACGGAGGGCTGTGGTGCCCCCCCCCGGTCGCTGCTCACCGGCAGCGCGTTCTCCGACAGCAGCGCCCCGTCGGCCACCGCCGAGAGGGCGGCGACGGCGGCACCTGCGGCCGCCAGTCCCCACGCCACAGCGCTCATGCGCGCGGGGCCGAGGTGGTCCAGAAGCGCCGCACCAGCTGCTCCTGGCGTCGCCACATCGGCGACGTCGTGCGCGTCTCATCCTCGGGGTGTTCCCACCCGCAGGCGTGCAACGTGCCGTGCACGACCAGACGCGCAATCTCCTCCCGGACGCCGACGCCGTGTTCCCGTGCCTGGGCACGCGCCACGTCGGGGCAGATGTAGATGTCACCGATGACCGCCCCTGCCGGATCCGCACCGAGGGCGAACGTGATGACGTCCGTCGGTCCGGTATGGCCAAGATGGGTGGCGTTGAGCCGCGCACTCGCACGGGCCGTGACGAAGGTGATCGAAAGCATGGCGCGTGGCACCCGGAGGGCCTGCAGCACCTGGCGGGCGAGTGTCGCCAGCCGTTCGGCCGCCACCGGAACTCGCACGCCGTCGCAGCTGACGGCCACGGCGCGCGGTTCCGGTCGGGGCAATCGATCCGTACTCATCCTCCGCCCGCCGCGTCTTCGTTGTACGCCCGGATGATGTCGCGGACCAGCCGGTGGCGCACGACGTCCGCCTCACTGAAGTAGTGGAACGCGATACCCTCGATTCCGTGCAGGATGCGTTCGATCTGCATCAGCCCGGACTCCTCGCGGCGCGGCAGGTCCACCTGGGTCTTGTCACCGGTAATGACGATTTTCGAGTTCACGCCGAGCCGCGTGAGAAACATCTTCATCTGCGCGCCCGTCGCGTTCTGCGCTTCATCGAGAATCACGAAGGCATCGCCCAATGTGCGGCCACGCATGAAGGCCAGCGGTGCCACTTCGATGGTGCGCGTCTCGATGAGCTTCTGGATGCGCTCGAACGGGATCAGGTCGTCGAGGGAGTCGTACAGCGGGCGCAGGTACGGGTCGACCTTGGCCTGCATGTCGCCAGGCAGGAACCCGAGGCTTTCGCCGGCTTCCACCGCCGGGCGCGCCAATACGATGCGGCGGACGCGTTTGCGCATGAGCGCATCCACGGCGGCAGCGACGGCCAGGTAGGTCTTGCCCGTACCCGCCGGTCCGATCCCGACCACGATGTCGTGCTCGGAAATCTTCTTGAGATACTCCGCCTGCCCGGGCGTCTTCGCCTGCACGCCGCGCCGCGCGCCGGGGAGGACGAGGGTGCCGCTCGTGGCGCCCGGCGTGTCCGCGGGGCGCTCGGTCAGCGCGAGCCGCAGGACATCGTCGGCCGACACCGACTTCCCGTCGCGCACGAGGGTCACCAGCGCCGCCGACACGGCTTCGGCGCGCGTGACGGCATCCGTGTCCCCCGTGAGGGAAAGATGGTCCCCGCGCAGTGCGACACGGGCCCCCGTGGCCCGTTCAAGCTCCTTGAGATTTCCGTCGTTCACCCCCGCCAGCATCTGGAGGTCGGCCCCCTCCACCGAGACCCTGGCCGTCGTGACGTCACCCCGATCGCTGCGGGGATCACTCATGAAGTGCCCCCGCGTCGGCCAGCCGCTACGGCGATGTGCAGCTCGGCGAGATCGTCAGCGGGGACGGCGACCGGCGCGCCCTCGAAGAGCGAGCGCGCCGCCGTGGTCTTGGGAAAGGCAATGACGTCTCGGAGCGACGGGGCACCGGCGAGCAGCATGGCAATGCGATCGAAGCCGAACGCGATGCCGCCGTGCGGCGGGGCTCCGGCGCGCAAACCTTCAAGCAGGAATCCGAAGCGGCGTTCCTGCTCCTCGGCATCACCGATCCCCAGCAGCGCGAACATGCGCGACTGAATGGCGGGATCGCTGGTCCGGATGCTGCCTCCCCCCAGCTCGGTGCCGTTGAGCACGGCGTCATACGCCAACGCACGCCACCGGGCCGGCTCGTCGGGATAGGCGGCCATATCCTCGGGGTTCGGTGCCGTGAACGGATGATGCACGGCCGCCAGCGCCCCCGTCTCGGGATCCTGTTCGAACATCGGGAAGTCGAGCACCCAGAGAAAGCGGCGCGCCTGATCGTCGACCAGGTCGAGTCGGCGGGCGCACTCCTGCCGCACCCGATCGAGTGCGGGACTGCTGATGCGGTCGGGAGCCGCCACGAAGAGCGCCAGATCGCCGTCGGTGAGCGCCAGCGCCTGTTTGGCGTGGTCAGTGAGGAACTTCGCCAGGGGCCCGTCGTAGGCTCCCTCCGCCCTGCGCAGGCGCAGCAGACCGCCGGCGCCAGCGCCCTTGGCCAACGCTTCGAGCTCGTCCACCTGCTTGCGACTCCACGCCGCGCCGCCAGGCACCACCAGGCCGCGCACCCGGTATCCGTTCGCCAGTGCCGTGGTGGTGACCGCAAAGTCGAGCGTGGCAAACAGTGCGCTGTAATCGTGCAGCTCGAGGCCGTAGCGAAGGTCCGGACGGTCGCAGCCGTACGACTCCATGGCCTCGGCGTAGCTCATGCGTTCGAACTGCGGCGGCACGTCGTCGTGGCCGGCCTCGCGCCACATGGCCCCGATCAGCCCCTCCGCGAGGGTGAGGATGTCCTCACGCCCGATGAACGAGGCTTCGATGTCGATCTGGGTGAACTCCGGCTGCCGGTCGGCGCGCAGATCCTCATCACGGAAGCAGCGGGCGATCTGGAAGTACCGATCGAAGCCGCAGCACATGAACAGCTGCTTGTAGATCTGCGGGGACTGCGGCAGTGCATAGAACTCACCCGGATGCACCCGGCTGGGCACCAGATAGTCGCGCGCCCCTTCCGGCGTGGGCTTCGTGAGAATGGGCGTTTCCAGCTCGAGATAGCCGTGATCTGACAGATAGCGCCGCGACACCTGCAACAGCCGGTGCCGGAGCACCAGATTGTCCTGCAACTCGGGGCGACGCAGATCGAGATAGCGATGACGCAGGCGCAACTCCTCGGCGGGCATCTTGTCGCCGCGCCCTCGAGCCACGGGCAGCGCAGGAGTGACGGCCGGCCCCACGACCTGCAGACTGTGCACCCGGACCTCGACCTCGCCAGTACCCATGTCGGGGTTGACCCGGTCGGCCTCGCGCGCCACGACCTCCCCGGCGCACACCACGACCGATTCCACACCTACGGCGGCAGCCAGTGCCTGCACCTCCGCCGCGCTCCATGCCGGTCCGAAGGCCAGTTGCACCAGCCCCGTGCGATCCCGCAGGTCGATGAACACCAGCCCGCCCAGGTCGCGACTCCGATGCACCCACCCGCCCAGGCGAACGGTGCGGCCCACATCGCTGCGCCGAAGCAGGCCGCAGGTGTCGGTACGCATGGACGTGGCGAGCACGGACGACGGAATCGAAGACGACATCGAGGGCGGTACTCCGCAAGCAGGAGCGAGGGGGGCGTACACGACACGCGGCGACGCGACGACGCGGAACAGGACGCAAACAGTGGAAGATAAACGCCTTACGTCACTCAAGGTAGCGTTTTTCTGCGCCGATTCGCTTGACCTTGCCTCGCGGCGCCGTTTAGTCTCCCATATGCGCCGCATGCTCATTTGCGGGCTTGCCGCGTCGATTTGGGCCACTGGGCTCCGTGCGCAGCCGGTACCCGCGCGCGATCTCTGGGAGTTCCCGCTGGGGGCCATCTTCGAGCCGCCGGCGTTGGCTTCCGAGCCGGGCGCGGGACTGTGGAACCCCGCCACCGCCTCCGTGCCCGCCGGAGAGCGATTTCGCCTCGGCGTGGCCTCCCTCACCACCGGCAATGCGCAGGGCGTCGATGGGCAACTGCTCTCCGTGGGTTGGCGGCGGGCCAGCGGCACCACCCTTGGTCTGTCGCTCGGGCGAGCCGCCGTCGGGGGACTCGTGCGCACCGACTCCGACCCGCAATCCATCGGCAGCATCCCGTACACCAGCACCCTCTTCAGTCTCACCGCGACCCGCGAACTGGTGCCGCACCTGACCGCGGGAGTGGCCATGCGGTGGCGGAATGGCCGAGCAGATCAGCTGTCGCGGCACGCCGTGGCGGCGGATTTCGGGGCCGTCCTGCACGATCTGCCCTGGCGGAATGCGCGGGTGGCGCTCTCGAGCTTTCTCTGGCGACCGGGACGGGAGATCGAGGACCGTCCAACGGTCATCGCTGCCGGTGACTTCCGTCTCTTCGGTCGGTCACCGATGCGCGAAACGCGGCTCGGGTACAGCACGACCGCCGTGAATCGGGGTGCTCGCGAGCGCGGCCTGTTCATCGCGGGGCGCTTCGAACGGGTTGAAGCGCGCGCGGCCTATGTACGCAGCGCTGCGGGCACGGTCTCCGATCAGCGGCTGCGCACCGGACTAGCGCTCTACTACGCGCGCTACGCCGTGGGCGTGGCGCGTGAAGAAGGCATTGCCGGCCTCGGGGCCGTGTATCAGTTCACGCTCAGCTCGCTCATCAAGTGACCGACTCCGCCACCCCCTCCCGTCCCGATCTGCTCGACTATGAACCCGAGGCGGCCCTCGCGCTGCTGCAGGCGTGGATGGCCGAGCGTGGCGAGCCGGGCTATCGGGCGGGTCAGGTGTTCGGTCGCCTCTGGCAACGCCCCGTCGGCTCGTTCGAGGCCATGTCGGAGTTGCCGAAGGCGTTGCGGGAGGCGCTTGCGCAGTCGTTCCGCGTGACGTCGCTGGAACTGGCCGCGCGCCAGCGTTCCGCTGATGGCACCGAGAAGTTTCTGTTCCGCCTGCACGACGGCCAGTTCATCGAGACGGTCGCCATTCCCGACGGCGACCGGATGACGTTCTGCATTTCCTCGCAGGCGGGGTGTGCGCTGCAGTGCGCATTCTGTGCCACGGGGGCCATGGGGTTTCAGCGCAATCTCCAGCCCTCGGAAATCGCCGGGCAGGTGCGCGCGCTGCGCATGCTCACGCCTCCCATCATCCCCACGAACATCGTCTTCATGGGCATGGGCGAGCCGCTCATGAATTGGAAGTCGGTCGGCCCCACGCTCACGTTGCTGAACGATCCACGCGCGCTCGGTATCGGCGCGCGCCACATCACGATCTCCACCGTGGGCGTGCTCCCCGGGATCGTGGCGCTGAGTGAACGGCCCGAGCAGTTCCGCCTCGCCATTTCCATTCATGCACCGAGCGACGCCCTGCGCAAGACGCTCATGCCGGTCAACACCAAGTATCCCTTGGCCGACGTCATCGCTGCCGCCCGCGCCTTCGACCGCCGCGTGACGTTTGAATACGTCATGCTGGGCGGCGTGAATGATCAGCCCGAGCACGCGGCGCAACTGGCGCAGCTGGCGCGCGAGTGTCGTGCCTTCGTCAACCTCATTCCACTCCATCCGGGCGGTTCGATGGGGTTCACCCCGACGCCGGCAGCGGTGATCACGGCGTTTGCCAAGGCCCTGCGCACGCGCGGCGTGGAAACCGCCGTGCGCCGCAGCCGCGGGCTCGACATTGCCGCCGCCTGCGGGCAGCTACGGACGGAGCGTCTCGGTCGGCGGGCGCCAGTCGCGCCCGAGATAGACGGTGAGGTCCACGTAGCGTGACGTATCGGGGTCGGTGCCGATGACGCCGACGCCCAGCGCCCGCTGCACCCGGATCGGCCAGTCGGCATGGCTGGTGTGGTTGCTGATGCGGGTGCGCGTGTCGCCATCGCTGCGTCCAGACCCGAAATCGACCACATCGAACCCATACTCGCGCAGGTGATTGGTCGCGCGCCGCGCGAGCCCCGGTACCCCGCCCACATTGAGGACGCGGACGCGGATCCGCGTCCCCTCGGGGGCCCGCGCGGAAGAGTCGGTTAGGGCGGCCGCGGCCATTGTCGCGTAGGTGCCAGACGCGGTCGACTCGGCCGTGCGTGCCTGCCACCACGCCACCCCGGCGCCCGCGGCGACCAGCAGGACCAGCCCCGCGGCGATCAGCAGGCGTCCGCCTCTGGCCGTGGGCGTCGTAGGGGACGGCGGGGCGGGAATGCCGACGGTCATGTGCCGGGGCGGTGCGTCATCGCACGCCGTTCCAGAGGGCCACCGTGTCGGGCGAGAGCCCCTTCCCTTCCCGAATGGCCCATTCGAGGCGCAGTCGCACCACCTGCCGGAAGACGCGATCGAATGCGACCGGCACGAGCGACGCGAGAAAGGCGCGATCGCTCTGCATGAACGTGCGACCGGGTTCGAGGAAGTCCGCCATGTAGAGCGCACGGCCGGTGTCGGCCCACCCGTCGTGCCCCACCGTGTGCCACCGGATCGCCTCCAGCACATCGCCACGCTGTTCGCCGAGTGCTTCCAGCCGGAGGGCCGCGGCAGGTCCGTGCAGCAACCCCACCGGACTCACGCGGTCGCCGGTCATGTCGCGCAACGTCAGTTCGTCGGCGTCCCGCAGGGCATCATGCCACCAGCCCGCATCACACCAGGCAGCGCGACGCTCGGGCGGCAGGGCCATGCGCTCCGCCCAGGAATCGAGCAGTGCCACCACGCGTGCGATGTGGGCGCGACGCTTGTCGCCCACCACGGCCCACGTCGGAAGTCCGGCCATGCGCCCGCTGTCGCTCAGGGCGCGTCGAGCGCCGCACGCATGGCCGCCACGAGCGCACAGGCGTCGTCCACGCTGGTTCCGGCCGCGCGGACGATGGCACTCCCGACTACCACCCCGTCGCCAAGCTGCGCCGCCACGCGCGCCTGCTCCGGCGTGGAAATGCCGAAGCCGATGCAGAGCGGCAGCGATGTGGCCGCTCGCAGCCGCGCCACCGTGGCCGGCAGATCGTCGGGGAGCGCGGCACGTTCGCCGGTGACCCCCAGTCGGCTGATGAGGTACACGAAACCCCCACCGTGTCGGCTGATTTCCTCCATGCGCGGCAACGGCGTGGTCGGCGCCACCAACCGCACGAAATCGAGGCCGCTTGCCCCCAACCACGGCTCGCGCACCGGGTCGGCGCCTACGGGGAGGTCGGTCACCAGCACCCCGTCCACGCCGGCATCACGCGCCCGTTGCAACGCGTCGGCGCCAGCGGCGATCACGGGATTGAGATAACTGAACAGGACGATTGGCACCGACACCGCCGCCTCACGCACGAGGTCGAGTGTGCGCAACAGGGTCATACCGTGCTCCAACGCGACCTGTGAACTGCGCTGAATCACCGGACCGTCGGCGAGCGGATCGGAGAACGGGACACCCACCTCGATAACGTCCGCCCCGGCGGCCGCCAGCCCGCGCATGAGCGCGATGCAGCGTTCCGGGTTGGGATGTCCAGCGGTGACATAGCAGACGAGCGCCTTGCGTCCCTCCGCCCGGAGGGCGGCGAAGCGCGCCGTGAGGCGCGAGGTGGCAGGAGCCACTGCTTCAGGCGAAATAGTCACCGATGTTGATGCCATAGCGTTGCGGGTCTTCGGTGCGAATGATCGTGCGTGCAAACTGACCGGTCGCCGTGCGCACCGTAAGGTCTACCGGGTTCGGATCGTCCAGCAGATTGCCGCGGTCGTCCATGAGCAGGCGAATGATCGGCCGCGACAGCGCCGACGGATCGGGGTTGGCAGCCAGCACGATCGCCAGTTCGAAGGTGTCGAGGACCACCACCGTGCCTACGGGATAGATGCCCGTGAGATTGATGAAGGCCTTGACGACAACAGGATCGAGACCGAGCCGAGGATTGTCCCGCATGCCGCGAAGGACATCGGCGGGGCTCCAGGGAGCATCCTGATACACGCGCGTGGTGGTGGCCGCATCGAAACCGTCGGTGACGGCGATGATCTTGCTGAACAACGACAACTTCCGCTGCCGCGAGACCTTGGGGTAGCCGGACAGGTCGGTCTTCATGTGATGCTCGTACGCCGCCGTCATCGCGCGCCACGGGCGGACGCCGCCATTCGGCAGCGCGAACAGCGCCAGCACCCCGTTCCAGGTGTGGGTCCACAGGACGACCTGCTCGTCTTCCGCGAGGTGTCCGCGCTTGTTGAGCAGCTCGCGCGGCACGCGGGACTTGCCGATGTCGTGCAGCAACGCCGCCAATCCCAGATCGAGCAATTGCGTCTTGCTGAGAGCAAGGCGGCGGCCGAGCGCCACCGACAGAATGCACACGTTGACGCTGTGCACGAACGTGTACTCGTCGAAGTCACGGAGCGTCGTGAGGCCGATCATCGACGAGCCATCGGTGAGGATGGCGTCCACAATGCCCTGCACGGCGCGTTTCACGCGCTTGAGGCCCGGGCTCTTCCCCAGCCGCGCCGACGTGAGCACCTCGCGCGTGACATCGAGCGAGCGGACATAGGTCTGGCGCGCCCGTTCCTTGGCGTCGAGGTCGTGATCGAGTTCGTCCTGGTCGTCAACCGCCGGGAGGAGCTCGAAGTCATGGACCTGCGCCGTCTCCAGCCGGGCCGTGAAGTGCGTGAGACGCTCTTCCTCCGGATACTCGAGCGGGGGCGCCTGCAGGAACGACAGCAGGACTACCCACGAGCGCGGTGGCGGCGCCTCGGAGGTGCCGACGCCGCCAATGCCGGCCTCGCGGAACAACCCCAACAATGCCGCGACCGCCGCATAGTTGTCGAAGGTGAGGCGCAAGCGCGTGTCGTTGACGAAGAGGTAGTCGCCCACCCGCCGCACCGTGCAGTGCCCCTCACTCTCCCGCACCCGATCGGCACACGCCCCCAGTTCCGCGATGGCCTTCTGCACCGCGGTGTTCTCCACCGGGTAGAGGCGCACGGCGCGGACGGCGCTGTTCATTGCCACGATGAGCGCCCGGATGGTCTTCTGGTTGCCGCCGTCCGTCGTGCCACGGTCGGCGCGGGTGGTGGAGTGCGGCGCGGTCATGCCCCGCCTCGCATGGCGCGGGCGACCGCGCTGCGCACCACGACATCCTTGGTGTCTGCCGACTTCTGCAGGGCGGCGATCGCGGTCCGACTGCCCACGAGTCCCAGCGCGCGGGCCGCGCAGGCACGCATTTCGGGGGTCTCCTTGGCGCCGAGCAACCCGCGGGCGTTCAGGATGCCATCGAGTACCGCGACCCCCTGCTCACCACACAGGCTGCCGAACGCCTCGAAGAGCACCATCTTCTCCCCGAGGTCGGCGCTCCGGAGCTCCTTGCGACGGATGGCGTCAAGCAGTCGCGGCAGCGCGCCGCCGTGCTTGCGGGCACCAATGCCACGAAACGCCGCCACCCGCACGTCGCGATCGGCGTCGTCCATGGCGCGCTCCAGCGCCTGCAGCGCCGATGGGGAGCCGATGTCCGCCAGCGCCGCCACCGCTTCGGCGCGCAGTTTGCTGTCCGCCCCGCGCAGGATACGGGCCAGCCCCGGGACGGCAGCCGGCGTCGCGAGCTGCGCCACAAGGCGAAGTGCGCCACGCACCACCGGTTCCTGTGGGTGCTCGAGCAGCTTGGCCAGCTCCCCGGTGTTTGCGCCCGCGAGTCGCAGTGACGCGCGTTCGATGGCCGCGCGCGCTGGAGACGCGCTGGCGGCACCGAGCCAGGCGACCAGCGGTTCGAGTGCCGCCGGGCGCAGCTCGGCGAACAGCCCCTCGAGCAGCGACGCCACCGGGGTCCGCGCACTCTCGTCGAGGGTGTGCAGCAGTTGGGCGACCACCTGTGGTTCACTCAGTCGCGCCGGCAACTCGCGCAGTCCATTCTGCACATCGCCGTGGACGCCGGTACGCGCGGCGGTGGCCCCCGCTTCACGCAGGGTGTAGGCCACGAGGTCGTACTCTCCGAGCGTGAGAAACTCGAGCACCAGCTGATCGAGAATCGCCAACGCCTCCCGTTGTGCCCCGACGTCGGCCTGCAGCTCGATGATGTCGAGAAGGCTGGCGAGGACGAGGCGCCGCTGGTCTTCGGTATACTCGCGCTTCAGTTCATCCTGCAGGTACGCCGCCTCGCGCGGATCGAGGAAGTACAGCGTGGACTCGAAATCCTCCGGCCGTACCAACCCCGGCGGTCCGTCACCGGGGGGCTGTGTTTCCGCGGGCGGCACCGCCAGCGGCAATTCGCCGGCGGCCTGCGTGGCCACGCCGGGCCGGTCGCCCGACGCCATCACGAAATCGCTGGCGCCGCTGTTCTCGACGTACCGGTACGTGAGATGGGCGACGTCGGCCACCCACAACATGGTGACCAGGTCGTCGTCGTCGGTGGATGCCGTGCGTGCCCGATGCAGCAGGGCGAGGAGGATCTCCAGGTCCTGGGTCTCGAAACCGGGAAGGAAACTCAGCGAGCGCAGTCCGTCGCGGTACAACAGCCACGGCAGCGACTCGCCGGCGCGCTCCACGTCCTGGTACACCACCCGGTCGTCGAGCGTGAACGACGCTTCCCGCACCTGCAGGTCGAGGGGCGTCAGGTACGTCCAGACGCGCGCGAAGGCCTGTCGCGCCTGTTCGACGCTCTGGGCGCGCGTGGGGTTGTTGGGCAGATACAACTGGACGGCACGAAGCGCCTTCGCGAACGCACGCAGTGCGTCCTCAACGGCCGATACGACTTCCGGCGAAAAGCCCGCGTCCGGTACCGAAACGGTCATACCTCGGGAAGGGTGTGCTGGCTGATGGTTCCCACGTCCTTGTCGCCCCGGCCGCTTACGCACAACAGTACCGGGTCCTGCTCCGACCACCGTCCGGCCTCACGTTCGAGCCACGCCACCGCGTGCGCCGTCTCGAGAGCCGGAATGATCCCTTCCAGACGACTCAGCAGGGCCACCCCTCGCAACGCGTCCGTATCCGTGACCGCCACGTACTCGGCCCGCCCGCTGTCGTGCAGCCACGCATGCTCCGGTCCCACCCCGGGATAATCGAGGCCGGCAGAAATGGAGTGCGCCGGGTGGACCTGACCGGCGGCATCCTGCAGAAGATACGAGAGCGAGCCGTGCAGGACCCCCGGCGTCCCCTTGGTGATGGACGCACTGTGGCGGTCGGTATCGAGGCCGGCACCGGCGGCTTCCACCCCCACCAGCTCCACCCCCTCGTCGCGCACGAAGCCGGCGAAGATACCCATGGCATTGGAGCCCCCACCCACACAGGCGACCACGGTACGTGGCAAGCGGCCGGTCTTCGCCAGCATCTGGGCGCGCGCCTCGGTGCCGATGACGGACTGGAACTCCCGCACCATGCGTGGATACGGCGCCGGCCCGACCACCGACCCGATGATATAGTGACTGTCGGTGACATTGGTCACCCAGTCCCGAATGGCCTCGGTTGTGGCATCCTTGAGGGTGCGGGTGCCCGACGTGACTGGAACGACCGTGGCCCCCATCAGGCGCATGCGGAATACGTTGAGCGCCTGCCGCTGCATGTCTTCTTCGCCCATGTACACCACGCATTCCAGTCCGAAGCGGGCGCAGATGGTGGCCGTGGCCACCCCGTGCTGTCCGGCGCCGGTTTCGGCAATGATGCGCTGCTTCCCCATACGGCGCGCGAGGAGCGCCTGCCCCACGGTGTTGTTGATCTTGTGGGCGCCAGTATGGTTGAGATCCTCGCGCTTCAGCCATATCGGCGCGCCCACGCGCGCGCTGAGGCGCGGCGCGAAGGTGAGGGCCGTCGGACGCCCCACGTACTCGCGCAACAGGCCGTCGAGTTCGGCCTGAAACGCGGTATCGTGCTGCACCGCCGCAAAGGCCGCTTCCAGAGCATCGAGTGCGGGTATGAGCGTTTCGGGAACGTACCGACCGCCGAACGGTCCGAACCGGTCCGTCGGGGGGATCCCTGCACTGCCGACCATCGTCATCGCGACATCTCCGCGGCGCGATGCGCCGCCCGCACGAACTGTTGCACGCGCACCGGATCCTTCACACCGGGCGCACTCTCCACGCCGGAAGATACGTCCACGACCTGCGGGGAAAGCAAACGCACCGCGTCAGCCACGTTTTCCGGCCGGAGTCCACCGGCGAGTACCAGCCGGAGCGCTGGCAGTTCCTTCCGAAGCGCTGCCACTGACTCGACCATCCCGGACCAGTCAAGTGCCACGCCGGTGCCACCGAGCTGTCCGGCGACGAAGGCGTCGAGTACCAGAGTGCCACTCACCGCCCCCCACATGATGGCATCCTCCGGGAGAGTCGCCCCCGTGATCCGCAGCACCGGCCACACCTCGCAGCCGGCGGTACGGCCTATCTGCACGGCCTCAGCGGGGGGCCGCCGCCCGTGCATCTGCACCACGTCAACGGCGAGCGCGCTGGCGAGGGCGATCACATCCTCGGCGGACTGATCACCGACGACGGCCACGCGTCGCACGCCGTGACGCGGCGCGCCCAGGACCTGACGCGCCTCGGGGAGGGTGAGGTGCCGCGGCCCCCCGGCAAGGATGACCCCGAGGAACGACGCGCCGGAGCGCGCCGCATGGCGTGCGTCTTCCACTCTGGTCAGCCCGCAAATCTTGACGTCGGGCATGGTTCAGTAACCGGTCGATCCCAGCTGACGGCGCGCCACTTCGGCATCACGGGCGCTGTGGGCGCGGGCCACGCCGGCGAGGGCGCGCACCTCGGCCGCCGGGTCGGCCGCTGCCGAGATCGCGCTGCCCACGAGCACGGCATCCGCCCCTGCGGCGGCGGCCGGCGCCAGATCGCCCGGGGTGCGCAGGCCGCTCTCCGCCACCGCGATGCACTCGGCTGGGATGCATGGAACCAGCGTGGGGGCCGTTGCGGGGTCAATGACGAGTGTTTCCAGATCGCGGTTGTTCACCCCGATCACCGAGGCTCCGGCGGCCAGGGCACGATCGAGCTCCCCGAGGGTGCGTACCTCGACCAGCGTCGCGAGCCCCGCGGCGGCGGCGGCGTCCATGAGGCGCGGCAACGCGTCTGGGGAGAGCGACCGTACGATGAGCAGCGCCGCCGACGCGCCTGCGGCGCGTGCCTCCCACAGCTGCACCGGATGCACGAGAAAATCCTTCCGGATGACCGGCACCGGCACCGCGTGGCTCACGGCGCGGAGATCCGCGAGGTCACCGCCGAACCGCGTCGGCTCCGTGAGCACCGAGATCGCGGCGGCGCCGCCGGCCACATAGGCGGCGGCCTGCACCCTGGCGTCGAGGCCAGGGGCAATGGCCCCCTTGGATGGGGAGGCCCGCTTCACCTCCGCAATGACCCGCAGGCACGGGCCGCGCAATGATGCGGCGAAGGGAATAGCGGGAGGGAGATCGGTGGCGCGCGCCCGCAGCTCGTTCAGGGTGGCAGCGACGGCGCCCGCCCGCTCATGCGCCTCGCGGGTCAGCGCGCCGAGCGTGCCGCCGGGGAAGCTCCAGGGCGCGGACGAAAAAAATGCTTGCACTTCGGGGCGTCTTCGGTTAGCGTGCCGGGTGGTTGGATTCGGCCTGTTTTCGGGGCGCGAGCCGTCCCCTCAATCCATGGAGGTACCATGCCGCTCACCAAGCGACAGCGGGAGATTCTGTCGTTCCTGTCAGAGTACAACGAAGTCAACGGGTACGCGCCGAGCTTTGAGGAAATCGCCTCGCGCTTCAACTATAACTCGCTGGCTACGGTGCATGAGCACCTCACGAATCTCGAGCGCAAGGGATACATCAAGCGGTCGTACAACGAAAGCCGCGCGATCGAAATTCTGCCCTCGGAGATCTACCAGCGTGCGGTCGAACTCCCGCTGCTGGGCACCGTGGCTGCCGGCGCACCGCTCGAAGCGATGCACACCGGCGAAACCATGGCGGTGCCCGACGGGTTCCTGCGCAAGAACGGGAGCCATTACGTGCTGCGCGTGAAGGGCGACTCCATGATCGAGGAGCACATCCGCGACGGCGACTACGTGGTCATCAACGACAAGCAGGCCGCGGACAACGGGGAGATGGTCATTGCCCTGCTCGACGGGTCGGGCGCCACGGTCAAGCGGTATTATCGTGAGCGTGACGGGCGCATTCGTCTGCAGCCAGCAAACGAAACCATGCAGCCGCTCTTTGTCCACGAGGACGACGTGCGCATTCAGGGCATTGTGGTGGGCGTGCTGCGGCGCTACTGAGCCTCGGCACCGAGGGGGCTAGGACGCGGCGTAACGCGATCGGGCGGCGGCGGCGTGCGAGGCGGCGCGCAGCCGCATCAGGGCCGTGAAGCCTGCGCCTGAGCGCAGAGCGTCGCGTGTCTGGGCCACGGCGTCCGCGTAAGCGAGGCCCTCACGGCTCACGTAGAGCGCAGCCGCGGCATTCAGCAGCACGGCAGCGTGCGCCCCTGGCGTTCCTCCCCCCTGCAACACCTGTTCGATCACACGCGCGTTGTCGGCGGGCTCGCCGCCGCCGAGCTCCGACGCGTCTACCGCGCGTACCCCGTGAGCCGCGGGATCGATCTCCCACGACTGCACGCGGCCGCCGGCAACCTCCTGTACCGACGTCACGCCGAGCGGGGAGATTTCATCGAGGCCCGGCTCTCCATGCACCACGAGGGCCCTGACCGAGCCCAGAGCGCACAGCGCGTCTGCCAGGAGCGGGAGGCGCGCGCGTTCCGCTACGCCCACCACCTGCCGCCCGGCGCGGGCCGGATTGGCCAGCGGGCCCACCATGTTCATGACCGTGGGCACGGCCAGCTCCCGCCGCACCGGCCCCACATGGCGCAACGCCGGATGCATGAGCGGCGCGAACATGAACACGATCCCCGCATTCTGCAGGGTGTCGGCCATGGCGGCCGGCGAGATGTCCACCGCCACCCCAAGCGCCTCGAGCACATCGGCGCTGCCACTGCGCGACGTGAACGACCGATTGCCGTGTTTCGCCACCCGCACCCCCATGCCCGCGGCCACCAGCGCCGCCGCCGTGGAAATGTTGAACGTGGTGAGCGCGCCACCGCCGGTTCCGCAGGTGTCCACCAGTTCGTCCGGCTGGGCCACCGGCAGCACCAGCATGGCGTCACGCAATGCCTGCACGACCCCGGCCACTTCCTCGGCCGTTTCTCCCTTCACGCGGAGCGCCATGAGCAAGGCGGCGACCTGGGCAGAGGTCCCTTCGCCGCGCATGATGACGCCGAAGGCCGCGCGCAGCGCCTCCGCGTCGAGCGACGCATGCTGGGCCAGACGACGGATCGCCCCGAGCAGGGCGTCAGCTGACATGCAGGGTGTCCAGCAGGCGCTCCGTGAGGCCGTGGCGCGAGGTGATGAGGGAGATGACCAGGCTGAGCAGGCGCACGCGCTCGACATCCTCCTCGGTATAGATCCCGCGCTGGGCGCGGTTGGTGAGGTTGAGCACACCGACCAGTTCCCCATGATACAGCAACGGAAAGCAGATGAAGCTGCCCGTCGTGAAGTACTGGTCTCGCAGCAGTGGGTGTTGCGCCGCCTCGCGCACGTCCTGCACCAGCAGCGGCTCGCGCGCCGCGGCGACGCGTCCTGCCACCCCCTCGCCAATACGGATCCGCATGCCCTCGGACACCGACGGCGCGATGCCGCGTGCCGCCGCGAGGTACAGATATTCGGGGTCCGGCGACCGCAGCATGAGCGAGCAGCGCTGCGCCTGCATATCGTCGCCGACGAGTGCCAGCAGCGCGTCGACCAGCGTCCGGGCGTCCGTGGTTTCGGCGTCCAGCGTCAGGGCGCGATCGACGAGGTACAGCGTCCGCGTCCGCTGGCGGAGCGCCTCGCTGCGCCGGTGCAGTTCGAGGTGCGCCTGCTCGAGCTGCGACACGGCGGTGGCGAGTTGCTGATCCGACAGCTCGGCACGTCTGGCGGCACGGCGCGCTTCCTCCACGGCGCGCGCCGCTTCCGCCTGCACGGCGATCATCTCCGCCGGATCGAGGGCGGGGACTTCGCGCGGCGTGTTGCGGACCTCGCGCAGCTCCGCTTCGAGCGCGCCCAGCTTGCGGACGTACTCCCCGTGTACCCGCTGGGTCACGTCCTCGAGCGTTCGCACGGCCTCTTCGCGCGCCTCCCGCTCCGCCAGGCGGGCGTAGGCCAGGTCGAAGAGTGCCATGGCGGGGGCGAGGCGTTCCGTGGTGCGCGTGCCGAAAATCTTGCGGGGCTCGTACAGCGCGAGCATCGCGCCGAGCATGCCGTCCATGCGCATGCCGCGCACGGCGAGAATTCCGCCTTCGAGCATCGTGGCAAAACCGCACAGGCGGGCGTAATCGGCCGACCGGTCGGTCACATCGATGAACGGCCCGCCAGCCAGCACGCGGGTGCGCACGGGCTCGGGCAGATGGTCGAAGGTGGTTTCCATGCTGCTCCGGACCACCTGCGCACCGACCGGGGTGAGCCGGTCGCGCAGCATGTCGCGGCGCGCGTCATACAGAATCAGCGCCAGCGTCGCGCCCCGGTCGAGTTCGGCAAGCGACTCCCCCAAGGCGATCAGGGCCTGATCGAGATCGGGGGCCGCCGACAGGGCGTGCGCAAGGGAGGCGAGAGTGCGTGGAGGCATGGTGAAAGAGGTGACGAGCACAAAACGTCATTCAGCGCGGTCGCGCAATGGCCGAGCCGTCCGCGTCCGGCCACCGCACGGGCGTGACCCAGGCGAGTTGAAGCAGACGCCCGAGGTGCCTAGCTTCCACGGCCAATGGACCTGCGACCGATCCTCCTGGTAACGCAATATGACGGAGGGCGCTTCGCCGGCTGGCAGCGCCAGCCCGTCGCCCGAACCGTTCAGGGCGAGATGGAAGCCGTGCTGGCCCGGCTCTGCGGTACCGCCGTTCCCGCGGTCGGCGCCGGGCGGACCGATGCTGGCGTTCACGCACACGGCCAGGGGGTCGGCGTGCGGGTTCCTGCGCGCTGGAGCCCGGAACGGCTCCAGCGTGCAATCAATGCCATGCTGCCGCCGGACATCTGGGTGGCGTCGGCCCACGAGATGGTTGCGGATTTTCATCCGCGGCGCAGCGCAATCAAGCGCCGATATGGTTATCTTGTGGGGACGGATGACGCTGCCCGGTCGCCCTTCCGGCGCCGGTACGAGTGGGCGGTTCCCCGCCCGCTGGCGGCGGAGGCGCTTCACGCGGAAGCCAGTCACCTGCTGGGAGAACACACGTTTCGGGCGTTTGCCGTGGCTCGCACGGCGCCGATCGACGATCACCATCGCTGCGTCATTCAGCACGCGGCGTGGGTGCCTCGCGACGGCGGCTGGGTCTTCGAGGTCGCCGCGAACCGGTTTCTCCATCACATGGTGCGTTTTCTCGTGGGGACGATGATCGATGTGGCACAGGGACGCCGGCCGCGTGGCACCATCGCGCGGCTGCTCGTGGCATCCGACAACACCGAGACATCGCCGCCAGCGCCGGCCCATGGGCTGTCGCTGCGCGAGGTGGTCTACCCCGTCTCCTGCTATGCCCCCAACGGGTGAGCGCGCTCTCCGCCCAGTGCACGCCGTAATGCGTCCATGACACCGCGTCCTACGCTCATCGCCCTGCTCTCCCTGGTACTCGTTGGGTGCGAGGGAGCCAATCCCTCCCGCTCAGAGGCGCAGTCGCGCACGTTGCCGCCGGCCCCCCCCCTGCCGGCCAGCCCTGTTCCGGCGACCTCCGTGGCCGCCTCGCGTCGCACCGCCATCACCACGGCAGTTGAGCGTGTGGCCCCTGCCGTCGTGACGGTGCAGACGGAAACGGTGGAACGTGTGCCCGTGGACTTCTTCGAGTACTTCATGGGGGGGCGTTCAGGGGAACGGCGCAACGCGGGTATCGGCTCGGGCTTCGTGGTGCGTGCCGATGGCGTGATCGTGACCAATGCCCACGTGATTGCGGGCGCATCCCGCGTCTCGGTGGCAATGCGCGACGGGACTACCTACGAAGCCACGGTGGTGGGCGCCGACGAGTCGAATGATCTTGCGGTGGTGCGGATCAAGGCGCAAAACCTGCCGGTAGCGCCACTCGGACGGTCCTCGGATCTCATTGTGGGCGAGTGGACGATCGCCATCGGCAATCCGTTCGGGTTCGTGCTGGGCAACAATGAACCGAGTGTGTCGGTTGGCGTGGTCAGCGCTGTGGGCCGCAATCTCGCCGGGCGTGGCGAGGGCGGTGGCGCGTACATCGATATGATCCAGACGGACGCCGCCATCAACCCCGGCAACTCCGGGGGCCCACTCGTGAACGCGTCGGGGGACGTGATCGGCGTCAACAGTTCGATCTACTCACCGAGCGGCGGTTCAGTGGGTTTGGGGTTCGCCATCCCCATCGATCGCACGAAGCGCATCGTCGAGGACCTGCTGGAGCATGGCACGGTCCGGCAGCCATGGGTGGGGATCCGGCTGCAAACGCCACAGGCGAGCAGCGCACGCGATGTGGCCAAGGCCGGCGCAGTGGTGGCACGTGTCGTTCCCGGCTCGCCGGCGGAAAAGGCAGGGGTGCGGGTGGGCGATCAGGTGGTGGGCGCGGGAACGCGCCCTGTGCGCAATCCCTTCGATTGGGAGGCGCGGCTGCTCGACCTGCGGGTGGGGGAAGCGCTGCCCATTACCGTGCGCCGCGGCGGCCGCGACGTGCGCCTCACCGTGCGGGTAGCCGACGCGCCCGAGGTGACCGCCCAGAAGGTCACGGTCCTGCGGGAACTGCAACTCATCACCCTTACCGATGCCATCCGTCAGGAGCGCGGCATCGCTGCCGCCGCCGGGGCGCTGGTGTACCGCATTTCCGATCGCATCCGCGACGAAATCGGGTTGCAGGAAGGGGATGTGATCGCGCAGGTGGGGCAAACGCGCATCAACTCCGCCGAGGCTGCCTCCAGTGCCTTCGATCGATACGGCGCCCGCGGGCCGGTGTTCGTCGTGTTCGAGCGCAATCGTCAGTACTTCCAGACCTCATTCTACCTCCGCTGACCTGACGCACCTCACCCTCGATTCCGTGACCGCTTCCGATAGATCGTCGTATCAATCTCCGCTCGCCGACCGCTATGCGTCCCGTGCCATGCTCACGCTCTGGGGGCCGCAGGAGCGCTATGGCCTGTGGCGTCGCCTGTGGCTGGCCTTGGCGGAAGCGCAGCAATCGCTCGGCATTGCCATTCCCGATGAGGCGCTCACCGGGATGCGCGCGCACCTCGACGACATCGATTTCGACGCGGTGGCCGAATACGAGCGGACGTTCCGTCACGACGTCATGGCGCATGTGCACGCCTTCGGCGACGTGGCGCCCGAGGCGCGCAAGTTCATTCATCTCGGGGCGACCAGCTGCTATGTCACGGACAATGCCGAGCTCATTCTCATGCGGCGCGGTCTCGGCCTGCTGCGGGCGAAGCTGCTCGACGCTCTCGACGCGCTGCGCGGCTTCGCGCAGGAGTGGAAGGATGTGCCGGCGCTCGGGTACACCCACCTGCAGCCGGCGCAGCTGACCACGGTGGGCAAGCGGGCCACGCTGTGGATGCAGGACATCCTGCTCGATCTCGAGGATCTCGAGTTCCGCATCCGCTCCCTCCCCTTCCGTGGCGTCAAGGGCACGACCGGGACCCAGGCGTCCTTCCTGTCGCTGTTCGACGGCGACCATGCCAAGGTGCGCGAACTCGACCGGATGGTGTGCGCGAAGATGGGTTTCGCCACCAGCATCCCGGTGAGCGGACAGACCTACTCGCGCAAGATCGATGCGCAGGTGCTGGGTGTGGTGGCCGGGATCGCGGCCACCGCCTCCAAGTTCAGCGGGGACATTCGCCTGCTGCAGGCGTTCGGGGAGATCGAGGAACCGTTCGAGAAGAATCAGATCGGCTCCTCGGCCATGGCATACAAGCGCAATCCCATGCGGTCGGAGCGCATCGCGGCGCTTGCCCGTTTTGTGCTCTCGCTCGAGCCGAATGCCAACCAGACCCACGCCGTGCAGTACTTCGAGCGCACCCTCGATGACTCGGCGAATCGCCGTCTGACCATTCCTGAGTCGTTTCTCGCGACCGATGCCATCCTGGTGCTGCTGCAGAATGTGGTGCGGGGACTCGAAGTGCATCCGGCGCGCATCCGGCGGCGCGTCGATGACGAGCTGCCATTCATGGCCACGGAGGAACTGATCGTCCGTTTCGTGCGCGCGGGCGGCGACCGCCAGGAGGCGCACGAGATCATTCGTGGTCACAGCATTGCGGCGGCGCGGGCGGTCAAGGATGGCGCCGCGAGGAACGACATGCTGGAGCGGCTCGCCGCTGATCCGGCGTTCGGTGTGCCGCTGGAGGATCTGCAGGCCGTAGCCGAGCCCGCGCGTTTCGTCGGGCGCGCGCCGCAGCAGGTGGAGGAGTTCCTCGAGGAGCACGTCGCCCCGTGGCTCTCGCGCGAGCGGGCCAGTGTGGAACAGGACGAGGTGCGCGTATGAGCGCCGTGGCGCTGCTGCAGACCGATCTGCCGCTGCCGCTGGTGCGGCGTGGCAAAGTGCGTGACGTATACGCCGTCGATGTCGATCGCCTCCTGCTGGTCACGACCGATCGCATCAGCGCCTTCGACGTGGTGATGTCGGAGGCGATTCCCTACAAGGGCGCCGTACTCACGCAGCTCACCGCGTGGTGGCTCGGCCAGCTGCCGTCGGGCATCGCGCACCATCTCATCACGGCCGACACCGACGCCATCCTCGCGGCCGTTCCCGCACTCGCGCCCTATCGCGACGCGTTAGCCGGTCGTGCCATGCTCACGTGGAAAGCCGAGGTGGTGCCCATCGAATGCGTGGTGCGAGGCTACCTCACCGGCTCGGCATGGAAGGAATACCAGGCGCTCGGCACCCTCGCCGGCGAGGCGCTGCCCACGGGTTTGCGTGAAAGCGACCGTCTCGACCCGCCCATATTCAGTCCCGCTACCAAGGCCGAAACCGGCCACGACGAAAACATCACCATCGGCACGGTCGTGGACCGGGTCGGGGGGGAGACGGCGGCGACGCTCGAGCGGCTGGCGCGCACGATCTACGAATTCGGACGGGCCGTTGCCGAGCCACGCGGGATCATCGTGGCCGACACCAAGTTCGAGTTCGGCTGGCGCGACGGCACCTTGCTGCTCATCGACGAGGTCCTCACCCCCGACAGCTCCCGGTTCTGGCCTGCCGACAGCTACGCCCCAGGCCGCGGGCAACCGAGCTTCGACAAACAGCCGCTGCGCGACTGGCTGGAGGTGGAGCGGAAGGCCGGACGCTGGGACGGTGAGGCGCCCGCTCCGGTCCTGCCCCCGGAGATCGTGGAAGCCACCAGTTTGCGGTATCGCGACGCCTTTCGACGATTGACGGGTTCCCCGCTCGACCTGGCCCGCCTGGGGCTTCCGGTCGCCCGGTGAACGCCCCCTCGGTCGAGATCGGCGGCATTACCGCAGCGACAGCTGTTGCCCTGCTCGTACTGTTCGGACTCGCCCTGCGCGGTCGTTCGTGGACCTGGTGGTTGCTGGGCTACGTCATGACGCTGGTAACCCTGGTGCTCGCCTGGAGACGCCGATGAACGCCCCCGACGGTACGGAGCGCCGACGCATGCGGCCCCGGGAGGCGGCGGTCATCGCGCTGCCCAACGGCTTCACACTCGCCAACCTGTTCTTCGGCATCTTCGGCATCGTGGCCGCCTCACGCGGCGACTTCGATGCCGCGGCGCGTTTCATCGTGTTCGGGGCCGTCGCCGATACGCTCGACGGCCGCATTGCGCGCGCCACCAAGTCCGGCTCGCGGTTCGGCGAAGAGCTCGATTCGCTGGTGGATGCCATTTCTTTCGGCACCGCGCCCGCACTGATCATGTACTTCGCGGTGTTCCAGAGTACCCGGTGGGAGTGGATCTTCTGTTTCTTCTTCACCGCCTGCGCGGTAATGCGTCTGGCCCGCTTCAACGTGATGCAGGCCGGTCGCAAGACGACGCACTTCCAGGGGCTGCCGAGCCCGGCGGCCGGCGGTATTCTGGCCACGTACTACTGGTTCAGCCAGACCTCGCTCTACACCGAGACGGTCGTTGCCGACCTCCCCTGGCATCAGATGCTCCGATTCCTGATGCTGGGCCTCGGCATGCTGATGATCAGCAACGTGCAGTACGCCAAGTTTCCGGTCGTCAACTTCCGCTCGCTCCAGGGAATCCTCGGCTTCCTGCTCGTCGTCGGTACGCTCATCGGCGTGATCTTCCTGCCGAAGCAGTTCTTCTTCCCGGCCGGCATGGCGTACGTGCTGTACGGGATCGGCCGCACGGTGTTCCTCGGTCTTCTCGACCGTCTGCCGGGGCGTGATCCGTCCGGTGAGAACGAAGAGGATGAGGAAGATCCGGAGACCGCCCCTCCCCGTCGCCGTCGCCGGCGTCGTCGTTCCCAACGCAATCCAACCGGTCCCGACACCGGTCGCGAGGACAAGCCCGCATGACCCGTTTCCGTTGCGCCGTCCACATCGTGCCCCGTCGCGGCATTCTCGATCCTCAGGGCAAGGCCGTCTCCGACGCGCTGCACTCACTCGCATTCACCAACGTGAGTGATGTGCGTGTGGGGCGGTACGTCGTGGTGGACACCACCGCCGAGTCGGAAACGGACGCGCGCGCGGCGGTGAAGGCCATGTGCGAGAAGCTGCTCGCCAATCCCGTCACCGAAGACTACGACATCGCCAGCGTGGAGCGCGCGTGAAAGCCGGCATCGTGCGCTTTCCGGGCTCCAATTGCGACGAGGATGCGTTCCACGCCGTCGCGGACATCCTCGGCCAGGACGCCGTCTACCTGTGGCACAAGGACCATGACCTCCAGGGGGTGGATCTGGTGATTCTCCCCGGCGGTTTCAGTTATGGCGATTACCTGCGCGCCGGCGCGATCGCGCGCTTCAGCCCGATCATGAAGGAGGTCGTGCAGCACGCCAACCGCGGCGGCCTCGTGCTGGGCATCTGCAATGGTTTCCAGATTGCCTGCGAAGCGGGGCTGCTGCCTGGCGCGCTCCTGCGCAACGACACGTTGCGCTTCGTGAGTGCGCCGGTCACGCTCCGGGTGGAAAGCATCGCCACGCGCTTCACCTCGCAGTATCACCTGGGCCAGCAGATCCGCATTCCGGTGGCACATGGTGATGGTCGATACACGGCCGACGGTGACGTGCTCGCCCGACTCGAGGGTGAGGGGCATGTGGTATTCCGCTATGTCGACGCCAACGGTGAGCCCACCGGCGAGGCCAATCCGAACGGATCGCTGCGCAACATCGCGGGCATCGTCAGCGAAGCCGGGAACGTGCTGGGGATGATGCCGCACCCGGAGCGGGCCATGGAGGCGGCGCTGGGCTCGACGGACGGTCTGCCGCTCTTCACGTCGATCGTTGAATCACTGCTGGGAGGCGTTGCCGCATGAGTGCACCCACGCCATCGACCGCCGCGCGTGTGCAGTCGCGTCCCGGTGACCCGACCATCACGCCGGCGCTGGTTGCCGAACATGGCATTACCGAGTTCGAGTACGAGCGTCTGGTGCACATGCTCGGCCGCACGCCCACGTTTACCGAGCTGGGGGTCGTCAGTGCCCTGTGGAGCGAGCACTGCTCGTACAAGCACTCGCGCCCGATGCTCAGGACGCTGCCTACCAAGGCGCCCTGGGTGCTGCAGGGGCCCGGGGAGAACGCCGGCGTCATTTCCGTCGGCGACGGCTGGGCCGTGGCGTTCAAGATCGAGTCCCACAATCACCCGTCGGCGGTGGAGCCGTACCAGGGAGCCGCGACGGGGGTGGGCGGCATTCTGCGTGACGTCTTCACCATGGGCGCCCGCCCCATCGCCCTGCTGAACTCGCTGCGCTTCGGCCCGCTGACCTCCTCGCGCGTGCGATGGCTCTTTGCCGGCGTGGTGAAGGGGATTGGCGACTACGGCAACTGCGTGGGCGTTCCCACCGTGGGTGGCGAAGTCGTGTTCGACCCGTCCTACGAAGGCAACCCGCTGGTGAATGCCATGTGCGTGGGGCTCATGCGGGAGGACGAACTCATCCGCGCCGTCGCCAGTGGGGTCGGCAATCCCATCATGGCGGTGGGGGCGCGCACCGGTCGCGACGGCATTCATGGTGCCTCATTCGCCTCGGAGGATCTCTCCGAGTCCAGCGAGGCGAAGCGCCCCATGGTGCAGGTGGGCGACCCGTTCACCGAGAAGCTGCTCCTCGAGGCGTCGCTCGAGCTGATTCGCAGCGGGCACATCGTGGCCATTCAGGACATGGGGGCGGCCGGGCTCACCTCCTCGTCGGCGGAGATGGCGGAGCGGGGGGACGTAGGGGTCACGATCGACGTGACCAAGGTTCCCGTGCGCGAACAGGGGATGACGCCCTACGAGATCCTGCTCTCCGAATCCCAGGAGCGCATGCTCGTGGTGGCCCGACAGGGCCATGAGGACAACGTCCGCCAGATTCTCGCGAAGTGGGATCTCGAAGCGGCGGTGATTGGCGAGGTGATTGCGGAACCGGTCTACCGGGTGACCGAGGGGGAGACGATCGTCGCGGAGTTTCCCGGCTCGCGGCTCGTGACCGAGTGCCCGCAGTACGTGCTGGAGCCAAGGGAAAGCGCAGCGCTGCGGGCGGCGCGGGCGCGGGACCCGCATGACGTGAAGCCCCTCGCCGAGGAACGCGACCATTCGTGGACGCTTGAACGCCTGCTCGCGTCGCCCACGATTGCCAGCAAGCGGTGGGTGTGGCAGCAATACGACTCGACGGTGCGCACCAGCACGGTGCGCGGACCCGGGAGTGATGCGGCGGTCGTGCGTCTGCGCGGCACGGACAAGGCGATTGCGCTGTGTATCGATGGCAATGGTCGCCATGTGGCGCTGTCCCCACGCAACGGCGGGCGCGCGGCGGTGTGCGAGGCCGCGCGCAACGTGGCGTGCAGCGGTGCGCGCCCCAAGGCCATCACGAACAACCTCAACTTCGGCAATCCGAAGAAGCCCGAGGTGTACTTCCAGCTCAGCGAAGCGATCGCCGGGATGGGAGAGGCCTGCACCGTGCTGGAGACGCCGGTCACGGGCGGCAACGTCTCGCTCTACAACGAGAATCCGCAAGGTGCCATTCATCCGACCCCCACGATCGGCATGGTTGGCCTGGTGGAGTCCCTTGCCCACATCACCCCGTCGGCGTTTCAGCGCGTGGGCGACGACATCGTGCTGCTGGGAGAATGCACGGACGAATTGGGGGCGAGTGAATACCTGCTCAGCATCCACGGTCTCACGATCGGCGAGCCGCCCGCGTGCAACCCAGTCACTGAGCGTGCCCTCATCGACGCACTCCTCGAGGCCATCGCCGCGGGAGTCGTGCGCTCGGCGCACGATTGCAGCGACGGCGGACTCGCCGTGGCCCTGGCGGAATGTGCCATGATGGATCGCGACCGCGTGTTCGGGTTCGCGGTAGACCTGTCTCCGTGGGCCACGCTCCCCCATCGCGCCCTGCTGTTCGGCGAGGCGCACGGCCGGGTGGTCGTTTCCACCGCAGACAGCGCGGCCGTGCGGCAGATCGCACAGCGGTGCGGGGTGCCGGCGCGGGTGATCGGGCGCGTGACCGAGGCCGATACCGGCGCGAGCTTCACCATTTCCGACGATACCTTCACGGCGCCGATCAACTGGCTCGCCCAGGCGTTCCACGAGGCCATCCCCCAGGCAATGGACGGCGACACGCCGGCCGAGCATGTGGTGGCCGCGTCGCACGCTCCTACCAACGACTGAGGGAGTATCCCATGTGCGGCATTTTCGGCGTCTACGGCCACAAGGATGCAGCGGCCCTGACGCAGCTGGGCCTCTACTCATTGCAGCATCGCGGCCAGGAGTCGGCCGGCATCGTGGCGGTCGATGACAACGGTCGGGCGCGCGTGAGTCGCGCGATGGGCCTCGTGTCCGAAGGATTCGGTGACGATGAGATGCTGGCGTTGCAGGGGCCGATCGCCATCGGGCATACGCGCTACAGCACGGCTGGCTCATCGGCCATCGAGAACGCGCAGCCGGTACTGGCGCGAGTGCGCCGGGGGCACATTGCCCTCGCGCACAATGGCAACCTCACCAACGCCGTGGAGCTGCGGCGGGCCCTCGAGGATGAGGGGGCCATCTTCTCGAGCACGATGGACTCGGAAGTGATCGTGCATCGCATTGCCCGCGCCTCCGGCGAATCGCCGGAGGCGCGCGTGGCCGAGGCCCTGCAAGGAGTGGAAGGCGCGTACTGCCTGCTCGTGATCCTGGATGAAACGGTGGTGGTGGCTCGCGATCCCCACGGTTGGCGACCGCTCGTCATGGGGCGCCTCGCCGACAGCCTGGTGTTCGCGTCGGAGACCTGTGCGCTGGACATCGTGGGCGCCGTGGTCGAGCGCGAGATCGCGCCAGGGGAAATCGTGGCGGTGGATCGGCACGGGCTGCGGTCGCTCACGGCGTTGCCGGCGGCGCCGCTCAATCGGTGCGTGTTCGAACACGTGTACTTCGCCCGTCCCGACAGCAAGATCTTCGGCGGGTCGGTGGATCGCTCGCGACGTGCGCTGGGGCGCCAACTCGCGCGCGAATGCCCCGCTCCCGACGCGGACGTCGTGTTTGCGGTACCCGATTCATCCAACTCGGCAGCGCTGGGATTCGCCGAGGCATCGGGCATCCCCTACGAACTGGCGCTCATTCGCAATCACTACGTGGGACGCACCTTCATTCAGCCCACGCAGTCGGGGCGTGATGCCAAGGTGAAGGTGAAGTACAACCCGGTGCGCGAGATCATCGAGGGGAAGCGCGTGGTCATGGTGGATGACTCGATCGTGCGCGGCACGACCACGCGGGGCCTGGTTTCCCTCGTGCGGGCGGCGGGTGCCCGGGAAGTGCACATGCGCGTATCGAGTGCGCCCATCATCAGCCCGTGCTACTACGGCATTGACACCCCGCGCCGGGAAGAGCTCATCGCGGCACAAATGAGCCACGAGGAACTCGTCCGGCATCTGGGCGTGGATACGCTGGGGTACCTGTCCATCGCGGGCATGCTCTCGGCCATGCCGAGCGGTCCGGACGGCTACTGCCATGCCTGTTTCTCCGGCCGCTATCCAACGGCCACGCCGTCGGAGCCGGAGTTGCTCCGCGCCGGTAGTGCCGCCGGTGTGCCGGTCGGCATCGCCTGATCCTCACCCATCCATCCACAGCAGGAGCCTCTCTCGTGACGCGGTCGGTCTATTTCTTCGGTAACGGCACGGCTGACGGCACGCGGGAGATGAAGTCGTTGCTTGGCGGAAAGGGCGCCAATCTGGCTGAGATGACGAATCTCGGGGTGCCCGTCCCGCCCGGCTTCACGATTGCCGCCGACCAGTGCGTCGCGTATCTCGAGCATGGCGGCATCAGTGACACCCTGCGCAGTGAAGTGGAAGCCGCGCTCGTCCGCCTCGAGACCGTGAGCGGGAAGCGGTTCGGCGATCCCGCCAATCCGCTGCTCGTTTCCGTTCGCTCAGGAGCCGCGGTCAGCATGCCGGGGATGATGGAAACGATCCTCAACCTCGGGCTCAACGACGAGACGGTCGAGGGGCTCGCCGCGGCCAGCGGCAATGCGCGCTTCGCGTTCGACTCGTACCGCCGCTTCGTGCAGATGTACGCCGACGTCGTGCTGGGGGTGAACATCCATCGCTTCGAGCAACTGCTCGCGACGAAGCGTCTCACGACCGGCGTCAGCTCCGATGCGGAGCTGAGCGCGGAGGCGCTCCGCACGCTCGTCACGGAGTATCAGCAACTCGTACGAGCCGCCACTGGTGCCGATTTCCCCTCCGATCCGCAAGTACAGCTCTGGGGCGCCATCGAGGCCGTGTGGAAGTCGTGGACGCTCAAGAAGGCAGTGGACTACCGCAAGGTGAACGGCATTCCCCATACCCTCGGCACGGGGGTCAATATCGTGTCCATGGTGTTCGGCAACAGGGGAAGCGATTCGGGGACCGGTGTGGCCTTCACGCGCGATCCGAGTACCGGCGAACGCCGTTTCTACGGCGAGTTCCTGGTGAACGCGCAGGGCGAGGATGTCGTGGCCGGCATTCGCACCCCGCTGCACATCGACGAAATGGCGACGCAGTTGCCGGGAGCCTACGAGGCCCTGCTCGAGACACAGGGGCGTCTCGAGCGGCACTTCCGCGACATGCAGGACATCGAGTTCACGGTGGAGCGCGGCACGCTCTATCTGCTGCAGACGCGAACCGGCAAGCGCACCACGGCGGCCGCGCTGCGCATTGCGCTGGACATGGTCGAGGAAGGCCTCATCTCCGAACGGGAGGCCGTGCTGCGGTTGCAGCCCAACCAGTTGGACCAGCTGCTCCACCGCGTCATTGCCAGTACGTCGCAGGCAACGCCCATTGCCGTGGGACTGCCGGCCAGCCCCGGCGCGGCCAGTGGAGTGGCGGTCTTCGATCCCGATGTGGCCGAACGGCGCCATCACCAGGGAGAACAGGTCATTCTCGTCCGCGAGGAAACCACCCCGGAGGACTTCCACGGGATCGTGGCGGCGCGCGCGGTGCTCACGGCGCGCGGCGGCATGACGAGCCATGCGGCCGTCGTGGCCCGTGGCATGGGCAAGTGCGCCATCGTGGGCTGCACGGCCATGGACATCCTGAGCGACCAGCGCAGCATGCGCGTGGGGGAGGTGGTCGTTACCGAGGGGGACTGGCTGACGCTCGACGGCGGTACCGGGCGTGTCTTTCTCGGGGACCTGCCCACCCAACCGAGCGAAGTCATGCGCGTCATCAACGGCCTGCAGCCGGCGAGTGAGGCCCCCACGTATCGCGGCTTCGCCACGTTGATGGGGTGGGCCGACACCCATCGCCGGCTCAAGGTGCGCGCGAACGCGGACACGCCGCGCGATGCGCGCGTGGCGCGGAACTTCGGCGCCGAAGGCATCGGGCTGTGCCGCACCGAGCACATGTTCTTCGAGGGCGATCGAATCACCGCGATGCGCGAGATGATCGTTGCCCGTGATGAAGGCGGGCGCCGTCGCGCACTCGAGAAGCTGTTGCCCATGCAGCGCACCGATTTCGAGGGAATCTTCGAGGCGATGGATGGCCATCCGGTGACCATTCGGCTGCTCGATCCGCCGTTGCACGAGTTCCTGCCGCACGGCGGCGAGGAATCCTCACTGCTGGCGGCCTCCCTGAATCTCTCGCGCCCGGAGCTGTCGCGCATCGTGTCGGCGCTGCGCGAAACCAATCCCATGCTGGGCCACCGCGGGTGTCGCCTGGGTATTGTGTACCCCGAGATCACGGAGATGCAGGCGCGCGCCATTTTCGAAGCAGCCGTTCGTGCCTGCCGACGCGGCATCGAGGTCCTGCCGGAGATCATGGTACCACTCGTGTCGGATGTGACCGAGTTCCGGCATCAGCGGGCGATCATCGAGCGCGCCGCCGACCAGGTCATGGGAGTCATGGGAGAGCGTGTCCCGTATCTCGTCGGCACCATGATCGAGCTCCCTCGCGCGGCGCTCACCGCCGACGAGATCGCTGCCGAGGCCGACTTCTTCTCGTTCGGCACCAACGACCTCACCCAGACCACATTCGGGCTCAGCCGTGATGACGCTGGACGTTTCCTCCCGCAGTATGTGGAGGGAGGCATCTTCCCCGACGATCCGTTTCAGGTGCTCGACGCCAAGGGAGTCGGCAAGCTGGTGAAGTGGGCCGTACGTGACGGTCGCGAGACGAAGCCCTCACTCAAGGTGGGGATCTGCGGCGAGCACGGCGGAGAGCCGCGCAGCGTGGCGTTCTGCCACACTGTCGGCCTCGACTACGTGTCGTGCTCACCATTTCGGGTTCCTGTGGCCCGCCTCGCCGCCGCCCACGCGGCGCTGCACGACTGATTGGCACCCCAGGCCGCCAGGCCGGGCACAACAACAAAGGGCTCGCCATGAGGCGAGCCCTTTGTCGTAGTGGAGGTGAGGGGAATCGAACCCCTGTCCGAGACTAGATCGACCCCAGCTTCTACGTGCGTATTCCATTGATTGAGGTCTCCCTTGGCTGGCCAATGGAAAGCCCACCTCGGGACAAGTCTTCTAGAGTTTTGCCTGCCGCCGGAAGACGCACCGACAGGCTAGCCCAGATTTGCGATACTCACGTGCCGCCCCGGGCGGGCTGCCGCGTGAGCACTGCTACGTAACCCGAAGGTTAGGCAGCGAGCGCGAGGTTGTTGTTCGCGATTGTGGTTTTCCCGAGTGTTTAACCAGGTGCTCGAGTACCTGGGCACGCTACCAGAGCTTCACCAACCCCGTCGAAGCCAGTCACCCCCGGTTCGAACGGTACTGCCTCTTCGTACACTATACGCCCCACCCCGGTTCCGGCAACTGCGCCGCCGCTGTCAGGCGGCTTCGCAGGTGAGATCGGACACATCCGGATCGTCGGCCTTCGCGCCCCGCGCGACATACTCATCGTAGAAGAGGAGGTAGTTCGCGAAGATCGCCTCCACTTCAGCAAAGTCGCGCACCTGATGCAGTTTGGCACGCAGATCGGCGGAGTTGGGAAGTCCCTTCACATACCACCCCAGGTGCTTGCGGAACTCGATCGCCGCACCGATGGGATCCGTTTCGTAGGCCTGCACCATGCGCGCATGTCCAAGGGCAATTGCGAAGCGCTCGTGCACCGCTGGCGTGGCCGGCATTGGCTCGCCGTTGATCAGCGCCCGCGCCTGATTGAAGATCCACGGCTGGCCGTAGGACCCGCGACCGATCATGATGCCGTCGGCCCGCGTATGGTCGAGCATCCGCTTGGCGTCGGATGCCGTCTTGATGTCACCGTTTCCCAGCACCGGGATGTCGAGTGCGTCGGCGACCTTCGCAATCTCGTCCCAGTTCGCCTGGCCGCTGTACATCTGGGTCCGGGTCCGCGCATGGAGCGTGAAAACAGTGGCGCCGGCATCCTGCATGCGAAGCGCAATGCCGACCGGGTCGCGCATCTCCTCGTTCCAGCCACTGCGCGTCTTGACCGTGACGGGGAGCGGCGTGGCCTTCGACACCGCACGGATGATCTCCTGCACCAGATCCAGGTCCTTGAGGCACCCGGACCCTCCGTTGCGCCGCACGACCTTCTTGACCGGACATCCGAAGTTGATGTCGACGAAGTCGGGCATGAACAGATCGGTGACCATGGCGGCCGCATCGGCCATGGCCCGCGGGTCGGCCCCGAAGATCTGTACCCCGATCGGCCGCTCGTCCTGATTGAAGCGCAGCTTGCTGATCGTTGCTTCGTTCTCCCGGCGGATGCCTTCGGCCGACAGAAACTCCGTGATCACCACATCCGCGCCATGGCCATGACACAAGCGACGGAACGGTGATTCCGATACACCGGCCATGGGAGCCAGATAGAGCGGCGTCTGGTTCGGGACCGGAAAGGGAAACGTCTTGCGGGGCAAGGACTTGGCCATGTACTGAAAGTAGCGACGCCCAAACCGGGGGGCAACGCGTCCGGTTTGACTCGGCGCGTCCGACGGTTAGGTTGCGAGGCTATGGAACTGCGCGAGTTTTTCTCCGAAGACGCCGTCCAACTGGAGCTTCAGGGCACCAGCAAGGATGAGATCCTGAAGGAACTGATCGGGCTGCTCAAGCTCGACGAGAAGTCCGAGGGCATGCTTTTCAAGATGCTCAAGCGGCGCGAAAATCTGGGCTCGACGGGCATCGGCCGAGGCATCGCCATTCCTCATTGCCGATCGCTGGTCGTCAACCGCCTGCGCGTCGCGTTCGGCCGCAAGAAGGACGGCGTCGATTTCAAGGCCATCGACGACAAGCCCGTCAACTTCTTCTTTCTCATCGTCGCGCCGCCGCTCGAGGTCTCCAATCAGTACCTCCCCGTGCTCGGCAAGATTGCGCAGTTCAGCAAGGAGAGCGACGTGCCGGGCCGACTGCTCCAGATCGGATCACCCGCCGAGTTCATGGCTTTGCTGGAAGAGAAGCGCGTGTAGCGCTGCCACGGGTGGTTCAGGAATGGTCGATTTGCACGCGCGCGATGTCCGACTGCAGTCGTCGGACCACGCGCGCGCTTTGCAGGAGGGCTGCTGCCGCCAATCCGGCCACCAGCCCCATCCACAACCCCTGTTCACGCCATGGGGTATGGAACCCCAGATAGTAGCCCAGCGGAATTCCTACGCCCCAGAACGCGATCAGGTGCAGCATGGCCGGTATGCGCGTATCCCCGGTCCCCCGCAGCACGCCGCTGGTCACCGCCTGCAGACCGTCGAAGACCTGAAACCACCCGGCCAAGGGAATCAACGACACGGCAACCGCCACCGTCGCCGGCTCGTTCGTGTAGAGTGACGTCAACCACTCCGGCGCCCCGATGAACACCAGGGCGCTGATGCACATGAACCCCACGCCGCACACAATCGCGGCCACCGCATCGCGCTGGGCCGTGCTGCGATCGCCGCGTCCGATGGCACGCCCCACAACGGCGGCAGCGGCTCCCGATACCCCCAGCGGCACCATGAACGTGAGCGCGGCCATGTTGAGCGCAATCTCGTGACCGGCAAGGGAGGCTGTACCCATCCAGCCCATGAAGAGCGCAGTCAGGCCGAAGGCGAAGCTCTCGAAGAACCATTGCACGCCAATGGGGATGCCGATGCGCAGCATGCGGAGCATCGGGGCACGCGCCATCGTTTCCGGATGCCACGGCACGATATGCGTCCCGACCAACGACCACGCGAGCCACGCCAGAACGAGGGCCATGACCCACGTGGCGATGGTCGTTGCATAGCCGGCGCCCTCGACCCCGAGTGCCGGGGCACCGAGATTCCCGAAGATGAGCAGCCAGTTGGCAGCGGCATTGACGAGGTTGGCGACCAATGCCGCCACGATGATCGGACGCACCGGCCCCATCGCCTGCAGTGTCTGGCGCAGCACGGCAAAGAGGAAGAACGGGATGACGCCAAGGACTCGGCGTCTGGCGTACACCGCGGTTTCGCCAATGACCTCGGGGGGCTGCTCGAGCACCGTGAGCAGCCACTCACCGGGAAGAAGGGCCGCCATGACCACGAGCGACACCCCAAGCGCCAGCACGAGGCCGCGCTGCACGCCGCGCGTGATACCCAGCCGATCGCCGGCACCGACTGCCTGGGCCACCACGGGGTCAATGGCGAAGAGCAGGCCGATGCCGAAGACGCTGACGTTGAAGAAATAGAAGTTGCCGAGCGCCACCGCGGCGATGGCGGCGCCGCCGAGCCGACCGACCATGAGCGTATCCACCACGCCCATGGCCTGTATGCCCACGTTGATGAGCACGACCGGCGCGGCGACCTGGGCCATGTCGCGCAGGTCGGCGCGCCAGCCGCGCGAAGCACTCACGATGGGTGCCGCTCCGCGATCACGGCGCCTTCGCCGCCTTCACCAGCTCGCGAACCTCACGCAACAGCCGCGGCGCATCGTACGGGATCCCATCCTTGATGGTCCACTGAATGCCACCGCCGGACCCCGCCGCTGCATCGGCGCGAGGCGGATAGAACGCCTTGAGATCTTCCAGCGGGTTGCCATTCACCACCACCAGATCGGCGAGATAGCCTGCCCGGACGCGGCCCAGGCGTTGCTCTTCACCGAGAATGCGCGCGTTGTTGGCGGTGACATGCTGCAGCACCTTGAGCGTGGGAAAGCCCGCCTCCTGATGCAGCTCGAGTTCACGGATGAGGCCGAAGCCGTACACCTGATAGATGAACCCCGCGTCTTCGCCGGCACCGATGAGGCCGCCGAGTCGCTCGAAATCACGCACCGCGCGGAACCAGATCTGGTAGTTCTCCTTCCAGTACGCCTCGTCGGTACTGCTCCAGTTCGCGAAGTACGACCCGTGGTTGGCGGGGTCGGGGCGGAAATACTTCTCGAGCGTCGGGTGCAGGTACTGTGCAAACCACGGCTGGGTTTCCGCGCGTTGGAGGTCGCGACTGGCCTCGTAGATCTCGAGGGTCGGATTCCAGGCAACCCCCCCCTGCACCATCGCCTTGAGCACCTCCTGCAGCCGGGTCGGATCGGCTTCCCGCCAGAGGCGTCCGGCGTAGCGGAAGCGCATGCCCTCGTCGGCATAGTTGAAGTTCGACGGGAAGGGCTGCACCCCGTCGATGATCGCCGCATCGGGAACCCCATACCAGTGCTCGATGCTCGTCAGCCCACCCTTTGCGGCGTCCCACGCGTTGGTTTCATCAACCGCCATGTGATGCGCGGTGCGCAGGCCAAGCTTGCGCGCTTCGTCCAGCACGGGCAGGTAGACGTCCTTGTCCATCCCGAACAGCTTGAGTCCATCGACCCCGAGCGACTTGAGATCACGCACCCGCTGGCGCGCTTCCGCCTCGTTGCGGGGCACCGGCATGTAGGCGTAGCGCGCGTAGACGTACAGCCGGGGGGCCGCGATGTCGCCGGTCAGGCTGCGCGCCCGCAGCTGCAGGGTCTTGGGCGTCTCACTGGAGACATCCCGCACCGTCGTGATCCCCATGCCCAACCACAGCTTGAGCTGATAGTCGAGTGGCTGCGGAATGCCACCGCGTTCGTCCTGCACGTGTCCATGCAGATTGATCAACCCGGGCAGGACGTACTTCCCCGTGGCGTCAATTTCGACATCGGCCGGCGCGCGGCGCACGGTCCCCGACTTCACGGCCACCGGGTCGAGTGCCACGATGTCGACGATGCGATTGCCCTCGAGGATGATGTCCTTGGGCCCCTCGGCGGGCGTCCCGTTCCCCTCGATCACCATGGCGTTGCGAATGGCCATGCGGCGCGGGCGCACGCCGTGCGTCGGCGCCGACTGCGCCGCGAGTTCGGAGGCGAACGCCAGTGAGATGAGGCCCATGCCAACGAGCCGGGAAATGCGGTCGGCCATACGCATCAGCGGTTCACTCCCATTCGATGGTGGCGGGCGGCTTCGAACTCACGTCGTATACCACGCGGTTCACGCCGTCCACCTCGTTGATGATGCGGTTCGAAATGCGTCCCAGCACTTCGTGCGGGAAGTTGAACCAGTCGGCCGTCATGCCGTCGGTGCTCGTCACCGCGCGCAGCGCGATGACGTGCTCGTAGGTGCGGCCATCACCCATGACCCCCACCGAACGCACCGGCAGGAACACGGCGAACGCCTGCCAGATATCGGGGTAGAGGCCAGCCGCCCGGATTTCTTCCAGATAGATCGCATCCGCACGCCGGAGCATGTCGAGCGCGGTCGGAGTCACTTCCCCGAGCACCCGGATGGCGAGGCCAGGACCGGGGAACGGGTGACGCCCCACCATCTCTTCCGGCAGACCGAGTTCGCGCCCCACGTTGCGCACTTCGTCCTTGAACAGCTCACGCAGCGGCTCGATGAGCTGGAACGTCATGTCCTTGGGCAGTCCGCCCACGTTGTGGTGCGTCTTGATGGTGGCACTTGGCCCTCCCTTGGCGCTGACCGACTCGATGACATCCGGATAGAGTGTCCCCTGCACCAGGAACGCCGCCTCCGTGCCGGCGTTGGCGCTGGCCGACTCGAACACACGGATGAAATGCTCGCCGATGATCTTGCGCTTGCGCTCAGGGTCGCCCACGCCGGCCAACGCGGTGAGGAATCGCTCTTCGGCGCGCACGGTGATGAGCCGGATGCCCAGGTGTTCACCCATCGTGCGCTCCACCTGGTCGCGCTCATGGAGCCGCAGCAACCCCGTATCCACGAAAATGCAGGTGAGCTGATCACCGATGGCCTTGTGCACGAGCGCCGCGGCCACGCTCGAGTCCACGCCACCGGAAAGGCCGCAGATGACCTGCCGGTCCCCCACGAGTTCGCGGATGCGCGCCACTTCCTGCTCGATGAAGTGCCCGGGCGTCCAGTCCGGCGCGCAACGGCACACGCCGAACAGGAAGTTCTGAATGATCTCGGCACCACGGACCGAGTGGTGCACTTCGGCGTGGAACTGGACGGCGTGAACGGGTTTCGTGGCGTGGCGAAAGCCGGCGCAGGTGGTGCCACTGTGCGCGGTGGCCACATAGCCGGGCGGGACCTCATCCACATGGTCGCCGTGACTCATCCACACGGTCGTGCGTTCGCCCGCGTCGAACCCCGTGAACAGCCCCGCAGGGTCGTCGATGGTAACCTCGGCGCGGCCGTACTCGCGTCGCCCGCCACCAACCACGGCGCCGCCTTCCAGGTGCGCGATGAGCTGCATGCCGTAACACACGCCAAGGACCGGCGCAATGTCGAGCAGGTCGCGCGAGACGGTTGGAGCCCCCTCGTCCGTCACGCTGCTGGGGCCTCCCGACAGGATGATGCCCGTGGGCTGCCACTCGCGGATCCAGGCGAGCGACCGGGTCGGCGGATGAATCTCGGAATACACGCGCGCCTCGCGCACCCGTCGCGCGATCAGCTGCGTGAACTGCGACCCGCAGTCGAGGATGAGGATGCGGCTCTGTGTCTTCTGCATCAGACCTTCCACTCGGGTCCGGTGAGCTTCAGAAACTCGATGGCCTTGGTGTCGAGGTCGAGGATGGCCCCAGTGGGTGCGCCGTGCAGCCAGCCGCACCCCTCGCCCGGATTGACCAGGAGCGAGTCGCCCCGAGCCTTCATCTCGGGAACATGCGTGAAGCCATGCACGATCACCTCGTGCCCGTCGATGGAGCGTTGGTGGACATCAGCGAGATCATGCACGAGCAGGACCGACTTGCCGCCCAGGTCGAAGCTGTGCGGCGACTCGTACAGCTCGGCGGCGCCGAAACCGGTCTTCGCAGCGGCCATCAGGGCAGCGCGATCACCATCGTTGCGTCCGAACACCCCGAGCAGCGGCAACGAGAGGTCGTGGAACGGCTGCAACGAGAAGGGGGAGCAGTAGTCCCCCGCGTGCATCACGAGTGAGACGCCGCCAGCGACCATGTGCTGGAGCAGCTCGCGTATGGCAGGGACGCGGTCGTGGGTGTCCGACAACAGACCGATGCGCATCAGGCAGTTCTCCAGTGGAGGGGGGCGCGCTCGAGGCGCACCAGATCATCGAACTGTTCACGTGCCCCGGCCACGGCGAAGCGCTCGCCGTCGACGAGCACCTCAACCGGTCGCGGACGCGAGTTGTAATTGGAAGCCATGGTGAAGCCGTACGCGCCGGCCGTGCGGATGGCGAGCAGTGCCCCCGCCTGCACGTCGGGGAGCACACGTGCCTTGGCGAAGAAATCGCCGGATTCGCAGATGGGGCCCACCACGTCGGCCGTGAGTGCTCCCGCGGTGTGGCGCACCACCTCGATCGCGTGATACGCCTGGTAGAGGGCCGGACGAATGAGATCATTCATGCCGGCGTCCGTCACGACGAAATCCTTGCCGGCAGCGTGCTTGCGATACAACACCTCCGTCAGCAGCACGCCGGACTCCGCCACGAGATAGCGCCCCGGCTCGAGCAGCAGCGTCAGTCCCGTCTCCAGTGCCGCAGCGCGGACCAGGCGGGCGTAGTCGTCGAGGTCGGCCGACGTCTCGTTCGGCTCGTACGGAACCGAAAGACCGCCCCCCACGTCCATGTACGTCACGGGGTGCCCTTTGGCACGCGCATGGGCGATGGCTGCGAGCAATCGGGGCAAGGCATCCCGCAGGGGGTCGGCATTGCTGATCTGTGACCCGAGATGCATGCCGAGGCCGCGCAGCTCCACGTGGGGGAGCGTCGCGATCATCGCGATCAGGCGGGCCACGTCGTCACGCGGAATACCGAACTTCTGTCCCTTCTCTCCGGTCTTGATGTACGCGTGGGGCGTCTCCACGGTGACTTCCGGATTGACGCGAATGGCGATCGGCGCCGTGAGGCCGAGGCCGCCGGCCACATGGTCGATGGCAACGAGTTCGGCCTCCGACTCGACATTGATGAGCGCGACCCCGGCCCGGAGCGCCTGCTCGATCTCGGCCACCGTCTTCCCCACGCCGCTGAACACCACGTCACGACCGCCGAAGCCGGCCTCCAGTG
>Ga0315899_10000419_pt1 | contig 51251 bp, 46 predicted proteins | sample LakEriMetagenome_2_FD_203518 | JGI IMG/M metagenome (GOLD analysis project Ga0315899, IMG submission 203518) | Freshwater fungal communities from buoy surface, Lake Erie, Ohio, United States - Buoy 4 MA112 | ecosystem: Environmental > Aquatic > Freshwater > Lake | place: USA: Lake Erie, Ohio...
TGGATCATTTGATAGTCTTCGTCCGGGGCTTGCCCTTTAGTGGTTAGGTAATCACCAACGAAGATGCTATTTGCAACAAATAGACCGAGCGGCTGCAACGTTCGAAGATGTCGTTCTCGTCCACCCGCGATTCGCAACTCACTCTTAGGATTTACGAATCGCATCATGCAGAGTGCACGCAAACAGTCTCTAGGATTTAAATACTCCTTCTGTTCGAGAGGAGTTCCATCGATGGCATGCAGAAAGTTCAGAGGAATCGACTCAACGGAAAGCTCGCGGAGCGAAAAGGCCATCTCGACAATATCGCTTAGCTTTTCTCCCATACCAATGATGCCACCACTGCATAACTCCATACCAGCCTTTCGAACGTTACGCAAAGTTTCAACGCGATCGTCAAAAGTGTGCGTCGTGCAGATCTCGGCATAATGCTCACGACTGGTATTTAAGTTATGGTTCACCTTGTCTACACCAGCCGCCTTCAGCCGCTCCGCTTGCTCTTCGCTAAGCAGACCGAGGCAAGCACATATATTGAGGCCATATGCCTTTTTGATTTCAGGCACAATGGTCTCCACTGCCTTCATTTCTCGCTCGTTGGGTGCGCGACCACTTATAACGATGCAATAAGTCTTGCTCTGTCGCTCCGCCGCGAGCCGAGCACCATCGAGTAGCTTGTCTCGGCTTAATATGTTGTACTTTGGAATGGGGGCGTCTGAGATTTTCGACTGGCTGCAATAATTGCAATCCTCTGGACAAAGGCCACTCTTCGCATTCATCAAGAAGTAAAGCTGGACTGTCTTGCCAAAGAACTTGTGTCGAATGCGATATCCGGCTGAAACGAGATCCAATAACTCGTCGTCTGTTGACTCTAATATGGCTAACGCCTGGTCCCGACTTATCTGCTCATCGGACAACACGACATCGGCGAGCATGCTCCAGCGAGTCGAAGAGGACACATCAATGGTGGGGGATATCATTGTTTCGTAGGTTGCTGGCGAAAAGTGATTTTGAAAGTTGATCGGGTTCCAAGCCGTTTTGGAGCCACGTTTCGCTTCGTAGCGACAATGCGGATTGTACGGCGGAAAGTTATGTCGGCAAAGGCTTTGCGCGTCGAGAATAATCCCTACACACCTACCGCCAGCAAATTATCTGGATATGCGAGCATTTCGGAGTCGATTTCTGCGATTGCGATATGTTCTCGGCTCGATCTGCGAGCGGCATCTCGAAAGACTGAAACCCCTTGTTAGGTGGAGTATCAATGGCACATTCTGGACCGTATACCAGCGACGTGGAGGAGCCACAGGACGAAGATCTGCTCTCGATCTCTCGTCGTCGCAGTCCCAAGGATGGTGCACAACCTCAATCTCCGCTCGAAACGTACTTGCGCGAGATTAACGAAACAAAGCTTCTTTCCGCTGAGGAAGAGCAGATGCTGGCTCGGCAGATCGCTGATGGCGATGCCGCTGCCCGAGACCGTATGGTCCGTGCCAACCTCAGATTGGTCGTCAACATATCTCGTAGCTATGTCGGCAAAGGGCTAGCTCTCCAAGATCTTATCGAGGAGGGAAACCTTGGTTTGCTTCGCGCTGTGGAGGGGTTCGACCCCGAAATGGGCACTCGGTTTAGCACCTATGCGAGTTACTGGATCAAACAATCGATCAAACGTGCGTTGATCAACTCCGCAAAGACGATTCGAATTCCTGCCTACATGGTGGAATTGCTTAGTAAGTGGCGACGTGCGACGGCTCGACTTAGCGAAGAACTGGGCCGCATGCCGACCCAAGAAGAAGTGGCTCGCGTTCTGGGACTTCCTAAGAAGAAACTCCCCATTATCAAGAAAGCGATTCAAATCCATAACGCTACCCCACAAAGCGATCAATCGGATACCGGCTGGTCTCTTGGCGAAATGGTAATGGATGAACGTCTCAAGAGCCCTGATGAAGAATTGCTCGATCACGACGTAATGAAAACGGCTCTCGAGTTGCTTTCAACCCTAGATGCTCGAGAAGCAACCGTACTGAAGATGCGATTCGGCTTAGGGGACACGGCTCCACACACTCTTAAGGAGATAGGTGCAGAGCTAGGTCTCACGCGAGAACGTGTACGACAGATTGAGACCGAAGCACTCAATCGTCTTCAGCACGCACTTAAAGATCCTAAGGAGCGACTCGGCTTGGCCTAGTGGCTCGATCCTGTAAAAACCGGATGGCTTCTAACATGGCCATCCGGTCGATCTCATGAACGTTGATGCTGTTGCCGACACCTCGCAACATTGTGAGCGTCAATCGACCCCCTAAGTGTTGACGAAACTCTTCCAGGCCATCGAAAACTGCTCCGGATTCGACTTCTGTATCAAAAATTGGCAATCCCATATCTTCCAAGGCTTTGAGCGTTGCGAGCATATCGGAGCGGTCTAGTCCATGAACCAAATGGGAATAAACAACATCGAGCGCCACTCCAATCGACACAGCTTCGCCATGTCGCAATCGAAACTGGGTTAAATGCTCGAGCTTGTGTGCCGACCAGTGCCCAAAGTCGAGTGGGCGGGCTTCTTGAACTTCAAACGGGTCTCCGCCATGTGTTATGTGGTGCAAATGCATTAGCACGCTCGACCGAATGGCGGTCATCACAGCGTCCCACTGACGCTCCGCAATATCTTTGGCATGCTCGCACAGGAATCGAAACGCACCGGGGCTCTTCAAGAGCGATACCTTTACCGCTTCCGAGAAGCCTGCCACGAAATCGCGTTGCGGCAAATTGCGAATTAGAGACTGATCGTTGACCACCGCCCATGGCACAGCAAAGGTCCCCTTCCAGTTTTTCTTGCCGTAGGCATTGATAGCATTTTTGACTCCAACGCCAGAGTCCGCTTGAGCGAGTGTCGTGGTGGGGAACCTTACGAGCCTGATGCCACGGTGCGCGATGCCGGCCGCGTATCCGACTCCATCCAACAGGGCTCCCCCTCCGATGACGCATATATAGCTGCGTCGATCCAAACCGTCCTGATCAATCTGGCGAAAAATCTTGTCGATGGTCTCGTCATCGTTCTTTACCTGCTCGCCACCGGCTACAAAATGAAGTGGCGAGGTAAGTTCAAGGCGATCTGATGATGAGATCAATCGTCTCTCAAGCTCATTGCGGATATCTGGATTCGCTGTCACCACGCCTTCGTCAATCCAGAACTGAACCCGTGACTTGTCGGTGTCCGACGCGAACAACGATAAAACTTGGTCCCAATCAGCACCGAAACAATCGGACGTGAAGCGTAGCCGCATGGTTTGAGGAACGGAAAAGTTCACGTTCAAGGAATCTTGTGCGATCGACCAAGGGATTGAGGACATTGAGGTAGGTTGCTTTTTGGCGGGTTGGAATATGGCTGACGCTTGTCGTTTCGTTTGGAGCGTCAGAGGCGTTTGGCCAGTGAGAATCTCCACGTCTCCAAGCCTAAAACGCAATTGCTATCATAATCGGTATTCTTCACAGTGGCGATAGTTTTCGAGTGGCTCAGGCAACGCCCTATCCCTGATCTTTTGAAAACGCACTCGCTACTTACCGAAGTGGAGTTGAACAATTGACCTCAATAGTCGGCTTCGCCCTGAGTCGGATGCTTTTCCCAGCCAGGAATCGCTAGCTTTTGCAAGTAATGGCGTTCCTGCTCCCGCATCTCCGCTTTAGACTTGGGGGTGTCGTCGTTGTATCCCAAAATATGAAGCACTCCATGGATAATATAGAGGCAAGCCTCGTACTTTGGATCCCAGCCGACCTCTCGGGCAACCCTGCGAGCCGTATCGGCGCTAATTAGAACCTCGCCGTCAAATAGATCCTCCTGATCTGATAAATCGAAACTGATGCAGTCCGTTTCGTAGTCGTGCCCGAGATAGCGGTTGTTGATTTCACGGATTTCGGAATCGGAAAGGACCGCGATTGATAGCCTTCCGCTGACTTGATAATCTTCCGCGACCCAAGTCATGAGTGGTTTCAAATCGACTAATGCAAGCTCTTCGATGAGGTCCGATTGATGAACCAGGTATTCAATCATGGCGATTGGGGGTAAATGAGCAAAAAGGTGCGGATAGGTAAACTTTGCTTATTCTAGGTAATACATAGAGTGGGGAAATAGTAAGTCCTCCCGTTTAATGCATTTCTTCGTAATCATCGCGATGGACGTCAAAATTGGCAAAAACACTTCGTTCCGACGCCAGAATTGCCGAAACATAGTTTTGTATTCGCAAACAACGTGAACGGTTGACCGAGGGGGGCCTCTTCAACGAACACGGCAACGACTGCGGACCCACGAGGTTCAGAGTCTTAAACCGTCTGTATGCAGATCCCCCAACTAGGCCACTAGCGTGATTCCGTTTGCAGGTGCTGAGGTTTGATACGCAGCTCCAAAGCGCCGTTAGTTCCCGCAAAAAAAACCGTAGGAGGGTTTCCATGCGACGATTTTTTATGGGCATGGCGATCGCCTCGCTGACCGCCGGTGCACCTTTGACGGCGTTCGGTGGAGATCGCGAGATCGCCGAAGCCATCATCACCCAACTTAAGCAACAGCAATCGGCTGGTAGCCTAAAAGGCTTTGACATCAATCTTAGCGTCGATGACGGTAAGGTTCTTGTTGAAGGCGCCGTGGCAAACCAATCGCAGCTCGATGCTGTTCTCAAGGTTGCTTCGACGACAGCAGGTGTAAAGCAAGTTATTAACAGTGTGACTGTGCAAGAAAAAGTTGCACCAGCCACTCCTGTTGAACAGACCGTTCAACCAGCCTCTGCAAACGATGAGACCCCATCGTTGCTAAGCGTTCCAGAAACAATCGAATCAACAACTGTTGATCCTCGTGATGCTGGAATCACTTCGGAAGTTTTGTCCCGATTGGGCCACGCTCAACGCGGCGGCACACTTCGTAATTTTGACATCGACGTTTCAACCGTCGATGGTGAAGTTTGGGTTCGTGGTCATGTCGCTTCTCCAGAACAAAAGAACCTCGTGCTCAGCACAGTTCAACGAGTTCCTGGTGTAGCTCGTGTCGTTGATGAAGTTGCGATCGCTAACACCGTTCGTCCCGTCAGCAACACCACCACTTCGATGCCAGTTGTAGGCAGTTCAGCACCTCGTGCCTTTGCACCAAGCACTTTGGTCAATGGCTCGGTTCCAGGTATGCCGGTTTCGAACGTCCAAGGTTCCCCTGTATCCTACGGCGGCGGAATGGCTGCTCCTGTTCCAATGCAAGGTGGCCCATCTTACGGTGGTGCAGCTCCTCGCTACGACCAGCCCAATATGCCAAACTACGCATGGCCTAGCTATGCAGCATATCCTAACTACTCCGCCGTAACCTATCCAAAGCAATACAGTGCTTCGGCATGGCCATACATCGGACCATTCTATCCATACCCACAAGTTCCATTGGGATGGCGAAAAGTAGCTCTCGAATGGGATGACGGATTGTGGTACCTCGACTTTACTAGCAAGTAAGTCGCGTGACAAACTCGGCCATAGGTGACAAACAGTTGCCTAGCTCCGAGTCAAAGACAAATGCAGAAAAGGGGATGTGTAACTGACATCCCCTTTTTCGTTTTGATACAGCCAGTATCTGCACACCGCAAAGTAAACCTAAATTCTACTTCTTTATGTCTTTTCTAACCTCTGCGCCGTCGATCGTGGCCGCTGCATCCGAGGACCGAATCTGAGGTACTAGTGGCTTTGCAATGTCTTCGCCTTTGAACTGCAACGAAAAGCGTTGAATGCCGCTTTGCTCCACGAGGACGGAATTCTCTTGCTCCGGAATCTCGCCCAGAAGGACTTTGTGACACAAATACAGCTGACTATCAGAAGATCGCTGCGTGGGAGGATGCAATTCCATGTGTAGCCAAACCCAGGCTTTTTCATACTCCTTACCGACCCATACGAGCTTCGACTTCGAGTTGGACTCATTCGAGGAGGGACCTTCTGAGCCCTGGGAATGAACTGGTTTCTTATCTGCATCTTGATGATACAGAAAGAAGTTCTGATTGAGGAACTCAATTGCATGGGTTTCGAATTTGGGATCTTCAACCCTACAGCCTGCTAACAACGCTTCAACAGGACGACCTTTTTGTAGCTCATCGCGAGATTGGCTAAGCCGCCAACGCTGCATCGATTGTTCAAGGTCCTGAGGATGAAGCCGCAATGAAACCTCCCAATACTTCTCTTCCTCATTCCATCTCATCTGGCCAACGCAAATATGAAACGGATGGGCGCTGGCCACGGAGGCCAACGCCATCAAAATGAGGAATGGTGAGAGAATGCGAGCGAGACGAAGCATATTAACTTGGCATATCTCCGTTTTCAGATTGCCCGTCACCCGATTGCCCGTCACCCGATTGCCCGTCACCCGATTGCCCATCTTTTGATTGCCCATCACCGGAATTGCGACCCCGTCGTCGCCTTGGTCTTCGTTCCTCTGCTGGAGGTGCAGCACCTTCATCAAGCTTCTTTTCAGTTGCTCCTTCCGCTTCGGCTGGCTTTTCTGAATTGGCTTCCTTTTGCTTTGCTTCCTCGGCCGCCTTCTCTTCAGCTTGCTTCTTTGCCTCCTCGGCTTGTTTAGCTCGGCGCATTGGGTTGTCACCTCCTTGACCACCACCTCGTCGCTCTGCTTTGAACATTTGGAAGCGAGTCGGTTCTAGCTTGGGTGGGAAGTAGTTGTTGTCGCGGTTGATGTCGGCGGTTTCTCGGAACGGATCGAGTTCAAACGACTTGACGGGCCGATCGGTCATGACCATCGTCTCGCATGTCTTGTTGTCAACTCGCCAAATCTCAGCAGGGATGCGGACTTCGCGGGTGGAACCATCCTCAAAATGAAGCATTAGGATAACCGGCATCACTAGTCCACCTACGTTGCTAAAAGAAACGCGATAGAACAGGTTGTTGCTTTCGAAAAGCTCTAGATCCCGGCCTTTGAGTTCCGACTTGAATCGCTCAAACGCTTGTCGCTGTTCATCGGTGACTTCCGAGGGATCATATGTGTTATAAAAATCCTTGAGCTCGGGAAACTCGTCCACTCGCTTGGGCAAAGTCTTGTTGCGTTGATCGGACAAGCTCGGCAATCGTTGGTCTTTCTTTTCCTTAGCTAAAGCCGCATTCTCATCAGGAGATTTGCGATCCAATTCGTACAATTCGATTTTCTCGATGCTAATGTCGCAATGCTCGGTCGTGTAGAACCAGCCTCTCCAGAACCAATCAAGGTCGGTACCGGAAGCGTCTTCCATTGTACGGAAGAAATCGGCCGGCATGGGTCGTTTGAACTTCCATCGTATGGAATACTCACGGAACGCAAAATCGAATAGCTCGCGTCCCAAGACAGTTTCTCGTAGCACATTAAGCGCCGTAGCAGGCTTGCTGTAAGCATTAGGTCCGAACTGCATGATCGAATCGCTGTTCGTCATAATGGGAACTTGATTGGTGGACTTCATGTACGGAACTATGAATTCCGGTTCACCTCGGCTCGATGGATAATTCTCTTCCCATTCTTGCTCTGCCATGTACTGAAGGAACGTGTTGATCCCCTCGTCCATCCAGGACCACTGTCGTTCGTCGGAATTGACGATCATCGGGAAGTAATTGTGACCGACCTCGTGAATCACTACCGAAATGAGCCCATACTTTGTTGCCGAGGAATACGTGCCGTCAGGTCCAGGTCGTGGACCGTTAAAGCAAATCATCGGGTACTCCATACCTCCGATAGGTCCGTTAACGCTAATAGCGATCGGATACGGATAGTCAAAGCTGTAGCGACTATAGACGTTCAGAGTGTGAACAATAGCGTGGGTGCTGTACTTGCTCCAAAGCGGTTCACCTTCGTTGGGATAGTAACTCATGGCCAACGTTTCGTTTCCGTTTACGCTGTGACCTTGTGCGTCCCAAATGAATTTGCGACTCGAAGCAAAGGCAAAGTCACGAACGTTCTCGGCATGATAGACCCATGTCTTGGTACCAGTTGCTTTGGACTTTTCGTTCTCCTTGGCTTCTTCTGGTGTAATAACAAAGATGGGCTTCGTCGCGGTCTTGGCTTCTACCAAACGTTGACGTTGTGTTTCGGTTAGAACTTCTTTCTCGTTTTGCAGCACGCCGGTCGCTGCTACAATGTGATCCTCAGGGGCAGTGATGCGGACGATATAATCACCGAACTCCAAGGTAAATTCGCCTTGGCCTAGGTATTGCTTATGCTGCCAACCATTCACATCGGTGAACGCAGCCAAGCGAGGGAACCATTGTGCGATCTCGTACAGATAGTTGCCATCTTTTTCGAAGAACTCAAAACCGGTACGGCCTGACATCAAACGTGCGTTGTTGATGTTGTAGTGCCATTTGATTTTGAAAGAAAACTCTTCACCGCTTGGAAGTGGTGTTGGCAAATCAATTCGCATCATCGTGTCGACGATGGTCGTCTTTAGTGCTGCCCCTTTTGCATCGGTGACAGATTCGATTTTGCACCCACCATCGAATTCTTCTCGGAGTCGCATCGCTTCCAACTCAAAAGTCGAAACGCGGCCGGATGAAAAATTGGCACGACCGGTTTTCGTTTTGTTGGCAACACTATCGGGTGAGAAGATGTTGGCGTCTAGTTGAACCCAAAGATATCGCAGCGTATGTGGCGATTGATTGTGATAACGAATGGTCTCGAAACCATGGATCGCTTGCTTTTCGTCATCGAGCGTTACGTCGATGTTGTAGTCGATCTTTTGCTGCCAGTAATCAGGCCCCGGCTCTCCCGCTGCACTTCGGTACGAGTTTGGGGTAGGTAGGATCTCCTCCAGCTGGCGGAACTTGTCTTCCTGACCGTACTTCGGATTTGGGAAGGGCTGTGCCTGAGCATTAGATGTCAGCCCGAAAAGAACTCCGATGAGTCCAAACAATAAACCAAAAGACAGGGACCGTCTTAACATGAAGCTCAACTCTTGCAATCGAGGGGGTTGGTACAAAAAACTGGCTAGAGAGGATGCCCAATTATAATTGAGCGTCCAGCCAATTTCCCCGACGTCGAGCGGAAAGTCTTCCGTTTTCGCAAAAAGTCCCGATTGGATTTTTCCCGCGGGATGCTACGCCCGGACGTCAATTCCCCGTGAAGGCACATTGGCTGCTGTGTTTAGAAGCTGCAAAACAGCATCCCCCTGTTGCTTGGCAGCGTTGTTTTGCTTCGCCAAGACGGCGGTGCTGATCGCTTGTTGGGTCTCGGCTGATTGGCGAGCGATATCGATCATTTGCTGAGCGGCGGGTGGGATTTTCATCTTTTCGGTTTCCTGTAGGAAGTTAAGTCACTTTAGAGGTTGCTGGTGAGAGGGCAGTAAAGAAAGGACGTAGTCAAAACGGGGCTTCCTTGTCGACCGTAGGCAACAGCTAATTGAGACGATCGGGAGTTGGGCTCATGTTCGCAAGTGAGGATGAGATCCATGGACACACTCCAACGACCATCTCGATCACCCTCGATCATCCAATGGGGGACAACGCACACCGACTGATGAACCGATTCGAATCCAGACTCACTTTGGCTCACGGTTTCAATGGGGAAACACCAAATCGAGGTTGGTCGATTGAATGTGAACTGGACGTTCGCGCCGAGCCACTGATCAATCAGTCCTAGATAGTCGGTTGAACCTAAATCCAAAACGCTTCCTAGATGACCAAGTCGCTTTGCGTTGGCATCGTAAAAGAATCGATCGTCTGCATTGGACGGCATGCCTGCGAAATTGGTTTCTACTCCGAAGTGGAGTCGTTTCCCAGGAGGTAGCCCCTCGATAAGATACGTGATCTCCAGTGCATGGCTTCCTGAGTACAGTGTGATCCCCTTGGTAATCGTTAGAGGGATACCCCACACATTGCCTTCGCGTCTTAACTGGGTTTGAATCTTTCCCGAAGCTCTCCGAAGTTTCGCATCATAAGGTAACGCGGAGAAGTCACCTCGCTCCATCGCTACGCCTGATTGAACGTCTCTGGCGGTCACATTCTCATCAAAGAAATGATCGATGAGCGATTTCCGTGGCGAGCGATCGTACAAAAGTCTTTGTGCGAGTCCCTCTTGCTTGAAGACAACTCGATCATGAATGCTGGCGGCTTGCTGTGAGTTTTCGCTAGCCCCCGCTTGAACCTTTGCATGGTATGGCTCTGGTCTTCGCTGTATGGTCGCCAAAAGATTGTGCTCAATGCCGCGAACGTCTAATTCATAGAGCATTCCACCTCGAGCAGGTGCGAAGTAAGCGATTAGCTGGTCGTTCGAAAGTCGCACTTCTGGGAATAGATCTTTATCGAAGTCGTCAGTTGATACCTCAACCCATTCCCCTGTTAGTCCCGACATGCGATCGATGGCATTATCGGCAGCGATAAGTTCTTTGTAAGTTGCGTTTCGGAGGTGTGGCAAATAGATGCCTCCGAACGCGCCGTGCCAATAAGGGCAGTTGCACTGTGCTCGATACAAATGTTCCTCAGCGGTTTTAATGAGCTCTTTATCGTTAGAGGATCGTCGTGCGAATTCCAAGCGACGACTAACCTCTAGCATTCGGCAATACATCTCGTTCGCTTCGGAGTACTTAACTCGGAAGTTTCTCCAATAGCCTCCACGCATAAAAGGGCGAATCTGCGGCCAACGCGAATCGCTTTGTAATTCATGCACAATGGAGTCATATGCTGATTGCTTTTCCACGGGCAAAGCCCATTCCGTCATTTCGCGATATGAGCAATCAGGAAGATAAACGGTGCCGGCAGGTGGGCTTTCCGTGATGATTTCCGCTGGCGTTGTTGTTCTCAACCAATCGCGGTTATTGGTCAGTGCCTCGAAGAAACTTTGCAACCAACCTCGTTCGTAGACGTGCTGCTTGGTATCAGGCCATGTTCCGAACTTCTCTCCGTCATCTCCGAACACTAATATTGGATTGGGTGTCCGTTCTCCAATCTCTCGGCAGTATTGAATAATGTCGCTAACTGTTCCGAATGGAATCAAATAGCGAAGCTGCTCGCTCCCCGGAAAGACTCGGAGCACGTGACCATCGTCTTCGGTCAAGTAGTAGTTGTTAAGTTGATTATCCGACCAACCCGCTGCACGGAAATGGAAATCATCGAGAATCGTGTACTGCATTCCTGCTGGCACGATGTCCCGAATCAGTTGGCTTTCCCAAACACGTTCTGGCATCCACATGCCAGAGACCGCGGTATGAAAGCGGTTCTGTAACCACTGAGTGTATTTTTGAATTTGACCAATCCGATCCCGGCTCGGAAGCATCGTTAGAATGGGTTCATAGAATGGACCACCTATGATTTCGATTCTTCCCGCTTGGACCAGATTTTTGACTCGATCGAGATACTCGGGGTGGTTGTCGGCCAACCAAAGCATTAGAGGCCCAGAGGTATGCAAGCCCACTCGCAAGTGCTCGAATGGTTCGAAGATGTTCAAGAAGGGTAGATAGCTATCTTGGTAAGCGGCTTCTATGACTCCTTCAAAGTTTCCGATGGGCTGATGATTGTGAAGGACAATGCTTAGTCGGACTTGGTTATTCATTTGTGCTACACCGTTGGAGTTTGACGGTTATGCGAATTGTGCTTGTTAATCCGGATACCATAGCGCGTACAGGCTCAAACTCGTGTACGCGTGCCCGACTCTTCGGCAAAAACCGTCTGGCTCATGAAGTAACTAGGCCTTCTTCGGATTATCCGACCCGGCTCGTCGGAAGGCACCATTTTTTAACCTACGTTTTCGCGAATTTGCCTCAACTTCGTTCCCCCGTCTAGGTCGCTAAGTCAACGTCGCGAAAAAGAAATGCATAGCCGTCGCAAGATTCCGTGGTCGCTTATTTCATGTGTAGTTGTGGTCGCGTCAGCCTGGGGAGTTGTACGCTACAAACTCAACGGCAGCGATCTGGTATCAAGCGAACCAAGTACAGAGGTACTCGCAACGCCCATCAACGCGGATTCGAATTTGCCAGCATCAAAACAGTTTGTAAAGTTGCGAAGTGAATATCTAAACGAAAAGCCGGAGAAGCACGTCGATGAAGCAACGATCCTTGTCAAGCCTAAGAACGAAATCGGTATGGTAGGAAATGGCGTTTCCAGCGTTGCTGCAGTCGCTTTACCCACAACAGAGATACAAACCCCTTACGGGACTTTCTATGGACTGCCCATGGCGAGATTTTCTGATCAGTATTGGTTACTACGAAACGACGGCGCGATCCAGTCAATCCCTAACGATATTATTCAAAAAGAGCGTTCGTTGCCAATCGACTTTCGAGTCATTTCCGTTGAACAGTTAATGTCTAATCTGCGAGATGAATTCGGTAGCCGGTATCTGGTCCATTACCAAAAACCTTACGTGTTTGTTGCAAAATCGCAGCATATTGGTCAATGGTCCACCCGATTTCGAGCCTTGTATGAATCCATGCGGCGTGTTTGCCTAACGAAGGGTTTGAACGGAACGGAGATCGAATTTCCCTTGGTTGCGATCGTATTCGGTAGCAAAGAGGAGTTTCTCCGATATGCTTCTCGGGTGAACGTGAAACTCCCTCCCAATTGCGTTGGTTGTTATTCGCAGCGTGATAATCGCATTGCTCTTTACGAAGACGAACGCGAATCGACAGTCCAAGACACCTTGGATACGATTTCGCATGAATCAGCGCATCAGCTTGCTTTTAACATGGGATTGCACCGGAGATGCGCGTCCAGTGGACTTTGGCTACCCGAGGGATTCGCAACCTTGTTTGAGGCGCCTGCCTTTAGCAACATCTCGCGAGAAGGGCGATCCTCATGGCCCGCAGCGAGAATCGACACGTGGCGAAAGATTCAGGATAACAGAGAGCAATTAGCAGAAGCACTTGACTCGATCGTGCGCAATGACAGTCTGTTTACGCATGATCCAGATTTAGCTTACACAGCAAGTTGGGCATTGACTTACTATCTGTTGGAAAAGGACAAGCGTCGGTTTGCGGATTATGTTCACCAGACCAGCCAATTGCCATTGGGGCATGAGTTGGCATCCGTCGATCGGTGGCATCACTTTCGAAGCGTGTTTGGTCGCGAACCAGCCCAATTTGCACCATTGATTCAAAAGCACATATCAGGTCTCCGCTAGTTGCCCCATTTGCTTACTGCGGATTGGTAGTAACACAGCACTAACGCCGTTTTGGTTTAGCCTCATGCCCAGTGATCCTGTCTTGACTACTGGAACCCAGCCCTCATTGCGCAAGTCAAGCATCATTTACTGAGAACGAATCTGCATCTTCATCTTCTTGCCCTCAGTTTCTTGCCAACGATTGAGTTGTATCAATGAGATGAGCCTTTGAGTTGCGAGGAGCGAATTCTCGATGACCACGAATAAGGACTTCTTCCGGAGGTTTGGTTCCCCAATTTCGCTCGTAGTACTTTCCGGTCTTCCGGCCTGACGGCCGACCAGTTCACTCCATGTCGGTCCAGTCCTGTGAGATATCGTTGAAGCCTTAGGTGCGTCTTCATGCTAGCTCGCACGCCCAGAGTATCTGCGTTCGCACCGATAACGGAAATGGAACTTGCTCCCGAATTGCTTTCCCAAACCTCGGGCGTGACATCATGTTCGATGGAAATGCTTAATTCCTCTCGATGGGAAGCGAGGCTCATTGGCAGGAAGTAGAGGCACGAGATATTACTGCTGTCTCCATCCGCGGTTGTTATTTCCAAACCGTCTCCCGCGGGCATCCATGTCAATTCTAACGTGTCGAGGACCGATTCGAGCCGGCTCATCCAAGTCTCCCCAGGCAACCCAACATGAGTGATGGACTCGTCGATCGAAATCCCTGAGTCCTCAAGTGCTTTTGGATTAATCCGAATCGGGACGGGCCATCGCCCAAGAACAGTTCGGAGCGACTCGCCGTCAAAACTCATCGGCGGAGCCGGCTCATTCAATTCGTATAGAAGAGAATCAATCTTCTCCTTGTCCAAATCCTCACACCAGTACCACCTTAAAGATTGAGCGCGAGCCACTGAAGTCGCATCTAAAAAGCCCAATGCGATGAGCCCGCAAAGTAAGCACTTACAAACAACGACCGGCAATGGAATCCATAACATCGTTTTACCTCTTCGGAAGGGATGCACCGAATTATCTCGTGCTTTTGCACACGAACAAAATCAACTGAATCATGTATTGGAAGCAATTGTCGCGCCAAAGGAACACGAATTGCTAAGCATGTTAATTGTCCCGTTCACCAGATTGGTTTGTCGGTATCTTGGTTGCATTTCGCAGGAGTAAAATTCATCACATGTTCAAGATCGCAACTCTTTATCATTCGTTCAACGCACTCCTACTGGTGCCTCTCACTAAAGGGCTCTTCGCTTTTTGCATGTGTGGGACGATGGCTTTCAGCTTTGCTGACGACTCGAATACACCCTCTAACGCAATCAAGCTTCGACGTGTTGAGCTGTTTCCCGCTGGCCAAGGCGTATTCGAATATGGATCTGAATCGATCCAGGACTCGAAAGTTAATCTAGCTCTTACGCGACGCGAATTGGATGATGTTCTTAAATCCTTTGTGTTGCAGGGTTTTGACGGTGTTCAATTGGAGTTTCAAAGGGAACTGGCAGAGAAGGATTCGATCATCGCCGAGTCGCTTCAATCCGACCCGTCGATGACTCGAGCTGAACTGCTTCAGTGTTTGCGAGGCAATCGAATCCGATTGATCAACGAAACTGGTGAACATGTGGGAAGAATCGTGACAGTCGAACATCAACCAGATCCAAAAGCCTTGGACTCATTGATGGAGACTGTAACGTTGGCCACAGCAGACGGCTTAATACAGCTCGCTGTTGTACCGTCCACTCGAATTAGATTCGAAGGAGAAGGGCTTGAGAAAGATCTTGACCACTCCTTAGATCAAATCAGCGAGACCAAAAATGAATCGACCATCGATCTAGGGATAATGCTGAGTAAACGTGAGCCTGGTCCGGCATCTTTCGCTTACCAGTCAGAATCGGCGCCTTGGAAATGTGCTTATCGAATTACCAAAAAAGACAATAAAGCAGCCCTCGTGGTTTCGGCCGTGATCGACAATGTCTCCCACATCACTTGGGAAGATATCGAGCTGGTACTCATTGTTGATCAGCCACTCGTTTTCCACTCTCCACTTAGTTATGTTCATTCGGTTTCTAGGGCAAGCCTCCCACTCCCAACTCCCTTTTCCGCTACGCCACCCAATCTTTTGCCTGGAGCAAAGCAAAACGCCCTTGTTTTGCTTGAGCGGGCAGGTCAGAGTTCCAACGATACCCCACCATCATCTCGTGGTTTCGGCATGGGTGGCATGGGTGGCATGGGTGGCATGATGGGCGGACCCTTGGGGGGGGCACCATCCAATTCGACGTCATCTCAGGTCGTTGAGCCTAATTCATTGGAAGCATCTTTGATCAAACGCATGGGGATTAGCTTTAACGCAGGCGAATTAAATCGCGAAGCGATTGGCAAACGAGTTCACATACGGATCCCGAATACGACTATTCCATCGAAGGGTAGCTCGACTCACTTTCTATCCTCGATTCCACATGAGATTCGCGACATACGTGTGTATGTGTCTGACGTACACAAGAGTCATGCGCTATCCGCTTTTGAGATCACTCTAAGAAAGGGCTATCAGCTACCGGGCGGTCCAGGAACCGTATGGAGTGAACATGGTTATTCGGGTGACATCATGATTCCTCATTTGATTGCGGACGTTCCCCAAATGATCACCTACGCAGTGGATCAAGACTTGGAGATTCAGAAGGTGCTGTCGGCAAACGAAGAAGATCCTTTCGCCGACACGCGTGTCACGAAGACATCCAGTTTTCAACTTGTCGGGCAATCGGTCATTGTTGAAAAACAAATCGAAACTCGCTTGATTCGTTACAAAATCAAAAACCAAAGTCCTCATGAGAAGCAGTTGATACTGGAGCACGTTTGCGCTGATCCAATGTGGAAGGTTGTAACTGACACTGCAGCGATGCCGGTTAACTCAACGTTGCAAAACGACATGGTACCGGCCCGCTTCGAGTTGTTGGTGCCTCCGCAAACGGAGATCGTTCACGAAGTCCGTGAAGAGCGATCCGTTCGAATGGAACGCACAGAATCAACTGCTCTCAATGATCTTCGAACCGCGGCGTCAAATCCACAGTGTCCTAACGAGCTCAAAGTTCTGCTCGGAAAATGGATTGGGAAGAGGGAGACGAAAGATCAGATTGACATGGAGCTGAGCCAAGTCAGAAGTATGTTGTCGGAAATTTTAGCCGAGCAAAAGCGACTGCAGCAATCGATCACAGCGGTGAATCGATCCGATGCGATTTACGATCGATACCTCGAAAAGCTCGACGAAATTGAAAGTGAAATTGAACGGAAGAATGAGCGAATTGTGGAACTTTATCGTCTAAGTGGGGAGCGAAAAGGGGCTAGGTAAATCGCGCAAAACAGATGCAATGCCGTAAAGCCTTGGGATTGCATCCTGGTTGAGAAACTGCTATTTCCGACAGATCGGGGAGTTATCCTCGCGAGGATTCCTTCATGAGTATCTCGTTCTCGCTATCCATCACGTTTTTTGCTCACAATCTCTTTGTGCTGGCATTAATCTGTGCTTGTCTTAGCTGCCCAAACTTAGCTCAGGCCCAATCGTTTATTCCCGAGCGGTTCGAGTACCCCCATTACCCAAAACATCCAGGCTTCACGCGTGCGGATCAAAGAGGCGACAGGATTCGAAGCTGCGATTGGTTTACAACCGATCCGCAATGGCGAATCAGGCTTTGGCGTTCGGGGAATGTTCATCGAAGGCTCAAGCTCTGCTAATACGGCCTCGGCTACGTTGCTGTTTACCAATCCGAACATTGGGTTCGCTGGCAATCCCGTTCAAGTCGTAAGAGATTCTTCGCTGTTAGGAATAGAAGCGAATTGGCTATTTGGTGAAATGGTAATGCAATCCCATCTCGGATTTCGGGTTCATCAATACGAGGATAGTTTGCTAACTCGAGTCATGCCGAACGGTGTCTCGCATCAAATAAACGCGAAATCAACGAGCGCTATGGCTCAATTTGGGATAAGCCCTCGTTCCGAGTTGGGCTACGTTCACCTGGAGAGCATGTTTCAAGTGGGAGCTGGGATTGTAGTGGGGGAATCGGAGACGCATCTGAGTGGTGTTGTCGGGCCGATCTCTGACTTCATAATAGAGTCGGATAGGATCAAGCTGGCTTTGCTGTTTCATGGTCGCCTGGGAATTGCGATTCCTATTACCAAGTACGGAAGACTGCGGACAGGGCTCCAAATTCTTGCACACAACAATATGGCACATGCGTCAGGACAAATTCCTGTTACCAACTTTGCCAATTCCCAAGCTCGATTACGAACCAATACTTTGGCCATCGGCGGTGGCTACGCTGGTTTTGAGCTCAACTGGTGATTCGAATTGATTTGTGCCAGTCAGATCTAACCGGAGGTGTCGCATTCGCTCAACCTCCGGCTACAACCTTGAATCCTTACAGGATGAAACCCGATGACATCAAAGCTGAAGAAACCCTGATAGGGCAGAAAGATCGAACGCAGAAAAATGAGTCTTATATCTTTCTGCGTTCGATTTTTCTGCCTATACAAGTGATCACGGCAACGGTGCAGCGTCCTTTCCGCTCACAACCGAAGAACGCATCCTGCGAAGACATTGCGTCAAAGTCGTCACCTTGTATCCCGAAAGGTGTTACCGATTGTAGCCGTGGGTTGAGCGCTAGCGAGACCCACCGTGTTCTAACGAGTCCTAGAGTCGGCAGTTGTTGATTGATGTTTCTAGGATTGCTTTGGCACCTAGGGATTCCAGCTTTTCCATGATGCCGATAATTTCCTTGCTCTTGACCATGGCGCGGACAGCGAACCAATTGGAGTTTTCGAGCTGTGTAACGGTAGGCGACGTGAAGCCTGGGGTGATTTGTTCGGCATCAACTAGCTTTTCACGAGGAATGTTGTATTCCAAAAGCGAATAGTCGCGTGCGATAACCACTCCTTCGAGACGACGTACGATGCGATCAGCGATCGCGATATCGCGACAGTTCGGGCTTTGGATAAGAACCGTTTCGTAAGTCCCAATGTCCGTCAAGATGCGAAGTTGGTTAGCTGCCAGTGTGCTGCCGGTTTCAACTAGGTCGACGATTGCATCAGCGACTCCCAGCGAGACCATAATCTCTACGGAACCGTTGAGCTTGACCAATCGCACGGGTGCATTGTGTTGATCAAGGAACTTTTTGGTGGTATTCGGGAAGCTTGTCGCAACTCGCTTGCCCTTTAGATCTGAAGGCGATTGAATATCGGATTGAATCGGAACGCACATCGCCAAGCGGCATCGTCCGACCCCCAATTTCATTCGAACGGCAACGTCAGCTCCCGCTTCGTCCACAAGATCGCTGCCGGTGATACCAAGATCGATTGCTCCCTCAGCGCAAAGCGTCGGGATGTCGTCTGTCCGGAGGAATGTGATATCAGCTGGGAAGCCATTCACACGTGCAAAGAGCGATCGGTCTTGGCGACGAAAGTTTAGCCCAGCTTGGAGCAGGAGTTCCGTTGCAAGCTCACTGAGGCGGCCTTTGCTAGGAACACCGATTCGTAATTGTTGATTGGAGTTGGTCATTTTGGTTCTGTTCTTAATCGTTTTTCTTCTAAGCCGGAGGTGCCTTCGCGGCGTTCAAGTTCCGATCGGACTTGGTCCAGGGTTACACCCCGGAATGCCAGCAGTACCCAAAGGTGATAAATAACGTCGGCGGCTTCACGCACGGTATGCTCCGCGCCCTCGGTTCCTGGTTCGCCGGCCGCTTCGATGACTTCATGGGCCTCTTCTAGAATTTTTTCGGCGATTTTTGGAATTCCGCCTCGAAGCAGTTTTGTTGTATACGACCCTTCGGGTAACGTAGTAGCCCGCTCCTGAAGTTGGCCCAAAAGTCGATCGAGAACATCGTTTGTCATGAATCAACGTGGTTTTCGGTGGTTCGAAATGGAAAGGCTTTCGAAGAGGACCATGGCGGCAACCCTTTTCGCTTGTCTAAACTCCCCTTTTCGTTCGTCTAAACTACAGAGCCCTGCGTAAAATCAACTGATTATTGCTCGTATAACGAGTGCTTATCCATCCGTGATGGCAAATGGGTTGGACCAAGTGCTGTGTTGAGTACCCAATCCTAAGTGGAATTGCGTTTTTTGTCGATTCCAACAGACGGAAATGAAAATGCCAAACTTGAGCTCCATAGACCGATCCTGGATTAGACCTCCCCTCGAAGACGCGATTTACATTACTGGACCGACCGCATCGGGCAAGAGTCGGTTGGCAGTCGAGGTCGCTAATCGACTGAACGCTGAGATTCTGTCGGTCGATTCGATGGCGGTTTATCGCGGGATGGACATTGGAACGGCTAAGCCGAGTCCTGATGAACGAGGAGGAATCCCCCACTACCTTATTGATCTAGTCGATCCGACCGACGACTACAGTGTTTCACAGTTTGTTGTAGAGGCGCATGATCGAGCCCAAGAAATTCGTTCCCGGGGTAAGCGAGTTTTGTTGGTAGGCGGGACTCCGCTCTATTTAAAGACATTATTGTGCGGCATGTTCCTGGGGCCGCCTGCGGACTGGGAGTTTCGGAAACAGGTGGATGAGGATGTCGCCGTTTACGGAATCGATGCGTTGAGAGATCGCCTCTTGCAAGTCGATCCACTATCCGCCCACAAAATCTTGCCGAATGATGTCCGTCGCATGGCCCGAGCGTTGGAAGTCGCAAGAGCTACAGGTATTCCGCTAAGTCACTGGCAAACGCAATTCGAGAGCCTTGCTGTTCCCAAAAACTGCCATGCATTCGTTCTATCGTGGGAACGAAGCGAATTGCATGCGCGAGTTAATGATCGCGTCGACTCCATGTTCCGAGCCGGGTTGTTGGAGGAGGTACAATCACTCGTTGAAAAGTTTGGCTTGCTCGGCAGGACTGCGTCGCAAGCCGTTGGTTACAAGGAATCAATCGAGTTTTTGAACGGACGTATCACGGAGTCGATGCTTAAAGATCAAGTTAAGGCTCACACTCGTCAATTTGTGAGGCGCCAAGAAATCTGGTTTCGATCGATGCCGCTACTGAAGAAGCTACAAGCGACCAATGCAACGAACGTTGCAGAACACGCAGATCAAATTCAATCTCTTATCTCGGCATAGTTCAGCCTCCGTTTGAGTAATGTCAAAACGAAAACAGCGGCCGAGGAAACGGATCCCTGACCGCTGTGGAGATAGGCATAAGAGAGAGGAGACAGATCCCGCCTGATGCGAATCTCATATTGCAACCTGATAACTGGAAAGCCCCTTCAAGTAGCCAGGTTGCTAAGGGGTTTAGTTTTAGTCCAGTTCCGAATCCAAATACCCGAGAAGCCTAAGCTTCTGGGACACATACACCACGTCTGAACCTAGTTGATCAGACCGGTATCTCAAGTGGAGCGGATAGCCTTAAACCGATATAGGCAGGACCGGCATAAAACACTCCACGGCTTGAACGGGATGCTGTTGCACGAGTGCTCACCCCAGAACCCGCAACCTAGCAACGAGGTGGAGATCGACCCTCACCTAGATGCGTCGAGTTGCGAAACCTCTTGGAGGCAACATGCGACGAGTGCTCACCAGCTGCAGCCCGCAGGAGTCGACTATTGGCCGAACCAAATGGAAGCAAATGGTATCGTCTGTTAGCTCGCAGATTGTTGGCTATCTCTAGCACATCATCAGCATGCTGGGAGGCAACTGCTCGAGGAGAGGCAGATCCGAAGGCAGTGAGAACGAACCGGAAGAGTTCATTCCTGCTGAGAGGCAATCGAAGATGAGTTTTATGCGAGTACATGACTGCACCAAATGCTCCCAAAATAGTTGACCAAAACTGTTGGCCATCGCGTTCAACCGAAACTGCGTTGGCAACAGTAAAACTAGGTCACTTTCTGAAGGGAAGCAAAAAGATTTCAAAACATTTTTTCTCCTCAACTCTTCGAAAAGTGTGTTTTCTCTTGCCGAAACGACAGCTGGCTCGATCCGGCTCGCTGTTAAAAATCCAATTCGACACGTCAGAATCGCTTGTGAGATGTGTAAATTATTGAGCTGCGGCGTTCTTTAGCTCATCTCGGGTTAAACAATCGCTTAGCGATTTTAAATTCCTTTTCCCGAGTATCCTTAAGTCGGAGTTGCCAAAGATGGCAGATGAAGCATTCGCATCCAATCCAGCAAGTGTCAAGCCGGAGTTTTTTGTCGTTCTGCGTCACGAGTTAACGACGTTGGTCGTGATTGCCATTTTGGCTTCTGTAGTCGTCTTACCTCTCGGATGGTTTGTATGGAAGTGGCTATGGATTGGGATGCTGTTGATTCCAGTTGGCTACTGGGCCGTGTTTTACGGAACGAGCCGCTTGATGAGAATGGGAGCTTGTTGTCCTGCGAAAGTGCTGTCGTTAGATCCGCCGCGACTGGCTGTATTTACCGACATGTCTATGCGCGACGATGCGAGTCACCCAGCCATTGTTGTTAAGGAGTTCTCCGCTAAGAAGATAACCGGTGCTCGACTTAAGGTTGGAGACAAGCTCGCCGTAGCGGCATTTTATGAAGCGGGGGATGAGGCGTTTCCAGAAGAGCGATGGAAAAGATTAAGCGTTATTCAGCCCGTTCGCTCTGTAACCAGTAACGCAGATGATGTTCGTCGTACTCTTCAGAGTATCGACCAAGAGGAATGGGATCAACTCGATGCAGGGATGAAACAACTCAGTCCTCCCTACGAAGAGAACGTTGTCTATCTCGAGGCAGGCCGCAAGGCAGGCGGACCAGGAGTTACGGAGGGGCGCGTTAAGTTGGTAGCAGCGGATGATGCCAACATGGAAAAGGTAAAGGTATACGGGCGGAAGACCTTTCGCTTCTTTTTGAGAGAGTTAAGTTGGGAGCGACGACGCATTGTCCCGGGTTTGGAAATGGCTGCTGTTAAAATTGCTTTTACGGATCCGCCTGAGCTCAAAGGAAATCACTCGGCAGACCTGGATGTCGAATACATGTGGGTTTCCGATGTTGAGTTTGATGGGAAGAAGCTAACTGGTGTTTTGCTAAACGAGCCAGATTCCATCAAATCGGTAAAGCAAGGAGATAAGATTACCGCTAGCCCCACCCAAATCGTAGATTGGGTTTACAGCATGATGGGTGAAGTATGCGGGGGCTTTACCATTCAAGAGATGCGTCGCACGATGAGCAAGAAAGAGCTTAAGCAACATGATGCAGCATGGGGATTGGAGTTTGGAACACCGGGAGTCGTTCGTTTAGTTCCAGATGATCACCTTCCGGATAACAGTAGAAAAGTCACGACACCTATCCCCGACCTAGACGGAATTTCGATCCAAGGCGATTACAAAATCATCGAGTCGTTAGAGCATCCAATGTCGGTCAACATGCGGGAGTCTTTGGAAGAAATGCTTGCTAAGTCCCCCGAGTTTTTACAGTCGGCAGATAACGCCGGTTTGACCGTGCTTCAACAGATGGCGATCGCAGGCTCGCTTGACGGTGTGGATGTTTGCTTAAATCATGGGGCCAACCCTAACCAAGCGGCCAAAAACGGGATGACTGCAGCCAAGCTCGCCAAGGGGTTGGGTTGGAAAAAGGTTCTCAAGCGACTTCAAGAAGCGGGGGCAGAAGCCTAAGGAACGGGAAAGGGCCGACTAAATCTTTCCCTCGTTTAGGGGATTATTCACAGGTCTCGCTGTGTTAAATCCGAAAATTGTTGTTGAGACACCTTCTCAACAACAGATTTCCTTCCTATAGTTGGGTAGTAATCGGCGGAGCGGATCTGCGATTTCCCCATTAGTCCCACCAGTTGCGTACCGTTATGGTTCCTTTAGATCTAATGTCACCAAACGATTGTGGTGTCATCGTCGAGATGGACGGGGATCCTTGTTTCCTGAAGCGACTCGAAGAGATTGGTATTCAGGTAGGCTGTAACCTTAGGATGGTTTGTCCTGGCAGCCCGTGTATGGTGTGTATTGAGGGAAAGCGATTAAGTTTGCGATTGGACCGAGATGCGGAAATCTATGTCTGTCCGTTATCGAACGACCCCTCAATCTCGTCTATTCCCTTGAAAGGTTCTGTGTGAGTCAAGGCTTGAGCAGACTGTCCGATCTAGAGCCTGGCAAGGCGGCAATAATTCAGGAGATCGCTGGCGACGATTCATTTGCTAGTCGACTAATGGAGATGGGATTGATCGACGGCGAGGAGATTCATTGTATTGGTCGAGCCCCTATGGGAGATCCGACGGAGTATTCCATTCGCGGATATCGACTGAGTCTGAGACAGGCGGAAGCGAAGCGGGTCATTCTTAGCCCCTCATCTTAAGCCCCTTATCATCCGAGGAACTCTCCGTGAGTAAGACCGTAGCCCTGCTGGGGAACCCTAACACAGGCAAAAGCAGTCTTTTCAATGCACTGTGTGGCATGTCGGCACGGGTTGGGAATTATCCGGGCATCACGGTCGAAAAGAAGGTCGGCATCCTCCAAGGAACCAGGGAGCAGATCGATATCGTCGATTTACCCGGGACCTATTCTTTGGCGGCTCGGTCTGCCGACGAAGCGGTTACGATCGACGTGTTGTGTGGTCTGCAGCCTGGGGAGTCGAAGCCCGACGCAGTCGTTGTAATTGTGGACTCGACCAATCTTGAGCGGAATCTTTATCTGCTAAGCCAAGTCGTTGAAGTCGGCCTACCGACTTTGCTCGTTCTCAATATGTGGGACAGAGCCGTGGCGGAGAACCACGAAATTCAGGTCGATGAGCTGGCCAAGCGTTTAGGCATCCCGGTGATGGTAACTACAGCCAGTCAAAAGAAGGGTGTCGTCGAAGTCCGAAAGGCCATAGAGTCTTTGTTGGGGGCTCCCGTACTACCCACGAATTTTGCCAGAAGCACATTCCCTCAAGATTTTCTCAATGCGGCTGTGGAATTGCAGTCTGATCTCGCCAAGCAGAACGTTCAGGTCCCCTTGTTGGAAGTAGACCGAATGTTGATTGACAAGGATGGGCACTTTCAGAAGAAATTCGCTAAGCAAAACGTTGGAGATCTCGAAAAAACGCTTCATTTAACTCGCGAAAAGTTATCCGAGCAGGGGTGCAAGATTCCGTTGTTTGAGACCAAGTATCGCTATGCTTGGGTACGCAACGTTCTCGATGGAATCAACACCCGACCTGCAGCCAACACCGTTTCGTCGAGTGATAAAGTAGATCGATGGCTAACCCATCGCTGGGTGGGGATGTTCGCGTTTTTGTTTTTGATGTTTGTAGTATTTCAAGCCATTACAATCTTGGCGGCTTGGCCGATGGATTGGATCGAGACAGCACAGGGATTTCTGCAGGGGCTTGTTGAACAGAGCATTGCACCCGGGGCCATGCGTAGCCTCATCAGCGACGGTGTCATTGCCGGGATTGGGGCTGTTTTAATTTTCTTGCCGCAGATCATTATTCTGTTCTTCTTTATTGCTGTTCTCGAAGATTGCGGTTACATGGCCAGAGCCGCGTTTGTGGTAGACAAACTGATGACATCCATCGGTTTAAGTGGCAAATCGTTTTTGCCCTTGATGTCATCTTTTGCATGTGCGGTTCCTGGGATCATGGCGACCCGAACGATCGAAAATACTCGGGATCGCATGGTGACGATATTGATAGCACCGTTAATGAGTTGTTCTGCACGGCTGCCGGTTTACGTCTTGATGGTTACTGCTTTTGTGCCATCTGATATTCGGTATCTCGGTGGATGGGTAACATTGCAGGGAATCGTACTATTCGCCATGAACAGCGTCGGGGCATTGGTCGCGATTCCGGTAGCATATTTGCTTCGTAAGTTCATCTTTGCTGGGCAGCAAGGATCGTTTCTGTTGGAGCTACATAGTTACAAGTGGCCTTCTTGGACGGTGCTCTACCAACGCGTTTGGGAGCGAGCGTCAGCGTTTGTGACACGTGCGGGCACATTAATTTTTTGTACAGCGATTTTGGTTTGGGCTGCGGGGTATTTTCCTGCGAGCCATTCAACGCTGGACACGGCGCAAAGGGAATGGGAAGCGTTAACCGCTAGTCAGCAGAAGATAATGCCAACTGACGACTTGCCACCATCTGAAGCGAATCAGGCCGCGATCGACGAGTATCAATCAAAGATAGACGCTCAGTTGGATATCATTAATGCAGAGAAATCGGAGCTAATCAACAACAGCTACTTGGCGACAGTGGGCAAAGCAATTGAGCCGGTGGTTAAGCCGCTGGGCTGGGATTGGAAGATTGGAGTCGCAACGTTGGCATCATTTCCAGCGAGGGAAGTGATCATCGCAACATTAGGAACCATTTACTCACTGGGAAGTGGCGAGGATGAGACTAGCGAGGGGTTGATGGAGAAGATGCGTAGCGAGCGATGGCCGGACGGACGGCCTGTCTACAGTGTTGCAACGGCTCTCTCTGTGATGGTTTTCTTTGCCCTTTGTGCTCAGTGCGTTTCAACATTGATGATCATTCGACGAGAAATGAACAGCTGGAAGTGGGCCGCCTTTTCCTTTGTTTACATGACCACTTTGGCATACATCGGGGCATGGATGACCTACAGTATTGCTAGCTGGCTTGGCTGGGCAGCGTAGATGAAGATTGTTTTGCAATTTCGATTCTGGTTAACTAAGAGGTCATGATGGACACACAAACCATCATGGCGTTGGCGATCGTATTTGCCGCAGCCGTTGTGCTCGCCTATCGATTCGTCGTCGCTACGAAACGCACACTTTCGGAGGACGGTTGTGGAACCTCGGGACGTGGCGCTTGCAGTGGATGCCCCTCTCGAGGCAATTCCATATCTGATCGTAGCGAACACGAATTGGTTTTAGTCACCCTTCAGAAAAGCCCAAAGTAACGGGTGCTGTTAGATTGCGACTCGCATTTCGCGATTAGGCTTACGTTTTGATCAGCATGGCCATGAGGCATGCCCCTTCGTCAACGGTTCCCTTGCGGGTAAGATAACGTGACCCGTTTTCTATATCCGATCCTGCAACCACCAAGATAAAGCCGAATCCATGGCGGAAAATCCCGCTTCCAATAGCGAAATTGACTTTTATGATTTTGAGCTTCCCAGGGAGCTAATCGCCCAGGATCCACCGGTAAATCGAACCGACTCTCGGATGATGTTGGTGGATCGCCGAAGCGGACGGATTGAGCATTACTCCATACGAGATTTACCGGGCCTTCTTAGAGCTGGGGATGCCGTCGTGGTGAATGACTCTAAAGTTATTGCCGCACGCTTGATAGGCTACCGGGAAACCACAAAGGGCCGATGGGAGGGACTTTTTTTAAGGCAAGAGAGTGGAATTGCAGAATTGCTGTCATCGACTCGAGGCAAATTATTAGAGGGAGAGAGGATTGTCGTTCGCGATCCAGAGGGTCGTGAGACTCAGCGTATCATCTACGTCGGCCGAACAGGGGACGGCAATTTTCTATTTCGAACCGATGGAAATCGGGAATGGTTGGAGTTGCTGGACGAATGCGGAAGAATCCCGTTGCCACCTTATATCCGCGACGGGCAGATGACCGCTTTGGATCGAGAACGGTACCAAACGGTTTATGCACGAAATCCCGGTTCGGTCGCAGCTCCGACCGCCGGTTTGCACCTAACCCAGGATTTGATCGGGCAACTTAGGCAAAAGGGGACCGCGTTGGTTGCAGTGACACTACACGTTGGGCTTGGGACTTTCAGGCCGATCCAAACCAACGATTTAGCTAGTCACAAGATGCACTCCGAGCAAGCCAACATCTCGGAGCCTGTTGTGAAGCGGCTACTCGGTGCCAGAGCGGAGGGGGGCCGAATTATCGCGGTGGGCACAACCTCGGTGCGCACACTCGAGACGGCGGCCCTGCATGGTGGCGGGGAGCTCGTGCCGTGGGGAGGCCAGACAGACATTTTCATCAAGCCTGGTCATCGGTTTCGTGCGGTCGATGGATTATTGACGAATTTCCACCTCCCGAAGAGCAGCCTCATTGTTTTGGTCAGCGCTTTGGCTGGTAGAGAGCTAATCTTGGAGGCTTACGCCAAAGCGATCGAGGAACGCTACCGGTTTTATAGCTACGGCGATTGCATGCTGATTATCTAGGTTTTATTCGTTTCCTCGCAGTTTCAAGAGAATCAAGAGAAAACGAATGGTCTCGAAATCACAACAATTTGGCAATTAACACCAAAACAATCCGATCACCGGGGCTTCTGCATAAGCACCGCTAATTTCAATCTTGTTTTCTTTCTGTCTAGTTGAAAGGAATATTGAAAACTACCAGAAAATCCTGCGTTGGACTTGCCGATGCTATGGTGGGATTAGTACACTTTCCGTCCCGAATTTCGCGGAGCCGTGTAAACGTCCGCAACTGGAGCTTGATTCGTCCCGACAGACACGCCAAAGTGGCGGAATGGCAGACGCGCTGGACTCAAAATCCTGTGTCCTCACGGACGTGTGGGTTCGACTCCCACCTTTGGTACTTGATGATTTGCTTGGGAGACTGTTTCCTGGCAAGGGGTCATGTAGGGCGATCAGGCGGAGCACAATTTGGTGTAATGACCAATTGTGTTGGAAATTAGATCAGAGAAGAAAAACCTTTCAAAGCATAACTTATGCCGACCATCAATCAGCTAGTTCGACGTAACCGAGTCGTTCAACGAAAATCTACAAAGAGCCCAGTGCTCGAGCGCTGCCCCCAGAAGCAAGGCGTTTGCTTGTTAGTTCGTACCATGACTCCTAAGAAGCCAAACTCGGCTCTCCGAAAGATCACTCGGGTCCGTTTGAGCAACTCGAAGGAAGTCACGGTTTACATTCCTGGCGAAGGTCACAACTTGCAAGAACACTCGATCGTTTTGATTCGGGGTGGTCGAGTTCGCGATCTTCCAGGGGTTCGATACCAAGTTGTTCGGGGTTGCCGAGATACCTTGGGTGTTAACGGTCGAAAGCAATCGAGAAGCCGTTACGGTGCCAAGAAGGCGTAATCTGGGCTTAGTAGCCTGAATGCGGCATGGAGCAGACTATCTGCTTCGCTGCCCAAATCAAGAAACACAGAATCAATCGATATCGGATAATTTGACAAATGGGAAAAATCACCGCTTCAAGAACTTCCTTGAGACCTGATCCACGATTCAATTCGTTGCTCGCTTCCAAGTTCATCAACTGCTTGATGTACGATGGCAAGAAGACGACAGCACAAGGCGTTTTCTATTCCGCTTTGGAAGAGATTGCAGAGAAGGTTAAGGACCGCCCTGCGATCGAAGTTTTCGAGCAAGCTATTGAAAACGTTAAGCCATACATCGAAGTTCGATCGAAGCGGGTCGGTGGTGCTTCTTACCAAGTCCCAATGCAAGTTAACAAGAACCGTCAGCAAAGCTTGGCATTCCGATGGGTTTTGGAAGCTGTTCGAAGCAAGAAGGGTCGAGCAACACACCTCAAGCTCGCTGACGAACTGATGGCAGCCTACCGCAAAGAAGGTGCTGCGATTACCAAACGCGAAAACACCCACCGTATGGCCGACGCCAACAAGGCCTTCGCTCACTTCGCCTGGTAGTTTTGCTGCAGGTAATTTGAAACAACAGAGAACGGGGCTAAATGCCCCGTTTTTTTATGGCCCAGCTCAGGCGTATCTACCCGTTTCTGAAGTGCCTATTGCTTTAATCTTAGCTGGCCACTCTTGGCCGACTTGGACGCCACTAGACGGGCAGGAGTGCCCATCCCACTTAAGCCATCGGTGTGCACAACTCAATCAGTGTGCCATCAGGTGCTTGAACGTAGGCAACTGTTTGTCCCCACGGTTTAGTAAGTGGCTGAACAATAAGTTTGGCACCTTCGTTCAATGCGTTTTGCACAGCACCATCTACATCCGCTGTCGCAAATGCAATCTCGATACCAGCGGGTTTGTCCAACTCGGTTAGCTTGGAATAGCCGGATGGAAAATTGGAGTGCCCCAGTTCAAATGATGCAAAAGCAAGCTTGGTGGCTCCTGTGTCTAGTTCTGCATAGTCTCCACTGTCATGAAGGAAACTGGTCTGAATGCCAAACGCTTGGTTGTAAAATTTGATAGTGGCACGAACGTCGGCCACATAAACAATGGTGTAGGCAAATTTCATAATAAAAGTGCTTTGCGTTTCGATCGGATATGCTGGAGATATGATGAGGACGATTGGGTATGTAATTCTACTTGAGGCGAGTTGCTAATGTATTTCGACATCCAAGTGAACGGTGCGTTTGGTGTGGACTTTAATGACTCCTCGCTGACATTCGATCAATTCCAAATGTCGCTTTCGCAATTGCGAGGGTCCGGGGTGGAAAAGCTGCTGCCAACCATCATTACCGACGATGTTGGTGTAATGTGCGCTCGCATCAGAAAGTTAGTTGACTTTAAAAAAGCGAACACAGATGTCATGCAAATGGTGGCAGGCATTCATGTGGAAGGTCCATTTCTCTCTCCGATCGATGGATTTCGCGGCACGCATCCTCGAGAGCATATCGCAAAAGCGAATGTTGAGGACATGGAGCGATTGCTGGAGGCAGGACAGGGATTGGTTCGATTAGTGACTATAGCGCCTGAACATGATTACGGTTTCGAAACATTGCGGTATCTGGTATCACAAAACGTTTGCGTATTCGCCGGTCATACCGATGCCTCGCACAATTGCTTGATCAAGGCCATAGATCAAGGGTTGGCCGGCTTTACACATCTAGGTAACGGCTGCCCTCTCGAAGTGCATCGACATGACAACATCATCCAGCGAGTTCTCGCGCTTAGTGATAGATTGTACATTTCGCTTATTGGAGATGGGGTGCATCTACCGGTCTGGCTACTAGAGTCATGGCTAAAGCGATTGCCAACGAACAAGGTCATCCTAACGAGTGACTCCATGAGCGCTGCTGGCATGCCGCCTGGTGAGTATCTAATTGGCGGCCAACCGATTCTGGTCGATGCAGAACGGCGAACAAGACATCGAGACCATCAGTATTTGGCCGGTTCTGCTTCGACCTTACAAGACATCGATAGAGTCGTATCAGGAATGCACTGCTCTCATTCTGACAAAATTCTGTGGTTTCGTGAAAATGCGACTTCGCTCTTTTATTAAAGAAGACGAGTCATTTGCATGAGCGATTTGGTGGACGTTTCTCTATTGCGGGGAGAATACTTCGAGGGAGTGATCTATCCGGCATAGATCATGCAGTCTCGCTTATTCCATTGGCTGCATAGCCAAGCTCTTCAGCGATCTCACCCGCGATGTTCCAGATCTCTAATTCTTGAATATCGGTTAGTCGGAGTTTTGTGTTGGGCGCAACAATATGTTTTAAATCGGGAGGGTTCTCATCTAGATCGCAGGTGTTGGCGATTCGCTTCCAAGCAGCATACGGATCGTTACAAAAGTCTTCATGCTTTACGAAGGTGATTTGCTTTTTGAAACGGGGATTTTTAGTCAGTAGAGCCAGGGGCTTTGCATAGATATCTCTCCACTGAATGGCATAGGCGACATGGTCCTGCCCTTTCCGTAAGGCCGTGCGAATCTCCCCAATCGAGTTCTGCTGAAGGTGGACAGGGACTCGTTGCGGACCAAACTCGTAGTGCCCAGCTGCTTGGAGATAAGGGCCAATACGAGAGTCATCCTTAGCGTATCGGCAAAAGAGCTCGTGCTGACGCGAAAGGGAATCAACGTGAGATACCGGGTGTCGCACGGGAATGACAAAGCGTGCATCCGGAAAAAGCTGCAACAAGTATTCGATACGGGTAAGATGATAATTGTTCTTGGCAGCGTACCGGTCTGCTTCACGGATCAGTAGCACTTTGTTGATGTGCTCGCGATAAAAGCGGGCGAATCGCGGATTGCTTGTTGAGATTGGAATTTCGTGGACGGAGTTCATGTCGTGGACAAATGGAAACCAGGATTGCCAAAGGGGCTCTTCCATCGACTCAGGGCTGTTGGGGGTAATTTGAATTTTATCGCGATGGGGGCGTTCAATAGGTATCTGATTTGGCTTACTTGAGATTATTCGCCGATACTTATTCCAAAGCCATGGGGTAGCAACGAAAGGAAAGTCGCAATAGCGATGAGTTCCGATCTTGGGAGCATTGGAAATAAGCTCCAGAAGAACAGTAGAGCCAGCACGTGCGAGACCAGTAATATAGATCGGGCGATCAATAGGCTTTTCGATGGCTTCGGAGGGTAGCCATTGGTTTTCAATAGAGCTTAGCCAATTCATCACTCCAGCGAATTGGTAGCAAAATCTCGCGAGCCAATAGTCACTGCGAGTCAATTGCATGATGGTCGGTCTTGCGAGAACGATGAACTAGAGAACGGATACCTAAAGCCAGCGTCGTAATGGTAGTTGTTAATATATAGGTCCAGGAGTGATCGATTACCCAAGCGATCCAGAGCCCTACTACGAGTGGAATCAAAGTCAATGTGCTTTGAATGATTCGATACCACGCTATGCGAATCGTTTTGCGGAGCAAGCTGCTGTATGCTTCGAAAAAGCCTTGTTCTGCATCGGGATTGGACAGCTCGACTGCCTGGGAAAGCAACTCAGTGAAAGACGCGAATTGGGACTTTGGCCATATGCGGTAAAACCAGACAAAGCCGAGCCACCACGAGATCGTGCCAGCAGTCACCCCTAGGGTAATGACTAGAGCAAACAGTTTACGTCCTATTCCTCTGTCGCCGGAACGGTATTTCGACTTTTCGCCCATCGGCGAAGCAACCGAATGGGATAGAGTATTGGGCCGATGAGGGCCAAACCTATGACGCAAACGACAGCGAGCAAGGCTCCTATCATGGAGAGCCCTGCGCCTGGACCGACGTATGCGAAGCAATCAATCATATACATGGTTCTTATCCTTTCAATTGTCAGATGACCCATTCAAGAATGATGGGCTGGTAACATATCGAGCGCTCCCAATCTTTAGCCGTTTTTCCGGAACGATGTCCGTACCTGCAATGTACTCCCAGTTGATTTGATGATCGGTTAAGTCGATCTCCCACAAGCAACCGGTGTGCGTGAGGGCCATCAGCGCTCTCGTGCCATCAGAGGAAACATCCAGAAAACCACTGTTCTGAGTGGCTATGTGATCAACCATAACGCTACTACTTTTTGGAAAAACGGTTTCAGGCTTGGGGCCAGCGAGACTAATGAACGCGAGTCTCGTGCCGCCTTGATCGCTCTTGCCACCCAAGTTATCAAAAACCAAAAGTCCATCTCGCCATGGCACAGGACTGTGTTGACCTATCGTTGTACCTATAGAATGCCATTTGACTTTGTTTGTCTCACTGTCAATGATCGCAAGGCAATTCAGGTTGCGAAGCGAGATAATCAAGTCATTGCTATTGAGCCAGTCGAACTGATCCGCCAATTGCTTCCCAACTGGACGTACATCATTTAAGTGAAGCGGATCGTCAGTCAAGTAAACAAGATCATTGGAGCGAAACAACTGACCTGACCAACCGGAATCGATAAGAATCTCAAGAACGTCACGACGCGATAATTCGTTTCCATCTGCATCGAGCTCAAGAATTTGGTCGCGATAGATTTTACCGGTAGGAGACTCAATCTCCCCCGATGTATCTCCCACCATGATGGGGCTGTCTACGATCTCCAAGGCAGGGACGAGTATATGCCCCTCCGAAGTGATGGAGAAATTATGATGTGTAAAATTCTCCTTCTTCCAAAGAAGATTCGACTTCTTGTCAAACTTAGCAATCCCAACCGAAAAGGGAAACGTATTCATGCCGTGAAAGGTAGCCAGTAAATCACCATTATCATAAACATAGACACAAACCGGTCCGACTGCACCTGAAACGCCTGGCACACGATTCACGTGATCTAAATTAGACCACAAATCTGTCGGGGCTCGCCACGCGTGGACCAATTGTCCGTTTCGATCTATCAACGATGCGAGTAGCCCGTCTGGATGCAGGGTGGCGATTTTGGTTGAGCCAGCACTTAACAAAACTAGTTCAGAGCTATCCTTCTCCCGGTGCCATATTGTGGTCGGTGACTTGATTTCAGTTCTCACGCTTCCGACCTGAGGTTCTTCTTCTGATTGCGAGCGAACCAGCGCTGAATACGCATAGCCTGCGTCACGAATGAACAGGTAGGGGAACCACTCGTACTGACCGACGCAGTATCCGTAAGAAAAAATGAGAAACCACAAACTGAACTTGAACGACAGGTTCCAAAAAACGGATTGCAACCGCTCGATCGTCGATGGTAGATTCGCACCCGTCATTAGTAACTACGCTTTTTATTGAAAGATGAGGCGATGCAAGCTTGGGGCGTAGTTAACAATCTTGCACGTCATCCTTGTCAACACCCGCGATTGAGATTTGTTTCGAATCCCCCCCCCTAATTGGCGTATTCAACTTGCTATATTGACAAGACAGCCAATCCCTTATTTAGAAAGTAAACAAAATCGTTTTAGTGACAGTTCTGTCACCCAACACCGACGAGCCGAAAGGGGTGAGCAGAAAGTAGGTGGCGTTAACAGAATAGGGTCCTGACAAAGCGTGACTTTTGTTGACGTTGTCGTGGGAATGAGGGGAGTGCAAAGAAAAACGACAGTCGTTACCATGACGGTTTGGAAAAATGTGGGTTGCGCACCTTCATGAGGATGCGACGCGCGTAGAACGCCCCCAGTTGGGGTGTTTTTGGCCAATCTGATGCGTGATCCCAGGTTTTTGTTGGTTTTCGATTGCATTAATGGATTTGAGGAAGGCATGATTCAGTTTTACAACAGTCTTACACGGAAGTCCGAGTCGTTTGAGCCTTTCGATAAAAAGACCGTTCGCATGTATTCTTGTGGGCCAACGGTCTACGATTTTGCTCACATCGGGAATTTTCGTTCCTTTCTTTTCGCTGATTTGCTTCGACGTTTCTTGGAAGCAACCGGCTACGAAGTAATCCACTTGATGAATATCACCGACGTCGGCCACATGGTCGAAGAAACCGACGAAAACGGTGTCGCTCTTGACAAAATGGAGGTTGCAGCCAAGCGACTCAAAGAATCCAAGAAAAGTGGCAAAGTGGAGGACGGCTCGGTCGAGGATCCTAACGACCCCTACCAAATCGCCAATTACTACACCAAGGCCTTTCTCGATGATGGTAAAAAACTGGGCTTAAAGGTCGCCAGCGAGTATCCCGATCGTGTCATGCACGCAACGGGCTACATCAAGGAAATGATCGCTATGATCGAGAAACTGGTCGCAAATGGCCATGCCTATGTCGGCAAAGACGGGGCAGTCTACTACAGCGTGGAGTCCTTTCCGAGGTACGGCCAGTTGAGTGGCAACACGCTAGAGGGACTGCTAAGCGGTGCCGGCGGTCGCGTGAATGACCAGGATCAAATGAACAAAAAACACCCCGCCGACTTTCTACTATGGAAGCCGGATCCCAAACACTTGATGAAGTGGGATTCTCCATGGGGGGCAGGTTATCCCGGTTGGCACATCGAATGCTCCACCATGGCCATGTCGAAATTCGAGTGCGATATTATCGACATTCACACTGGGGGTGAGGATTTGGTTTTTCCGCATCACGAGTGTGAAATCGCGCAATCATGTGGAGCATCTGGCAAAGATGTCTTCGCTCGATTCTGGATGCACACTAAATTCTTGCTCGTCGAGGGTGAGAAGATGTCCAAGAGCAAAGGCAACTTCTTTACGGTTCGAGACATCTTGGAAGGAAAAGCGACTGGCAACCCGATCCATCCAGCTGCACTCCGTTATGAATTGATCCGCTCCCACTACAGCACCCAATGCAACTTTACGGTAAAGGGGCTGCAAGATTCCGCAAATGCCGTTCGCAAGTTTACGGAGTTTGCAGAGAAACTCGAAACAGCTGCTAGCGGAAAGCCTATTCCTGATCGTGTTGCTTCACTGCAACATCCTGTGGTAAAGGAATTTTTAGGGGCTTTGGCAGATAATTTGAACATCAGCTCGGCTCTCGCCGTATTGCACCAGTGGATGTCCAAACCAGGGGATGACCCTGCCGCCGAACTTGGAGCGTTGAGGGTGATTGATAGCGTGATTGGTATTACCGAACTCACCAAATCATCCGAGGCAGGAGACGATGCTCGTGTTCAAGAACTATGTCGCTTGATCGACGATGCTCGCGTCCGAAAAGATTACGCGGGTGCAGATCAGCATCGAAACGAACTCGTGGCCATGGGATACGAAGTTCGTTCCAGCCCACAAGGGACCCAAGCTCGCAAGAAGTTTGGTTAAGATAGCGTAGTAAAATTAAAACCCGAAACGTAAGTGAGGGATATCACCGGGAGAGCACAATTTGATTGCAGTCGAGAAGCTTACCAAGCGTTACAGCGAAGAGTCGTTGGCTCTCGATGGTGTCACATTTGCGGTCGAGTCTGGCGTCACATATGGTCTGTTAGGTCCCAACGGAGCTGGCAAAACCACAACGCTTAGAATCATCATGGGGTTGCTTCAGCCGACTAGTGGTGAAGCGACGATCATGGGCTGCCGTGTCTCAGAAGATCCCTTGCGAATCAAAAGTCTGATCGGACTTGTTTCTGCCAGCGCGGGGTTATATCAATGGCTAACTCCTCGCGAAGTTCTACGCTACTTTGCGATTGGCTTTGGGCTGACGGCTAACGAGGCCAACGCACGAACGGAAGAACTCAGTCGGGTCATGGAGCTCGAGCGATTTATGGACCGCCGCTGTGCCACATTGAGCACGGGGCAAACGCAACGAGTCAATCTCGCGCGAGCTTTGATCCATGATCCGCCTGTAGTACTTTTGGATGAGCCGACTCGAGGCCTCGACGTTGTCGGCTCAAAGATTGTTTTTGACTATGTTGATTTTCTGCGAGATCTCAATAAAGCTATCATCGTTTCAACCCATCAACTAGACGAAGCAGAGCGACTCTGCGATCGATTCGGATTGTTACATAGAGGTAAACTCAAATACGAAGGGACTCTTCAACAGTTACAGGAAGAAACAGGTGAACCGTCTCTCGTGCAGATGTTCCTCCGATTGCTCAGAGACGATCCCGTGCAAACTCCAGCGTTGGCCAAGGAGGAAGCATGAGTTCTTCAGTGCCCTCATCGACAAACCACGCAGAGTCCATTCAATCTGCAAACGTCAAGGGAAAAGCATCTCGCTTTACTTGGTTTCAGCAAATCGAATTCATCACCAAGGAACTGCGGGAAACCCTTCGCGATCGGCGAACCATCGTCACGCTGCTAGCGATGCCCCTATTGCTTTATCCGCTGCTCGGCTTGGGGTTTCGTTTTCTCGCTCTCCAACAAGTAGCTGCGACGGCCAGCGTATTTCGTTTAGCCTTCGAAACCGAGGAAGAGGCTCGCTACGTTATGGATCTCATCGGGCTATCCGAGCGGGTTAAGAAAGCCCAGCAGGATAGTATTGCTCCGTCGAAAGACTCAGGTTCGCGAGATCGGTCGGATCGGTCGGATCAGACTGATCTATCGGATAAAACCAGCAAACAGGCAGAGCCGCCGAAGATCGAAATTTCTATCCCGGAAGATCGCTCCACGTTCGATCTCAAGCGAACAGTGGAAACCGGCGCTGCTGATGTTGGCGTTCGCGCTAAACTATCCCCTCCAACCCGTGAGAAACCATGGGTATCAGGACGTCTAGAGATTATCGAGAATGGCGGCTCGGCGCTTAGTCAAAACGCAGCTGCTTATCTCGAGAAAAGCTTTTCTCGAGCCAATCTCGAACTCGTTCGAACATGGGCCACCACGCGTGAAGCAGGGTTCGAGTTACCGGTCGAACAAGCTCGAACGAAGCTGAACGTAGAAAGCAACCAGTCTGCCGTTTTAGGTTTGTTGCCCCTGATATTGCTGTTGATGACCGTAACGGGTGGAGTTTATCCAGCGATTGACTTAACGGCTGGTGAGCGAGAACGAAACACACTCGAAACATTAATGTCGCTTCCGGTACCCAAGTTTCGATTGTTGTTAGCCAAGTTTTGCGCTGTAGTGACGGTGACCATGCTGACCGGCCTCGTCAATTTATTGGCCATGTCGGTGACCTTGTATGCATTGCAATTGGATGTCGCATTGTTGGGACAGGGTGGCTTCACGTTGGTGTTAGGACTCAAGCTATTATTGGCGCTTTCAGCCTTTGCCTTGTTTTACTCAGCGGTACTTTTGTTATTGACCAGCTCTGCTCGAAGTTTCAAAGAGGCACAAGCCTACCTTATTCCGTTGTTACTATTGTCTATTGGTCCTGGCCTGGTGATTCTGATGCCGGGCTGGACGCTGGAACGTGGAACAGCGGTGATACCACTTGTTAATATACTTTTGCTGACCAAGGAAGTATTGGAGGGGACTGCAACCTTTGTGCCTGCGATGGTGGCAATCGTTTCCACCGTACTTTATGGCATTGCCGCTTTATCGATTGCAGCACAGATCTTCGGGACCGATGCGGTCGCAGTAGGGAGTCGTGGAAGATGGAAAGATTTAGTCAGTCGACCCGATGAGCCACAACGGTCAGCTTCGATTGCGTTAGCTTTTGTCGGTTTGGCAATGCTGTTTCCTGCGTACTTTGTTGCATCGGGGCTACTATCTCGCGAAAGTGATGTGTCCCCATCGCATCGATTGATATGGTCAGGTGGCTTAACGATCGCTTTGTTTGCAGGCCTACCATGTTTGTTGCTATTGTGGCATCGCGTTAAGTTGAGCGATGGCCTGTCTTTGGTTAAAGCATCTTGGCTGTACTTCGTGGGAGCCATCTTGATTGGCTTGTCCGCTTGGCCATTTATCTTCGAGATTGTAGTTTGGAGCCAGAGTATCGGTTTGCGAGGTTTGGATCCGGCAAAAATGGAAGTGGTGGAGAAATTGCTCGAAGGGTGGAAGCAAATCCCTTTGCCGCTCATCATCGTGGCACTGGGAGTGATACCGGGTGTCTGTGAAGAGATTTTCTTTCGGGGCTTTTTATTTGGTGGCATGCAAAAACATGTCAGTGGCTGGTGGTCGATCGCGGTAACAGCGATCCTTTTTGGCTTGTTTCATGTGGTGTTAGCTGGTGGGGCAGCACCCGAGCGACTTATCCCGAGTACATTGATGGGGCTAATTCTGGGGTGGGTTCGTTGGAAGAGTGGCTCGCTTGTTCCCGGAATTTTGCTTCACGCGACTCATAATTCACTTCTGCTGGGGATCGCGAAAAATCGGGATGAGCTGCAAGGATGGGGGCTCGGTGGAATTCATGAGGTTCATTTGCCCGGAACTTGGTTGGCTGCGGCAGCATTTGTACTAATATTGGGTGTTGGCTTGGTTTTTGTGGCCAAGTCCCGAGTTGCGGCCGGCGGAGAGGCAAAATTGTCTGGCCCGACTTAGTTCACTTCACGCGCTCGCTAGGAGATTCCATGCCGCTGTACGTTTATGAAGAGATGTTGCCTGATGGGGAAACAGGGGAAACGTTTGAGATACTCCAGGGAATGAGCGAAGCACCGCTGACCGTCCATCCTACGAAAGGTACCCCTGTTCGAAAAGTAATCGCTCCGGTCAGTATTGCTGGGACCTGGACTGATATGAAGGCTACCAGCAATCTCAGCGACAAAAATTTGGAGGAGAAAGGATTCACAAAGTATGTCAAAATGGGGGACGGCGTTTACGAGAAGCGTGCTGGCAAAGGGCCGGACGTCATCTCGGCGGATTGATCGCCCCTTCGCAGGACGAATTATAGTTGTTCCTTCCCATTAGCAGTTTGCGTTAGCTATGACCGTGACATTTAATTCCAGAAAGACCATCGAACAAGTTGAAGAGGGGGTCGAGCTGGCTCCCAAGTTCGATAGCGTCGGCTTGATCCCGTGCGTTACCACCGACTTTACGTCCGGCGAGCTTCTCATGCACGGATACATGAACGAAGAAGCGCTGAGGAAAACCATCGAGCTAGGTGAGGCCGTATACTACAGCCGTAGCCGAAAGGCGTTGTGGCACAAAGGGGCTACGAGCGGCTTAGTTCAAAAAGTCCGCGAAATGCGAATCGACGATGACCAAGACTGCGTATGGTTACGAGTCGATGTAGCCGGCGGAGCGAGCTGCCACGTCGGTTATCGCTCCTGCTTTTACAGACGTGTACCAGTCGCAGGCGAACGTTCTGCTAGCGATGCTCTCGCATTTACAGAGAGTGAAAAGGTATTTGATCCCGTCAAGGTGTATGGCGATGCACCGAACCCAACCCAGCTTTAGCCCACGACGCTCATCGCCACAACCAAATCATTCCATCCGCATTTTACAAGGGACGCAATTGCATGACCAAAACTCAAAACCGATGGTTCCTCGCTGCACTTCTGAGCATGCCTCTCGTTGGCATATCTGGAGGCATAGCAGTCTTCGCTGATGAAACCAATACTGTCGCCAGCGTCACCGTCGAAGCGTTACCGCGAGGTGTTGCAAGCTTTGGAGCAACTCGCGTTGGCGATTGGTTGTATGTGTACAGTGGTCATACCGGCAAGACTCACGTCTATTCCAAAGAGGATATGCTGCCGGGCTTCTATCGAGTCTCGGTTACCAAGGGTGGAGCATGGGAATCGTTACCTTTCCCTGAGCCCGCGCAAGGCGTGGCGTTAATCGCAGACAATAAGCTTGTTTACCGAATGGGTGGCATGCAAGCTCGCAACGAAAAAGGAGCGGATGCAGATTTGTATTCGCTCGATTCGGTGGCGTCATTTGATCCTGCCACGAAGACTTGGGCGGATCTCCCCAAGATGCCAACGCCGCGATCTTCTCATCGTGCTGCGGTTGTGGGCAATAAGCTATATGTCTTCGGCGGTTGGAGCATCGTTGGGGGTGAAACAGGTGACTGGATGAAAGAAGGGTTGGTTCTCGATCTAGCCAACCAAGATCAAGGATGGAGGAAATTCCCTCAACCAGCCGAACGCCGAGCGTTAGACGTTGTCGCAGCACGAGGAAAGATTTGGATGATCGGTGGCTTAACACCCGACGACGAAGTTTCTGATGAGGTTCATGTCTTCGATATCGAAACGGAAAAATGGGAACTTGGGCCAAAGTTGCCTGGCCCATTGCCGATCGGTAACGGAATCGCCGCCATAGCATCAAAGGATGACGTGTTTGTTAGCGGCATGGACGGCAAGGTCTACAAACTCGATGCAGAAGCAAGTAGCTGGACCGAAGCAGGCAAGCTGCCATCAGGACGTATTCACCATCGCATGGTATCACTCGATGACGGGTCGCTGGTCACAGTGGGTGGTTCATCACGACAAGGACACATTGCCTTGACCGACTTTATCAAGTTGGCGAACTAGACCGAGAAAGAAAAGTCCATGTCGGATCAAATTCGGAATACTTGCCCTCAAACCCAGCAGCAAGTTATCGACACTTATTTTATGGAGCATCGAGCCAAGCTGCTCGACATAGCCGCCTATTTGGATCGCATCGATCGCGGGCGAGGGGAGAATCCGAACGATTTTCGCGATGTTGCGTTTCGCAAAGCACTGGCAGTTTTGTCTTCGTCGGAGCCAAATCGTGCGAAGAAAATCTTGGAGCTTTTCAGTGACTACTCGGACGAGATCCCGCAATCGGCTCATGGCATGAAGGGCGCGATGGGAGCCGTGCGACAGGTATCTGGAGTGCGAGAATGAGATACATCGATCCGCATATCCACATGGTGTCACGCACCACAGATGATTATCAGCGAATGGCCCAATCGGGCTGTGTAGCTGTAACGGAACCAGCTTTCTGGGCAGGTTTTGATCGATCATCCGCTCAAGGCTTTTATGATTACTATCGGCAATTGACCGAGTATGAACCCAGGCGGGCTGCTCAGTTTGGCATTCAGCATTTTACGTGGCTCTGTATCAATCCCAAAGAGGCAGACGACCCTGGATTTGCTAGAGAAGTGATTGCATTGATCCCTGAGTTTCTCAAACGCGAGAATGTTCTAGGGATTGGTGAGATTGGATTAAACAAGAACACACGCAACGAGATTATCATTCTCGAAGAACAGATTGCTCTAGCCGAGAAGCATAATCAGTTGGTCCTGGTTCATACTCCGCACCTGGAAGATAAGCTCAAAGGAACGCGGCTTATCATGGATGCGTTGTCTGCCAGTTCCATTGATCCTGGTCGGATTTTGATCGATCACGTCGAGGAACATACTGTTGCCGAGGTTTTAAACCGAGGTTTTTGGGCAGGCATGACGTTGTATCCAGACACGAAAGTGACGCCGCAACGTGCAGCTGACATCATTGAAATGTATGGCAACGAACGCATCTGGATGAATTCGGCTGGCGATTGGGGATGTAGTGATCCACTTGCCGTTCCCAAAGCTCGCTTAGAAATGAAGCGACGCGGTCATACGGCTACGATGATCGATAAAGTAACATACGACAACCCGTTGCAGTTCTTGTCTCAGTCCCCACATTTTCGAATCACCCCCTCTGCATAATGGATCACACTCATGAGTCTCGTTGAGCAGCGGGACTTTATCCTGCTGTCTATGGGCAATCCGTTCTCCTTAGATGCTGACTATTGGCAGGAAGTCGCGGATCAGTTGCAAGGTCGCTTAGGTGTAGCGGTTGGTTTACACGATGACACAACCGACGGTTCTGAGTGCTTTTGGCCAAATCTCTGGAGCGATTTAGCGAGTCACGGGACGACTCGGCTACTGGTGGTAACCGTTGAAGAACGCTCGACTGTTCTTCAGTCGATGCGTGATGCGATCGGTTGGCACATAGCCACGCGAGAGGGGGAGATCCCAAATCGCGAGCTTGGCATTCAGTTTTCTAAGGTTTGGGATGAGATTGATTGGGCCGAGGTGCTAGCTGGCTCGTCAATAGCGTACTCTCATTCATGGCGTTTGACAACGAATGTGCTTACATCCGGCCGTTTGTCGAAATATACGCAACAGAGAAAAACGATAAGCGGCATCGTGTGGGAGATGAGGCGATTGGGGTTGGATGCTGATTATGTCATCCTCGATAATCGTTATGAGCCTGTCTACCCCGTGGGACCATGCGTCAAACTGCCATGGTGCTGTCAAAGGTCAGAAGATGATCAGACGAATGGCCAAGCCAATTCGCAAGAATTAGAAATCATGGTAGGAGATCAATCACGACTCGTTCCGTTTGCGGATGTTGTTTCGCCTGAAGCGTGGGCGCATGTTGTCGTTAAGAAATACTTAGAGGGGATTAAGTATTGCGTGCCCCAGCGTGAGGTTCTTGATGATAGGAGCATGTCGCCACTGGATCGCGTAGAGTCATGGCATGTTGGTTACGATGAGCTTCTCCTTCGCATGGAGGAGTTGTTGCCCAGCGAGTATCGAGGCAAGGCAGATGCCGTGAGTCCCAATTCGATGGGATCTGCACGGATCGAAGTTGGTGCTGACGGAAAAGTACCGTGGGACAAGATCTGGACCAGCTTTTGTGACTTGGCATTGGCTGGAGGGCCACCACATCGCGGTAAATTATTAGAAGCGGTCACGAGCGAGGAATGTGCGTCAAAAATGGATAGCTACGAATCGGTTGTTGCCGAGATCGAGCGTGGGATTCAGATAGTGACCGGGCTTACGACTGTCCGATCGGAGTCGCTGGGATGGGTTGGGGTCGAGTGTGACGATCAACAAATGGCGGCATGGTTAATGCGTGCCATCATTGTGGAGAACGTCATGGTTCGACGCGAGGGAAGCGTGATTTATTTGCCGGCGGGACCCGAGTTTCAATTGACCAAAGAGATCAAAAATGTGATTACATCGGTCGCCAAAACGGTTCACTATTGGCGCGATCACTGAGAGGTTGTTGCATCTGTAGGCCTGAACAAGCATTTGTAGGCCGTAACAAGTCTTGAAGAGACGCAGTTACGGCATGCACGCCGGATAGAATTATCATCCGTCGTTAGTCTAGTGATCTAAGAAAAACTCTAAGGCTTTGCGATTTGACTCAAAGGCCATACGATCGAGCAACTCGCTGGTTATCTCGGACCACTGCCAATTAGCGACCTCAGCTGCCTCAGGCTTGATCTCAGCAGAGCCTTTTACTTTGGCATGATAAAAGATATCGAGTACAGGGTTTGCGATATTGTGATAGGTGTATCGATTCGGTGCGGTCAGCAAAAAGTTGACCTGATGAATCTCTAGACCAACCTCTTCCCAGACTTCGCGGTGCAAGCATGCTTCGGCTGATTCATAAGAATCGACAAAGCCGCCGGGCATTCCTAGTTTTCCTGCTCCAGGGTCGCGTGCCCGCTCGATGAGAAGCACACGATCTGCGTCATCGGTTATGATGCCTCCGACTGCAGTCACGGGTCCAAAGTACATCGTGTAGCCACATGCATGGCAGTGATAAGGTACAGGTGGGTTATCGGTTTGACGAGAAGCCCCGCATAGGGGGCAGAACCGATACGCTTGGGAAATTTCTTTCGTACTCAGAGCAAACTACTTTCTTAGCGATTCAAAGTATTCTTTTTGTTGATCCCGTTGTGCCTTGGGCAACGCAATATTCTCCACCGCGTTAGGATCGTCTGGCTCAGCAGCCAAGACAATCTCTTTTGCTTTTTCGCGGCTTATACCTTTTCGATTTGGTCCCATTGCTTTTCCGGCATAGACGTTCTCTCCCTTTTGCATTTGATCACGTATTTGCGAATCATAGGCGTCGGGTTTGGTTTCCACTTCGTCTCCCTCAGCTTGGCCCTTTCCTTTGCCCTTTTGGTTTGAAGGGTTGGATGTTTTAGCATTGGCGGCTTGTTTGCTAAGCCCTCCCTTTTTTCCGTCCTTTTTTCCGCTTCGCATTCCTTCAAGCATTTTTTCTAGCTCGCGAGCGTTCTTTGCGTTTTCAACCATTTTGCCAATCTCACCTTTCATCTTGTCGAGAGATTCTTTGGCGGATTGAGCATCTTGTTTATCGAGTGCGTTAGCGGCATTTTCACAAGCCTCGCAAAACGCGTCTGCTTTTTCGGCATCTTGCATTGCTTTCTCAAGCTGTTCAATTTTCTGTTGAAGTTGCCCAGCCTTATTCATGTCACCCGCTTGTTTGGCTTCCTCCATTTCTTGCTTCAAGCCTTCGAGGAGCGCCTTTTGATCTTCTCGAGCCTTATCGATCGCCTCTTGAAGCTCCTTCAATTGCTGAGCGAGGGCTTTCATTTCCTGTTCGGTCAACTCCTTGGAGGCTAGCTTCTCAAGCAACTTCTCGAGTTCCTTTTTCGCCTTTTCGAAGTCCGCTTCTTGGAGAGCTTGTTTGAATTTGTCTGCCGGCCCTTTCTTGTCACTGTTTAAATCCTCAAAAGCTTTCTTGAGGCTTTCAGGGCTGCCTAGAGATTCTTTACGATCCTGCATTTCTTTCTTGATATCGTTTAGATCGGAGAGGATTTTGCTTTCGTTAGGCTTTTCCAACTTTTGTAATGCATCAAGCTTCTTTTCCAGCTTGTCATAATCGTCCGCGATATCTTTGAGTCCCTTCTCCGCCGCTTCAGTTTTGAGTTTTTGTATTTGGTCAAGGATCGTTTTTGTTTGAGCTTTGACTTGCGTAATTCTCGCAGTGGATTGCTCAGCAGCCAGTTCGCTTTCTTCAGACGTTGCATTAGGAACCCAAAGCAAGGCAACGCATGCGAGAATCGGAAGTAGAATCCAAGGCAATGTCGCTGGAGCCTGAAACGTGAACTTGTCCCTAACGTCAATTCGATTGGATTTAGCTATCGCGTCTTCAAGAAGTGCCGCACCGACGGGAGTTGACCGCTGAGCTTCATCGAGCAACAGTGCACTACTCAATCGTTCTCGTAGCTGAAATCGTTTGTCTACTTCCATCGCAACTTGTTCGCGGCTCGGGTGACGCAACCAAGTTCTTAGCCCATTGCCGAGTATTGCGATGCCTGCCGATGTTCCCAGCCAAATTTGATTCCACAGTTCGAGATTAACATCGATCGCTGTAATCTTGGGGAGCAGCAGCCCCACAAAGCACAGGCCAAATGTGACCAACAACCAACGAGGAAGCGTTGCAAGATAACTCTGGACAAATAATCTTCGGCTGGCGATGCGGATCTGTTGTGAAATGTTATCCATGGCATGATCCTATTTGATCGATCGACCGAAAACGGTTCAAAAGGTCTAGTTCCGAATAGCTCGCATTATCCGGGACGAGCGCCCGATAAACAAGCGTCAAGTTGTACGTTCTACACCAAATCGGTGTCTTACGGCATCGACCAAAACGGCGACGATAATAACAATACCTGTAATAATTTGCTTGTTGGCATCGTCGACACCCATCTGTGCCAGGCCTCGCTGAAGAACCTGCATAATGATTACACCCAGGAAAGTGCCAATCACAGTGCCGCGACCTCCCATCAGACTGGTGCCGCCAATAACACACGCGGCGATCGCCGATAGCTCTAGTCCCACGGCAGCATTCGGGTCCACGGTTGCCAATCTTGAGGTGAGAGACCAGCCCCCCAAAGCGCACAAACCGCCACTGATTGCAAATACAGACACCAGATAGGGCCATGTCCGAATGCCCGACATGCGAACCGCTTCTTCGTTGGTTCCAATCGCTATCAAATACTTTCCATAGACGGTTTGACTAAGAACGAATTGCGACAGAATGACGGCAGCCAAGGCGGCCAAAAACGCCGGGGATAAACCAACTTGCGAAACTGGCTCAGCGAACCATTCGATTTTGCTTCCGACAAAGATAGACTTTGATTCGGTCAGAATTTTGGTCAATCCTCGCCCGATCTCGAGCATCCCCAGCGTTACGATAAAAGACGGAATTCGCAATCCGACCGCAATGGCTCCACTCAATAAACCGCACAAGGTCGTGGCGAGAACGGCCAGAAGAATCGCGAGGGGAAGTGCAACATTTTGTTTAACGAGCAAACTTCCAAGGACTGCTGCACCTAGTGCCATGAGCGAACCGACTGAAAGATCGATTCCTTTGGCGATCAAGACAAAGGTCATGCCGATCGCAATAAAGGTGAGATCGGGAATTTGATTTGCAATCGATACAAACGTCGAACGCTGAAGAAAGCTATCGCTAAGTAGGCTGAATGTGGTGACGAGCGTCACCAAAGCCACGATCAAGCCGATGTAGGGCAGGACTGCAGACAGGAACGGGTTTGATTTCATGACTAGACAATTCCTCCATGTGCAACCGGGTTAAGTGCGTTCGAGGAATGGCCAGCAAACGATGCCTCTGTAATCCGTCTTTTATCGAACTCGTGTTTTTCAAATTGGGCTGTAAGCTTTCCATTGGACATGACCGCGATGCTGTCGCTAATCATGAATAGCTCGTCGATGTCGCTACTCACCGCTAGAATCGCGGCACCTTGGTCGGCAAGCTTGCGAATAACACTGCAAATAACATGCCGAGCAGCGACATCGATTCCTTTCGTTGGCTCGTCAAATAGATAGACATTCGCTCCTCTGATCAGCCATTTTGCAATGACGACTTTTTGTTGATTACCACCACTTAGTGTTGCGACAGATTGATTGAGATTTTCATATTTCGTTGTGAGTTCATTGCAAATCTTTTCGACCACCTGATGAGCCGATCTGCGTCGTATCAGTCCCCATCGAGAGAACGATTTTCTTACAGACGCTAGTATGGCGTTATCTTGGATGGAGTGCGACAAGATTAGTCCCGTTGACTTGCGATCCTCGGTGACCATTGCCAGACCTGCCGCGACCGCCTTAGCGGGCGATGCGAACCGATACGGGGTGGATTCGCCGTTGAGATAAAGTGCTCCTGACGTGGCGCGATCTGCACCAAAGATCGCTCTTAGTAACTCCGTTCGGCCCGAACCAACAAGCCCCGTGATGCCCAATACCTCCCCTTTCTTGATCTCCAGCGTGACGTTTCTCACTGGACCGCATGAAAGGTTTTCAATCCGAAGAGCAGTCGATCGCTCGGGTTTGAGTGGTGCATATGGCAATTCCTTTATCGATTCGATTTCACCACTCATCCACGCAACCATTTCATCGATGTTTAGACTTTTCGCATTTTCCGTTAGGACATGTTTTCCGTCCCGCAGAATGGTGACTCGATCGCAAATCGCCTTTACTTCGTCAAGTCGATGGCTAATGTAAAGGATGGAGGTCCCAGCACTCGTCAACTCCTCAATCCTGCGAAAAAGATGCCCCACCTCATTGGTGCTGAGCGATGCGGTCGGCTCGTCGAGGATTAGTAGCTTGCAGCCAGATCGCAGTGATTTGGCAATCTCAATCAGTTGTTGCTGGCCTATTCCAAGTAATCGGGTAGGAGTCATAGTTGGTACATGATCAAGCCCCACTTTACCGAGCAATTCTATGGCGTGTCCATGAAGTTTCTTTCGGGATAGCACACCGCAGCGTTGAGGAAGCTTGCCAAGTAAAAGATTCTCGGCAACGGTCAGAGTCGGAATGAGGTTGAGCTCTTGTTGCACAATCTCGATTCCAAGTAGCTCCGCAGTTTTCTTATTGGAGATCTCGATTAGCTTATCATCTAGGAAAAGTTGGCCTGCGGTTGGTTGTGTCAGTCCAGATAGGATTTTGCAAAGCGTGCTCTTGCCAGCACCGTTGGCCCCTAGCAGCCCATGCACCTCTCCAGCTTTTATCGAGAAGCTAACGTTGTCGAGAACGGTAACCGGGCCGTAGCGTTTCGAAATGGCGTGTAAACAAACTCGATCGGCTGAAGCTGAGGGGCCTGTCGGTATTTGCTTTGTCATGTTGATTCGCTCGTTTCATTCCGCGTCGTTAGGGATTGATACGACTGTTAGAAGAGTGAGCGGCAGCGGTTAGCATCTCTTGAATTTCTTCTCGCGATGGAAGCGAGATTTGAGCACCGGGGCGAGTGGCGGCGATCGCACCAGCCGCATTGGCAAAACGAATTGCTTCAGTGAGGCTTTTTGTTTCTGACCATCGCACCCCTAAGGCTCCAGCGAATGCATCTCCGGCCGCTGTAGTGTCGACCGCAGTTATAGGGAAAGGTGGGATGTGGTGAGCCGCTTGCCCGTCAAACAACAGTGAGCCTTGCGATGCAAGCGTGATGACCACGTTTGAAATTCCTTGTGCATGGAGGACTCGGGCTGCCTGTTCTGCTTCGCCAAGATTTCCAACAGGTAGTCCTGTAAGCTCAGCAGCTTCGGTTTCATTGGGGCAAATCAAATCGATAGGATTGGGCATGTTAACCGTGTCTTTGACCTGACGTAACAGAGATTGCCAATCGTGAGGAGCCGGCGCAGGATCGAGAACAACCCGAGTTCTGGAAGTCTTGGCTATACGAATAGACTCAACGACCGTATCGAGGGGTATTTCGAGTTGCAAAAGAAGCACCTCGCTATCGGTGATCATTGTTTGATGTTGATTAACGTCATCTGGCGACAAGCAACCATTTGCCCCAGGAACAACCATGATGCTATTTTGACCAGAACGCTCCACAGCGACAATTGCGACGCCGCTGCTGCACTGCTCTGTTGTTTGGACCGCTTGAGTAGAGACTTGGTAGTGATTTAGATTGCCGATCAGTCGGTCCGCGAATGCATCATCTCCGACGCGACCGATCATCACGACTTGGCCACCTGCTCTGGACGCCGCAACCGCTTGATTGGCCCCTTTGCCTCCGCAAATCTCCAGTGATTCCAGAGCCAGAATCGTTTGGCCGGGTTGCGGCAACTGGGTGCAGCGAACCACAAGATCCATGTTGATGGAACCGACGACTGCAATCCGTGCTTTTCTATTTTCCATTTTAATTGGTCGCTACGCTGGTCTAACGGGGCGGGCTGTTATTGAGGAGGCTGGCTCGAGAGGAGAGTCAAAGCCTCTATAACGCGAGCCTTTTGATCATCCTTGAGAATCAAATAGCGATCACGTTGACCATTTTTCGTGAGAGTCGTCAGACCATTTCCAGCGACTTTAACCAGTCCAGGTTCTGACAGATTAAAGTAGTTGTGGTTGGGACGAACAGCGTATAGCACCGAAGTCAAATCCCAGGTTGGTCGATCGTGGGGAGGTGGTTCGTAGAGGATGTAGGATTCGGGAAGTGGATGGTGGGGTGTGTATCGAAAATCGTTGAGGATGCTTTGGTGAGGGTAAGGAAGGGAGATTCCGATTTCAAAACCGCTCCAGACAATAGGTACTGGGCAAATTTCTGTAAGTTTAGTAGCTGCCTTTAAGTCCTGAACAACGTTGTACTCCAAATGTTCTACCATTTTTCCGTTATCGGGAATGAGTTGAAACGAGCCTGCCATGATCGATAGGAGTTTGACTTTTTTCTTAGCAAGCTCCATGCCCGATAAGGGAGAAATGTCATCTGCAGGAGATTCTAGTAGCCCAAGAACGTTCGTGGAGAATCCAACTTGGATGATTGCCACGGATTGGTCGTCTGCGCTCGCCAAAGCCTTGCGAATAACAGAAACAGCGGTGGGGGCATCTTTACCGGAGAGGAGATCGTGAGGAAAGCGAAGTTTACCAGCGTCTACGGTTTTACAGAGTCCGTTATATTTTCCTTGGTCGGGGGTGACACCGCTGCGGCAGACTCCGATGGGGATGTTTCCGCGGCCGTAAAAAGTGTTAATCGCATCTGTGAACGGAGCTGCTAGCTCGTGATCTTTGGTGATCGTCACGGCGAGTAACTCGCATTCGCCACGGCTCTGCAAGGCATGAAGCATGCCGAGAGCCAAGACGTCATCACAATCATTGCCAATATCGGTATCGAAGATAACTGGTACCGGTTTGTTTGGTGATTCGATTGGCTCGTTGGCGCATGCCCTCGTACCAGCAAACAGATCCAAGACGGCAACGAGAGTTATCGGAGCTAAGAAATTCGGAGTTAGTTCAAGCATTGACCAGAAGGAAAGGGACTTGGTGGGCGACTGATTTCTATGTCGATGTGGTGCATTCATGGGAGAGGGTCGCAGAGGGAGGGGAATTGGTAGGAAGTCTGGCCGATGAATATTATAACGATTAGAATCCGAAATTGCGACGAACACGAACGCATCTACACGGACAAGCATCAACGCTTTTGGAGACAGGGTACGATCTTTGCTATACGATCTTTGCTAAGGGAAAGTTCTAGACCACGATTCCATGTTCTCTACCACGATTCCATGGTAGATTCTTGGCTGCAATCTGCTTAGAATCTGGAAATGAGCCAGAACAGTAACGAAATTAAATACCTAGTATTCGATGTCGAAAGCGTCGCCGATGGGCGTACGATTCAAACGTCCAGATATCCCAATGAGGATCTTTCGCCAGAAGATGCCATCCGCAAGTTTCGATTTGAACTACTGCGAGATGGTGGCAAGGATTTCATACCCTACACCTATCACGTTCCTGTCGCAGTCGTAATCGCCAAGGTTCGAGAAGATTATTCTCTCGTTGAAATTGTTTCACTCGATGAACCTCAGCATCGCCCAGAGGTCATCACCAAGCACTTTTGGATCGGTTGGGAACGTTATGCTCGACCATCGTTAGTGACCTTTAACGGTCGGTCGTTTGACATTCCATTGATGGAGCTCGCAGCATATCGATATCAAATAAGTGTGCCGTCATGGTTTAATATTTATGACAAAGCCTATGAGCAAAATCGAAATCGTTTTAATGTACACTCTCATTTGGATCTGCACGAAATACTCACCAACTTTGGTAGTAGTTGGTTTCGAGGTGGGCTGAACCTAGCCGCTCAGCTTGCAGGTAAACCAGGAAAGATCGACGTTCAAGGGGCTATGGTACACGAGCTTTATGCTCAAGGACGATTGTCGGAGATCAGTGAATATTGTCGTTGCGATGTGCTCGACACGTATTTCACTTTCCTGAGAAGCCTCGTGATTATGGGTAAAATCACCTCGGAACGAGAAAACGAACTTGCAGAGATGACTCGCAACTACTTGCGTCAAAAGATAGACCAGCACCCCGCTTATGCAACTTACCTAAAACAATGGGATTCCATTAGTTTCAAATAATGGGCACTTGATCGCGAAAGAACGCCTGCAATGGATCTGATGTCGATTACACTAGTCCCGCAAGTTGGAGATAACCGTGCTTCGGGGAACCCAAGAAATCACAACCCGCAGCGTGAGGGCCTGTTGCTTTAATTGCGTTTTGAAAAACAAACATTAACCGCAGGGGCGCTAGCCCACGGTTAACGGCCGACAACCGGATGCTAGCGCGTTACGTCATGGCCGACAACCGGACGCTAGCGCGTTACGGCTTATTAGAGCAACAAGCCCTTGAGCGAGAGGCGGAATTGCTAGAAATTCCGTCGCTTAGCTGGTTGCGATCGACATCAACGCCGAAAGACAACAATAGTCCCTTCGACCTTTTCGTAGCTTTT
>Ga0315899_10000421_pt1 | contig 51101 bp, 46 predicted proteins | sample LakEriMetagenome_2_FD_203518 | JGI IMG/M metagenome (GOLD analysis project Ga0315899, IMG submission 203518) | Freshwater fungal communities from buoy surface, Lake Erie, Ohio, United States - Buoy 4 MA112 | ecosystem: Environmental > Aquatic > Freshwater > Lake | place: USA: Lake Erie, Ohio...
GAAACCTGAATGGTATCGTTAAACTCATTGACCAGTGTTATGGCATCCTCAGCAGCGATGCGCGTGTAATTCACCTCCGCATTCAAAACGGGTATGTCTATTTTGTTGCCTTTGGCTGTTATGATAGCATGCTTTGCCTCTGTCTGCTCCGAAAGTCGCATCACATAGTTGAGTTGCGGATCCAGCTTGGTGAATCGGAACTTACCGGAATCATTTGTGTAAGCAATTGCAACAGGCTCTCCCTTTGAATCGAGGATAGTGATAGGCTCTCCCCGACCAATGTCTCCCGGTTTTTCTTCGTACAACTGCCCCTCGAAGCTGAGGTTGAGCAGACTTTCATCCTGGATAGCCAGCGGATTGGACTCACTGAATTGGAATGGTAGTAACTCCAAGGTTGCCATACCCTTCAGGTTAAAGCGGACCTCCGTGAGTCTGTTTCCCTTAGAATCCTTCAACACCAGCAAGCACTCCGACAGGTTTATCGTCGAAGAGGAACTCAATTGAAATGTATAGGTTTGATTCAACCTCAACGCACGAATATCCAATTTACCCAGATTATCCGTTGGAGCAATTTGCACAATTTCTCCTGCATCGTTGCGCACAGTAAGCTCCACTCCAGGCATGGTTTTACCGGCGCACTCCAGTTCAGCTGTCATATCATGCAACTCCTCCGGTCGTGCTTCACGCGTAAGCAGAAACAGATCGTCACCGCCCATTCCCCCTGCACGATTGGAAGTAAGAATGGCCTTATCATCACTCAGAAATAGCACACAAACATCATCCGCTGCGCTATTGATAGGAGCTCCTTCAGCAATCGTTGTCTTCCACTGCGTGCTACCCTGAGCCCTCCGAATATCATAACCGCCCCATGTATCGGAGGTGTTAGTGGCAAAATAGATATCTCCTTGATGATAGGATGGGAAAATTTCGTGTGCAGCTGTATTTACTCCCAACCCAAGATTAACAGGTTGCGACCAGCCCTCCGGGGTGCGCATGCAATACCACAAATCCATTCCACCGTGCCCTCCGTTACAATTGCTCGAAAATATGAGCATTTGACGATCAGCGGTATAATGCGGATGCGTGTAATCAGCCGCAAAATCAACTAACGGCAACACTTCGGGCGCTTCCCATCGCCAGCCATTCCATTGACTTGAGTACAACTTCAAGTGAAGGCCCTTTGCTCCACCGAAATTCTGAACAGAAGAGAAGAATAAAATAGAATCTTCGACACAATAAGAGGCGGGCCCTATATCATGTAAAGCAGTGCGAAAAAAACACTCCGAATCACTCCACTTAGAGTAATCAACACCCCTTTCCCATGACTGCAAAGAATACTTGGGCCTTTCATTCCATTGATAATCATTAACCAAATCTGCTTGACCGGCCTTCATAACAATCAAGCGGTCCTTAACGAACGTGCAAGCAAGCTCATCTGTTTCTGAATTCAAATCAAAAAGTGGCTTAATACTGTAGTTCTCCTGGCCCAATGAGGACTTAGCCAAGAAAATAAGACATATGTAGGCTATCCAATTTTTCATACTCAGAAATATCGGACAACTCCTGATGTCCGTTTGCGCAGTGTATATCCTAAAAACAACTCTGCAGAACTTTGATTATTCCTCATCAACTTTCCAATTGTGCTATCGTAACTCAAACCAATTCGAAATTGCTCGTTGACCATAAAGGATGCAAGCATTTGCCAGGCCGATCCAAAGCGATAACCAGCTCCAACCATGTACTTATTACGATATAGGTAATGAGCATTCACTTCACTTTGCAACTGCTGTCCCTCGCTCCATTTCAGTTGTGAAGAAACCTGGATCAGATTATTCTCACCCAGCGGTTGAATAAATCCCCCAATTACATTCGCATTACGATAGAGCCTAGCGAAAGAACCCTTTGCGTCGCTGAGCGAGGTCCTATTAAGTGAACCGGTTTCGGCTCCGAAAAAAGCACGCTTGGTGGTGTAAAAAACAGCGGCTCCAACTACGGGTGTTACTTGAGCAACGCCCAAATGCAACAGTTGCTCATCATTCATGTCGAATGCAGTCAAATCGCCGAGCTCAATGGAGCTTCGTAAAAAACCGGCCGTGATACCGACCGCAAACTGACCCCGCATTGTTTGCAGCTTATAAGCGACAGACGATTTAATGAGTTGCTGTTTGCGCGCACCTATGCGATCAGAAACTACCCGCAACCCCACGCCGATTCGATTTCCCATGAGCGGAGCATGAGCTGAAAACTGTTCGGTTACCGGTGCCCCCTCCAAACCAATCCACTGTGATCGGTGACGAACAGCAAGGCTTAAAGTCTGATGGTTCCCAGCATAGGCGCTATTGGCATCAAACAAGTTGAATTGATATTGAGTGTACGACCACTCCTGCTGAGCACTTGCTGCATTCCGTCCGATTGCCACAATGCAGAGCACCACCCAAATAATTTCGCGGTATGTAAGTTTCAATCGTGTCATTAGCGCATTAATTCGACATAGCCCGTATACTCTCCTTGAAGCGTTCTTACTCGATAGAAATAAGTTCCATCGGGAAGATCGAGGCCATTACTACCCTTTCCACTCCATGAAACATCTGAGTTATCGTAGTTCTTCCCACTCCAGACCTCACTTCCCCAGCGATTCAGAATGACAACTTCGTTATCAAAAAAGTCAGGAGAGGTTATCTTACCAATGTGCCAAGAGTCATTCTCTCCATCACCGTTAGGCGATAGATAGTTATAAAATACCAACCCACATGGTATTACAGGCACATTCAACTGCTGAAAATCGTAAACCTTTTCAAAGACACAACCCGTATTTGTTTCAAGACGCAGGGTATGCAAAGAACCGCTGAGTTGCGTGTTTAAAGCAGATGGTGTATTGTCCCAAAAAACATACACGGTATCTGCGCTTTCACATCCAAATGTTTGAATAATGGACGCCTTTATGAAGCCGGAACAATCATCCTTCTTAAAGTCAATATTCAGATAAAGATTGGCAGAACCTTCCGATTGCTCGAAGCCCGAAGTGAAAATGGTATTGCTATTCGTCATAGTACCAAAATCAATCTGACCAGCCGTAGAGTTGATGCACAATTCGTCGCAGGCTCGAATGGAAAAGCAAGACATGCTTTGCCTACCTAAAACAAATTGAGCGGATACAGCCCCACTCATCGCCATGCATACCAGAATAATAATGAATCTACTCATGATCATGATCGATTACATACCAAGCCTCACCATCACTGATAATAGTTAGATACTCGGCACTATTACTATCCATAACGAAACCGATCAACCCATCAATTTCATCGCCAGCGAACGCCGTTATCGTCAAATCATTGGCTGTAATTGCTCCCTGAAAAAATTTGCGAAACGTATAGGTTCGTCCGGGGCAAGAGGCAGCAGGCACTAAAGTCAACTGAATATCTCCTGCACTCACATCACCAATAAAAACTGCCTTCTGCGCCAATGCCGATTCACTATTCAAATCATAATTCCCCGTATTAATTTTTGATACAGCTACTGCAAGTGATCCATTCACCTGCAGCGTGCTTTGAGGGGTGGAGGTATTTACACCTACCGACTGATTGGCGGTATAGACGGCCTCATCATTTTCACTCCAGGTTGCATATGCAATAGAAGAAAGATTAACCATGCTCGCATGATCATTTTCTTGAATGGTTAGAAGATGATCTGCACTTAAATAAGATTGACTAATAAGTTCGTCATCCCCATTTTCAGTGAGTACCGAAGAGAGATCCACGGAATAAGTCACTCCCTGCTCTATAATCTGAAGCGATGTGCCGTCTATGGCAAACTCCTGAATAAGTTCATTTTGGGTATCACCGTCAGATTCGTTGACTACTGAGCCCGCCTTCGTTGAGTAATACGAATAGGGCACAGCCAAAATCTGCGAAACTCCAATGACCTCAGGCGAATTACCCGGCTCACCAGCGCTTACCTCTAAAAAATACTCTGCTTCTTCCCAGGAAATTTCACCTAGAGAATTGAAAGTTCCCTGTCCGGTAGGAACTCCTTCTCCAATGAGCGTGCTGAAAAGCCCAAACTGATCTGTTTGAACCAAGTTGTGATTCTCAGCGTAAACAACCTCACCACTAGCGCTTGTTTTATGTATTGTAAAGTTGACGGAAACACTCTGGTCTACCAGCTCATTCCCTTGATTATCGCGTATTACCGCTTGGTAGGAAATTTTCCCTGGGGCAGTTTGAGCCGTTAGTTCTGTCAGCAGAAAAAGCAGACATACCGTGGCCAATCCAAATTTCATCATGGTGGTCTCTCAGCTAAGTTTATTAGCGCAAATAAGACCAAAGTGAAGACCGTTTTACGGACGTTCGGCATTAACTATTAACGAACGAAAGTGAACAGCAGAAATGAGACTGCGACCAAAGTTATCGCGATAGCCATTGTTGTGCAACCTCTTCCAGCTCAGCAAACCAATCTTCACCAAATCGACGAATGAGCGGTTCCCTGAGGAATTTATAAACCGGTACTTTCAATGATTTGCCACATGCGCATGCAGGTTCACACACTTGCCACTTATGGTAATTTACGGCAACATACTCGGTGAGTTTCGCCAGCCTTACCGGATATAAATGACAAGAAATCGGTTTTTTCCAATTCGTTGCACCCGCATTAAAAGCTTGTTCCAAGGCGCATTTGGCAATTCCCTTTTCATCAAAATTCACGAATACACATTCACCGTGCTTGCTTACAAGTGCAGTTACAAAGTCTCCATCATCGTCCACCACATATGGACCGCTTTTATCCATAGCTTGAATACCCTCTTGGCGCATGAATGGTTTAACAGCTTCGAGATTCTCATCAATTCGCAAAAGCTCATCTTGCTCTAGCGGAGCGCCGCTTTCTCCTTCAATGCAACAAGCTCCCTTACAGGCGTTCAAGTCACACACAAACTGTTGATCAAACAAGTCCTCGCTCACCAGCGTGTTTCCAACGATAATCATGAATGAGCGGAGAAAGCTTCAATAGTTTTTTCAATGATTTGGACGCAGTCCATTAACTGGCTTTCCGTAATGACCAACGGAGGGGCAAATCGGATGATATTGCCGTGAGTCGGCTTAGCAAGCAAACCATTCTGAGCGAATGCCAAGCACATATTCCATGCTGTTTTGCTCTCCGGTGAATCGTTAATGACAATAGCGTTCAGTAGACCCTTACCTCGCACCAACTTCACAATGGAGTGAGCTGCAATAATGCGATTCATTTCGCTTCGGAAGATCTCTCCCAATCGCTGGGCATTTTCTGCGAGTTTCTCGTCACGAACAACACCCAATGCTGCAACCGCAACAGCGGCAGCAAGAGGATTTCCTCCGTATGTGCTTCCGTGTTGACCGGGCTTTATGCACAGCATAACCTCATCGGATGCCAGCACGGCACTTACCGGATAAATACCACCGCTGAGAGCCTTGCCTAGTATGAGCATATCCGGTTTGAATTCTTCATGATCGCAAGCGAGCATTCTTCCGGTGCGAGCAATACCTGTTTGAATTTCATCGGCAATAAATAGCGCATTTGCCTTGCGGCATAATTCAAAAGCCCCCTTGAGGTAACCATCATCGGGCACAACAACGCCGGCCTCGCCTTGCATTGGCTCTATCAGAAACCCGGCAACATCCGGGTCATCTAACGCCACAGCTAACGCATTCAAATCATTGTAGGGAATGGTGATGAACCCACCACCATATGGCCCAAAATGGCCCTTCGAGTCGGGATCGGTCGAAAAGGAAACAATCGTCGTAGTTCTTCCGTGAAAATTGTGTTCACATACGATGATTTTCGCTCTATTCTCGGCAACACCTTTTTTCTCGTAGGCCCACTTGCGGCAAATTTTGATGGCTGTTTCCACTCCCTCAGCCCCGGTATTCATGGGTAGTATCCGATCATACCCAAAAAACTCGCAAATGAACTTTTCGTATGGGCCCAGAGAGCTATTGTGAAATGCCCGGCTTGTGAGAGCCAGTTTTGACGCTTGTTCTACCAAGGCGCGTGTAATAACCGGGTGACAATGCCCCTGATTTACGGCCGAATAAGCAGAAAGAAAATCATAATAGCGCTTACCGTCTACGTCCCACACATAAACGCCTTCTCCGCGATCGAGGACCACGGGTAGCGGGTGGTAATTGTGCGCGCCATACTTTTCTTCCAAATCCATGTATTGTGTAGCATTGGAAGTGGTTTGAGCCAAAGTTGCCATACGGGTAATTTCTGCGAAGATACAACGGGCATGCCCGCACAAGCCGACCGAAAGTGAACGATTGCCATGGCTGCCAAACAACAAATGCATTATTTTCGCGGCTCCAAACAAATTCTATAAACCAATGGCAGGAAATGTAACGTTTACTATGATTAAGCCCGATGCAACAGCTGCGGGACACACCGGAAAAATCATCGACAAAATTCTGGAAGCAGGCTTCACCATCAAGGCAATGAAGTGGACTCGCTTGAGCAAAGAAGAAGCAGGCAAGTTTTATGAAGTTCACAAAGAACGCCCATTCTATGGCGAGTTGGTTGATTACATGACCAGCGGCCCTATAGTAGCAGCCATTTTGGTTAAGGACAATGCTGTTGAGGATTTCCGCAATTTGATAGGTGCCACCGACCCTCAGAAGGCAGCGGAAGGAACCATTCGCCGCATGTTCGCCACCAGCATTGCAGCCAATGCAGTGCACGGAAGCGACAGCGACGAAAATGCCCTTATCGAAGGCGCATTCTATTTTACTACTCGCGAACACGCATAATCATCCAGTTGTATAACTCATTTTGCAATGAATAAAATAAAGGTAGCCAACCCCATCGTTGAGATGGATGGTGACGAAATGACCCGCATTATTTGGAAATTCATCAAAGACAAGTTGATTTTCCCTTATCTGGAATTGGACATCAAGTATTACGACCTTGGCATGGAAAACCGCGATGCCACAGATGATCGTGTAACAATCGAAAGCGCAGAGGCAACGTTAAAATATAACGTTGCAGTGAAATGCGCCACGATTACTCCTGACGAGGCACGTGTGAAAGAGTTCAATTTGAAGAAAATGTGGAAGAGCCCCAATGGAACGATCCGCAACATCGTTGGAGGAACCGTTTTCAGAGAGCCTATCATTTGCAAAAATATACCGCGACTTGTTCCGGGTTGGACAAAACCCATCAACATTGGTCGTCACGCATTTGGTGACCAGTACCGCGCTACCGACACTGTAATCAAAGGAAAAGGAAAGCTCACCATGACATTCACACCGGAAGACGGTGGTGAAACAAAGTCCTGGGAAGTGTACAATTTCGAAGGCGATGGTGTTGCCCTCAGCATGTATAACACAGATGAGAGCATTTATGGATTCGCGCGCAGCTGTTTCAACCAGGCAATTTTGCGCAAATGGGATTTGTATTTCTCTTCCAAGAATACTATCCTGAAAGCATATGACGGCCGTTTCAAAGACATTTTCGAAGAGGTCTATCAATCAGAGTTTAAGAGCAAATTCTCCGACCTGGGTATCACCTATGAGCACCGCCTTATCGATGACATGGTAGCCTATTGTATGAAAAGTGAGGGTGGTTTTGTATGGGCTTGTAAAAACTACGATGGCGATGTACAAAGTGATATTGTAGCTCAAGGCTTCGGTTCTCTAGGACTCATGACATCTGCTTTGATTACGCCTGATGGCAAAACGATGGAAGCGGAAGCGGCTCACGGAACAGTAACTCGTCACTATCGCCAGCATCAGCAAGGCAAGAAAACGTCTACAAATCCTATTGCATCCATCTTCGCATGGACACAAGGACTAGCTCACAGAGCCAAGTTAGACGAGAATGCTGAACTAGCCAACTTCTCCAAAACACTGGAGCAAGTCTGTGTTGATTTAGTCGAGGGTGGCAAGATGACCAAAGACTTAGCTGTGTGTATTCACGGCGAGCAAACCAAGGAAGAACATTACCTCACAACAGAGGACTTCCTGGATGCTATTGACGCCGAGTTGCGCAACCGAATGACAAAATAAAAAAGTCTGACCATAAAAAAACCCTCGCATCTGCGAGGGTTTTTTTATGGTCAGACTTCGGTACTATTTACCGTTCGCCATCTTTTCCATTTCCTTCTCGAAGGTATCCTTGAACTTTTCGTAGTTGTAGTCAGCCTTCAACTTCTCATTTTGAGAAAGACCTGAGTTATATGCATCAGCAATCTTAGAACCGCTCAATTCGATAGCAACATAGCTCACGAATGTTCCATTCTCACGCTGCGTAAGCTTCTCACAGATTTCAATAGCGCCGCGTAGCTCTTGATCTACGACTGTGCGTGCCATTTCCTGAAACGTCTCTGTTACCTCCTCCTTGTTGTTAAACTCAGTTGAGTTTACGTAGTTATCACCTACAATCTTCATAGTGCTGCTGATGGTCTTAGCCAATTCAGACTGTGCATTAGAGCGTGCCTTCTTCTTAGCTGTTTCACGGTCCATGCTCTCACCGGTAGCTGTTGCGCGAAACGCGTCTTTGTTGCTTTGATATTGTTCTCCGGTACAATATTCATTAATGAGAACTTCTCCTGTAGGCTTGGGAGTTTCAACAACTTTCTTATTCTTCTTGCAAGATGTAGCCATAAGCGCAACAACTGTAACAAGCATTACAAGTGTAAAATGACGTGTTTTCATAGGAAGTAAAATTATTTATTATTCGTGTTTGGTTTTGCTAATGTAATTTCTACAATCATGCCAAAAGCAATTTGCATTTATAAAATCGCTTGAAGCAGCTTAGGGGCCAATTGCTGTTCCACCTTCTCTTTACCTTTCTTATAAGCTTCTATACCTGCGGCATCCTTGTTTAGTTGCAGGCCCTTTATCGAAGACATCGTTTCACTGAAAGCAATTTCCCCTGTCTTCCTGTTCTTCACTACAAGATTCAATTCGAGAAATGCCACGACGAAACCATTTGCCTGGCCTCCTTCCTTTGTGTTCGATTCAATGGTGGCTATGAAGTCAGCCTCACCGGAATTACCAGCAATACGAAGGCCCTTGGCAACCAATGCCCCTGACAAAGCACTCTGAAGCACCTTACCCGAAGATGGCGTTCCGAATACCAGCTCGCTTGAATTAATAAAGAAGGAAGGAAGAATGGTTTCAATCGGTATCACTTTTCGATCTGTCTTGAAAGATTGAAGGAAACCATCCTGAACCTTTTGGTCCAAGTCGAGTACCTTCAGCTTGCTCAAATCCAGTTCGATTGTTACCGTATTGCCTGAATTCGCAAAGTTCACCTCGTTGACTGGTACCACAGCATGGCCAACTTCGGTGGTCAATACCTCGGAGCGGAATGGTCCTTGCGATTTTTCGTATGAATACTTTACTGTCAATCCCTTTACAGATCGATTATCTAGGGCCAGGGTGGCTAAAATATCTTCACTAAAATTATTCGCCGAAGAAAGAAGGACCTTGTTTTTGTCGGTAGTTAATCTCAAGTTTCCGCACATCTTCTGCATTGCACTGAATATCTCATTATCCAGATACACTTTACCTGCGGCCGACATATACTCATTGCTTTCATTCCAATAGTCCTTCAGAGCGAAAATACCACGCATGTATAAGTCAAATGCCGCAGTGACGTTCGCGTTCTTTTCCGCCTCTATACCCTTTTGGTAAAAGTCATTCGATAGGTTGAGAGCGGCAGACTTTTTCGCCATTTTCTGTGCCTGATACTTTCCCTTGTCGAGACGATAGAAAACCCAGAATTCGTTCTTGTTTTCCCAGGTTCCTGCAATTTCGAAATCTTCAATTTTGGCATCCGTTGAGGTCGACACGTTCGAAATGAACTCCTCGCTAAAGCTTTTGTTCACCTCCAAAGAGTTCAAAAAAGTTTGTCCCTGAACACGCACACTGATTTCAGAGGCAAGATCATTGAGCGCATTCTTCTTCGCGATGGTTTGGTAGTCGTATGGCTGAGAAAACTTGCTGCACGAACCAATACCGATGTAAAAGGATGACGAGTGCGGACGATTGCCTACCCATTCCGGAGCTGGCACTTCCAGAGTAGACTTTTGACTCGCCGAAGTAGTATCCTTTTTTCCCTTACAAGCGAAGATGAATATACTAAGCAGGCTTAATACAATTGCTGCATACTTCATTTTACAATCTCCTTTATAGCCTTATCAATTGCTCCCGTCATTTGACCGGAAACCTGATTAAATATTGAATTGGATAACTCCGCAGACGACTTAACTTCCTGCCTCGCATTCATCATAGCCAGAAGGGCCCTTCTGTCACTTTGATTCGTATTGGGGCCTCCTTGGCCTGCAGGCCAAAGGGTATTCACATCTCCGTCGAAACGTCCGTAGATCACCTCATCAGTGAGTGTCTTTTCAATGATTTCAGTAGCGATAATCTCACCCGTTTTAATATTGGTCAGCTTATACTGAAAGGATACGCTGCAAGAATTCGAGTTGTAATACTCAGTATAGCTGCAGGGTCGGTAGAGCGTCTGCATGTAATACTTGCCATCCGTCTTGTTCAGCACACGATCTTGGTAAGTAGTATAACCCTCTCTCTGCTTACTTCGAAGGGTTCCCTTCTTTTCGGAATAACTAAGAACCGTGCCTGTCAATATAGCCTTGGCCCCAACAAGCTCACCGACCGCAACAGCCGTATTCTCATCAATAATTCCGGTCATTTGCAGATGCTGCTCATTGATGATGTTCTGCAGATTATCACGATCTACGATATGAATAAAGGGATCTTGGCTTGATGTCAAAGCGTCGAGAGTATAAGCAGCAATTTTAGCTTCCATAGCAGGGGTTCCGCTTGCATTCTTAAAATCGACAAGAGCAATGGTAAACCTTCCCTTTTCAAGGCATTCGCGCCGTAAGGCTGAAGCATCCTTGTAGGAAGTCTTGCGGGCAATCACCTTTTCAAAATGCTCAAAAGCTTCCCGATAGTGTTCCATTGACATTGCCACCTTACCATGCTGGTAAAGAGGTTCCAGGTAAGCAATTTCGCCTAAGTCACCTGCGTCTTTATAACTTGGGTCGAGCTGTTTTATCTCCGCAAACCTCTTCTCTGCCTCTGTATACTTGTTTTCTTGAAGAAGTGAATTGCCTTCATCATAAAGATTCTTCAGATAAATATTCTTGCAGTCCAAATAGTCCTTTTCATAGAAATCCGAAAGCAACAGGGAAACACCCACACTTTGAATTCTGTCGCGGTAACTTTTTGCTTGGTGAAAAGCATAAACGGCAGACTTATAATCACCGAAATTCTTTTGCTTAGCAAAATCATTCAGCAGATTATTCAAAACAAGTTGTCCCGTGCGCTTCATTCCAATCTGAGCGTCCACATTCGTGCGCTTTCGTTGAAGGGCGATATAGTAGCTTTCTGCTGCCTCATTGATAAGTCCCCCTTGTTCTTGCTTTGCTGCTATTTTGAAATAATGATTAGTGCTATGACATGAGGCCAAGGCAGTCGACAACAGAACTAGAAAAAGGAAAATCCTCCACATAAGAACAACCGGTAATCGTTAAAACTACTTCGATTCCAAATATTTATTCAAGTCTGCAATACTCGATTCAAAAGTGAATGCGGTATTAACCTCATAATAATCGCCTTGGTTGTAGCAAAAGTCATATGCGTATTTGGCATATTGCAGCTTACTGTCTTCAAAGCTAAACAGACCCATTACCTCAGCTATTTGAGCAGCCGTCATACAATTGGCTTTCGTTACTTGCTTAGCAACTGTCATTTTGGAATCTTCAAAGCTATTGGAACTGATGTTGTCTTTTGCTTTCGAAAAAGAAGCAGGAGCCATGGAGCTAGCGCATCGACCCAATGGCTGAGCTGGAGCCGGGGCGGGCGCGGGCGCTGGAGCAGGTTTTGCTACCGGACGAGGAGCAGGCTTGGGAGCCGTATCCTGCTGTGAAGTAGTTGTTGTGGTTGTCGTGGTTACCGTTGTTTGATGTGACTCCTGAACGTCCATACTCATATCCATGTCACCATCCAAGTCTGAGGCGTTGATGCTAATCCCCATATTCACTCCATCCACATTGATGCCCATAGAAACATTTCCGCCGCCCGACTGGGTTGTTTTCGCCGGTTGAGTCTTGGTAGTTGTGGTAGTTGTTTGAGTAACCGTTGTCTTAGCCGCCGGTTGTTCCTGGATTGACATCGTCTGATTTATCTGGACGTTCTCTGCCTGATGTTCCGTATTATCTACCTCAGCAAAAGACTTCACCTCATCATGGCTTTCCGCTATTTCACCACCGCCGGTTCCGTCGGTTTGTCCGTAATAACGCAAAACATACTCACCCTTCTTATTCTTCTTAACGATGTAGGTGACTTCAGAACCAGACTGCACGGCAAAATTACCTTCAGTAAAATCCGTTAACAGTGCATCTTCAAAATCGATACGAGCCTGATAAAATTCAGAGGTAAGGCCCTGAATCTTCACATTAACCTGAGGGGTTGTGTTTTTTTTCTCGCCATTGAGATAGACGGTAAACTTTTCACCCGCTTCAGAAAACACAACAGCGGAGGCCTGAGAGAATGATTGAACGCTGAAGAGTGCGCCCAACAGAAAGGTAAAAATAAGTTTCATAGCATGATTTTGTTTCGAAATAGTACGTGATTTTCGCGCAAGGCGAAGGTCGTGCCAAAAATACGGAAACGAGAGCTAGCCGCTATCGAAAAGACAGCTATTTTTGGCCCATTCACGTTTATGAAAAACATACTCATAATAGGCGCAGGCAGGAGCAGTGCCAACCTGATAAAATATCTTTTAGAAAATGCCGCTCAATTCGACTGGCAGATTCGGGTTGGAGACATGGATGTTTCGTTTGCACAAAGCAAAATAGGAGAATCCACTTATGCTACTGCTTTCAAGCTAGACGCCTCCAACGACGAGCAGAGGCGAAAGGAAATTGAGAATGCCGATTTGGTAATTTCCATGCTTCCTGCAACCATGCATATGAAAGTAGCGCACGATTGCATTGACTTCGGAAAAAACGTTATTACTCCCAGTTATATACCCGATGAAATGTGGGAACTTGATGGGCCTGCAAGAAAAAAGGGTATAGTTATTCTCAATGAGATGGGAGTTGACCCGGGCATCGATCACATGTCAGCGATGAAGATTATTCATCGACTCAAAGCTGCCGGTGCTCAACTGGAATCATTTGAATCATTTACGGGAGGTTTGATCGCCCCCCAAAGTGACAACAACCCTTGGCATTACAAGATAACCTGGAATCCACGCAACGTTGTGTTGGCAGGTTATGGCGGCACTGCGCGCTTCAAAGAGAACGGGGCTGTAAAATTCATTCCATATCATCGGTTATTTGAACGTTTGACCCATATTGATTTAGGGGCAGATGGGATTTTTACCGGCTATGGTAATCGCGACTCGTTGAAGTATTTGAAGCTCTATAACCTCGAAGATATTCCCACACTGATTCGCGGCACTCTGAGAGGTTCAGGTTTTTGCGAAGCATGGAATGCGCTCGTGCAACTGGGGCTAACCGATGATTCGTTTACTCTGGACTTTCCAATCGGAATGACTTGGGAATCCTTTACCTCCTCTTTTCTTCCTCCAGCCGAAGGAGATGTGCGACTCCGGCTTAAAAACTATCTGAACATTTCGAATGAAATCCTGGAAAAGTTAGATTGGCTTGGCATTTTCGAAAACTCACCGATTGGTGATTCAGCGGGCAGTCCTGCGCAGGTCTTGCAGCGTCTTATCGAACAGCGTTGGGTGCTTGAGAAAAATGACATCGACATGATTGTTATGTGGCACCGATTCCGCTACCGTCTGAATGATTCGAGATATGAAATTCAATCGAAGCTCATTGCATATGGCGACGACCCTATGCATACAGCAATGGCAAAAACGGTTGGACTACCTATAGCCATTGCAGCAAAACACATTCTTCAAGGAACATGGAATTTACGCGGCGTTCATCTGCCAACAAACGCAGAGGTATATGAACCTGTTTTGCAGGAATTGGAAAGCATGGGAGTACTATTTTCCGAAACAGAAACAAAAGTGTGAGAATGCAAGCTCTGAGAGTATTCCTTCTAGTTACATTCTCATTAGCTACTCATTTTTTTTGGGCTCAGCCCGGCCGGTGTCCAAAGTTGCCCGAGAGGTATAAATGGGAAACCGCCAGAGAATACAAACGCGACGAAGAATTGGTGCTAAAGACTTTGCAATGGCTTACGACAACACCGATTAACAGCGAAATTGCTTTGAGGGGAAAAGCGAATTTATTCGTGATGGAATGGATTTGTGGAAGCCCTCGCATTGAGATAGAAATTGATTCAGACATGCTTTCCTTTTACATTGACTATCCTGATCTTCTCTTTCCATACATCCACGGCATCGCTCAATGCAAGCTATCAAAAAACTCCGCTTGCAATGAACTAGAGGCTATGGTTAGCGGTTTTGAATGCGTTGCCTTTATGATCAGGACAGACGAACAGATGAAGAAGGTTAAAGATCTTCAACCTATCGTAAAAGCGCATAAAAAAAACAAGATGGATCTTTATGTAGAAGCCATCATGAAAAACAAAACAGAAAAGTGAAGAAATTCGACATCCCTGAGCACTTCCGTTCGTCCATTATCGGTGAAATCAAAAACAGGCGCAAACAGGCTGACCCTCGTAAACAAGACTTTTCTGTCAGTGAACTAGATCTCGGTAATCTGACATTTATTTTCCCCAGGCATTTCGGATTTTGTTATGGAGTAGAAAACGCCATCGAGCGATCTTACAAAGCAATTAAAGAAAATCCTGGAAAAAGACTTTTTCTATTGAGTCAAATGATACACAACCCTGCCGTGAATGAGGATCTCGAAGGGAGAGGGTTAAAGTTCATTCTGGACACGGAGGGTCAACAAATCCATCCATGGGAAGACATTCATGCCGACGATGTGGTCATAATTCCGGCATTCGGCACCACCATAGAGACAGAGCAATTGCTCGCATCAAAAGGAGTTGAGTTGGCTCGCTACAACACTACTTGTCCATTCGTTGAGAAAGTTTGGAAACGTTCAGCAGAAATTGGACAACGCGGTTTTACCATCATCATTCATGGTAAGCACAAACATGAAGAAACTCGCGCAACATTCTCGCACAGCTATCAAAATGCACCTTCGATTATAGTTCGAGATCTCAGAGAAGCCGAGCTTATTGGAAAGTATATGTTAGGTGATTTAGATGCTGCCAGTCTTATGGAGCATTTCAACGGAAAAGTATCGATTGGTTTTGAACCTGAGAGTGATTTACAACGCGTTGGCGTTGTGAACCAAACAACCATGCTTGCTTCGGAAACACAGGAGATCGCGGACTATTTTAAAGGAATTATGGTTCAAAAGCATGGTGAGCAATCAAAAGAACATTTTGCGGACACACGCGATACACTTTGTTACGCAACTAACGACAACCAGCAATCCACTCTGGCAGCCTTAGAAAGCAGTGCAGACTTGGCTCTGGTCATTGGTGGTTATAACAGTTCCAATACTTCACAAATAGTGACCATACTAGAGACACGATTTCCTACCTATTTCATACAAGATTCCAATGAGCTTGTAAGTCAAGATCTCATTCGTCATTATCATTACAACACGCACACGCATAGTGAAACAGTTGATTGGCTTCCAGAGAAAAAAAACCTGCGGATCTTGATAACAAGTGGTGCCTCCTGTCCAGATACCGTTTTGGAGGAAGTCATCCACCGGATTTTAGCATTTAGGCCCGCCCATCTTTCACCGGAAGAAGGAGTTTCAGCATTCTTACGCGACAAGGCATAACAAGTCCTTTTCAGGACGTAGTATTCGAGTTAGTTTTGTGCGGAACTATATTTCACCTTCATGTCCGATATTATCAAACTACTTCCTGAGAACGTTGCCAATCAAATTGCTGCAGGCGAAGTAGTGCAGCGTCCGGCATCGGTTGTGAAGGAGTTACTGGAGAATGCGATAGATGCAGGAGCAACCTCAGTTCGATTGTTTGCTAAGGATGCGGGAAAAACCCTTATTCAGATTACGGACAATGGCAAAGGCATGAGTGTGACAGATGCACGACTGTGTTTCGAACGGCACGCGACCTCCAAGATTTCAAGCTCCGAAGATCTGTTTCACATACAAACGAAAGGATTCCGAGGGGAAGCATTATCCAGCATTGCATCTGTAGCGCAGGTAGAATTGCGTACACGCATTTCACATGAAGAAATAGGCACACAGGTTACCATCGAAGCATCCAAGGTTCAGGAACAGGAGCCCGTGCAATGTCAGTCAGGGACGACATTCTTTGTCAAGAACCTATTTTACAATGTTCCGGCTCGCAGATATTTTCTAAAAAGCGACGCAATTGAACTACGTCATATGATTGATGAGTTTCAACGCGTAGCACTTGCACATCCGGAAATAGAGTTCCAATTCACCCACAATGGAGCAGAAGTTTTCATGCTTCCTATTGGCACGCTTCGACAAAGAATCGTTCACATATTCGGTCCCAAGTACAATGAAAAGCTTGTTCCGGTGGAGGAACAAACCGATATCGTTTCCGTTGGCGGATTTATCAGCAAACCGGAGATGGCGAAGAAAACACGTGGCGAACAATTCTTCTTTATCAATAATAGATTTATTAAGAACACGTATCTGAATCATGCAGTTACAAATGCATTTCAAGATTTGTTACCGCAAGGATCGTTTCCAATGTATCTGATATACCTTGAAATAGATCCAACACAAATAGACATCAACATTCACCCCACTAAAACAGAAATCAAATTCCAGGATGAACGTGCCATATATGCAATAATTCATGCTGCTGTGCGCAGAGCTTTGGGAAAATTCAGCATTTCACCGAGCATCGATTTCGAACAAGAAACTTCGATTTCGTTGAGTCCACCAAGGGCCAGTGCATCCATACTGCCTCCTAAGATTGATATAAATCCAGCATTTAATCCGTTCGAATCCAAAGCCACTAACAACAACCGATCTATGAATCTCCGCGGTTGGTTCGACAGTAAAGAAAGGGACACATCCGGATGGAGAGATTTGATGGAAGTAGCTACACGCATTGAAGATGAAAAAAATGGAGGTTCGAATCTTCAATTAGAAATCTCTGACGAGGTTTTCTTTCAGCAACACAATCGCAAGTACATTCTGTGTTCGTCGGGTGAACGAATGATGATAATCGATCAACAGCGCGCTCATCAGCGCATTCGCTTCGAACGTTGCATGCAACAGCTTGAATCAGGCAAGGGCTCAGTGCAACAAATCATGTTTCCGGAAACCATTGAACTAACGCCCATCCAAGAGTCACTTCTTGTTTCTTTTTCCCACGAACTTGAGTCACTAGGATTTCGTTACGCGCAGGCCGAAGGAAGAGCAATTGAATTGACTGGTGCGCCTGCTGAGATTAATCTACAGGCAAGTTCAGCCTCATTTCTAGAAGCTCTCACCGCCTTGCAGGAAGAAGTCCCAACACACGCTCAAGCGCAAGAAAACATGTGTTGGCAACTAGCTGCATCGGGAAGCATCCGTTATGGCCAAATGCTTACCTTTCCCGAAATGGAATCGTTGTTTCAACAGCTCATGCAGTGCACTCAACCTTACTATTGGCGAAACAGAAAACCGATTATTATCGAATTTAATGCTCATCAACTGAGCGAATATTTTAAGTAATCATGTTCAATAATCTGCCCGCGGTAACCAAAAACATACTGCTCATCAATATCATTTTATTCTTGGCGTGTGAGGCGATTCCACTTTTAAAAGAGCCACTTACAGGCTACTACTTCGAAAGTGAATCATTTCGTATTTGGCAAGTCATCACCCATATGTTCATGCATGGTGGAGTGGGCCATTTGTTCATGAATATGTTTGGCGTCTATATGTTCGGCGCATTACTTGAAAGTTATTGGGGGCCGAAAAAATTTCTGAATTACTACCTCGTATGTGGTTTGGGAGCCTTTGGACTTCATCAGTTTATTAGCTACTTAGAAATTCATAATCTGATGTCGCAAATGCCTTCGGAACTTGTGAACGAAGTGCTTTCGAATGGTAGACAAGCATTGATGGAAAGTAAAAATTTCGTTGATCACAATGCCGCCAAATTGAATATTGCCCTCAATGTTGGGCTTGTTGGCGCATCAGGCTGCCTATTCGGCCTTCTCATAGCTTACGGCATGCTCTTCCCTAACAGCGAATTAATGCTTCTGTTTTTACCATTCCCTATTAAGGCGCGTTATTTTGTTATTGGTTATGGCGTAATCGAATTACTGCTTGCATTAGCCGATCGTCAAGGTGATAATGTGGCGCACTACGCGCACATCGGCGGTATGCTCATTGGCTACGTCATATTGAAATATTGGCAAAAGCAAGGAAGACTCTATTCATAAGATGATAACCGGAAATTCTATTTCATCGAGGATACGAAATGGTGATTCGCTGATGATTTTAATAATCATCAACCTCATCGTTTTCATCGTCATTCAACTTCATTTACTTCGACTTTATGTAAACGGACTAAAAGCAACCTATCCGTTAGGCGAAGATTTGATGCTCGCCGCCAACTCATCCATTGAGTTGATGCAGGAGCGTCCGTGGTCACTACTCACCCACATGTTCGCTCATATACAACCGGGTCATTTAATATTCAACCTCATTGCCTTGTACAGTATGGGAAGACTCTTCACAATGATGGTCCTTCCACGCAAAATATGGGCTGTATATATTTTGGGTGGTCTGTGTGGTTATCTTCTCTTTGTATTCACTTACGCAGGATCAAGTATCTTAAACGCCGGTCGTGATCATGCCATTTTGGGAGCATCGGCATCCGTAATGGCCATTATCACCGCAACAGCCATTATCCAGCCCCGACGTATCGTTTACCTTTTCAATGCAGTTCGAATGGAACTTGCGTGGTTAGCAATAATTCTAGCGGTTCTCGATTTGGCCAGCATCCGCAACGGCATTAATAGTGGAGGTCACATAGGCCATTTAGGTGGTGCTCTTTTTGGTTTGTGTTTTGGGTTACTTGAACGAGCCGGCATTCGGAGCTTGAGAGACATTCGCACGCTGCTGTCTAAGATAACCAAAAGAAGTAATCTGCGTGTTGTGCATAGCCACACCAGGCCAAAGACAGACGATGAGTACAATGAAGAACGTGCCGATAGACAAAAAAAAATAGATGAGCTTCTGGATAAAATCGGGCGCTCAGGTTATGAAAGCTTAAGTCAGTCTGAAAAAGATTTTCTCTTCAAACATTCACAGAAATAACATAGCTCAACAAATACGACTGAAGATTCGGAGCTTTACATTTGAATGATGACAAACGCCGGAGGCACAACAAAGAAGCGATCACGAACCAACTGGTTCATGTTACTCCTGAATTGTTTTGCAGTGCTTTCGCTTCTCCTTGCTTATGCAGCTGCTGCGTTTTCTCCGGAGACAATGGGCTATTTCACATTATTCGGCTTAGCCTACCCATTCGCACTTTTAGCGAATCTCCTTTTCATGCTATTCTGGTACTTTAAGAATCGGAGATATGCACTCATTTCGCTATCATCTATTTTACTTGGCCTATCGCATCTCACTGCTTTTTTTCAGGTCAGTTTTTCAGGTAGTGTTGATACGAAATCACATCAGTTAAAAGTCCTTACCTACAATGTTCACGTATTTGATGTGTTCGACAAAAAAGATGGACCTGCCACGCGCGATGCGATTTATGATTTGCTCAACCGCGAACAGGCCGATGTTATTTGTTTTCAGGAGTTTTATCAATCCGAAAAATCAAAATCCTATCCAACCCGCGACACCTTAATTAAGTTCCTTCCGAGCAAGTATTATCACGAACGATATACACATGCCATCAGTGGCCAACAGTATTTCGGGGTGGTTACACTTTCAAAATATCCGATTCTACGAAAGGGATTTGTTCCATTTGCTACCGACGTAAACAATTTCTGTATTTACATCGATATCCTGAAAGGCTCTGACACAATACGTGTTTACAATGCACATCTTCAGTCAATCCGATTCAAAAAAGAAGATTATGATTTAGCGAGCGGAAAAACTGAGCAGAGCGAAATAGACGATGCCAGCAAACGAATTGCTCGCCGTTTAAAAAGTGCCTTTGTTAAACGCCAAGAACAAGTTGACCGCATAGCTGCGAGTATTAGAGCTTGTCCACACCCGGTCATTTTGTGCGGAGACTTCAATGACCCGCCTGTTTCGTACACATATTGCACACTCACTGAGCGCCTCAAAGACTCTTTCAAGTCTTGCGGCAACGGCATTGGCAATACCTACATTGGAGCCTTTCCGTCCTTTAGGATTGATTACATCTTACACAGCCCAACTTTGGAGACGATTGAATACGAGACATTGCCGGAAAAATTGAGTGATCACCATGCAGTGACGGCTACGCTTCAATGGCGATCGGTAAATACGCAGTAGACAGTTACTTTCCTAGATTCTTTCGATAGCGCGCGGCTTCAACAAAGTACTTTTTCGGCACATACAGCATTCCGAAACACTCGCCATGCTCCTTATTTAAATGCTTGTGATGCACTTTGTGAGCTTTGCGAATAGCCCTGAAGTACAAATTATCCGTACGAGAAAACCAATCGAAGCGCTGATGAATGAGGACATCATGTATCAGAAAATAGGATACACCATAAAACAAGATTCCCAGTCCGATAAAAAAGCGCCAATCAAATGCTGCGATGGATCCAAATACAATGAGAAGGCAGCTTGGCACTGCGAAAATGAGGAAGAATGCGTCATTTCTTTCAAAAAAGGAACCGGTGGGTCTGTGGTGATCTTCGTGAAAATACCACATCCAACCATGCATCACAAACTTGTGCGTGCACCAGGTAATTCCCTCCATTGCTATATACGTGGCCAACGTAATTAAAATTCCCATCATGACAATTGCAGTTTTAATCGTGTCATTACCTCCGGAAGTGCAATTTTAAACCATTCTGTATATCGCGCAGGGTTAAGTTGAACGTCAACATACACATCGTAGACAGGCATCCACTTCCATTCACACACTTCATCCTGATTAATGCTCGGAGATTGGTTTGTGTTGCCAAAAAAAACATGGTCAAACTCATGTTCAACCAACTCGTTATCGAGGTCAGCCCTATATATGAAATCGAATGCCTTTGTCATTGTGCACACCATTCCCATCTCTTCCTTTAAACGTCGTGAAGCTGCAATGTCAAGTGACTCCCCTTCCATGGGGTGTGAGCAACAGGTGTTCGTCCAAAGGCCCGGGCTATGATACTTACTGAGAGCCCTCCGCTGTAGTAGCATTTGACCACTATCGTTAAATAGAAAGATTGAAAACGCGCGGTGCAGCAGACCCTTTCGATGGGCCTCCATTTTTTCCATTACTCCAATAGTATTATCCTGTTCATCGACCAAGACAACCTCGTTGCTGTTCATTTGGTTGGCAAGATTAAATCAAGTTAAGATTGTTCTTGATATAGCAGGTCATCAGCATGGCATACTTGCTAGAATTCGGAATCCTGATTCTCTCTTCCATAATTCGATGACTTGGTATAGAACGGATTTTGGCGAATAGCCTTCTATAATACACATATGCTATGAGCACGCCCAATCGAGCGTCCTTTGGAAGCATTAATATGCCTTTATAAGCAACATCGAAATCCTCCTCAATTTCCTCTTCAATGCGAGCCTTCATCTCATCATCAAATCTGGCAAAGTCGAGTCCCGGAAAATATGCACGGCCCAAACCATTAAAATCATCCTTCATATCGCGCAGGAAGTTGATTTTCTGAAATGCTGCGCCCAGCCTCATAGCGAAGGGGGTTAATTTTCGGTACTGCTCATTATCTCCTTCCGTAAATACTTTAAGACACATAAGCCCCACCACTTCAGCAGAACCAAGAATATAGGCTTCATATCCCGCCCTATCATATTCCTTCTGCTGCAGATCCATTTCCATGCTGATAAGGAAACGATCAACCAGTTCGAAATCGAAATTGTATCGATGATACACCATTTGGAACGCATGCAAGATGGGGTTCATGGAAACCCTGTTCTCTATCGCATGCATGGTGTCGCGTCGAAAATTCTGCATCAACTCTTCCTTGTTATATTCATGCAGAGTATCCACAATTTCGTCCGCGTAGCGAACGAAACCGTACACGCCATAAATAGCATTTTGAAATCGTTGATGCAAGAGCCTGATACCTGCACTGAAACTGGTACTATAAGCCTGAGTTGCAGCTTTACTGGCCTTGAATGAAACGACGTCGAATATTTCTCGTTGGTTATGACCCATAGTAGTGATTATCGTTTTTGGAAATATTTTTCAACTTCATCGGCGACAATTTGTCCGCTAATGATACTAGGTGGAACACCCGGACCCGGAACGGTGAGTTGTCCGGTAAAAAAGAGATTCTTAACTTTTTTACTTCTCATACGTGGCTTCATTATCGCTGTCTGCATGAGCGTATTAGCCAATCCATATGCATTGCCCTTAAAGGCATTATAATCGTGTATAAATTCTTCATGAGCGTATGATCTAACGTACTCAATGTCATCTTCGATATCTTCACCCGTGTGCTTTTTGATACGATCGAGACACATTTTAAGGTAGCGCATTCGATCACTTTCATTACTAGTAAGACCCGTTGCGACAGGAATTAATATAAATAAGTTTTCCTTTCCATCAGGCGCCACCGACGCATCGGTGGATGAAGTGCAGCATAGGTAAAAGAGAGGATTCACAGGCCAGGAAGGGGTGTCATAAATTTCTGTGGCGTGCCTGTCGAATGGCTCATCAAAAAAAAGATTATGATGCAGTATTCCGGAAACTTTTCTGTTGACACCGATATAGAATAGCAGCGAGGAGGGAGACATGACTCTCTTGTCCCAGTATTCATCCGAATAGCTGCGAAATTCCTTTTGAAGAAGTTTTGACTCGACATGCTGGTAGTCAGCCGCAGCAACTACTGCGTCGAAGTGTTCTGTTTTACCATCAAAAGAAATGGCATGAGCTTCATTCTGAGAAACATCAATCGCGTTCACCTGACTAGAGGTGATAATCTGCACGCCCAGCTCTTTGGCCAGATTGGTCATGGCTTCGGCTATTTTACACATTCCACCTTTGGGATACCACGTACCCAGCATAATATCCGCATAATTCATCATGCTGTACATGGCGGGTGTTTTCTCCGGTTTTGCACCCAAGAACAGAATTGGAAACTCCAGTAGTTGAATGATTTTCGGATTTTTAAAAAACTTTTTGGCATGATCCGAAAAGCCGGAGAATAGATGAAGTCGGAAAGATTCTACAAGCAGACGAGGTTGGGCGAATTCCAGAATACTGAGTGAGGGCTTCCAAACAAAGTCGGCCATGCTCACATCGTACTTCACCTTGGCTTCAGCCATGAAACGGTCTATTTTCACTCCAGCACCCGGCTCAAGGCTCTCCAGCATATTTTTGAATTCGGAATAGGCTGCCGGCACATCGAGAGGGAGACCATCCCTGAAAAAAACACGATATGACGGATCAAGACGCTGCAGGGTGTAATAATCGCTCACTTTTTTTCCGAACCGATTGAAAAACTGCTCGAAAACTTCGGGCATCCAATACCAAGATGGACCCATATCGAAAGAAAACCCTTGGTGTTTAAAGGCACGACCTCTACCACCCGTTTCAGTATTTTTCTCGAGAAGCGTTACCTGAAATCCTTTTTGCGCAAGTGAACAAGCGGAGGCCAAACCGGCGAAACCGGCACCAATAACTGCAATTCTTTTATGTGAAGACACCCGCATGCTTGTTTAATGATTTAAGCTTATCAATAAACAAACTTAAGGTATATTGGTTCAACCTAAATTATCAATCGCAGCACTGAAACAAGTCAGCACTTTACTTGACACGAAGGCGCTGGCCCAAACGTAAAGTACTTGACTCTTTTATCCTATTCAATTTGCAGATCGCTGATACAGATGTACCATTCTTTCTTGCTAAGGAATAGAGTGTGTCACCCTTTTTTACAACGTGATAGCGAGCCTTTGAAGATTTTGTTGATTTTGTATTAGCCGTTCTTGCAGCAATTGTTTGAGGCGAGACACCGGCTGGCTCAAAATGAAGGGGCAGCAATGTAAAAGAAGAGGCCAAAAGCGCCTGAGCAGAGGGATTCACTATCAACAACGGATCAAATGCTTGCCCCATATACCGGAATTCGAAGTGCAAATGCGCTCCATACGATCGTCCTGTATTTCCGCCAAGACCGATTACATCACCTGCTTCAATATGATCTCCGGGCAACACCTTTCGTTGCGACATGTGTGCGTAGAGGGTTTCGAGTCCATTGTTATGTCGAATTACCACCACATTGCCATATGAAGAATGATACTGAGAGATTCTCACCATGCCTTCAAATGCTGCATACACGTTATCACCCACTTCCAAGTCTATATCCAGTCCATAATGCATCCTGCCCCAGCGAGGACCAAAAGGCGACGTCATCATACCGATAGCCGGGTAATGAAAATCACAGTCACTATGAGCTAGGTGAAAGTTAATACCACTTCCTAAAACAGACTGGTCTGCCCTGAAAGCAAACAGATTCTTGGTATCCCAATTACAATACATTTCGTAGGCAGGGATATGGCGTATGGAATCGCCGACGGTAAGCAACTTGAGCTCTACTTCCCTTTCGTTGAATATAGCAAGAGAGCTAACTTCATCGTCAGTCCCTCCACCGGCATGGGGTAATCCGTTTTGATCTAAGGTGTGCTCAAACTCCGAAAACAGCTCCACATCATCGCCCTGCGCCTTAGCCAATGGGCTGAGGACCAAAAGTGACAAGAAAGTGATAAGTATGTGAATCTGTTTTTTCAAGGCGCGGCAAAAATAGAAAAAACATTACAACTCAGTGCCTTATCAAGTAAGACAAAGTTCTAAACAAAACGTTAAATCAACTTCTCAATTGGAGTGCTTAGCCGCTAACCGACTGATTAACATCAATGTAATGCAAACGTTGGTTCGCAGTACATTTGCCTCCATTCACATCAGTTATGACTAAAATCACCTTGGACATTCTGGCTTTTGGAGCACATCCCGATGATGTGGAGATTAGCTGTGCCGGTACTCTCATTCGATCCGCAGAGGAAAGTAAAAAACTAGGAATCATTGACTTAACCAATGGCGAACTAGGAAGTAGAGGTAATAAAGAAACCCGGCAGCAAGAGTCAAAGGAGGCCGCAACACTGATGGGGCTGTCCATTCGTGAAAACTTGGAATTCCGAGACTGTTTTTTCACGAACGATGAGACACATCGATTGAAGGTAATTGAAAAAATCAGGAAATACCGGCCACAAATTGTTTTGGTTAACTCACCCAGCGATCGCCATCCGGACCACGCCCGTGCTTCGCAACTAGTGCGTGAGGCATGTTATTATTCGGGTTTACGTAAAATAGAGACACAAGACCAAGGTGAGCAACAGGAACCCTGGAGGCCTCGTTCCGTTTTCATGTACATCCAGGATTACTATTTAGAACCCTCCTTTGTAGTTGACATAACTTCATTTTGGGACAAGAAAGCAGCTGTATTGAAATGTTATTCGAGTCAATTCTATAATCCGGCATCCGCTGAACCCAAAACCCCAATATCCGGTGAGGAATTCTTCGATTTCCTTTATGGAAAGGCGCTCAATCTAGGCAGGCCCTGCGGGTTTATGTTAGGCGAAGGTTTCATTTCTGAACGCTATCCGGGAGTAAACAGTCTTAGCCATATTCTTTAATTGTCTCGCCAGGTTTTAGGTCCTTGCCTGTCGGCCGGTACAGCAACCAAAATACGATTTACAAAAGACTCAAAGAAAGGATCCGAGGGAAGGGGACAAACGTCTGCAACAACAACACCTGCTGAATCAAGCATTACTTGATGCGGTATTGCTTTAATCCTGAACTTTTCATGCACCAAGGGAACAGCATTACCGTAAACAAGCTTAACCGGTAGTTTAAGATTTTCTTCCAGGTATTTTCGATAACTGCGGTAGTCATCGTCCATGCAAACTGCTACAAACTGTATACGACCACGGTATTTTTCCTGCCATCGTTCAATGACTAGAATTTCCTTCAGCGATGACGGACTCCATGATGCAAAAAACAACAGGTAAACAGGGAGTCCATCGGCATTTTCGAGGTTCCATTTATCTTGGGTTTCATCTGTAAAAACAAAATCGCGAATGGGCCATCCTGCCTTGCAGCGCTTCAACTCATAGAGCAATGCTTCAGCCACGTTGTCAATCAGTGTATCGCTGGTTGTAACCTTTCCAAGCAAAATATCAATGGACGCCTTATCGAATGACTTGTTGTTGTAGACATCCTTCAAAGCGTTCAATGCAGCAAGTTGCCGAAGCCGCTCAGATTGAAGCCCACATTCCGAACTCAGGGACTGGCTCAAGCGATTCAAATCGCGATCGATATTCACAGCCCGAACAATATCGGCTTGCACGGCAGCATTCTGGCCAGTCAGAATGTTTCTCGTAAACAAGCTAAAGCAAGCTGCATATGCCGGGTTTTGGAGGAGCAGTTTTTCTGACATAAAATACAATTCATAAAATTGTTTGCGATTCATGCCTGACAACAGATGAAGTTCAGCCATAGAAAATCGCTGGTATGCCTTTGTAAAAACAGAGTCGCTCGAAAGATGAGCAGAATTGGAAACCGAATCTTCGAAGTGCTTTACCCATCGATTGAAGCCCTTTTCGAGAGTGCGCTGGAGTGTATCAACATCTGACTTTCTCGAATACAAATCAACGTTCTCCTTTCGATTACCCGCATACCGCAAGTATTCCGGTGAGCCTCTGTACTCATCCGTGGCAAAATCGTAGAAATGCTCTGATATGAACGCGGCAAAGTCAGCATTAAACTTTCGGATGACCAGATTTACATCTTCTACAGGTAAATTCTCAAAAATCAAATCCACCTCGGTATTATCAAAACGCTTATAGTCAGCATTAGAAACCTCAGGAAAAACAACTGAATAGGTCTTACCCGGCTGAGCATATAGCGGTGCTTCGACCCGCTGAATGTGCACATAAACCCTCGCAGTTGCCGGCAGTTGAAAAGTCACATCAAAACGACCATCGTCCGCCACATCGCATTGCGCGAGCATTTGCCTTTTTGCGGAAAGTTCATCTTGGAGTGCGACAACAATGAGTTTTCTGCCCTCATACCCCTTAGCCAAACCCAACACTCTCGTTGGCTGCGCCAAGTAAAAGCACGGCATCAACAAAAACAGCCATAAAAGAAATCGACTAACCATAAACTTGAACTCCATCAGGCAGGAACTGAGAAACGTCGCCTTTATTTTTAATTATCTCTCGAACAATGGTGCTGCTTAACGCTATGTAACGAGGATCTGCAGCAAGAAAAACGGTATCCACTTCATCCCACATGGCTCTATTCATAGCTGCAATAGCAATTTCGTATTCGAAATCACCTGCATTTCTCAAGCCTCTTATGATATGTCGAGCCTCATTCTTCTTGCAGAAGTCGACTGTTAATCCCTCAAAGACTTCTGTTCTAACATTCGGAAAACTCTCAAATGTGTTTTTAATCCACATCAAGCGTTTCTCTTCAGAAAACAAAGCTGACTTCGATGTATTTCTCCCAATGGCGATGATTACTTCATCAAACACGGCAGCGGCTCGGGACACAATCTCTTCGTGCCCTTTTGTGATGGGGTCGAATGAGCCCGGAAAGACAGCTACTTTTTTCATGCACACAAACGTAAAGTAAAAAGCAATCAGTTCTTGAAGAAGCTGAATGTAACATTGCTATACGTTTTTTCCTGAAAGAAACCTTGCTCATCGGAAAAGTGTGTTCGCTTTCCGTGTTCCACGATCAGTAAGCCTTCCGGTTTAAGCATATCGCTTTCCATGATTAGTTTGGGCAATCTGATTAGGCCGGGGAGGTCATAAGGCGGGTCAGCAAAAACCAGATCAAACTTCTCTGTATTCGATGGAATCCATTTAAAAACATCCTGCTTTATGGCATGCGCATTTGTAGCATCAAACTTTCGAAAATTCTCATTGATGAATCTTACATGCAATGGTTGCAAATCGATTGCTAAAATTTCCTGTGCACCCCGGGAGAAGCATTCCAACGAAAATGCTCCTGTTCCGGCAAAAAGATCAAGCACCTTCATGGTTTCCCACTCAGTTCGATTATTCAGAATATTAAAGAGACCCTCGCGCGCAAAATCGGTCGTAGGCCTTCCCTTGAAGTTGCGAGGAACATCTATTGAACGCCCCTTCAGTGTACCGGAAATTATGCGCATAGGTAGTGAAGTTGGGTTGCTAAACATCCGCCATTTGTATTGACCGCAGACAATGCAACAGCATGCTTCGTGTATCGCTGAAGCAACGCCAATAATTCATCCCGACCGCTCATATCGAGCAATTGCAGTGAACAATTGTCGAGGTCGATTTGCAAGCGCATCGCTGCGTTAGAGAGGTGGTATAGCACATCTTCCTCGGTTCTTGCTTCGTGAGTTACAAGTAAAAGGAGCGCTTTATTTTTCACAGCCGTAATAGTTACCGAAGCTGAGGAATATGCCACCAGAAAATCAGCCGATGAGGATTGTCCTTTCGGAGCAACTACTCTTGTTAGCAAAGCGCTAAGTGGCAAAACACGGGCATTAGGAAAACACTTTAACAGTTCAAACTGCCACTCAGGCAGTTCGAAGCAGACTACAGCATCTGCCTCTGGCAGTTCAATAAAGCCGGTTTGGTCTGTAGTTACTCCATGCTGCATTTCAATATATTCATTGCATGCAAGCGGGTCGAATAATGACGCTGGTATTAAAGCATAACAATCACTGTCGAAGGTAACGGAGCAGCGGCGAAAAACTGCTTCAATCCAGTTCCTTTGATAAATAAACTTGAAAACGGAAATACCCGTGGGCACCTCAGAATGAACATTCCATAAGCACAATGATGATGAAAAATCGTAGAGAGCGGCATAAACGTGTTGTTGGCCAATATGCATAGCCAAGTGCAGCTCGGAAGCTTTGTCGAGCAGCTCCTTCGGCATTTTCATGCGCGCGGCCAATTCAGGATCAAATACTACCATGGCATATCTTATTCCGCAGCGAAGCTAAGCACAGATAGACGGATGTGTTTTCTTTGTACCACAAAATGCAGTCAACTTGAGCGGTTCAGTCGAAAAACATATTCAATCATTGGAACTAGAGCGTGCTTTGCAAGAGGCATTTCAGTTTGAACCAACAGAGGGCCAACGTCGGTTTTTCCATGCCTTTTCGCGGTTTGCATCATCCGACAAGCCTCGTTGTGCACTGCTTTTAAAAGGTTATGCCGGTACTGGTAAAACAACCAGTGTAAGTGTACTGGTTGAGGTTATCGAGCAATTGAAAATACGTTATGTTTTGCTGGCGCCAACAGGGCGGGCCGCGCGCGTCCTGGCAAACTATTCAAGCCGAAGCGCAGGTACGATACACAGACATATTTATTACTCCAAACAAATGCGTACCGGAGAAGGTGTTTTTGAGTTGAAAGAAAATGAGCTGACCGACACCCTATTTATTGTTGACGAAGCCTCTATGATAGGTCACGCACAACAAGAACCATTCAACGATTTGTTGGACGACCTTATTAGCCACGTATACAGTGGCGAAGGATGTAAGTTGCTCTTGATAGGTGATACAGCGCAATTGCCTCCGGTAGGAAGTAGTGAAAGTCCGGCATTGCAACTGGAGCATTTGAAAAACCAATACTATCTAAACATTGCGGAAGTCGAGTTGAACGAAGTAATTCGTCAGCAAGAAGGTTCGGGTATTCTTCGCAATGCAACGTCCATTCGACAACTTATTATTCATGATAAGAAAGAGTTGCCCGAACTTCAGATATCGGATTACAAAGACATAGAACGAATTGGAAGCGACCTTCAGGATTATCTGGAAAACGCCTATGCGAAATATGGCAAAGACGATATGATTGTCATAACTCGCAGCAACAAACGCGCGAACCTTTTTAATCAGCAAATTCGGAATCGCATTTTATGGTTGGAGGAAGAGATCAACGCGGGTGACCGCATGATGGTGCTTAAAAACAACTATTACTGGCTGAAAAGCCCAGAGTTCACAGCAGGTTTCATCGCCAATGGCGATACGATTGAAATAAAACGGGTTATGAAGTTTGAAGATCGCGATAAGTTCAGGTTCTGCCGAGCCAGTGTTCGCATGCCTGATTATCCGGACATGCCCGAATTTGAAACCTTGCTATTATGTAACACGATTTGGGACAATCATGCATCGTTACCAATTGAAGAAAGGCAAGCTCTTGCCCGCATGATTGCAGAAGATTATCCGGAGATTACTGATACACGAATGCTGCAAAAGGCCGTAAAAAGCGACCCCTATTACAACGCCCTTCAGGTTAAATTTTCGTATGCTATAACATGCCACAAAGCACAGGGAGGGCAATGGCCCTGTGTATTTGTAGATCAAGGATATATAACCGACGAAATGACAGATGTTGAGCTTAACAGGTGGTTTTACACGGCGTTTACACGAGCTCAAGAAAAGCTATACCTTGTTGGTTTTGAAGATCAATTTTTTGTATGATGAACGAAAGCAATTTGACGTTAGAAGAGAATCGCCCGATGTGGAAGCGGTACTTTCTGCATATCTCTTACGATGGCACGAACTATCATGGTTGGCAGCGGCAATTGAATGGCCATTCGATTCAGGAGGAGATAGAAAGCGCCCTGCGCAAATTGCTCCGCCAGGAAAAAGTTGTATCGGTAGGTTGCGGAAGAACAGATGCTGGTGTACATGCCCGCGATTTCTATTTGCATTTCAATGCGGAAAATCCAATTTTGAATAAGGAAGAACTATTATTCAAGCTCAATCTGATGCTACCTAAAGACATCGGACTATTTGGTTTATGGCAAGTGGATTACCTTGCACATGCTCGGTTTGATGCCAATGAAAGGAGCTATGAGTACCACATTCACCAAAAGAGAGATCCCTTCATTCAGCGATTTTCCACCTTTTACCCTTGGCCACTCGACGTGGAAAAAATGAATGAGGCTGCAAAAACCCTTCTTAATTACAAGGACTTTGCGGCGTTTTGCAAAAGCGGTGGAGGGCAAAAAACCACTTTATGTGATTTGCGTCGCGCCGAGTGGATACAAGATGAGTACAAGCTTGTGTTTCATATTACAGCCGACCGCTTTCTTCGAAACATGGTAAGAGCAGTGGTTGGGACTTTACTTGAAGTGGGACGAGGCAAGCTAACGCTGGATCAATTCACTCAAATTATTGAAGGCGGTAAACGCACGCAGGCCGGAGAGAGTGTTCCTGCGCAGGGCCTGCATCTCACGAAGATTCGTTATGCCCAAGAGAAGATTCGGGAAATAGAGAAGTAAAATTCGCCCTGCAGTAACATTCTTTTGAAAATGTCAGCGATATTTTCATGCATATTTGCCGTTCATTCCTAATATATACCGAACATGTTAACCAGCATTCTAATTGTCATCAGCACTCTATTTTCAGGAGTTACCGAAAGTGATACTACACGCTCAGCGGAATGGAAATTATTGGATCGAGGAGATTACACCATTAGCCATCCAGCCGATTGGACGGTGGACGTAAGTGGTAACTCCGGTATGGACTTCCTTATCTCATCTCCTTTCACTGACGAGGAAGACATCTACAACGACTTCATTAACTTAACAATACTTCCATTACCGGGATTGAATAAAACGCTTGACAGCTACGCTCAGGAAGTTACACGAGACATTCCATTCTTTTATCAAAAGGCAATCATCCGCGAAAACAGAAAGGATAAGAAAGGAAATAAGGATTGTTATGTCATGACCTATGCAGGCCTTATGAGTGAATTTCCCCTTGCGATTCGCCAATATATTTGGTTTGAGAATGAGAAGTCATACTCGCTCACTTTTACCGCTGAGCAAAAGTCATTCGAGGAATGGGACGAAACAGCGCTTAAAATCATGGACAGCTTTACCTTTAAGAAATAACCATTGGGCAAAAGCAGCGGCAAGGCATTTGATTTTGCCATATTCCTAAGACTCTACAAAAGAGGCAAGCCCTACAGGCTGCCTTTTTTTATGACTATGATTCTAGTGCTTGCGCTGGCAGGAGTCGTATGGGTGAGGCCGGAGCAAATGCGCTCCATTCTAGATGAAGCAGTGCCCGCGGGAGATAGTCATCGCGTTATGCAAATCGGTATAGCATTTATTGCCATGCTGTTATTTGAGGCTCTCATTCAGTATGTTCAAACGCAATTAGCCAATCGTGTAGCCCAGTCAATCACCTTCGACTTACGCTCTGAGATCTATGCTCACGTTGTAAAGTTTAAATTGAGCTATTTCGATAAAACACCGGTTGGTCAGGTAGTAACACGTGTTATCTCTGATGTTGATGGCATTGCAGACGTGTTCTCTGCAGGCATACTGGATATTTTTCGCGACTTACTCAAACTTATTTTCATCATTGGCTTCATGTTCTGGCTCGACTGGAAAATGACATTGATTATACTCATACCTATTCCTCTTTTGTTCTATGCCACTCGCCTATTTCAGCAGGCCGTAAAGAGCTCATTCAACGATGTAAGAGATCAAGTGGCGCGCATCAATGTCTTCATACAAGAGCATGTGAGCGGGATGCATATCGTACAAATATTCAACAGGGAAAATCAAGAAGAAGAACGCTTTCGCCAAATAAATCGAGAACATCGCGATGCGCATATTCGAGGCATCTGGGCATATTCTATATTTTTTCCTGCAGTAGAATTGCTGAGCGCAGGAAGTGTGTCGCTCATGATTTGGTGGGGGCTTAGGGGTTCACTCAGTGGTGAAATGACACCCGGTCTTTTGCTGGAATTCTCCACTTTCATCACCATGATGTATCGGCCTATTCGACAAATGGCCGATAACTTCAATGTGTTGCAGATGGGAGTTGTGAATGCTGAGCGTGTATTCAAGCTACTCGACACCCATGCGGAACAGCAAGACACAGGCACCATAGATGCGACTGCCCTAAGCGGTAACATTACATTCGAAAATGTTGATTTCGCATATGTAGAAGGTCAGCCTGTATTGAAAGACATCAGTTTAGATATACCATCAGGAAGTATGGTAGCTTTTGTAGGAGCCACCGGGGCCGGCAAAAGCAGTATCGCAGGCTTGATTAACCGATATTACGATTTCCAAGATGGGAAAATTCTAATTGACTCAACCGATATCAAGTCGATTCAAGTCGATTCACTTCGAAAGCATGTAGCGCTTGTCTCTCAGGATGTATTTCTATTCAACGATAGCATTCTAAACAACATAACCCTTCGCGATGAGAGTATAACTTTCGAAGCCGTTCTGGCTGCGAGTAAAGAAATCGGCGCGCATGATTTTATTGAGCGACTTCCTGAAGGCTATCATTACAACGTTCGTGAGCGAGGCGGAATGCTGAGTGTTGGTCAACGACAGTTGATTTCCTTCGTGAGAGCCTATGTTCGCAACCCGGCAATACTTGTACTCGACGAAGCTACATCGAGTGTGGATACAGAATCAGAAATACTCATACAGCAAGCAACAGAGCGCATCACCAGCAATCGCACGAGTATTGTGATAGCCCATCGATTATCGACCGTTCAAAGGGCTGATACCATCTACGTAATCGATAAAGGGAGAATAGCCGAATCAGGCTCGCATCAAGAACTGCTTGCTCACAATGGACTCTACCGCCGGCTGTTCGAACTGCAGTTTCAATAGACTATGGCTTGAAAAACGGTACGGTTAGAGTTTCACCGGCTGTTTGGATTCGCCAAAAATATTTTCCTGCCGGCAGCGGTACATCGCCAATCACGACGCGCTGCAACGATTTGGGAAAGTGATCTTCTATCAACACCAAAGCAATTTTACCCTGCATATCGATTGCTTCAATACGCACGTCACCGGCGAACTTATTAAAGAATGAAATTACAGACTCGGGTTGAATCGGATTGGGAAAACAGGAAGGTTCCATTCCCTCGAGTTTCGATTCGCTCACTGCGTTGACTTGCTGAAAACCGACAAATCTTACGGTTTCATTACCGGAATTAGGAATGATGAGTGTGTCAATTTCTTCAGCGTAGGCGATATCAGCCGCGTTGTTGAGGCCGCCGACAACAGTTATTGTCTCGCTTAAAGTAAAGTCAGAGTTATACTTCGTAATTCGCTGTGGGCTCCAAGATGCCAGGAAGTAGTTGCCATAATTATCGTTATCAATACCATCAATACTGTTGAGTGATGCATTAGCGACAAGTGTTGTGAGGCTGTAGTCGGAGAGTGAAACACCGGTAATATCGGAGCTAGTGCCGCTCCAAGCAACGAAAACAAGGCGATTATTAGCCTCATCGTAACAGATTCCATTGGGTGTTACTCCTGTATTGTTCACCACAGTTGAGTAGGCAGGATTCTGCAGGTCAGAATAATCGATTTCGTGAATTTTGCTTGAGCCGAAGTCTGTAACCCAAACACGATTAACACCATCTGAAGCCATGCCATTCAAGAAATCTGCACCTGCAATCGTCATGGAAGAGAGTTGACTACCCGAGGTAAGATCATACGCCTTAACCGCTGAACCCACAATGGTGAAAAGTGTGTTTCCAATTATTTCCATGCCATAGGAAGATTGAGGGGTGCCGCCACCAATTTCACCGATAGCCTGACCAGCTGAGTTTACCTCCATGACATTACTGCCATTACTCACCAGAAAGCGGTGGTTAGTTGGATCGAATTCAGCAGCCTCGATGTTGGATAAGGTTTGAGCATCCGTTGACAGAATTACAAGCAACGCGGCTGCAATAAGAAAAAGCGATTTCATTTTTCACAAATTGTTTGCTGCAAATATGCAGTTAGCGCATCGACCTTTGCATAAAATTAATTCTGCAACCAAGGAAATTAAACTTTGAGTTGTATACACAGTCAGTAATAGATAAAACTTGCAATGAAAACCTTTTTAACCACAATGGCTGTGGCTTGGGCATTTTTTGGAATTGCCCAGAATACACCTAGCATAGTCTTCAACGAATTCAACGTAGATAATCCCGGAGGTGCTGATGACGCTGAATTCGTTGAGCTCTATGGCACACCCGGCACCTCGCTCGATGGTTTAGTACTAGTGCTATTCGAGGGGTCAACCGATTTAAGCTATCAAGCTTTTGACCTCGATGGATATTTCCTTGACAATAATGGCTTCTTTGTAATCGGCAATGCTACTGCTGCGAATGTGGACTATGTAATACCCAATGCAACTATCTCCAATGGTGCTGATGGCATTGCTTTGTATGAGGGAGATGCTTCGGATTTTCCTATCGATACTCCCCCCACCACTCTGAATATTGTGGACGCAGCTGTTTATGGCACAGGCGATCAAACAGATGCTGCACTCATATCTTCATTAGGGTTAGATGCAACAGTACCGGGCTACATACAACTCGATGAGACGGCACAGCAAGCGGGTGCCGACGTATCAATTTCGCGCACACCAGATGGCGGCAGTGCGTTTGATTTCGGCTCTTGGACACTTCAGGAAATTACGCCCGGCACTTTTAATGTGCCTCAGTGCCTTGCCGGAGATATAACCTTACTAGATGGAACAACTGCAATCAGCCTGTGTTCCGGATCAACAGAATCACTCATCGTCATTGGAGCAGACACAGTTTCCTTCGGCGAAGGTCAGCTCTTTGTTTTAACAGATATCAATTCAATCATAAGAGCTACAAGCACCTCGGGCGTGCTCGATTTTTCCAGCTACGCCAATGGGGATTATTTCCTTTATAACGTCATGTATAATGGCACTTTGGTTGACAGTACCATCAACAATGAAATGCCTTTGAGTGGGATTCTAGCAGGCAGTTGCGTGAGCATTTCGGAGAATGCGATTGCCATTCAAATCGTTACCTGCACCGGTTGTATTGGCGGCGTTATCAGCGCTAACATCGGCAACGGAAGCAGTTATTGCAGCAGTTCTGCCCCCGTTATTCTGCCCAACAACAGCTCTACATCAACCGAAGACTTCTATTTGTATATCATTTCCGACGCAAACGGGGCTGTGGTTGACACGTTTAGCGTGAGTTACGGTGCCACCGGATTAAATGCCGGAACCTATTCGGTGCGCGGGATATCGATTACGGGGGAATTGATACAATTCGACAGTATTGCAACAATAATTGCCACCACTTGCTTTGAGTGGTCACAAAACACGATAACCTTTCAGATTTTGGATTGCCCGTATGTTGTGTTTAATGAATTAAACATTGACAATCCGGGTGGTGGCGACACGGCCGAATTTATCGAGTTGTATGGCACTCCGGGAGCATCGCTCGATGGACTTGTGATTGTACTTTTCGAGGGAGACACCGATGATAGTTATGCAGCATTCGATTTAGATGGATATAGCTTGGATGAGAATGGTTTCTTTGTGATAGGAAACGCGGCAACAACCAACGTTGACTTTATAATCCCGGATGCTACCATTTCGAATGGCGCCGATGGCGTTGGACTTTACATTGGCAACGACACTGATTTTCCGGACGGGACAGCACCCACAACAGTTAATCTGATTGAAGCAGCTGTTTATGAGACAGGCGACCCTACAGACACTCAACTTATAGCAGCTCTCGGCCTGAACGTGACTGTGCCCGGATACGCTCAGCTCGACGAGACTTTCCAACAAAACTTACCCGACTTCTCTTTGTCGCGTGTTCCTGATGGAGGCCAACCCTTCCTTTTTAGCCCTTTTCTGCTTCAGGAAGTTACACCTGGCACTTGGAATCAACCCCAATGTTTAGCCGATAGCATCTTCACAAACGATTCAGGCATATACTGCGATACAGATGCATCCTCGATTCTGAATTGGTACACTAGCGATTGGGGTTATGGTGACCAACAGTCGTTTGTCGTGACCGATAACAATGATGTCATCATAGCATTGACGAACGATTTGAGTTACGATTTCGCGGGATTCTCCATTGGACAATATCGCGTGTATAGCATCTATTACAATGGATCTCTAGATTCAACAACGACACTTTCCGGGCAAAGCATCAGCGGTATCACGGCAGGTAACTGCGTATCCATAAGCGAGAATAACATCGATATTCAAATTGCGCCTTGCAGTGGTTGCATCGGCGGAACCATTTCGCTAGCAACAGGCAGCACGCAACTCTGCAACTCGGCAAGCGCGCCCGTAGTCCTGAGCAACAACAGTACATCACTCGATGACACATACCTCTACGTTCTGACAGATGCTTCAGGTTTAGTTGTCAATACAGGTACAGAGATTTTCACACAAGGGTTACCGGCAGGCACCTACAGCATTTCCGGTATTTCTTATCAAGGAGAAATTTCAGGTGTGTCGGCAGGCGACGAGCTTTCTTCTGCATCTGCAACTACTTGCTTAGAACTGTCGCTCAACTCTATCGAGCTAACGGTATTTGATTGCTTGGCAAACGCCCCTTGCACAAAACTCTTCTTCTCGGAATACCTGGAAGGCACCAATGGCACAAAAGCCATCGAGTTGTTTAATCCATCCTTGTTACCGGTTAATCTTGGAGAGTACAGCATTTTACAATATGCAAACGGTGTTACAGCTCCATCCGACGTTCTTAATCTTTCAGGAACCTTGGCGCCGTTCAGCACATATGTAATTGCTAACCCAGGCCAGGGTGGCGGAGGCGGTGCTGCAAGTGCAACTGTTCTGGGTCTTGCCGACCTGGTGGATCAGATTGCTAACTTTAATGGAAACGACGCACTGGAATTGCGACATAACGACACTATCATTGATGTAATCGGTATTGTTGGAGAGAATCCCGGAACTGGCACAGGATGGGATGTTGGGACAGGCAGCACCTTCGATGTGGATATGGTTCGTCAGTTTGACATTCAAACACCGATGCCTATTTGGCCTATATCAGCAACTCAATGGAATGTGTTCGGCAACACCGATTACAGCCACCTCGGTAATCACTTCTTCCAGCCATGCACAGACGAAACACTTGCCGGATTTGTAAACGGTGATATCAACGTTGCAGAAAATGCAGGTACCGTCAATATCAATGTTCAGTGTTTGAATGCACAAGGTCCGATATTATTAATTGTGAGCTTGCAAGGCGGAACAGCAGACAATGCGGATTACACAGCCATTTTACCAGACACGCTCTACTTTAGCGATGCAAGCGTGTTGCAAAGTTTCGCGCTGGATATAATCAATGACGCTGCAGCAGAAGGACCGGAGACCATTGTACTCACTCTAGAAAGCGACAGCCCTCTTGGTTGGTTGCAGCAGACTATGACCATCACTATTAACCAAAGTGATCCTAACTGCGACGGAGGATTTCTTCAGGGAGCAGGACAAGGGCCCATCAGCCAATGTTCTGATTTAACGAACACACCACTTACACTTGTTGCCAACACCAACGAGCCGAATGCAAACTATGTATTTGTCATAACGGACGAGAATGACAACATACTGGAAATTGTGAATACCTCGCCCATCAGTTTGGACGCATATGGCGAGGGCATCTTCCATGTTTGGGGACTTTCTTACACAGGAAATCTGGACATAGAAAGTGTTGGCATCGGCATGCCTGTAGATGGAATTATCGCAGACCAATGCGCTGAACTATCGAACAATTTCGCGGAGGTAGAGCGCACTCCATGTATCATAACCGGATGTGATGCCGGAGAGGTTTTCATAGAAGACGGCGCCGATTTCATTACTATTTGCAATGGTGATGTTCATATTGATGTTATCCTAACAAACACGAGTGAATCTGTGGACGCATCGTACACATATTTCGTAACTGACGCCAGCGGAAACATCGTCAATCAAGTAAATGGTCTTTGGAGCGCAGCGTCATCTGCACCAGGCACTTACTACATCTATGGAGTCTCTTATTTAACCAATTTGGTTGACAGTACCATTCAAAGCGGAGATCCCATTGCTGGCTTAGCTGCAGACGATTGCGTGCAATTGTCGAACAACTTTGTCGAAGCGGTTGTATACAATTGCAATGGACCGGCGCCATGCTCTGAGTTATTCTTCTCAGAAGTTATTGAAGACTCACAATCCGACAAGGCATTGGAGATTTACAACCCGTCGCCGTTGCCGGTTGATTTGAGTGATTACAGTGTCAACCTATATACAAATGGTGCTGCAGCCCCGACAGCAACACTTGCACTTTCAGGGACTCTAGCATCGCATGAAGTTTATGTTATTGCAGCGACTCCCAATGGTGCGAACCCAACTGATCCAGCAATTACAGATGTTACCGATATCACGAGCGACGTAAGTGTATTTACAGGAAACGATGCTATTGAGTTATTGTTCCAAGGCACACCGATAGATGTAATTGGCGTCATTGGCGATGATCCGGGTGGTAACGGATGGGAGTTTGGCAATTCGACAACGGCCAACCGTGTATTGGTTCGCCGACCCGAAGTAACTTCTCCTGAAACTGATTGGAATATAGTTTCAGGTCAGTGGATTTCATTCGATCCAACCGACTACACACACCTCGGAAGTCACACAGGAAATGACTGCGGAAATACTCCGATTGCAGTTGCCGGTTTCACCACAGAATCTCAGCTTGTGCCTGAGATAGATGCAACCATCGTAACCGTTACAATTCACACCGAAAATGTTCAGACGCCATTCCAATTGATAGTCGATGCTACCGGAACAGCTTTGTCGAATTCCGATTATAGCGCCGGCTTCCCTATCTCATTTACAGTTCCCATTGGCAGTAATGATTTGTCGTTCTCAATTGTCATTCTTGGTGATGCTCTTGTTGAAGGCGACGAAACAATTGTACTTGATATAACAGCCAATGCCAACGTATACTTCACAATACCAACACAAACGATTACCATTACCGAAAATGTGTCGGTAGCTGAAAACACAACTGAAGGAATTGAAGTATATCCGAACCCTGCGAGTTCTTTCGTTTCTATAAGAACAGATCATTCCATCACATTCGCAGAGTGTCTGGATATGAGTGGTCGCGTTATCGCATCGAAAGAAATGAGTGGTAGCGAAAAACTACTGAATTGGTCTCTCGAGTCAACTGCTACCGGATCATACATATTCATCATTCACACGACTCAGGGAGTAAAACAAGTTAATGTAATTGTGGTTAAGTAAGTGCATTACGTTAGGTTTAATTTGATTGAAAATCCCGGCTGCGTGCCGGGATTTTTTTTGGGTAGTCAAATGGTGTAATTTGGTCGTTAAACTACCACGATGAAAAGACTTCACGAATTGGATTATCTACGAGGCTTGGCCGCTGCCGGTATCATGCTCTTTCATTATCTGTCGTGGACGTTTGGTGAATTCTCGTCGGAGAATGTGGTTGGAAGAATCGGCATATATGGTGTTTCGATTTTTTACATACTCAGCGGCCTTACACTTTACCATGTTTACAACGCGCCGCTGTCAAAAGGACTCTCCGAAGTAGTTACTTTTTTCAAGCGTCGTGTGCTGCGCATATATCCGTTGTTATGGATTACCACCATAGCCTCTATATTCCTTTTTGACGGTGGCATCTTTGATTTACGAGAGGTATTTTTAAATCTAACAGGACTCTTTGGCTTCATTGACTGGCCCAATGGAATTGCCATTGGATCATGGTCGATCGGAAATGAACTGGTCTTCTATGTTTTCTTCCCGGTATTCGTATACCTCTACCACAAAAGCAAATTGGGCTTTAACCTGTTTAGCATTGCAACGCTCGCGACCTTCATCTACTTCGCCTACTTCCTGATGGATGGGAATTCATCGCTTTCGGAAGGGATGCAGCGATCCTACTACTGCAATCCACTTAACCAGCTCTTCCTGTTTTTGGGCGGCTATCTGGTTGGGGTTTACCTGGAGCACGTTTCTTTTTCTTCGCGACTGTCCATCGCGCTTATCATTCTCGGTACAGCGCTTTTCATTGCTTGGCCGGAAACAGGTGATCGGGTGCGACTCCTTGCCGGAAATACGCGCATGGTACTCACTGCTAGTTGCTTCATGATCTGCGTAGGTTTTTACAAATTCGGAATTGCATTACCATCGATTGTGAGCTGGCCACTGCGCACCTTGGGAGAAATAAGCTATTCGGTGTACATGCTGCACCCCATCATTCACCGACTGATTCTTTTCCCGATTGACTATATCCGCAATCACTTTTTCGCAATTCCGGAGTCAGTTCGCTTTTTACTGGCGATTGTGCTGACGCTCATCGTGAGCTATTTCGTGTATCATACCTTTGAAAAATTCTTTATTAGACTGGGTAAAAAAGCCACCGTAAAAGCGGCTTAAGCATCGTGTAACTTTTGTCACAGTGCGCAGGCAACCCGCAGCACTACCTTCGTGGCCTTAATTCCATTTCCATGAAAGGCATTCTCCTGAGCACGTTGATGATATTCTTCTTTTCGTGCACGAATCACTCCCAACAGCAGCACGGTGTTCAATTGGTGAATGTGCAAGCTTTTGCTGAGGCTTTGAAAAGGTCTTCCAGCGCTACTATTATTGATGTTCGCACACCGGAAGAGTTTCAGGGCGGACATTTAAAAGACGCTGTAAACTTCAATGTGCTTGCTCCTGAATTCGGAAATCAAGTGAGCCAACTCGACAAGGACCATGCGGTATTTGTTTACTGCAAAGCAGGCGGTCGCAGCGCCGATGCAGCGTCCATTATGAAAGACATGGGCTTCGACATCATATACGACATGCAAGGCGGTTATATGGCGTGGAGTGCAGCCGGCATGGAAAGCACAAAAGCAGAGCGCATTCAGGAAGAAAAATTCACCGTAGCTGACTTTGAAAAGCTTATTGCGAGCGGCACTCCTGTGCTCATCGACTATTACGCTCCCTGGTGCGGTCCATGTAAAAAGATGGAGCCAATCCTCAACAAACTATCAAGCGAATTTGCCGGTAAAGTTGAAATTGTGCGCATCAATGTTGACGAAGCCGAAAACCTGGTTAAAGCGCAGAAAATTGACAATATACCGGTCATTTCCACCTTCAAAAATGGTCAGGAAATAAAGCGTGTGAACGGATTTCAGGATGAGGCCGCCATGCGCAGCCTCATAGAGGAATTGCTGCGATAATTTAGGATTTGTACCCTTTCGCCTTGCGAGTATCTTCGCGGCGTGAAGTCTTTTTACTCCGATACATTTCGACTGGGCATACTTGGAGGAGGCCAGTTAGGCCGCATGCTCTTGCAAGAGGCCGCCAATTATGACGTTCGCGTTGCCATTCTGGATCCATCACCCGATGCGCCCTGTGCCTCGATGAGCCATGAATTCGTATGCGGGTCGTTTCAAGATTATGATACGGTAATGGCTTTCGGAAAAGGCAAAGATGTGATGAGCGTGGAAATAGAGCACGTAAATACCGATGCGCTCGAAGCCCTTGAAAAAAACGGGGTGGAAGTATATCCGAAGCCATCCTTTTTGCGCATGGTGCAAGACAAAGGATTGCAAAAGCAATTCTATGCAGCGAATGCTATTCCCACCGCCCCGTTTCGATTGATCGAAAACGCATCCTCTCTTCAAGCGGAAGAACTTCGCTTCCCGTTTGTTCTTAAATCGCGCACCGGAGGATATGACGGCAAAGGTGTGCAGGTGGTACGGTCGGCTGCCGATCTCACTCAGACCTTTGATGGGCCCTGTGTTTTAGAGGAGGTAGTTGATTTCGAAAAGGAACTTGCGGTCATTATAGCACGCAACAAGCACGGCGAGATCAGCATTTTTCCGCTGGTTGAAATGGAATTCAATCCGGAAGCAAACCTTGTGGAGTTTCTGTTTAGCCCGGCGCATGTATCGCCCATGGTGGAGGAACAAGCGCAAACCATTGCAAAAACCATTGTGGAATCCTCCAATTTCGTTGGTTTGTTGGCAGTAGAGTTATTCCTCACAAAAGATGGTCAACTGTTGGTGAATGAAATGGCTCCGCGTCCTCACAATAGTGGGCACCACACTATCGAAGCCTGCACCACCTCTCAGTACGAGCAGCATTTACGGGCAATTCTATCGCTTCCTTTAGGAAAATCCGAATTAGTGCAGCCGGCGGTAATGGTTAACCTATTGGGCGCAGCGGGACATGACGGACCTGTCTTTTACCGTGGATTAACCGAAGCACTTCAAATTCCGGGAGTGCACGTGCACATCTACGGAAAACCCCGCACCAAACCCTTCAGGAAGATGGGGCACGTAACGGTTACAGACCCTGATTTAACCGTTGCTCAGGAGCGCGCTAGACGTGTGCTTGAACTCATTTCGGTTGAAAGCTGTTGAACATTCGTGAACAAAACGAAGCATTCTGCGCCATCAGCTTATCATGCCTGCTTGTAATTTCGTAGCATGAAGCAGTATCATGATCTACTCCGTCATTTGCTCGACAACGGAGTCAAAAAAAGTGACCGCACCGGTACCGGCACACTCAGTGTTTTCGGACATCAGATGCGTTTCAACTTACAAGATGGTTTTCCCCTGCTCACTACCAAAAAGCTGCACACGAAATCGATTATCCACGAGTTGTTGTGGTTTCTGAAAGGCGACACCAACACTGCGTATTTGAAAGAAAACGGTGTTTCCATTTGGGACGAGTGGGCAGATGAGAATGGTAACCTTGGTCCTGTTTACGGCTATCAATGGCGTTCCTGGCCTAACCCTGATGGCACACACACCGATCAAATCAGTAAATTGATTGAAGGGCTGAAAAAAAACCCGGATGGCCGCAGACATATTGTGAGTGCATGGAATCCTTCGTTCATTGATCAAATGGCGTTGCCTCCGTGTCACTGTTTGTTTCAGTTTTACGTGGCAGATGGAAAACTGTCGTGCCAACTATACCAGCGCAGCTGCGACACCTTTCTGGGGGTTCCATTCAACATTGCAAGCTATGCGTTGCTTACGCTCATGGTAGCTCAAGTGTGTGACCTTCAACCCGGAGAGTTTGTATGGACCGGAGGCGATGTGCATTTGTATTCAAATCACGTTGAGCAAGCACAGTTGCAACTGACGCGTGAATTCAGAGCGCTGCCAACAATGAAAATAAATCCGGATGTGAAAGATCTCTTTGCATTTGTGTATGAGGACTTCACACTCGAGAATTATGACCCGCATCCGCACATCAAAGCAGCTGTGGCTGTCTAATCCAAGCAGAACAAAAAGTGCAACACACCACTCCCATCATACTCATTGCGGCTATCGGAAAAAACAATGAGCTCGGCAGAAACAACGACTTATTGTGGAGACTGAAAAGCGATATGAATTTTTTCAAATCGACTACATCCGGTCATTGGGTGATTATGGGTAGAAAAAGCTGGGAAAGTTTGCCGCCGCGATTTCGTCCTTTGCCCAATAGGGTGAATTGTGTGGTGAGTCGCAACGCTGATTTTCAAGCAGAGGGTGCGCATGTATTTTCCAACCTGCAATCGGCCGTTGAAACAGCTCGACAATCGAATGCGGAAAAAGTATTTATTATCGGTGGTGCACAGATTTATACTCAGTCCATCGAGGAAGACCTGGTTGATGAAATGTACATCACTCATGTGGACGCTACATTCGCTGATGCGGATGTTTCATTTCCTGCTATCGACAATAGGAAATGGGAGTTTCAGGATCTCGGCCGGTTTGAAGCAGACGAAAACAATGAGTACGCAGGGAAGTTTTTTCTCTACCGAAAAAAAGAAGGCCCATTTTAAACCTTAACACTTGTAATTCAGTCCAAGAGCTAAATTCACAACATGAAAAACAAGTTTCTCATCTTAATCCTCGCTCTGTCTGCTTTAGCAGTATCCTGCAGAAAAGAAAAAAGAGACACTTTAGGTTCATCTATTTCTACCGATAACAACACAGCAGAAAATCTATTTTCTGACATGTTTAAAGTAGTGGATGAAGTTTCAATGAACACCGAAGGTATTCGCGAAGACATTCTCGGATGTGTTGACACCGTAATTGTAGATACGACCAGCAACCCTAAAACAGTCTTAATAGATTTTGGGGACAACAATTGCACAAGTAATGACGGCCGCGTGCGCAAAGGAAAGTTGCACATAACCTATACCGGACGCTACCGTGAAATGGGCACTTTGATTACCATTACGCCCGAGAACTACACTGTAAACGGCAATCTTATCGAAGGCCAGAAGACAATTGAGAATTTGGGATTGAACGCGAATAATCAATTGCATTTTGCTATTACTGCCAATGGAACTGTGACAGCGCCCGGCAACGCCTGGACAATCAGCTGGACTGCCAACCGCACCCGCACATGGGTCGAAGGTCAAAGCACGACTACCATTTGGGATGATGTTTATGAGATTAGCGGAGGTGGCTCCGGAGTGAACCGAAACGGAGTGTCCTATTCAAGTACCATCACACAACCACTGCGTGCTGAACTAGGCTGTGCCTGGCTCGTAAGTGGCAAAATCTCAATAGAGCCCGAAGATTATGCAACTCGCTACATTGATTTTGGAGATGGCACGTGCGACAGTGGTTTTACGGTGACTGTAAACGGACAAGAATATCAATTGGGATCGGACTAAAGGCTATGTCGAACTTCTTTGTAGATGGTATTCAGCACATAACCGACATCGAAGGATATGACCACATGTTATTTCTATTGGCCTTGTGTGCGCCATTCACCTTCAAACAATGGAAGCCTGTTGTATTGTTGGCTACCGCTTTCACAGTCGGCCACAGTCTAAGCCTAGTGCTCGCGTCTCTCGACGTTGTTCGATTTTCATCTGACATCATCGAGTTTCTAATCCCGGTTACGATTATCCTAACCGCATCTTTCAACTTGATCGCAGAGAAAAATGCATCGACTGTGCATCTTTATCGCTACGCAACGGCAGCTGCATTCGGCATCATTCACGGAATGGGATTTTCAAGTTTCTTCCGAATGATTTCCAGTGAAGGAGAAAGTTTCATCGCACAGCTCTTCCTCTTTAACCTCGGCGTGGAAGCAGGTCAACTCATTATCGTTGCCGCAATCTTAACATGCGTGGCATTGATTACATTCATGATTCCCTCTGCCCGCCCGAAAATTGGAAAAGTATTAAGCACAGCATCCTTGCTACTTGCCTTGTTTCTCGCCATTGAAAAATGGCCATTCTAACGGAGTTGCCGTAAGCTCTGCGTTACCTTTGTGAAAATCAAAAAGCCTTGAAGCGGATTTTTATATTTCCCATACGCCTTTATCAGCGCTACCTATCGCCGTTGTTGGGAAAAAATTGTCGCTTCGAGCCAACCTGCTCACATTACACGGCAGATGCCATTGAAGAATGGGGCGTATTGAAAGGCATTTACATAGGAACGCGTCGGATTATTAGATGCCATCCATGGGGCGGCTTCGGATATGATCCCGTACCGAAAAAAGAACAATCAAAAGAACAATGAAAGACCAGTTGCTGTCCAGTTCAATCTTCACCACTATCCTATTTTTCATAGGATGCACAAGTGCTGAAAGTCCGGCGCTTCGTGAATGTCGCACGGCACAAGAACAGCTTAGTAAGCGCATTGCTCTATCCGACTCATCGCTCACTGCACAAATTTCTCAGCTCCGCCTGCAGAGCGAAGCTATGAGCACCGACACATTGTTGGCTGTTGACAGTATGTTGCGCGTCCAGTATGCAGCAATAAAGGAGACCGTGAATCAATTGGAGTACAAACAATCGGAGCTGCATGCATGGCGCGACCATTTGATAGTGCTTCCATCCAAAGAAGAAATAGCCGGGGGCATTCGCAATCCGTTCGGGGCGAACGCAGGCGATGCAGGCATACTGAATACGTTGAATGCGTATAGCGATACTTTAGCCACGTTGGAAGTTACCATTTCAGAACTTATTCGAACAACCACCTATGAACGAACGTCCTCGCCGCAACCGCAAGAGTAGTGTAATTCGCGATTTAGTAAGAGAAACTGAATTGCATGTCAGCGATTTCATCTATCCGCTTTTCCTTGTCGATGGCAAAGGCATAGAGGTGCCTATTGCCTCCATGCCAGGTATTTCCCGGTATTCAGAAGATCTGATGTTACGACAAATTGAAGAGTGTGTAGCTCTGGGCATCAACAGCTTCGTGATATTCCCAGCTGTAGAAGACGCATTAAAAGACAAGGAAGCGAGCTACGCGATGCGCAGCGACAATTTCTATTTGCGCACGATTCGAGCCATTAAGCAACGATTCCCTGATGTTTGTTTGATGAGCGATGTAGCGATGGATCCTTATAGCAGCGATGGCCACGACGGATATGTCAACGATGGTAAAATTGATAACGACCGCACATTACCCATTCTTGGTCGCATGGCTGTGCATCAGGCGGAGGCGGGCATTGACATTGTTGGCCCGTCTGACATGATGGATGGCAGAGTGCTTCACATACGCGAAGCCCTCGATTCGGCGGGATTTTCCGACACCTCTATCATGTCGTACACGGCAAAATATGCGAGTGCTTACTACGGACCTTTTCGCGATGCGCTAGACTCCGCACCCAAATTTGGTGACAAGAAAACGTATCAAATGGACCCTGCCAATAAGCGCGAAGCAATACGCGAAGCTTCCTTAGATGAGGCAGAAGGAGCCGACTATCTTATGGTTAAGCCTGCACTTTGTTATTTGGACGTTATTCAAACGTTGAAAGAACATTCAACGCTTCCTATATCCGCTTACAATGTGAGTGGTGAATACGCCATGCTGAAAGCTGCGGGGGAAAAAGGATGGATCAATTATGAGCGAGCCATGCCGGAGATGTTGCTAAGTATAAAGCGCGCAGGGGCGGATATCATACTCACCTACTTTGCTAAGGAGTATGCTGAGTTGGAGCGGCGAAGGGCGAGAGGCTAAGGGCGAGGACGAAGGTTGGCTTATGCGTTTCGAATTTCGGTTGCCAGAGACGCAAGTTCTTCGTGTGACATTTTCAGGCGTTCTGCGCTGAAATTGATATCGGACATTGTATTGAGTGGAATGAGATGCACATGTGCGTGAGGAACTTCCAAACCGATAATGGCGACTCCAATGCGACGGCACGGCACTGTGCGCTGCAACTTAGCAGAAACTTCTTTTGCGAATAGATTGATTTCAGAAAGCAGATTGTCATTCATGTCGAAGAAATAATCTACCTCTTCCTTAGGCACAACAAGCGTGTGACCTTTAGCAACAGGAGTAATATCCAGAAACGCTATAAATTTTTCGTTTTCGGCTATCTTATGACAAGGAATTTCTCCTTGAATGATCCGCGTGAAGATGGAAGCCATTAGCGAGATATTTCGAGGATTTCGAATTGCACTTTTCCGGCAGGAATTTGAACCTCTGCGACATCGCCGACTTTCTTGCCCAGCAATCCCTTTCCAATTGGAGAATCAACCGATATTTTCTTCATAGCAAGGTTTGCCTCATTTTCTGCAACGAGCGTATATTCCATCTCAGCCTTGTTGGCCAGATTTTTAATTTTAACCTTCGACAAGATGAAAACCTTGCTACTATCCATTTGACTATCATCAATCAGTCTGGCATTGGCGAGGAGTGTTTCCATTTTGGCAATCTTCGCCTCAAGCAAACCCTGAGCTTCCTTTGCAGCATCGTACTCGGCATTCTCAGACAAATCTCCCTTATCGCGAGCCTCTGCAATTTGCTGTGTTATATGAGGACGTTCTACCATTTTCAAGTGGTGCAATTCATCCTTAAGCTTTTTAAGTCCTTCTGCTGTGTAATAGGCTAATTGAGACATAACAATGTGCGTTTTTCCTGAGGTCTATAAAATGGGAAAACCCCGCTAAGGGTTTTCCAAGTATGAATACAAATGTAAATTCTTTTCAATTATAGGTCAACGTGCACACCAATGCTATGCACACCACTGAATGGATTTGTGATTCGGTAGCCATAATCCAAACCGAGAATAGTACCATTCTTACCGGCAGGAACTTGAACAGTAAAACCACCAGCCGGTCCTGTGAATACGGTTGTGCGATCTTCATCTGACGTTACGTTGGTTTCGTATTGATAACCACCACGTAAAATGAATCGGTTGTTGAAAGCATACTCCGCACCAAAAGCAAACTGATCACGCGTGAACGAATTCGATGTAAACTGCAAGTTGGTGGTCAATTTAGAACGCTCACTGAAGATAAAATCATAAGCGAAACCAACGTTTACCATCGAGGGCAACTCGAATTTCTCTGAACGCTGATCCATGTTCAAGGTAGTCGTGTTTCCTGAACCTGTCGAAATAGTAGCATCGAGCGATAAACCATCGCCTCGGTAGCGCATTGGCGGCCCAACATTGCGAAGTGTAATTCCGAAACGTACGTTGTCTTTCTCACCGGTAACATAACGAATACCTGCATCAAATGACATTCCCTGAGCCTTCACGTTATAAATAGCCTCTGAAATAAGTCGAGCCGTTATACCCGCATAGATGCTATTCGAAAAACTCTTGGCGTAACTCAAACCTATGTTGGTAAAGGTCGGAGAGAAATTACCGATACCTCCTTCCGGCAAATCCGTCTCTGTAATCGGAATGTCACCAAAACGCATGTTAGTAACCGTAATGCCAAGGACACCGCTCTCGCTAAGGCGCTTGCCCAAACCAAGAGAATTGATTTGTATTCCGGTTCCAACCAAATACTGATTGTTTGAAAATACGATTTCCGTGTTTCGCACAAATGCCAAGCCTGCAACGTTCAGAAACGACGCCTCGATTCCGTTAACACTAGCCATCGCCGAATTGGCCAAGGCCGCGTTTCGCGCCCATGGATTGATGAGCAACTGGCTTGCACCTGCAGAACCGGCGCGATCGGGATTTCCCGCGAATGCAACGGTTGACCAAGTGGTTACTGCTGCTATTATCAATGAAAGCTTTTTCATATTCTGTTAAGCTGAAATTGTCATTTAAAAATTAGAATGAGTCTAGGTCAACTGGTCGCATTACACCGAACCACTTCAACACTTTCTCGCCAATATTCGGCACGTTCACGTGAATGATATAGGTACCACTGGCAATCGGAATATTCTGATCATTCTTCAAATCCCAATCGAGTGATGTGGATGGATCACCCTTCTTGAACTGGCGAATGCGAGTACCATTCAAATCGTAGATGCTGATGGTACACACTTCCGGAAGATTGGTAATCTTCACACGGTTGTCGAGCTTGTTGATTTCGTAGCTGCTAAACGCGTAGTACGGGTTCGGTACAATGTTGATGTTGTCGAGCGCGCTCTCCAAAGTCTCGCTACTGTTAGTCACAGCGGCAATGCCTTCGGTCGAGAAGCGATACAGGTTTCTCCATCCGTTGATCGAACCACCGGCATCCTGCGCACCACCGCTTGGGTTGGATTTTGCATAAGGCTTGGCCACACGCAGACGCACACGGCAGGTGTTCGGGATAAGTCCTTCCTCGGGTGAAAGCATCGCGTTGCCTCCGTTCTCCACATCGCTCAGTGCGGTCGCTGTGCTGAGGGTTGAACCGACCCAAGTACATGCGCGATACACTTTCTTCAAATCACCGGCAGTGAGGCTCTCGTCGCTGAGTTTCTCGAAAAGGAATGCTCCCTGGTCGTAACCCGGGCAGTAGTCCACGTCAGCACCAAGTCCGGGCTCACCTTCGTTATAGTTCTTGTAAGTCTCTCCACGAATGTTTTTGAACACATAAATCCAGTGCTGACCGCCAAAGAGCGGCTGACCGTTGGAACTGAACATTCGGTTCGATGGATTGAAGATCATGTCGTTTCCGTTTTCACCGGCCAACCAGCTGTCTTCGCCAAAGGCTACATTCAAGCGCTCGCCTGTGCCAACATCAATCACATAACCCGGGAACCAACCCATGCCCCATGGGCTGATAAGGTCACCTTCCGAGGCGTTGTATCCGCCATTATCGGAAGTACGTCCGTTCTTGTCGACCGACTTATGACGACGGCAATACATCTTTTCTGGGTCACCATACTCGCCATCAAACTGGTCGTTGGCAATGTCTGTAATCGATTGCATTTCGAGCACTACGCAACGTGTCCACTTCGACTTAT